>Ga0208511_100104_pt1 | contig 46757 bp, 30 predicted proteins | sample LakWasMet39_LOW7_2_FD_183879 | JGI IMG/M metagenome (GOLD analysis project Ga0208511, IMG submission 183879) | Freshwater sediment methanotrophic microbial communities from Lake Washington under simulated oxygen tension - Sediment Metagenome... | ecosystem: Environmental > Aquatic > Freshwater >...
GCGTCGGAGGAGGTGCAGGAGCGACCGGCTCGGGCGCCGCAGCCACAGCCACGGCCGGTGCGGGCGCAGGCTCGACGGCCGCAGGAGCAGGCGCAGGGTCAACGGCCGCGGGAGCGGGCGTCGGCGCAGCGATTGGCTGAGCGATCGGCGGTGCGGGCTCGGGAGTCGCCGGCGGCGCCGGGGCTCGTGGGGCCTCGACCCGCGCGGTGGTGGTGGCCGCAGGGGTGCGACCATCCATCGCGACCTTGCCCGCGAGGCCGACGAGAACGACCGCGACGAGGGCGGCGGCGCCGAGGACGAAGACCAGCGGCGAGCGCTTCGGGGTGGGGGCGGGCGCCGGCGCCGGTGCAGGCGCGGCGTAGGCCGGAGCGAAGGGGGAGCCAGCGCCGAGTGGGCCGAAGGGGTTGGCTCCCGCGGGCGGCGGCCCCATCGCCGGCGGCGGCGGCTGCATGCCGGGACCGCCGAAGGCGCCGAAGGGGTTGTTGCTCGGCGGGTCGGCGATCATCGTCGACTCGCCGGGCGGCTGCGCATACGTCGGCGGGGCGTGGGGGTTGGGGAGCCCGGTGGGCGCGATGGTCGCGGCGCGCATCGGGGTGCCCGACGGCTGCGCGGGGAGCGAGTGATCGGGCATCGCGCCGAGGCGACGTCCGGCGGCGGGCAGCACCGCAGGCGCTTCGTTGGGCGAGGACTGCGGGGCGCGGACGACGGTCTTGCCCTCCTCCTCGTCGTCGTCGAAGGCGGGCAGGAGCACCACGGGGCTTGGCGAGGCGTCGGGGCTGTTGCGCGCGATGACGCCGGAGGGCGTGGTGGTCGGCAGTGGGCTGTCGAAGCGAGGTGCCTCGCACATGATCGTGGAGTTGACCTCCATGACCTCTTCGACGGGCGGGCTGCTGATGGACGCCGGGGCGCTCACCGCGCCGACTAGGGCGTCGCGCATCTCGATGGCGCTCTGGAAGCGCCGCGCGGAGTCCTTCTGCAGCGCCTTGGCGACAAAGGCCTCAAGCGCGGGAGGGAACTCGATGCCCGACGCCTGATGCAACGTCAGCGGCGGCTTCTCGAGGACGGCCTGCAGCAGTTGCACGGTGTCGTCGGCGTCGATGGGACGCTTCGCGGTGAGCATGAGGAAGAGCGAGACGCCCGCGGCGTAGATGTCGATGCGAGGGTCGTTGCCCTTGACGGTGCCGCGGATCTGCTCAGGAGCCATGTACGCGAGCGTGCCCAGGGTCTGACCGGCGCGGGTGAGCTCCTGCGACGAGGCCTCGGCGAGCTTGGAGATGCCGAAATCCAGGACCTTCAGCTTCTCCACCCCGGCAGGCATGCGCTCGATGAAGAGGTTGGCGGGCTTGAGGTCGCGGTGGATGACGCCGCACTCATGCGCCGCGGCGAGCCCCTCGCAGAGGTGACGCCCGAGGTGGCCGATGCGCGGGATCGGCAGCCGACCGTTGCGCAGCGCCTGCTGGACCGTCTGCCCCTCCAGGTACTCCATCACCAGCACGAGGGTGCCGCTCTCGTCGGTGCCCAGGTCGTAGATGGCGACGACGTGGTCGCTGCGGATTCGCCCGGCGGCGCGTGCCTCGCGACGGAAGCGCTCGACGTAGCTGGGGTCGCTGGAGATCTCGGGGTCGAGGATCTTCAGTGCGACGAGCCGCTCGGTCTCCTGGTTTCTGGCGAGGTAGACGGTGGCCATCCCGCCGCGCCCGATGACCTTCTGGATGGTGTAGCGACCCAGCACCACCGACCCCGGGGAGAGGGATCGGGCCGGACCCGACGCCATCACAGGGGATGGCGGCGGAGGTGGGGCGCCGACGGGCTCGACGCCGGGCGCACGGAGGATCGTAGAGCGGGGCTTATAGGGGTTCGCCGTCACGGTGGGCAAGACTACCACCGACCGCGGATCAGCGGCCACAACCCCCGTGCGCCAGAATCATGTCTCGTCGACGATGGTGATCGTGCGACGGACCGAGGTGGGGGCGCTCGATCCGGTAGGGGCGACGTTGGCCTCGAGAACGAAGCGTCGGCCGACGACCTCCGTGGGACCCCGGATGCGTGACAGGATCACCAGCAGCGCGCTCGAGGTCTCCCAACCCTGGGCGGTGCGGAGCAGCCCTCGGCCCTCGAGCAGGCGGATACGGTCGGCGGGGTCGTTGATGGGTTCACCGCCCTCGACCGGGGTCACCCGGAAGGTGACCTGCACGTCGCCGCCAAGCCGCTGCTCACGGATGCGCGCGAAGACGTGGTAGCCCCCCTGCGGGCCGTGGATCAGCTCGACGGCGGCGCCGTCGACGAGCGGCTCCCACGCTGACTGCCCGGTGCCGACCTCGAGCGTGGGGTCGACGATGGCGGGGCGGTCTTCGGGTGGCGCGTCGACCGATGCGTCACCTGCCGGTGTCGGCGATGAGCAGCGCAAGAGCGGAGCGCCGGAGAGTGCGAGGAGGAGCACGGGAAGAATGGAGCGCGGCACCGGGTTCACAGGCCCCACAGGCTATCACTTCGGGGCTCCGCTGCGGATCCGAGTGAGGTTGACCCCGTATCAGAGGGCGTGCTAGCAGCGCGCTCCGCCCTGCGCCGACCCGGGAAGATGGTCTTCGCGCGAAGTCCGACGTAGCCGTCGCGACCCGTAAAGCTGGGCTCCGAAAGAGTGACCCGATGACACCCACGGCGATCGACTCCCTCCTCTACTACGCAGCTCGCGGCGCCAACGCGCTGATGGCGTTCCAGCCTACGATGACGCCCGGCTCGGGCGGAGGCGCGGGACACGCTGCGCCCGCGGCGGGCGGCGGCGCCGGCGGCGGGATCATGAACTTCATCATGCTCCCCGCGATCTTCCTCTTCGTGTGGTTCTTCATGCTGCGCCCGATGCGGCAGCAGCAGAAGGACCAGGAGACCCTGCAGAAGGGCCTGCGCAAGGGTGATCGCGTGGTCACCAACGGGGGAATGATCGGCACGGTGAGCGAGGTCTTCGAGAAGGAGATCGTCATCGAGCTGGCCGACAAGGTTCGCGTGAGGTTTCTCCGCGAGAGCGTGACGAAGAAGTACGAGACCGCCGCGGACGCGAAGCCCGCGGACGCCGAGAAGAAGTGACGCACCGGAGGCCCGAGCGATGAACCGCGGTTGGTACTGGCGACTGGGGACGGTGCTCTTCGTGATCGTTGCGGCGTTCGTGGTGCTCTGGCCGAGCATCCCGAAGCTGTCGACGCCGTGGGTTCGGGCGCACATCCCGTTCCGACTCAACGAGGGCTTGGATATCCGAGGAGGCGCCCGCCTCTCGTATGATGTGCAGATCGGGCAGGCGATCGCGGACCGACGCGCGCGCTCCATGGAGGACTTCCGTGGTCAGCTCGCGAGCGACTTCGGCATCCACCGCGGGGAGGGGCGGCTGACCCCGGACGAGATCACCCGGCTCGCCGAGCGGGTGACCGTGACCGCCGGCTCGACCAACCGCGACTTCGTCGCGCGCTTCCGCAACGCGGCGGACGTCGCCCGGGTGAGCGACCGGATGATCACCGACCGCGGCCTCCGTCGCATCAGCTCGAGCGGCAGCACCATCACGCTGGGTCTCGACCCGCGCGAGGTGACCTCCCTCGAGGACAGCGCGGTGCAGCAGGCGATCCAGACGATCAGCAACCGCATCGACGAGCTCGCCGTGAAGGAGACCTCCATCACCGCTCGCGGCGAGACCATCGTGGTGGAGGTGCCCGGCCAGGACCAGGCGTACTTCCAGCAGATCCGGGACATCATCCGGCGCACCGCGCGGCTGGAGTTCAAGATCCTCGATGACGAGAGCCCCGCGCTCGCGGCGATCATCGCGGGCCAGGCCATCCCCGGCGCCCCGGAGGGTGCACCCGCTCCGACGGCGCACCCGCTGCCCGCCGGCATCACGCAGGAGACCGAGCTCGCCCCGGTGGGCCCTGGTCGCAACGCGCAGTCGACGTACCTCCGCTCGACGGGCCCCAACGCCCGCCAGCAGCTGCAGGACTACCTCGACTCGATCCGACCGGCGATCCCCGAGGGGCGTCAGATTCTCATCGGCAAGTCCGACCGCTCGGACGGGGCCGCGACCACCGGCGAGACCTGGCGCACGTACACGGTCTTCAGCGTCGCGCAGGTCGACGGCTCGATGATCGACGACGCGCGGGTGTCCGTCGACCCGCAGGAGAACCGGCCCTTCGTCTCGCTCAACTTCAACCGCCGCGGCGGCGAGGTGTTCGCGCGAGTCACCGAGGAGAACGTCAAGAAGCGCTTCGCGATCGTGCTCGACGACCGGGTCAACTCGGCGCCGCAGATCCAGCAGCGCATCGGCGGCGGCTCGGCGCGCATCACCCTCGGCGGTGACAGCGACTACCGGATCGTGCTGCGCGAGGCCAACGACCTCGTCGTGGTGCTCCGCGCCGGCGCTCTCCCCGCGCCGCTCTCCGAGGGCAAGCAGGACTACGTCGGGCCGACGCTGGGCTCCGACACCATCCGGCACGCGCGCAACGCGATGCTGGTGGGCATCGCCCTGGTGCTCACCTTCATGGCCATCTACTACGGCTACGCCGGATGGATCGCGAACGGCGCGGTGCTGATCAACCTCGCGCTGCAGCTCGCGACGATGGTGCTCTTCGGCGCCACGATCACGCTCCCGGGGCTCGCGGGCCTCGCGCTGACCGTGGGCATGAGCGTGGACAACAACGTGCTGATCAACGAGCGCATCCGCGAGGAGCTGCGGGAGGGCAAGTCGCTCCGGGCGGCGGTCGACGCGGGGTACGCCCACGCCTTCTCGGCGATCTTCGACGGGCACGTGACGACGCTGATCTCCGGCGTGGTGCTGCTCCAGTACGGTACGGGCCCGGTGAAGGGCTTCGCCGTGACGCTGCTCATCGGCGTGATCGCCAACCTCTTCACGGGCGTGTTCGCCACGCGCGTGGTGTTCGACTGGCTGGTCCGCGGCCTCAAGGTCAAGACCCTCCTCGGGGCGAAGTAGGAACCACCATGGAGTTCAACAGAAGCCACCGCGTCTATGATTTCATGGCGGTCCGGAAGTACTGGATCGCCTTCTCGGTCGCGATCACGATCGTGTCAGCGATCCTGCTCATCAAGCCGGGGCCGAAGTACGGCATCGACTTCATGGGCGGCACCGAGCTCACCGTGCAGTTCGACGGCAACGTCGACGCAGCGCGCGTTCGCGCCGTGCTCGACCGTATGGGCCACGAGCACTCCGAGGTGGTGCCCACGCAGCGCGCCAACGAGTACATCATCCGGGTCGAGAAGAGCTCGCCCATCACCGCCGCTCGCCGCGAGCAGATCCGCCGCGCCGTGGCGGAGCGCCTGCCGGGCACGACCGGGGGCGGTTCGCTCGGTGACTTCCGACTCTCGCCGGGCGGCGATCACATCGTCGTCCAGTTCAACGACAGCACGCTCAACGCCCAGCAGGTCGCCGAGCTGCTGCGCGCCTCCGGGGCCAACGTCCGCGGCGACGTGGCCCTCCAGATGGGCGCGCTCGACGATCACCGCTGGCAGGTGCCGCTCGTCGGCATCGGCGACGAGATCTTCCGCGGCCTGGTCGCCTCCGACGGCGTCGGCGCCGAGGGGCGGCTCAACGCGAGCGTCTGGGTGTCTCCGAAGGCGGGCGCCGAGCTCCGCTACGCGGCCCTCCGCGCGGTGGCCTACTCCATCGTCTTCATCATGATCTACGTCGCGTTCCGCTTCGACCTGCGCTTCGCGCCGGGCGGAATCCTCGCGCTCGTCCACGACTCGCTCGTGACCCTCGGCTTCTTCGTGATCACCCGCAAGGAGGTCACGATCTCGACGGTGGCCGCGATCCTCACGGTCGTGGGCTACTCGATGAACGACACCATCATCGTCTACGACCGCATCCGAGAGAACCTCGCGAAGCGTCGCAACGCGCGGATGCTCGACGTGATCAACCTCTCGGTGAGCGAGATGCTCTCGCGCACCATCCTCACCTCCCTCACGGTGGTGCTCTCGGTGTCGGCCTTCATCTTCATCGGCACCGGCGTCATCCGTGACTTTGCCTGGGCGATGATCATCGGCGTGCTCGCCGGGACGTACAGCTCCATCTACGTCGCCGCGCCGTTCACCGAGTGGATCGACTCGCGCTTCTTCCATGACGCGCACGCGGCCACCCCCGCGGAGGCGCCCGCCTCCGACGCGAAGACCGCCGACGTCTGATCGTCCGGCCCGTCGCTCGCTCCCCCCCTCGAAGACTCCCTCAGACCCCCTCGAAGACCGGCTCCGGGTCAGTACGCCGCGGAGACGATCGCGTGCGCCCGATCGAGCGTCGCCCTCCGCGCCGCGGGCCGCGCGGGCAACGCGCAGGTCTGGCCACGGGCGATGGTCACTCCGTCGATGACAAGCTCGCCGTCGACCACGGTCACCGCGCGCAGGCTGTCCCACTCCGGGAGGTCGAAGGCGCCGGTGCCGTGGAGCCGCGCCACGTGGAGATGCTCGCTGGGGAGCCCGCCGTCGCGGCCGCAGAGGGGGGTCCAGGTCGGCGCGCCCCGAAGCTCCGGGCTCCCGGCGCGGACCAGACATCGTTGGAGGAGGGCCGCTCCACGCGGCGCCTCCCAGCGGGTGACCGCGAGGGCTTCGTCGACGTGGAGCGCGCGGGGATGTCCCCCCGGGTCCGTGCGGCCGGCGGCGTCGTAGCGGCGGTTCCAGTCCCAGTAGCGGTAGGTGAGCCCGCGGCAGCCGGGCTGCACCCGCTGGGGCTCGACGAGGGTCAGCCCCCGGCCGATCGCGTGCGCGGTGCCTGCCTCGATGAGCACGAAGTCGCCGGCCGAGACCGGGACGAATCCCAGCATCGCGGTGATGTCCGCGCCATGGCGGAGCGCGTCCCCGAGGGCCTCGCGCGTGACGCCCTCCGCGAGCCCGAGGTACACGCCGGCGCCCGGCTCCGCGGCGACGATGTACCAGCACTCGGGCTTGCCCGACTCGCCCTCGCGCACCGTCGGGTCTTTGTCGGAGGGATGGATCTGCACCGAGAGCTCGTCGGAGGTGTCGAGCAGCTTCACCAGCAGCGCGGTGCTGGCCCGACCGTCGTCCCCCTCGCGCCCCAGGATCGCCTCGCGCGCGCTGTCGATCCAGCTCGCGAGAGAGCCGGAGCCGTCGAGCAGGCGGCTCGGGAAGTCTGGCTCGACGGAGAACTCCCAGCTCTCCCCGACGACGCGCCCGACCTCGCCGGGGAGCAGCTGGCGCTTGAGGTCACCGGCGATGCGCGTACCGCCCCAGGGGGTGCGTCGGGTGGGGGTGAAGTTGTCGACCTGAAGGAGCCGTGGTGTCACGGGCCGGAGTGTAGAGCGAGGCGCTCGCGCCCGTCATCGGGGCTGCGGCCCGGCGCGGGCGTGCAGGAAATTCCCCCCGGGAGGCGCCGCCCTGCTACCGGCGTGCGTGGTGCGCTGGTCCGTCGTGCTGATCTCGGGTGTGCTGCTCGCTGGCGCGGCCTCGTCGTGCCGTAGCGTCGGCGCGTCACCCGGCCACGCGGAGCCTCCAGAGCCCGCGGTCGAGTCGGCGGATGTGCTGGTGGAGGCGCGCGCCGCGGTGGCCGCGCTGCGCAGCGGGCGCGTCGAGCTGGGCGTCGACGAGCTCGTGCAGCGGCTGTCGCTCGTCGACCCCGAGGATCGGGCGCGGCGGCGGAGCGCGATGCTCCTCGCCGGGGCGCTGCTGCTCGAGCGGAGCGATCGGCTGCACGACGCGCGAGACCGCTCGCGGGCGAGGGACTACCTCATCGCGGCCTCGCCGGGGGGAGGCTCGGACGTCTCGTGCGACGAGGCCACCTCGCTGGCCGCGCTGCTGGAGCGGGTCGGGGAGCGAGGACGAGCGCAGGCCGTGCTGGGTCCCGTGCGCTCCCGCTGCGGTGTGGAGCCGGAGCGGCCGAGCGCGATGCCCGCGAGGGTGGCGGAGGCGAGACACCGGCGCGTGGTGATCGACGCCGGTCACGGGGGGAGCGACCCCGGGGCGATCGGGCCGACGGGCCTCAAGGAGTCGGAGGTCACCCTCGACGTAGCGCGGCGCCTCGCGGATCGCCTGGCCCTCCGCTATGGCTTCCAGGTTGCGCTGACGCGCGACAGCGACCTGTTCGTGCCGCTGGAGCAGCGCGCGTCGCACGCCAACGGCACCACCGCGGACCTCTTCGTGTCGATCCACTGCAACGCGGCGACCAACCGTGAGGCGCGCGGGATCTCCACCTTCGCCCTGGAGGACAGCCCCCGGGTGGCGGCGAGGCTGACGGCGCGGGAGGGCGAGCTGGTCGACGGCGACGTCGGGGGCGCCTGGGACGTGTCGCGGATTCTCGCGGACCTCAGCCTCTCGCGGCACGGTCGCGACTCTCTGGGGTACGCCTCGGCGATCCAGCGGGCGCTGCTCCGGGACGTGCGGCTGCTGTATCCGCAGGTCGAGGACATGGGGGTGCACCCTGCGCGCTTCCACGTGCTGGTCACCACGCGCATGCCGGCCGTGCTGGTGGAACTCTCGTTCATCTCGAACCTGGCGGAGGAGCAGCGCCTCCGCTCCGACGGGTACCGCGACGTGCTCGCGGGGTCGATCGCGCGCGCCATCGACGAACACGTGCCCGGCGGGGGCTGAGGGTTGTTCCGAGCGTGGCGGCCGTCCATGCTGCGACCGCAGTGAGCGCGCAGGTCTCCCATCCGCCGTTGCCCGCCGAAGCCGTGGCGGTGTTCCGTGCCCGGATGGGTGAGCTCCGCGAGGCAGCGCTCTCGGGCCGCGGTGGGACAGACCATGCTCGCGCGGTCTCGGACGCCTACGACGCGCTGGTGGAGGCCCACGTCTCGGGCTGCCTCTCGCGCTGGTCCAAGGGGCGAGGGCGCGGCCGCGTCGCGCTGATGGCGGTCGGCGGATACGGTCGGCGGCAGCTCTCGCCCGGGAGCGACCTCGACCTCGTGCTCCTCGCCGAGCGCCCCGAGTCGCCGGCGGTGCGCGACCTCGCCGAGGCGATGCTCTACCCGCTCTGGGACGCGAAGATCACCGTGGGGCACTCCGTCCACGACGTCGACGGGCTCATCGCCGAGGCGAAGTCCGACCTCCGCACCCGCACCATGCTGCTCGACCTGCGCTTCCTCGCCGGTGAACGGGGCCTCGCCGAGGCGCTGCGGGAGCGCTCCGCGGCGCTGCGCGGGGAGCGCGAGCTCGCGACCTTCATCGACGCCCTGGCCGACGAGCTGCGCGAGCGGCACGAGCGCTTCGGCGCGACGGTCTACCTGCTCGAGCCCGACGTGAAGCTCGGCCGCGGCGGGCTTCGCGACCTCGACATCATCCGCTGGGCGCTGCGGGCGAGGGTGCGGGCGGACGACTTCGGCGGGGCGCTCGGCTCCGGCGCCCTGTCCCAGCCGGAGCATGACGCGCTGGAGGCCGCGAGGGAGTTCCACCTCCGGCTGCGCGCGGCGCTGCACGCGAGGGCGGGCCGCAAGAGCGACCGGGTGACCTTCGACGCGCAGGAGGAGTGCGCCCAGGCGCTCGGCTTCTTCGACCCCGCGGAGGCCGCCGTCGATCTCCCCCGCGCCGTGGCCTTCTCCGCCGAGCGGCTGATGTCCGAGTTCTATCGGCACGCCCGGGGCGTGGCGTCGATGCTGCCCCACGTCCTCGCGCGGTGCCGTCCCTCTCGGCCGCCGGATCACCCCCGTCGGCCGCAGCCTCTCGCCGAGGGCGTCACCCGCTTCGACGGCGCGGCGTGCCTCGCCTCCGCGGACGGCCTGCAGCGCGACCCGGTGCTGGCGCTGCGCCTGATCGAGACCGCGCTGATGCATGACCTGCCGGTCGCGGCCTCGTCGCGCGCCAGCATCGCCAGCGCCTCGTCGGACCCCGCCTGGTGCGCCCGGCTCCGCGGGTCGCGCGAGTCCGGCCGCTGCTTCCTCCGCCTGCTCGACCGCTCGCACCGCGCGGCGTCTCGCGCCGACGGCGCCTCGGTCTCGGGCACCCCGGACAACGCGCGCAGCGTTCTCGCCGACCTCCACGACCTCGGCCTCGTGCTCGCCCTCATCCCCGAGTTCGCCGCGGTGACCGCTCGCGTGCAGCACGACGTCTATCACGTGTACACGGTGGACGTTCACTCGGTGGCCGCGGTCGACCGGCTGCACGCCCTCCGCCGCGGCGAGCTGGGGCCGGACTTCGCGCTGGCCTCACGGCTGATGGCCAGCATCGACCGCCGCGAGGTGCTGCTGCTCGCGACGCTGCTGCACGACGTCGGCAAGAGCCACGGCCGCGCGCACAGCAAGGTGGGCGCGGAGATGGCCCCGGCGATCGCCGCCCGCCTGGGGCTCGACGCCGAGGACGCCGCGACGGTGGCCTGGCTCGTCCTCGAGCACCTGACGCTCTACCACCTCGCGACCCGTCGCGACCTCGCCGACCCGTCGACGCTCGCGCAGGTGACGGCCCTCGTCGGCGACGCGTGGCGGCTGCAGGCGCTCTTCCTCCTGACCGTGGCCGACCTCTCGACGACCTCGCCCACCGCGATGACCGCCTGGAAGGCCCGGCTGCTCGACGAGCTCTACAACCGCGCCGCGGAGGCGCTGCAGGGCGAGGGGCACAGCGCGGGGCGGCATCGCGAGGGCCTCGTCGCGCGGGTGCTCGACCTCGCGGGGGACGTCGCTCCGGGCGTGGCCCGGTGGGTGCGCGCGATGCCGACGCGCTACCTGCAGGCCTCGGCGCCGGGGGAGGTGCTCCGGCACGCGCTCGCCCTCCACGACGTCGCCCCTGGTGAGCCGCGCCTGCGACTGCAGTCGATGGGCAACTCGTCGGGCGCCGGGCTCTACGAGGTGCTGGTGCACGCCCCCGATCGCCCCGGGCTGCTCTCCGACCTCACCGCCCTGCTCTTCGCGCACCGGCTCGACATCCAGCGGGCGGAGATCCACTCGGTGGGCACCGACGTGGTGGACGTCTTCGTGGTGCGCCACCCCGACCCGACCTCGCGCGAGCTCGTCGGGCTCGAGGCGCGGCTCGGGCAGCAGCTCCACGCGGTGGTCGAGGGCCGGCTCGACGCCGAGTCGGTGGTCTCCGTGATGCGCGGCGGCGGCGGCCTGTCGAGGCCCGAGCCCTCCGTCGAGGCGCGGGTCTCTTTACACAATGACGTAAGCGACGACGCCACGGTGATCGAGGTGTTCGGGCGCGATCGGCCGGGCTTCCTTCACACGGTGGCGAGGGCGCACCACCGGCTGGGGCTGGAGATCAGGGTGGCCAAGGTGAACACCGAGGGCCGGCGCGCGACGGACGTCTTCTATGTGACGACCGCCGAGGGGGCGAAGGTGCCGCCCGGGCGCTACGACGAGGTGCGTGCGGCGCTGCTGCAGGCGGTGGAGGCGACATGAGAGCGACGGTGGGCGCCCGGTGGGCGGTGGTGCTGGCGGCGATGCTCGGGGCGACGGAGGCCGTGGCGCAGCGGCCGAGGCTGCCGTTTCCGATGCGCGGGGCGAACGCCGAGCCGACGGCCGCGGAGCGCGAGTACACGGCGGGGGAGGTGCTGCTGCGGGCGGGCGATCTCCCCGGCGCCGAGGCGCGCTTCGTGACCGCGCGAGGGCTCGATCCCCGCGACGCCCGGCCGGTGTTCTACCTGGGCGAGGTGGCGCGCGCGCGGTCGCAGTGGCCGGTCGCCGAGGCGCGCTACGGCGAGGCGCTGGGGCTCGACGCGACCATGGTCGAGGCGATGGTGCAGCGCGCGGTGGCGCTGCGGGAGCTGGGGCGCCCGCGGGACGCCGTGCCGTGGCTGCGTCGCGCCCTGCAGCGGGTGCCGATGCTGGGCGAGGCGCAGCTCGACCTCGGGCTCTGCCTGGAGGACCTCGGCGACGTGCCGGGGGCGATCGTGGCCTTTCGAGCAGCGTCGGCGCGGCTGCACTCCGACGCTCGCGCGCCGCTGAGCCTGGGGCTGCTGCTCGGTGATCCCGCGAGGGGGCCCTCGCCCGCCGAGCGCACGGAAGCGATCGGCGTGCTTCGGGAGGCGATGCGCCGGGCGCCCTCGGACGCCGCGGTGCTCGGGCTCGCGGGGCCCGCGCTGCGTCGGCTGGGCGAGGGGCGCCTGGCGGTCGACGCGCTCCGGCGCGCGGTGGGCCTGACCCCCACGGCGGCGCTGCGCATCGAGTTCGCGCAGGCGCTCTGGGCCGCCGGCGATCGGGGGCGCGCGCTGCAGGAGGCCACGCTGGCCTCACGGCAGGCGCCTGGCGATCTGTCCGCGCGCTACGTGCTCGCGCTGATGCTCGCCGAGCAGGGCGACCGGGCGGCGTCTGCGACCGCGCTCCGGGCGGTGATCGACGGTGCTGCGGACCCGGCGCTCCGGGAGCGGGCGACGGCGGCGCTCCGGCGGGTGGCGCCGCGGTGAAGCTGATCCCGGTCGCGATGCGCGCTTGTTTCGGGGCGGCGAAAGCGCTACCTGTGGCCGACAAGCCGTCGGTGTACGGGGTTTAGGTTCACCCACCGGTCGGCGTAGGGCGATGCGACAGTGTCCCAAATGCGGTAAGCGCTTTCTCGAGAGCAACGCGCGCATCTGCGACGTCGATGGAGCCGTGCTCGACCTGCTGGTGGTCGCCTCGGAGCGTGACCGCCTCGTGGGCACGACCATCCTCGGTCGCTACGCGGTCGACGGGGTGCTCGGCGACGGCGGCATGGGCGTCGTCTACAGCGCGCGGGACACCGAGAGCGGCGGCCGCTACGCGGTGAAGGTGCTCCGGGCGGAGTACAGCGCGGAGGAAGACCTCGTCGTGCGCTTCGAGCAGGAGGCTCGCGCCGCGGCGTCGATCAACAACCCGCACATCGTCGAGATCTACGACTGGGGCTCGCTGCCCGACAACTCGCGCTTCTTCGTGATGGAGTACCTGGAGGGGCGCTCGCTCGGCGACGTGCTGGCGCGCATGCCCAAGCCCGCGGGCAGCGACCGCCGCCAGCCGATGTCCGAGGAGTTCACCATCCACCTCGCGATGCAGATCTGCGAGGGGCTCGGGGCGGCCCACGCGATCGGCATCGTCCACCGCGACATCAAGCCCGACAACTTTCACATCGTGCGCAAGCCCGACGAGCCGTACTTCGTGAAGATCCTCGATTTCGGGATCGCGAAGGTGCAGAACTCCAAGGCCGCGCGCACCCGCACGGGCTCGGTATTCGGGACGCCCCACTACATGTCCCCGGAGCAGGCGTCGGGTGATCGCAACATCGATCACAAGACGGACATCTACGGCCTCGGGGTGCTCATGTACGAGATGGCCTCGGGGAAGGTGCCCTTCGACGCCGACAACCTCATGGGCATCCTGACGGCGCACCTCTATCACACGCCGGTGCACCCCCGGGTCTACCCGGAGTGCGAGCGCATGTCGCCGGCCTTCGAGGCGGTGATCCTCAAGTGCCTCGGGAAGACCAAGGAGGCGCGCTACGACTCCCTCGACGAGGTGCGTGAAGACCTCGAGCGGGTGCGCGCGGGCGAGAGCTCCCGGGCGCTCGACGACTCCGATCAGGCGACGGCGCAGTTTCATCGGGGCATGCTGCCGGGGCTGCAGGCCGCCGGGCCCTCGGGTCGACGGCCCGGCCTGGAGACGATCCCGCCGGCGCTGGAGGGCGACACCTGGGTGCGCCCGTCGCCCATCATGGAGAGCTCGCTCGAGAGTTCGCTCGAGCGCTCGTCGGCGCCGACCATGGGGCCTCCGTCGGTGCGTCCGGTTCCGGTCGACACCGCGCCCGGGGTCAGCGTAGAGCCCGCGAGGCGCCCCTCCGGCGTCGTGCATCGCCGCTGGGGCTGGCTGCTCGCGGGCGCGGTCGTCAGCGCCGGCGTGATGCTGGGCGTCGGCGGGTACGCGCTCGTCGGCCGAGGGTCCACGCCGCCTGACGAGGTGCCCCCCTCGGTCGTCCCGGCGCCGAGGCCCGCCGCCCCGACGCCTCCGCTCCCGGGGGAGCCCGTCCGACCTCGCATCGTCCCGCCGACGGTGCCGGCCGCGGCGCCCACGGCGACCCGGACGATCGAAGTGCGCACCAACGTCACCGAGCGCGGCCGCGTGCTCCGAGGTCGCACGGGCAACGAGGTCATCGGCGAGATCAACCCGCAGGCGCTGGAGCTGCCCCGTCCCCGGGGCGCGGCGCAGGCCTTTCGCATCGAGGTCGACGGGTACGAGACCGCGGTGGTCGAGCTTCACGAGGGCGATCCCCCGGTGGTGCTGGTGCCCCTCAGCGAGTCGTCGCGTCGCCGCCATCACCGCCCCGACGCCGCGCCCTCCGGCGTCCACGCGCGGCCGCTCGCCCCGCTGGTGCCGTCGGCCCCCACGCCGCCCGCCCACACCGACGGCCTGCGCGACCCCTGGAACAACTGACTCGCCGCTCCGCACGGCGTCGCTTGAATTCGCGGGTTTGCTCCACTAGCTTGCGCAGCCCGATGACCGCCCGCCCACACTGGTCTCCTCCTTCGCGGGCGCTGCGTGCCGCCTGTCTCGCGCTGGGCGTCGCGAGCGTCGGCTGCCCAGCCAACGAGGGCGTCGACCCTCCGGGCGACTCGTTCTTCTACCCGGTCACCCTCGCGGCCTCCCCGACGGGCAACTGGCTCTACGTCACCAGCTCCGACTTCGACCTCCGTTACAACGGCGGCACCGTGGCGCCGGTCGACCTCGCGTGCCTGCGCGCCCGCGTCGCCGACCCGACGCACGCCCGCTGCGCCGCGCTGCCCAACGCGCCGGACGTCCGCTGCGTCGCCGACCGCGATCAGCCCGGCGGCGTCGTCTGCGAGGCGCGAGGCTTCGTCCGCGCCGATCAGGTGCGCCGCATCAGCCCCTACGCCGTCGACAGCGCCGTCGCGCGCTACCCCGACCGCACCCGGCTCTATGTCGCCGTGCGCGGCGACGGCTCCGTCACCTGGTTCGACCTCGACGACAACGGCGGCCTCGACTGCGGCGCCGAAGGGGCCCTCGGCCGCTGCGGCGACAGCCACCGGGTCGGCACCGACTCCGCGCAGAGCCCCACCGCGGCGCGCCTCCCGCCGGACCCTTCCTCCATCTCCGTCGACCCCGCCCGCGGTTGGGTCTTCCTTACGCACCAGAGCAGCGACGTCGGCCTGGCGCGCGCCTCGCTCATCCGCGACGGCGCGGCCGGCGGCGGCGGCGGCGCGCCGGTGATGCTCAGCGCCCTCGGCAGCCTCTCGCCGGGCCTCAGCAGCGCGGCGCTGCTCCCCCGCGCGCCCGGGAGCGAAGAGCGCTCGACCTGGGTGGTCACCAGCCGCGCCGAGGCGTCGCTCTCCTTCTTCCAGGCCTACCCGGGCAACGCCACGCTCCGCGACAGCAGCCCCTTCGTCTACCGCAGCGCCATCATCGGCGTGCGGGGCCTCTCCGGGGGCAACAACAACCGCGCCGTCGCCCTCGATCCGGACGCCTCGCGGCACCGCGCCTTCGTGGTGTCTCGCGCCCCCGAGGCGCTGCTCACGGTCACGCTCGACCCGGCCAACCCCACGGCGGCGGTCGTCTCGGACGTCCTCCCGGTGCCGCAGGGGCCGTCGCGCCTCGTGGTGCGCTCCGTCGACGGCCGCACGCAGGTGCTCGTGGTCTCCTTCGACGCGCGACGGGTCACGGTCATCGACCCCGACGAGCGCCGCGTCATCGGCCAGATCGTCACCCGCCGCGGGCCGCACCAGGCCCTGCTCGATACGTCGCCGTCGCAGCCCTTCCTCTACGTGGTCGACTTCCTCGACGGCGCCCTCGAGGTCATCGACCTCCGCCCGCCCGCGGACCCCGCGGCCCCTGGTACCTACCTGCGTCGCGTGCTCACCCTCGCTCCGCAGCTCCCGCAGGAGTAACGCCCGTTGCGACCCCTCTCCCTCCGCTCCGCCGCGCTCGTGGGCGCCACGCTCGCCGCGGCCTGCAGCACCACGCCCGCCATCAGCAACACCAACAACATCATCCGCGCGACGGACGTCGAGCTCGTCTGCCTGGAGGTCGTCGGCTCCACCGTCACGCCGCACCCCACGACCCGCTGCTCGCTCTCGGACACGGACAACGGTCCGGGCGCCAACGCGAACTTCCACCTCCACGCCGTGGTGCCGCAGTTCGATCGCGGCGAGCTCGCGGTGATCGACCTCGCCACCACCTCCGGCGTCGCGCTCGTCGACAACAGCCCCGCCATCCCGGGCTACAGCTTCGTCCCGGTGGGCGAGTTTCCGGTCGCGATCACCTCCGACATCTCCGAGGGCGGCGGCTACGTCTACGTCGCCGGTGGCCGCAGCGATCGCGTGCTGCGCATCGACGCCGCGGCGCTGCGGGCCGACCCCCGCCGCGCCGGCTTCGCCGCCCGCCGCGTGGAGATCCCCATCGGCGGCCTCGCCCGCGACCTCGCGCTCGTGCGCTCCGGCGATCGCCACCTCCTCGTGGCGACGCTCCCGGAGTCCCGCGCGGTCTCCATCGTCGACGTCACCGACCCCGCCGCGCCGGGCGCTCCGCGCGTCCTCACGCTCCGCGGCGCCGGCCCCGTCGGGGACGCCGGCGCCGACGCTGACGCCGGGGCGCAGGCGCTCTCGCATCCGGTCGGGCTCGCGATCGACGAGGAGGGCGCCCGCGTCTATGTGACCGACGACGCCATCGACCGGGTGCACGTCATCGACGTCGCGACGCTCGCCGAGCTCGACTCGCTCCCGGTGGGCGAGCGCACCCGCGTCGCGGCGGTCACCGGGATCGCCCGCTCGCGGCGGTACAAGTGCGACCAGGCGGCCGACCCCGATCACTGCACCCGCTCGCGCTACCTCTACCTGACCACCGCCGACGAGGGCGCGGTCATCGTGTGGGACCTCACCCGCGGCGCGCGCGTGCGCCCCAACGTCCTCCCGCAGCCCAACGCCCGAGGGAGCCGCGTCGAGCCGAGCGTCGCCACCGACCGCGTCGCGCTGCTGGTCCCTGCGACGGCGCTCGTGGCCATCAACACCAGCGCGTATGACCCGATGGCGCGCGACATCCCGGTGTCCTCCCCGTCGGACACCGCGATGTGCAGTGCGGGCTACACCCCGACCGCCGCCGGCAACTTCAGCGGCGTCTTCGTCGGCGCGGTGCTGCGCAACGGGCAGTTCACGGTGATCGACGTCGACGACTACAACGTCGACGCCTGGGAGGCGCAGTGCCAGGACGGCGCCGGCAGCACCCCGAGCGGCACCTACCGCTTCGTGCGCCACGCCCCGCACGCGCAGACGCAGCTCAACCTCGCGCCCGCGGTCGCCTCGGCGCCGCAGACCACCGCCATCCTCAGCGGCAGCACCCGCGGCCAGACCCTCGAGGGCGCCGCCGCTCCGGTGTTCGCCTGCGGCCCCTCGCGCACCCGCGACATGACCCCCGCCTGCACCGACACCAACAGCTTCGGCGTGGTGCTCCCCCGCCGACAGATCGGGAGCACCTCCGCGGGCCCGGTGTACGGCCCGACCGATCCCTTCACCTCGCGCAACGAGGCGTGGACCTTCGCCTTCGAGAGCGTCATCCCGGGGCTCGACCAGACCGGCGGGGCGCTCGTCGCCGACAGCTCCGGCGCGCTCGTGCTCGAGGCGCCCGGCGGGCTCTTCTGCACCCGAGGCGCGCTCGCCGTCGATGCCATCGCGCGCGACCTGCTCCGCATCGTGAGCGACCCGACGCCGCTCGTCGCCGACCGCGAGCTCTGCGCGCAGACCTTCGGCTCGGGCTCGGCGCCGCTCAACCGCGACCTGGTGATCAACCGGGCCTACGAAGACCGGCTGCAGCTCCGCGTGGCGCCGGAGGTCGGCGACGTGGCGACGGTGCTGCGGTGCTATCCCCAGGCGATCCAGTTTCAGGTGCGCGCGGGCCAGCAGTGGATCGCGCAGGGGAGCCGCTCGGGCTTCCTCCACTCGGTGCGCGTCGGGGCCGGGCGAGAGTGCGAGATCGACCCGGTGAAGCAGGCCGAGGTGGTGGCCTTCGCCGAGCGCTGCCTGCTCGACCGGGGCACCCCTTCGCCGCAGGTGCCCACGATGCTCCGGCGGGTGTGCCCCGCGGGGCGCGCCTGCACCGGCACCGTCACCGCCGCGGGGGTCGCCCAGCGCGACGACGCGCCGGTCTTCGCCAACCCGTACCTCTGCACGCAGATCTTCCCCGCGCTCCTGCAGCGCGAGACCCCTCGCGGTACCGAGGTCGTGGCCTCGCCGGTCGACCGGGACACGCAGATCTCGTTCTCGCTCATCAACGCCTACGACGCCTTCCGCACCGACACCGGCCCCTTGCCCGTGGCGATCCAGCACCTTCGCGGCCTCGACCGGATCTACATCGTCGACGCGGCGCAGAACGGGCTGATGGAGTTCCGCCTCAACCCCTTCGAGCGGGGGCGGATCTTCAACTGACTCGGTAGTGTCGGGGGGCTTCGGGGCGGGGGGGAGCGGGAGGAGAGGTCAGGGAGGCTTCGATCAGCGATCGACCTTCTTGATCTCTTCGTCGAGGAGGCCGAACACGTAGCCGTAGCTGACGAAGGGCGGGGTCTCCTTGATGGTCACCGCCAGGGTCTGCGCCTGCTCGTTGTACTCGCAGTCGGCCACGACGCCGCGGCCGCGGATGGTGGACTTGTCGCTCGACGGGGGGACGAGCCCCTTGCTCCGAAGGTTGGACTTCAGAACGTCGAGCTCCGCACGCGTGATCTTTTCCCAGGTCTTCTGATTCGCAGGCATTGGCAGGTCCCTCCTGTTGACGGTCCGCCGCGGAGACTATCACAGCGGTTTCGGAGGCAATACAGGGCTCGCGGGAAATGTTGCCGCGGGCCTCTCAGCCCCGCCCGAGGGTGCTCCGGCCGGCGGCGTACTGCACCGGCCAGCGCTGGTCGTCCCAGCCCTGCGCGGCGGCGGCGCGCAGCGTCCAGAAGGGGTCGGCGAGGTGCGGGCGCGCGAGCACGCAGAGGTCCGCGCGGCCCGACGCGAGGATGCTGTTCACCTGGTCGGCGCTCTGGATGTTGCCCACCGCCATCGTCGCGATGCCCACCTCGTTGCGCACCAGGTCGCTCCACGGCGTCTGGAACATCCGTCCGAAGACGGGCCTGGCGTCGGGCACCGTCTGCCCGCTCGACACGTCGATGATGTCGCAGCCGCGCTCCTTCAGCATCGCCGCGAGGGCGCGCAGGTCGTCGTCGGTGATCCCGTGCGGGTGCCAGTCCGTGGCCGAGACGCGCACGCTCATCGGGCGCTCGGCGGGCCAGAGCGCCCGCACCGCGTCGAAGACCTCCAGCGGAAAGCGAGCGCGCCCCTCGATGGAGCCGCCGTAGCCGTCGCTGCGGAGGTTGGTGAGGGGCGAGAGGAAGCTCGCCAGCAGGTAGCCGTGCGCCATGTGGATCTCGATGAGGTCGAAGCCAGCGGCCACCGCGCGTCGCGTCGCGGCGGCGTACTGGGCGATCACCCGGTCCATGTCCGCGCGGTCCATCGGACGGGGCGTCTGCGAGTGCGGGAAGTAGGGCAGCGCGCTCGGGGCGATGATCTCCCAGGCGCCCTCCGCGAGCGGCTCGTCGATGCCCTCCCACATGAGCCTCGTGGCGCCCTTGCGCCCCGCGTGGCCGAGCTGCAGGCCCACCCGCGCGCCGCTCTGCGCGTGGGCGAAGTCGACGATGCGACGCCACGCCGCGGTGTGCTCGTCGGTGTAGATGCCCGCGCATCCGAGGGTGATGCGGGCCTCCGCCGAGACGTCGGTCATCTCGGTCATCACCAGGCCGGCGCCGCCCTGCGCGAGCGCGCCGTAGTGAACCAGGTGGAAGTCCCCGGGGAGGCCGTCGGCCGCGGAGTACATGCACATCGACGAGACGACCACGCGGTTGGCGAGGGTCATCCCTCGCAGCGTGAAGGGCGTGAACATCGGCGGCGGGGGCGCGTCGGCGGGCGACACGGCGACGCCCGCGGAGGCGGCGAAGCGGCGGGCCACGTCGTCGGCGAAGGACCGGTCGCGGCGGCCGAGGTTCTCGTAGGTGATGCGCTTGGAGCGGGTGAGCAGGCTGAAGGCGAACTGCCACGGCGGCAGCGGCCGGTAGCGTCGGGCCTGCTCGAACCAGACGAGCGAGTCGTGCGCGGCCTTCTGGGTGCGCTCGACCACGGGGCGGCGGTCCTGCTCGTAGCGGTCGAGCACCTCGCCGAGAGTACCTCCCAGGGTAAAGCTGTCGGCGAGGGCGATGGCGTCCTCCAGCGCGAGCTTGGTGCCCGACCCGATGGAGAAGTGCGCCGTGTGCGCGGCGTCGCCGAGGAGCACCACGTTGCCCCGGTGCCAGCGCTCGTTGCGCACGGTCACGAACTGGATCCACTGCGAGCGGTTGATCAGCAGGGGCTGTCCGTCGAGCCACGGGGCGAAGAGCTTCTCCAGGTACGCGACGGTCTCGGCGATGGGCGCGTCGGCGAGGCCGCTGCGGGCGAAGGTCTCCTCGTCGCACTCGGCGATGAAGGTGCTCATGCGCTCGTCGAAGCGGTACGCGTGGGCCTGGAACATCCCGTGTTCGCACTCGGCGAACGCGAAGGTGAAGGCCTCGAAGAGCTTCGGCGTGCCGAGCCAGAGGTAGCGGCACTTCCTCACGTCGAAGCTCGGGCCGAAGTCGTCGCGCCAGGTGGTGCGCACGATGGAGCGCAGCCCGTCGGCGCCCAGCAGCAGGTCGCACTCCGCGGCGAGGGCGCGCACCCGCTCCGGGTCGGTGAGGTCGACGCCGTGCTCGATGGTCACGCCCAGCTCGAGGGCCCGCTCCTCCAGGATCTCCAGCAGCCGGCGTCGCGCGATGCCCGAGAAGCCGTGGCCCGCGGAGCGGAAGGTCTCGCCGCGGGCGTGCACGTCGATGGCGTCCCAGTGGGCGAAGCTGTCGGTGATCCTGGAGTGCGTCGGGGGGTCGGCCTCGAGCAGGTTGGAGAGCGTCTCGTCGGAGAAGACGACGCCCCAGCCGAAGGTGTCGCCGAGGGCGTTGCGCTCCAGCAGGGTGACCTCCCAGGTGGGGAATCGCTCCCGGATCAGGATGCTGAAGTAGAGGGCCGCCGGGCCTGCGCCGATGCTGATGATCTTCACGGGGCGCGAGGGTACCGCTATCGTCCGCGGCCATGAAGATCGTGAGCTGGAACGTCAACGGCTTCCGCTCGTCGCTGAAGACGGGCTTCCTCGACTGGTTCGAGGCGGCGGACCCGGATTTGCTGTCGCTCCAGGAGGTTCGGGTCGAGTGGGAGGAGCTCGACCTCGTGACGCGCGACGAGCTCACCCGCAAGCACGAGGTCTGCTGGTTTCCGGCGAGCTCGAAGAAGGGCTACTCGGGCTCCGCGACGCTCAGCCGCAAGGGCCTCGGGTTCAAGCACACCCGGGGCATCGGCATCGAGGCCTACGACGTGGAGGGGCGGATGATCGTGAGCGAGGCCCCGGGGCTCACCTTCATCGCGGGCTATTTCCCCAACGCCTCGGCGGGCCTGGTGCGGCTGCCCTACAAGCGGGCCTTCGCGCAGGACCTCGCGAAGCTCTGCAAGGACCGCGTGGCGCGCGGGGAGAACGTCGTGGTGGTGGGCGACCTCAACGTGGCGCCCGAGGAGATCGACCTCGCCAACCCGAAGAGCAACCGCATGACCGCGGGCTTCACCGACGAGGAGCGCGAGGACTTCCGGGGCTACCTCGCCGCCGGGCTGAGGGACGTGTTTCGCGAGCGGCACCCGGGGGAGAAGGGGCTCTACACCTGGTGGTCGCAGCGCGGGGCCGCACGCGCGAAGAACGTCGGCTGGAGGATCGACATCTTCCTGGTGAGCGAAGGGCTCGTGGGGAAGGTGAAGGACGCGCAGATCCACCCCGACCAGCGGGGGAGCGACCACTGCCCGGTGTCGCTCGAGCTCTCGCTGTGAGCGTGAGCGCCTACCAGCTCGAGCCCGGCTGGCTCATCGCGGATCGGTACCGCGTCGAGCGCAAGCTGTCGCAGGGCGGCATGGGCGCCATCTACGTCGCGAAGCACGAGGGCACCGGCCGGCGCATCGCGCTCAAGGTGATGCACCCGCGCTACGTGGCCGATGCCCGCAGCCGGGCGCGCTTCGCCCAGGAGGCGCGCCTCGGGGCGATGATCGAGAGCGACCACGTCGTCGAGGTCTTCGACGCGGGCGTCGACGACGAGCGGGGCATCCCCTACCTGGCGATGGAACTCCTGGAGGGAGAGACCGTCGCCTCGCGGCTCTCCCGCGTCGGGCGGGGCAGGGGGCTGTCGCTCGCGGAGGTCCACGAGGTGCTGCGCCAGCTCTGCGGCGCTCTCACGGCGGCGCACGCGCGCAACATCGTGCACCGCGACCTGAAGCCCGAGAACCTCTTCCTGGTGCCCAGGGCCGACGCCCCCCTCGGCTTCTCGCTCAAGGTGCTCGACTTCGGCATCGCCAAGCTGCTCGACCCGTCGCGCGCCGCGCAGAACGTCACCACCGCCATCGGGACGCCGCTCTGGATGGCCCCGGAGCAGAACACCACCGCCGAGCTCACGCCCGCGACGGACGTGTGGGCCGTCGGGCTCATCGCCTTCCGGCTGCTCACCGGGCGCTTCTACTGGCGCGGCGCCGCCGGTCGAGAGCTCGACATGGCGATGCTGCTCGCGGAGCTCGAGCGGGAGCGGCTGCCGCCGGCCTCGGAGCGGGCGAGGGAGCTGGGCGTCGCGGGCGATCTGCCGGGGTCGCTCGATCCGTGGTTCATGCGCTGCATCGCCAGAGACCCCGGGGCGCGCTACCAGGACGGCGCCGAGCTGGCCCAGGCGCTCGCGCAGTCCTTCGGTCCGCTGCTGCAGCGGCCTTCGCTGAACCCGAAGGCGCTGGTGGCCGAGACGCAGCCCGCCCTCGCGGACAGCGCCGCCGCCCGCACGCTCCCGCTGCCGCAGGCCCCGTCGCCGCCGATCGGACCCTTCGCCACGCAGGACGTCCCGCAGGCCCCGCGCTCTCCGATGCACCCGATCACGGTCACCGGCCAGCCCGTCGTCCCGTACCACTACCCCACGATGCCGTCGGTGGATCCCACCGTGGCGAAGCCCCGCTGGTGGATGGCCGCGGTGCCCGCGCTGGTCATCCTCGGCGCGCTGCTGACGCTCGCGGCGTGGCAGGGCGTATTCGATGCCGAGCCCCACGCCAGGGAGCGGCGCCCCGACGGCGCGGCGGCAGCCCCGGTGCACGCGCCGCCGCCGGTTCCGGTGGCGATTCCCGCGGCGCCAGATGTCCCGTGGAGAGGGCCGCCCGGACTGAAGGAAGAGCGCGACGAGTAACTACGGGGGACAAAGCCCCGCGGTGGACCGGGGTTGCGCGCCGGTCGGCCGTGATGTGACCTTGCGTGACCTGATGGAGGTTCGCATGGCGGTTCCGTCGTTCTGGAAGCGACTGCTCGGCTATCTGGGGCTCTGCGTCTTCGAGGCGCTCCTGGCCGCGGTGCTGGTCTACGTCTCCCTCCTCGTGCTCTGGCCGATGGCGAACGGCGGGACCTCGGGCGCCACCGCCTGCGCCGTGATCGCGTTCTTCTTCCTGGGACCGGCCATCTGGCTGGCCAGCGTCGTCATCTGCCTGCTGGCGAAGATCGTCGTCGTCCTGATGCCGCCCTCGCGCAGGCACTGGTCGCTCGCCATCTACTGGGGCGTGACTGCGGCAGCCATCGCCTGGTACGCGATCTCGGACGCTCGCCGACCGACGCCGTACGCGGCCTCCTCCATCGCCAACACCCTGCTGACCTACGGGATGTACGCGATCCCAGCGCTCATCCTGACCTTCTCCCACTTCGTGCTGGTGCCTCGCATCACGCCAGGTGCCTCCGCGCGATCGATCTTCACGCTCTTCCGTCGCCGCCCTGCGGCGCCGACGAACGAGCTCCCTCCGCAGGATCCGTCGGCCTGACCGCCGCCGCGATCTCCGCGAGCACCGCCTGGCGATCGCGGTCCCAGCGGCGGGCGTCGACGGTGAGCACCGTCCAGCCTCGCATCGCGAGCACCCTCGGGCGGTGCACCCAGCGCTCGAAGGCCTCCGCCGCGTCGTCGCCCTCGTCGCAGAGCACCGCGAGCCGGTAGCGCCCCGGGTCCGTCGGGTCGACCACCGCCACCGGGACGCGCGCGCTCGAAGCGCCCACGTCGAGCTCCACCGCGAGCCCCATGGCCTGCAGCGCGGACGCCACCTGCACCCGCAGCGGGAGCCAGCCCCGCACCGTCGGCGCGGCGCCTCTCGCCCGTCGCTCGAGGGTGCGCCCCCGCACCCGGTCGAGCACGTCGGCGGCCTGCGGACGACGGCCGTGAGAGACGTGCCACGCGTACTCCAGGAAGGCCTTGAAGAGCCTCGGCCCGTCGTGGCTCACCCCGGCCACGGAGAGCATCGACGGCTCGAAGGACGCCACCACCACGCACTCCACGCGCGCCCGGGAGATCGCCACGTTCAGGCGCCGCTCTCCGCCGCGCAGCCCCAGCGGACCGAAGCGCGCCGGCACGTACCGCTCCGGCGGACGACGTCCCACGCTGCGCTCCACCGGGGCGTGGCCCGTCGAGAACACGATCACGTCGCGCTCGTCGCCCTGCACGCTCTCGAGGTTCTTCACGAAGGGCCGCTCGTCGATGCGCTCGCGGGCCATCGCCGCGTCCCACCGCCGCGCGAAGTCCGGGTCGGCCTCGCGCCTCGCGTCGACCGCGTCGAGCACCGCGCCCCGCTGCGGCAGGTTGAAGGTCACCACGCCCACGGTCGGCGCGCCCTCGCGGCCCAGAAGCTCGGCGATCACCTCCACCACCTGGCGAGCCTCGGCGGGGTTGCGGCCCCCCTCGTAGGCCCCGTCGGGCACCGCGACCCAGCGCATCGACGGGGGCGCCGAGGGCGATCCCGTGGAGGGGATGGTGCGCAGCGAACCCTCGTACATCGCGTGGTTGGAGAACGCGATGAGCTCCTCGTGGCGGCAGCGGTAGTGCCACTCCAGCCCGACGCGCTCCAGCCGGGTGCGCGCCAGGGACAGCAGCGACTCGGCCCCGAACAGCTCCCTCACGGACCTCGACTCCGGCGTCTCGTCGTCGCTCTCCCCGCCCGGTGCCGCCGTGAAGAACGACGTCGGCGGCATCTGCTGCTCGTCGCCCACCACCAGCACCCGCCTCGCGCGCAGCAGCACCGGCAGCCCGCTCTCCACCGTGCACTGCGAGGCCTCGTCGAAGACCACCAGGTCGAAGAGCGCCTCCTGGGGGAAGAGCACCGTCATCGTCTCTGGAGACAGCAGCCACACCGGGAGCACGTCCAGCAGCCCCGCGCCCGCGAAGCGCCGCGCGAAGGTGCGCAGCGGCATCACGCTCCGCTGCTTGCGCCCCTCCTTGAGCATCGCCTCGCGCGGGCCCTGGTCCACCGTGCGCCGCCGTCCCCGCTGCGCAGGCGCCGCCCGCAGCACCGCGAGCTCGTCGAGCCGCGCCGCCACCCGCTGCGCCTCGAGCGCCGCCGCCTGGTCGTAGAGCGCCGCCAGCGCCCGGCCCGCCCCATCGGAGTCTCCCCACGGCGTCGGCTGATCCCGCTCGGTGAGCGCCGTCGTCGCGCCCTCCAGCCGGGCGATGCGCGCCGTGGCCCACCCTCGCACCAGGGCGTCTCGCCAGGTCCCAGGCTCCGCCGACCGCAGCGCTCCCATCATGGCCGTGAGCAGCGCCGCGGCGTCGGGCGAGTGCTGCCTCGCCTGCGCCATCGCGCGGTCGCCGTCCGAGAGGCGCGCGCCGTCCTTCGCCCACGCCGCAAGCGTCGCCGCCAGCACCTCCGCCCCGGGCTGCGCGCCCAGCCACGGGAACCTCCCTCCCAGCGCCGCCACCGCCCCCCGCGCCCGCTCGGCGAGCGCCACCAGCCAGCGCCGCTCGGCGATCACGGCCGACCACCCCGCAGCCCCTGCGCTGGCGCCCGGCCACGCCTGCGCCTGTACCAGCCCCGGCATCAGCGCGGCGAGGCGCTGCCCAAGCGGCAGCGTGAGCTCCAGCGCGCGAAGCACCTCGACGCCTGCCGCCGCGGTGGCCGGTCGCGCGTGCCCGAGGCCCAGCAGCTCCAGGGCCTGGTCGAGGCGTCTCCACGCCGCCGTCGCGTCGACGCGGGCGCGCAGCTCGTCGAGGAAGGCCCGGTCGAACTCCGCCGCCGAGCGCTCGGGCCACGCCTTCACGAGGGCGTCGCGCAGCGCTCCGCGGGCGCTCCACCAGGCGCCCACGACGAAGCGACCCGGCCGGCCCGCCCACGCGTGGACGACCGCGAGGGACCGCTGCGCCTCGGGGTCGAGGTCGAGCTCGACGCGGCCAGGGCTCCGGGCGAGGAGCTCGGACTGCGCGCGCCACGCCGCGATGGCCTCGTGGGCGGCGGCCAGGGCGGCGGGCTGTCGAGCGAGCCCCTCGGCCAGCGGGAGCAGCAGCGAGGGCGAGGGCGAGGCGGCGAGCTCGGGCTGAAGGGCGAGGGCCTCGTCGAGCGCTCCGCGGAGCCCCAGGAGCTCCGCCGGGCCGACGGGGCTTCGGGCCGCGAGCGACTCCAGCTCCTGCGCCGCGCCGAGCGCGTGGGAGAGGGCGTCTCGGAGGGCCGCCACGGCGCGGGCGTCGAGGTCGGCGTAGGTGGGGCGCTGCACCGTCGCCCAGGGGTTCTGCGGGGCGTAGAGGTCGGCGAAGGGGCGCAGCGCGAGGAGCGAGTCGGCGAGGGCTTCGAGCGCGCTCTCGGGCACCAGCGCGAGGCCCGCGGGGAGGTCGAGCAGGGGCGCATCGAGGCCCGAGGCGAGGACGTGGAGCTGGCCCGCGGTCAGCGCGCTGCCTTCGGCCACCTGGCCCAGGGCGGCGCCCCGGTCGGTGAGGGAGCGCTCGATGCGCCGTGAGTCCTGCACCACCCGCGCGGCGGCGGCGGCGTCGAGGGAGCGGGCGGTGGTCTCCTCCAGGCGGGCGGTGAGCTGCGCGTAGAGGCCCTTGCGGTCGTCGTAGACGTCGTGCACCAGGGCCATCGCGTGGCGCAGCCCGACGGACTGGGCCCGCTGCGCGACGACGTCGAGGGCCGCGCGCTTCTCGCACACCACGGCCACGCGCTCTCCCCGGGCGAGGGCCTCGGCGACGAGGTTCACGATCACCTGGCTCTTGCCGGTGCCGGGCGGTCCGTCTATCACCAGGGCGCGCTCGGTGGCCGCTCGGCGAAGCACCGCCCGCTGGCTTGGATCGGCGTAGAGCACCGTCCCGATCGGGGCGTCGTCGGGGTCGACGGGCGCCTCCGCCGCGGCGGCGGGCTCGGGCTGGAGGCTCGCCCTCATCTCCGCCGGGAGCAGGGTGGCGGCGCAGCCGAGCACGGCGCCGGGGTCCGCGGCGGGGTCGGCGAGGGCGGTGAGCAGCGCGTCGTAGTCCTGGAGCAGGTCGCTGTCGGACTGGGGGAAGAGGCCGAGCACGGCGCACTCCTCGATCTCCAGTCGGTCGCCGGTCCAGAGGGAGAGCTCGTCGGCTCGGTCTCGGAAGGGGGCGAGGGCGCTCGGCGCTCGGGCGGCGCTGAGCCCCACCTGGGTGAGCGTCTCGAGGATGGCCTCGACGCTGCGCGAAGGGTCCGCCGCGGCGGCGTCGAGGGCCTCCGCGAAGGCGTCGGTGAAGGCGTATCCCTTCTTCGAGAAGAGCAGCCGGAGGAGCGCGATGTTGACGATGGGCGGCTCGTCCTTCACCGGCGAGAGCGCGAAGCCCCGAGCGCCGCGCGCGTCCCGCTCCAGCGTGACCGGGTGCAGCACCAGCGGACCGCGCACCAGGTAGCCCTGCACCACGCCCGCGAGGAAGGGGTGACCCACCGCGAGGTCTCTCGCTCCGGTCTCCTCGGCGCGCTGCCGGGCGTCGCGGTCGAGGCGCAGCAGGGCCTCGGCGAGGCGCTGTCCTCCCTCGTGAGAGCCCGCCTCGGAGGCGTCGACCAGGCGGGCGCGCCGGCCGTCGCGTAGCTGGGCGAGGGTACGCTCGGCGAGGCCGGTGGAGAGCCCGTCGAGCTCGTGAAGGTCCATGCTGCGGCCGGGGCGGGGGCGGTGGAGGCGCACCGCGGGGCTGCGTCCGTCGCCGGAGACGAGCTCGTCGCGCAGGGAGGTCACCGCGCGCAGCAGTCGGGCGCGCTCCTCGGGGAGCACCGAGGCGTCGCGGCGGGCCACTCTCACGGGCGTCGGAGGAGCGGGCGCGGCGGGAGGACGGAGGGTGCGCTCGATGTCCTGATCGCCCTGCTCCAGCGGAGGGTCGACGGTGACGCCCGAGCGATCGAGCTCGGCGGAGAGCGCGCGCAGCACCTCGGGCGACGGCGCCGAGGCGCCGACCAGACGGAGCATCCTGCGGAGGGTGCTCTGCGCTCCTCGTCGACGGATGACCCCGCTCAGGAAGGCCCGCAGCGCCTCCGCGGCCTCGCCGCTTCGAGGCGGCAGCGGCAGCGGTCGGGGCGGGGACTCGTCGACGGGGTGATCGACGCCGAGGGCGCGGAGCGTCGCGGTGAGCAGCGTCTCGAAGAGCTCGCTCTCACCGAGGAGGGCGCCGAAGGAGCGCAGCTTCGCGACCTCGGCCTCGGAGACGGCTCCGTCGGCGGCGACGAGGTGCATCACCAGCAGGAAGAGGGCGCGGGCGGAGTCGGCTCCGGCTGCGCGAAGCACCGGCGAGACCTCGGCCAGCCGGGCGCGGGCGTTGGCGGGGTCGAGGTACCAGCGCCAGTCGGAGACCCTCGGCTCGAACACCCGCTCGAGGGCGTCGGCCTCGACCTCGGAGAGCTCGCCGTCGGCCGAGGCGACGAGCACGCAGCAGGCGAGGGCGCACTCGTGGAGCTCGGGAGGAGGGGCGTCGAGCAGGCGCCGCTCGAAGCGGAGCGAAGGGAGCGAGAGCGCTCGGTCGAGGAGGGCGTCGACCTCGTCGAGGCTACGGGAGCCGGGGCCCCTGCCGGTGAGCGCGCGGTACTCCGCGGTCTCGCTGAAGAGCCACGCGGCCCAGGAGCGCACCGCCTGCTCGGGCCCTGCGCCTGCCGCGTCGGGATCGCGGCCCGAGAGAAGCGCCTCCATGAGCTCGCGCCCGTGGAGGAGCCATGCCTCGGCGTGCCAGGTGAGGGCGTCTCCGGGCAGCGAGGTGGCCGCGCTGATCTCCAGCCGGAGGAGGGCGGTGAGCTCCCGGGTCGCGAGGAGGGCGAAGCGGTCGGCGGTGAGCTCCATCGCCAGGGAGAGGGCGCCGGCGGTGGCCGAGAGCGCGCTGGAGGCGCCAGCGTGGCGGGCGACGAGGTCGGCCACGAGGCAGGCGTTGCCGTGGGGGATCCACGGTCCGTGAGCGAGGTAGTGGCCGAGCTCGTGGCCGAAGGCGGCGACCGTCGCGCCGCGGTCGAGGAGGGGCAGCAGACGCCCGGGGATCTCGAGCACCACGGGCTCTTCGATGGCGTGGACGGCGGCGCGCTCTCGGTCGCTCGAGAGGTAGATCTCCATCGGGCGTTCGAGGCGCAGCGCCCGGCGGGCGGCGTGGGCGAGGGACCAGGTGTCCGGGGCCATCGCCTCGGAGAGTCGTACGGCATCGGCCATCAGCCGGGGGCGCAGCGCGTCGGGTGAGGCGGGGCGGAGGGCCTCTCGCAGCCCGGCGAACTCCGTGAAGGCCTCCATCGCCGTGGAGAGGCGTCGCTCGGCCGACACGCGGAGGCGCTCGACGTCGAAGGCAGGCAGCACGGGGGAGGGCGCCGGGGCGGTCATGCGGGCGCGACTGTCTCCCTGCGGGCGTCGCGGGTTCAAGCGCTCGTCGCCGGGGCGGCGTCGGGCTCGTGTCGGACCTCGATCGGCGCTTCGTAGAGGCGTCGGTAGATGCGGCGCTCCTCCACCAGCGGCCACCAGTCGTAGAGCAGCACCTCGATGGGGCGCCACATGGCCACCCAGCCGGTGATCACCAGGCCCTCCCGCACGATCTGCCGGAGGTGGCCCATGGGCATCGCGGAGGTGAGCTCGGCCAGCGTGAGGAAGACCACCAGCACCGCGAGCCCGAAGAGCAGAAACACCTGTCCCCGACGCATGTGCTGCTGGATCTGTCGGTCGAGGCGGGCGACCTCGTACTCGAGGTGGGCGCGCACCGCCTCGGTGAGCGTGGCGTCCGGAAGGCCTGGCGCGGGCTCTTCGGAGATCCAGAAGACGAGCTTCAAGCGAGCCTTTCGAGGGAGTTCCTCGGCGGCGCCGATGAGGTACTCGGTGGCGCGGTCGTCGAGGTCGCGCTCCCGGAAGGGCGCCGGGTCACGACCGTCGAAGAGCTGCCGCGAGCTGCGCAGCCGGATGTCGATGCAGAAGCGCCCGCCCTCGGCGCGGTAGCGGTAGCCCTCGTTCATGCGCTCTCCATCAGGGGAGCGCCCTTCATCGCACGCTGCGCGACCTCCGTCAGGCGTTGTCGGGGCCGAGGCTTCGCGGTCCTCGCTCACCCCTGGGCGTCGCTCACCTCGGGGGGCTGCTGCGCGGCCTCGATGCAGTCGTCGATGAAGGACCGCAGCCGGTACATATCCTCGGCCCCGAGCCCCTGCCCGATGAAGGCCGCTCCGTAGGTGAAGGCCACCAGCGCCAGGGCCGCGGGGACGCCCGCGAGCGCCCAGGGTGACTCGCCCGCCATCCACTGGCTGAGGCCGAACATCAGCGCGCCGAGGCAGGCCATGCCCAGGATGCCGTAGATGCCGAGGAAGAGGATCCACACGTTGGGCTCCGGGGCGAAGCGCCCGCAGAGGGTCCACGCGTCGTCGTCGCCGCGCGCGACCTCCACGCTGAGGTAGGGGGACCAGAAGTGCTGCTCGGCCCTCACGGTGGTGAGCTCGGCCCCCGCCGAGAGCATGGCGCCCTCGATGCGCGCTTTCGGGTCGCGGAGCCGACGCCTGATCTGATCGAGCAAGGCGTCCCCCGCCACCGGCAGCGGAACGACGAACATCGGCCGCATCCGCGGCCTCGGCGAGCGCGTCTCCTCCATTGGGCCGCAGAGGGTATCTCCGCGCGGTGGACGTCGCCAGGGCCACGCTCCGCGGCGGCCACGACCGCCGACGATCGTGCGGTGACCCGCCGGAAGTGAATCCGGGGGCGGCGTCCGGCAACCTTCCCCCCTATCCATGCACCCTCCTGACGGCGTCACTGCTCGCGTGTGTTCCCTGCTCTGTCTCTCGGTCTTCGGCTGCGGAGCCACCGAGACCCCGCCGAGCGATGCCTCGGTCGACGCAGGGCGCTCCGAGGACGGAGCGACGGACGCTCCGCGCTTCGACGCGCCGGTCGACCGCCCGGACGCTGCACCCGACGCCCCCTCGGTGGACCTCGCCCCGCCGCGTCCCCTCGCGCCGCCCTCCGGGGTCGCGGAGCTCGCCGCGCGGCCGCTGCTCCGGTGGGCTCTCCCCTCGGGCGCCGTGGGCGCTCACGTCGAGCTCTGCGCCGACCGGGCGTGCTCGCGGGTGCTGCACTCCTTCGACGCCACCGGGTCCAGCGGGAGCCCCTCCGAGCGGCTGCGACCGGGGCCTGTCTTCTGGCGGCTCTACTCGCGAGGCCCCGCCGGGCGCGGGACCGTCCCCAGCGTGACGTGGTCGTTCACCGCGGGCCGCCGCGACGTCGCGCGCTCGATCGGCGGCACCGGGGCGCTCGACGTCAACAACGACGGCTACGCCGATCTCGCGGTGGGGGCCCCGGGCAACGAGGGCTCCCCCCGGGGTCGGGTGCACGTGTACTTCGGTGGCGCCTCGGGGCTCGCGACGACCCCGTCGCTCACGCTGCAACCGCCTGCCGAGGTGGTCGGCAACTACGGCGTCGCCGTCTGCGAGGCCGGCGACCTCGACGGCGACGGCTACAACGAGCTGGCCGTGGCCGCGACGGTCACCCCCGTGGAGGGCGGTCCTTCGGGGCGCGTCTACGTCTACGCCGGGGGCGCGTCGGGGCTCGGTGTGGTCCCCCGCACCACGCTCATCGTGCGCGACATCGCGGCCCTGCACGCCCTGTCGAACCGCATCCGCCTCGCGCGAGGCGGCGACGTCAACGGCGACGGCTACGGAGACCTCGTGGTGGGCCTCGCCGTCACGGCCCCCTTCCAGGGCGCGGTCGACGTCTTCCTGGGGAGCGCCGCGGGGCTCGCGCCCGGCCCCATCGTGATCCCGAACTTCATGCCCATGAGCGGCTTCGGGACCTCGGTCGCGGCGGGCGGCGACCTCAACGGCGACGGCTTCGACGACGTGGTCGTCGGGGCCGACTCGGAGGGTGCCGTGCGGGTGTTCCTTGGCGGCGCGGCTGGCACCGCGGTGACACCTGCCGCGACGCTCACCGTCGACGCGGCGGGCACGGGCTTCCAGTCGCCGACCGTCGCGGGCGCGGGCGACGTGAACGGCGACGGCTACGCCGACGTGGCGATCGCCTCCGTCGCGGGCGGCGGTCGGGTCTACCTGTACCCCGGCGGCGCTGCCGGGCTGGGCCGGGTTCCCGTCGTCCTGAGCGCCCCGGTCCCGGGGGGGAGCTTCACCTTCCCGGCGGGTGCCGGGGACGTCGACGGCGACGGCTTCTCCGACCTCGTCGTGGCCTCCCTGGCCTCGTCGCCCGCCACGGCCCTCTACCTCTTCCGCGGCGGCGCCGCCGGCCTCGCCACGACGCCCGTGTCCACCCTCCCGACCCCCGACCCGGCGGCGGTCACCTTCGGCGAGCGCGCGGCCGGCTTCGGGGACTTCGATGGCGACGGCTACGCCGACGTGGCCGCCAGCGCGCGGACCGTGCAGGAGTACACGGGGCGGGCGTTCGTGTTCCGGGGTGGCGCGGCGGGCCTGGGGGCGTCGCCCGCGGCCACGCTGCCCGGCCCCGATGGCCCCGGTGGCCTCTTCGGCACCGGGCTCGCCAGCGGGCTGTAGCATTCGGGGACGGTCGCTCTGCCGACGAAGGCGCAGCCGCACCGCCCAGGCTCGTCAGACAGGGCCTATGGTGGTTCGGTGATGGGCTCACGAAGACTGCTCGCGCTGGTCGCCGCCATGGGGTGCGTGCGCACGTTTCCGCAGCGCTTCGCCGCCGACGACCACGGCGCGCACGTCTACGCGGTCGCGCCCGCACCACCCGGAGCGACGGGCGATGCGCTCAGTGCGGCGCGCTCGGTCATCCCCGCGGAGGGCCTCACCCTGATCGCGGAGTGGGGCGACGACCGCGGCCGCTACGACTCCCCGATGCATCGCGGCCCCGCGCTCCCTGGCCACCGCCACGTCGTCTGGAACGCCTCGTCCCTGCTGGTCGTCGACACCGCCACGGGCTCACCCCTGCGCCGCCTCCGCTGGCCTGCGCCGCAGCCCGGCGCGTACATCGCGCGCGTCGCGGTCGACCCCGCAGGACGCCTCGTGGCCGCCCTCGACGCCCGAGGCGGAGTGACCCTCGGCACCCTCGACGGCGCCGACCTCGCCCCCCTGGTCGCGGCGCCCCGCGAGGCCGCGTCGCCCGTCGTCGCGCCCTCCGACGCTCCGGACCCGCCGCGCTTCGACCACGTCTCCACCGAGGCCTGGCGGGGCGGTGACGCCGACGGTCGCTGGCCCTCCGCGCGCGTGGCGCAGCGGCTCTACTTCTCCCGGGATGGATCGCGCCTCGTCGGGGCGGAGTCGATCTGGGACGTCGCGACGCGCCGCCCGCTGCTGGCGCTGCGGGAGGGCGAGGCGCTGCTCGGCGTCGACGCGGACGCCACCCGAGCCGCCGTCGCTTCGCTCGCGGTGCGCACCTCGGTCGGGCCGCCGGGGAGCCAGTGCGGCTTCGTTCCGGTGAGCCGTGCGCTGGTGGTCGCCGCGCTGGAGTCGCGTGACCTCCTCGGGGCGGCCGCGCCGCAGCGGCTCCCGACGCCGCCCTCCCTCGATGGCCCGGTGCCTGGCTTCGACGAGCCCTCGGGAGAGGCGCCGCCGATGGTCGCGTGGCTCCCGGTCGAGCAGCTCGCGCTCTCGGTCGACGGTGAGCTCGCCGTCGCGATGGGCGACCGCGCGTGGTGGGTGGGGTCCCGCGAGGCTCGTGCGCTCTCGTGGCCGCGGCCGGTCCGCTCGGTGCGCGCGCTGGCCTTCACACCGCATGGGATCGCGGCGCAGGCGATGATCGACGCGGGCGCTCGGATGATCGTCACGACCGCGCTCTACGGGAGGGACGGCCGCACCCGACGGGCGCTCGCGGGGGCGCAGGGCTTCGCGCCAGACCGCGCGGGTCGCATGGTGCTCCGCGATGGCGACTGGTCGCTGTGGGACCTCCATGCGATGGAGCGTGTGCGGTCGCTGCCCGACCCCGGCGCGCTCAACCTCGGCGCGATCGACCAGGCGCGGCTCAGCGACGACGGCACGGCGGTGCTGCGCGAAGAGCGGGGCGGCGCGCACGTCTTCCTGGTGGGCGAGGGCGACGGGTGGCGGAGGGTGGAGGTTGCGGCGGCGGGGGCTTCGCTGTGGCGCTGGGCGCTCTCGCCCGACGGCCGCCACGTCGCGCTGCACGAGCCCCACCGGCTGCGCGTGGTCGACCTGCGCGACGGGCGAGTGCGCTGGCAGCGGGAGTATCCGGGCGAGGCGACGGTGGCGGTCTTCGCGGGCGACCGGCTCTACGTGGGAGACGACGGCGGTCGGGTGAGCGCGCACTCATCCGACGGCGCGGAGGTGGCGCACGTCGAGCTCGCCGGGCGCTTCGACCACGCGACGGCGCTCGCGGTGAGCCCCGACGGCGCGACGCTGGCCGTCGGAACGGCGCGCTCGCGGGTGTTCGTGTTCGCGGTGGGGGCGCGGTGAACGCTGGTCGAGGCCCGCCTTGGGGTCGGAGGCGTCGGGAGAAGGTCGCGGTCGCCCCGTCGCTCTGACGGCGACGGAGGACCCGTGGTGGACGCTGACCGACCGCGAGCGGCGGAGGGGATGCGAGCCTCAGGCGCTCAGCACCACCTTCATGCACTGGTCCTGCTTGTGGAGGAACAAGTCGTAGCCCTGCGGCGCCTGATCGAGCGTCATGCGGTGGGTGATGATGAAGCTCGGGTCGATCTCGCCGCGCTCGATGCGGACGAGCAGCGGCTGCATGTAGCGGTGCACGTGGCACTGCCCCGAGCGGATGGTGAGCGAGCGGTTCATCACGGCGTTCATCGGAAACCTGTCGATGAACCCGCCATACACCCCGATCACCGAGACGGTGCCGCCGTTGCGGCACGTGCGGATCGCCTCGCGCAGCACGATCGGCCGGTCCAGCTCGACCTCGGCGATCTGCTTTGCGCGGTCGTAGGCGTACTGCACCCCGTGGCCGTGGGCCTCCATCCCGACGGCGTCGATGCACGCGTCGGGGCCCCGACCCCCGGTGAGCTCGAGCAGCGCCTCGGCCACGTCGCGCTCCTCGTAGTTGATGACGTCCGTGGCGCCCGCGCGGCTCGCGGCCATGTCGAGCCGGTAGCCGAAGCGGTCGATGGCGATGATGCGCTCGGCGCCGAGCATCTTCGCAATCGCGATGGCGAACTGCCCCACCGGCCCGCAGCCCCAGTCGACCACCACCTGGCCCGGCTTGATGTCGCACATCTCCGCGCCCATGTAGCCCGTCGGCAGGATGTCCGAGAGGAAGAGCACCTGCTCGTCGCTCATCCCCGCCGGCACCTTGAGGGGACCCACGTCGGCGAAGGGCACCCGCGCGTACTCCGCCTGGCCGCCCGCGTAGGCGCCGAGCATGTGGGAGTAGCCGAAGATCCCAGCGGGCGAGTGGCCCAGCATCTTCTCGGCGATGGCCGCGTTGGGGTTGGAGTCCTCGCAGCACGAGTAGATCTGCGCCTGGCACATCGCGCACGAGCCGCACGCGATGGGGAAGGGCACCACCACGCGGTCGCCCGCGTGTAGCTTCTTCACCCCGCGCCCGACCTCCACCACCTCGCCCATGAACTCGTGGCCGAGGATGTCGCCCTTCTCCATCGTCGGCACGAAGCCGTTGAAGAGGTGCAGGTCGGAGCCGCAGATCGCCGTCGAGGAGACCGTCACGATCGCGTCGCCCGGGTCGAGGATCGTCGGATCAGGCACGTGCTCGACGCGGACGTCCTTCTTGCCCATCCAGAGAGTGGCCCTCATGACGGCAGCTCTCCCTTCACCTGCGACGGCTGCGCGGCGTGCATCCCCCGGTGGACGCTCGCGTCCGAGTGCACCAGCGCCCCGGTCTCCATCACCTGCTTGAAGCGCCGGAGGTCGGCGGCCATCTTGTGCTCCGCGAAGGCCCCGGCGACGACCTCCGCCACGCGCGCCGCGCCCGCCTCGGCGCATCTCCCAGTGCACCTCGGTGCCCCGCTGCCCCGGCGCCGCACGGAAGGTCACCGACCCCTCGTGCTCGACGTCGGAGCCCGGCATCGTACGCCACGCGATGCGCTCGCCCGGCCGGTCGTCCACGAGCTCGGCGTCCCACTCCACCGTCAGCCCTGCCGGGGCCTTCGCCGTCCAACGAGAACGCCGCATTTCCAGCGGGCGCACGGCGCTCAGCGAGTCGATGTAGCGCGGCAGGTCGTGCAGGTTGCGCCACGCCGCGTAGACCTGCACCGGTGTGCGGTTGATGGTGACGCTCGCCCTCACCGGCTTCGCGACCGCGATGGAGCGCCGGAGACGCAGCGCCGTGAACACATCGAGCGCCGCCACGCCCGCGACGGCGGCCATGGCGACGAGCGCTCGTGGGGTGTTGGTGCGCCGCGCCCGCAGCGCCAGGCCCAGCACCGCGAGGTCGATCGCGTCGCCCAGCACCCGCGACCAGACCGGCCCCGGCGAGGTCCGCCCCGCCAGGATGGCCGCGCCGCTGGCGAGCTCCCGCGCACCCAGCGCGCGGAGCGCGATCCTCGCTCGCGGATTGTCCGTGACGGCCACGGCGCGCGCCAGCGCCCACGGCGCGACGACCGCGGCGAGTCCCAGCCCCAGGCTGAACCAGCCGAGCCCCTGTGCGAGCGAGGCCCCCCTCCGGGCCATGGGCCCCCTGGCCGCCGCCCCGATACCTTGTCAACGATGGCGTTTGCATCCCACGTCGCTCCTTCCTCGGGTCCGGACGAGACCCCCCAGGGCGGTGCAATGCGTGTTCCCCAATGTGCTCGCGGGTGGGGTGCAACGTTGCGAAAAGGGCAGGCCGCCCGCCGATACCTCGACGGTCAATAGAAGCGGTCGGGGCGCCCACCGCTTGCTCCCGACCTTGCAGCTGCACTATCGTGGACGCTCGAAGGATGAGCATGGAAGCCATTTGCGGAGGATGTGGGGCACAAGTGCCCGATACGGTTCGTGATTGTCCGTCGTGCGACCGCTTCACTCACTACCCCAACGTTCGGCTCGCCGAGGCTCGGCAAGGAGATGTGGACGGCCGAGCCAATCGCATCAGAGCTGCGGCTGGGGGTCGTCACGCGTCGGCCCAACTCAGGGCGTTCGAGGCTGCCGTCGAGCGCTCCCAGGCGGTCGTCAATGTGGACGCGAGCTTCGTGCATCGGCTGCTCTCGAGTGACAGAGCGCTCTATGCGAACTACGCGAAGCTGGTTCGAGCGGGCGTGCGCCTGCCGGCGCCGTTGCGGGACGATCAACGCCGAACGGCGGTGGAAGGAATCTTGTTCGGGTCGTGGGGAGAACAGATCTGCTACGCGGCGCTTTCTCTGGACGGCCGCGGTCTGACCTCGTACGGACCGGTCTCGCTTCTCTTGAAGAGTGCAAACGTGTCGCAGCGGACAACGATCCTCGAAGAGAACAGTTATGGCTTCGTTCAGCGGCACAAGATGTTTGCGGGCGACCCGATTCCGCTTGGTCACATCGCCACCTGGGAGAAGCGTTCTCGACTTGCGGTGGCGAAGGTTGGAGGTGATGTGAAGAAGAGGACCACGGCGGTCGACTACCCGCGCCTTTTGTTGCGTAGTGCCAGTCGCGCGACCGACCAGTTTATGGAAGTGCATGTGTGGGGCACGTTCACTCGCGACGCGGTCGAGCAGGTAACGGCGCCCCTGGGTGCAGACGACATCGACCGGGCGCTTCTCGCCGCGGCCAAAGAAAGCGCGTCAAAGCTTGGGATTCGATGGGTGTCGCCATGACGACAGAGATCGCGGCGCTTGCATTGGTGAGTGAGTGTGCCGGGCGCGCCGTCATCCGTAAGCCGAAGGGGAAAGAGGAGCAATTCCTATTAATGCTCTATGACGATGTCGCTCTCCCTACGGTCGTCGAGGCGGCGTATTGGTCACAGTTGCGTTGGGCCGACCCTGATGCCGTCATTCTCGACCCAGGGGATTTCCCCTATCCCGCGTTACGAGAACGCCTGTCGATGTCGCGAAAGCGTCTGCAGAGCGTTGAACTCCTGTTGATCTGTCTGGACCCCGAGCATTCGGAGAAGATCAGGATTAGCGCCGCGCGCGCCGTCGAGCAGTTACTGAAAGACGTTGAGCTATTTGCCGCCGTATCGGCCGCATTTGCAGGTCACGACGCTCCAGAGGAGGCAGACCTTCAGGGGGCCTGTTCGTTGGCGGAGCGCATGGGGTGTCTCGCCGTCGGGCGCCTTTTTGAAGACCAACGACGGAGAACGGAGCCGATGCGCATGCTACGCGATACCCTGTCCGTCGCCTTGAGGGCAGTTGGACGACCCGATCAGCGGGCGCGGATCGCGGAGGCCATCGAACGGCAGCGCCTACTGGCCAAAGCCACGGACGAGGTTGTGCTGCGTGGACAAGCGGCAACCCGCGATGTGATCGGCCATCTAGTCGTTCGCGAGCTGATGCCGATGCTGCCAGTGTTGAGGCCGCAAGTGGCGATGCTTTTGGCGCGTTGGAGTGCGGCGTGGCCGCGTGAAGACGGTACCAAGCGGATCCTCGTCTCTGAGCCGGATGAGACGCGGGGCGCACCGAGGCGAAGGGGGCGGGAAGCGCCCAAAGCGTTTGAACAGAAGGCCCGCGTCGATCGGCAGAAGGATGCCATCGTCGAGGCGTTGGAGAAGGGCAGAGATTTAGTTGCGCGAGACTATACGGATGAACTCGTCGCGGACCAGCTGGAATCCGACGGTTCAGAGTTCGCGGCGAAGTCGCTCAGCGCGCTCGCCGCGACGGCTGAGTCGCTCGGACGGAACAAGTTTGCTACGTATTGTCTTGCGAGAGCGGTAGAACTGGCTCCGAGTGACGTGGTCGCCCGGCATCATTGGATCACCCTTCAGCGGCGACTGGGTAATGTACGGGAATTAGTAGAGGCCAGCGAGCGGTTGCGGACACTAGCTCCCAGTGACGTCTATGTCTGGACCGGTCATGGAGAGGTACTGAGACGGGTCGGACGAATGAACGACGCGCTGGTAGCGTATGAACAGGCCGTCGAGAGCTTTCCGTACGAGGTATTCGCGCGGACTGGCCGGGCGGAAACATTGCGGTCACTCGGCCGCCTGAACGAGGCGCTCGCGGCCTACGAAGAGGCCATTGAGCAGTTCCCGGAAAACGTGGTTGCGCAGGCCGGGCGGGCCGAGACGCTCCGGTCGTTTGGTCGCTTGAATGACGCGTTCATGGCGTATAATGAGGTAATTTCTCTCTTCCCGGATAGCGTGGTCGCGCGAAGTGGGCGAGCCGAAACGTTGCGGTCCCTTGGTCGATTGAATGAGGCGCTCGCGGCGTACGATGAGTCCATTGTGCTGTTTCCGGCGAATTCGGTAGCGCGCAGCGGGCGGGCCGAGACCTTGCGGTCCCTTGGCCGATCGAGTGAAGCGCTCGCGGCGTACGACCAAGTCATCGGAATGTCTCAGGAGAACGTGATCGCGCGTTGCGGACGGGCCGAGACCCTGCGCTCGCTTGGCCGTCTGAAAGACGCGCTCGTTGCATACAATCAAATCATCAAGCAATTCCCGGAATACGTGATCGCGTACAACGGGCGGGCGGAGACGCTGCGGTCGCTTGGCCGCCTAGACGACGCGCTCGTTGCATACAATCAGACCATTGGGCAATTCCCAGAAGATGTAGTGGCGCGCAACGGGCGGGCGGAGACGCTGCGGTCGCTCGGTCGTCTGGGCGACGCGCTCGCGGCGTACGACCAAATCCGGCTCGATTTTTCATTCAACATTGTTGCCGCCACGGCACTGGCTGACTTACTTCGGAGGTCCAAGAAGTGGGACGAAGCCTTGGAAGCGTACCGCGTGCTTGGGGAGTCTTATCCGAACGATGGCCGGATCCGTTGCGGTAGGGCATATTGCTTGGCGGGTCTGCATGATTACGATTCGGCCCTCGAGATCGTTCGTCGCAACGTCGTCCCGCAGAGCGAGGAAGATTGGTACCTCCGCCGCGCCGACGCGCTGATCTCGCTTCGGTCGGGGCAGGCGCGATACGTTTGTAGTATTCTGGCATCTATTGATAAGTGCGTGTTCCTTGATGTGAGACGGGACCTCGACGGCATTCTCGGCGCCGCGCTCTTGCACGTCGGTGACGTTCAACTGGCACGCGATCGGTTGGAAGAACAAGTCCAGCGCTCTGCTTTCGATACGGTGCGCAAAGACCTCTTCATCGCACACGCATACGCAGAACTAGGTGAAACGCATCGCGCTCATGAACTCTTGCGACATAAGACCGCATGGAAGCTTGCGCCGATCGCCACACTGAAGGAACTGCTCCCTCGTCGTTACGGCCTCCTGGGTTCGGTGCCAGACCTCTCGCCCAGCATTGCAGCGGAAATCCTTTACGCTGAAGTGGAACTGCTGGAGATGCACGAGCTCGCTTCCTGACGGCGACAGTAGTCTGGGACTGTGCGTCTGGCGGTCCAAGGGCGCCATGGCTGCCGTGTTGCACCCAACCTGAAATCCCATGAGTGGGGTTGCTGAGTGAGTAGCACTGCTGCGTCAGGTTGACGTTCGGGTGAGGTAGGAGATCGTGTCGAGGGGAGATGTTTATTCCTCCGCGCAGGATAAATGCAACGCGAGATGCGGAGGGGTAGCGTGAAGGATGCGTCCTCCCGGATCGGCCGAAGTACTCGCTCGTCGTCGCCGTCTGGCACTCTCGCTGTTGGCGCAAGGGATGACGCTGGCCGATGTCGCCGAGTTTGTCGGGTGCGCGCCGAGCTCGGTGCTGCGGTGGCGCGATGCGCGACGCCGACGTCGGCAGCCGCCGGGACCGCGAGCGAGACTTCGCCCCGATTCAGTGGCGCGTGCTCCTGCGGGCGCTTCGCAAGGGTGCCAGGGCGCACGGATACGCGAACGAGCTGTGGACCTCGCAGCGGATCGCCGCGTTGATCGAGCGCCCGTTCGATGTGCGCTACCACCCCGGTCACGTTCGTCGCCTGCTCCGTCAGCATGGATGGACGCCACAGAAGCCCGAACGACGGGCGATCGAGAGGGACGAGCCAGGGATCGAGGCGTGGCTCTCGCAAGAGTGGCCACGCCTGCGGAAAAGACGCCGAGGACCGTCGCGCGCTCCTGGTCTTCGTCGATGAGGCCGGGTTGCAGCTCGTTCCGAACCTGCGGCGCACGTGGTCCCCTTGCGGCGAGCGGCCGATCGTCCGCCATCGATTCCGACGAGACCGCCTCTCGGTCATCGGTGGCCTCGCGGTCAGCCCGGCCGCGCATCGCCTGCAGCTCCACTACGACATCCTCCCGAAGAGCATCCGGCAGCCCGAGGTCTGCGCGTTCCTGCGGACGCTGCTGCGAGCCTGGCGTGGCCCCGTCGTCGTGCTCTGGGATCGTGGCTCGATCCACCGGGGCGAGATCATCCGCGAGTTCCTCGCGCGGCACCCTCGCGTGCGCGCCGAAGCGTTCCCCGCGTACGCGCCGGAGCTCGACCCGCAGGAGATGGCGTGGGCGCACACCAAGGCACGCCTCGCGAACGGTGCGCCCCCGAGTCGCTGGGAACTCATGGCCGAACTGGTCATCGCACTCGAACAACTGCGACGGTCCCAGGTGGAGCTACGCGCATGTCTTCACGAGAGCGAACTCCCTTGGTCGTAATCCCGCGTTGCATTCAATTCGCGCGGAGGAATAGCAGGGTTGCGGGACCCGTCGGCGATCGCCTTGGTTTCGCGGTGAAGATACCGTCAGCTTGGGGTCGGGCCTGCAGTCCCTTTGTCAGTTCGTTCTGAGGGCTCAACCCTCGCCTCGAACGCCTGAAATTCCCGGTGCGAAAACCGTCAGGAAGCGCCGACACTCTGCCCGCTCGGCCCCGGGACGAGCCGACGTAGGCGGCGCCTTCGTGAGATCACCTCACGAAGCATCTTGAATCAAAGCGGAATGGCGATGGCCTACCGCCCCCGAAAACTGCTCAAGTCGAACTACAGTCCCGGCCTCGCCGCCCTGACGGAGGTGGCCTCGACCTTCGGCGAGGTGCGCGTCGTCGCCCCCGACGTCGAGCAGTCCTCGATGGGGCACGCGATCACTCACAGCCGCCCGCTGACCGTGCGCCGCACCTCCCTCGGGGCCATCGGCGCCTGGCGGGCCAACGGCACGCCCGCCGACTGCGTCGCGCTCGGCGTCGCGCTCTGGACCACGTGGACGTCGTGCTGTCGGGCATCAACCTCGGCCCCAACCTGGGCAACTCGATGTGGCACTCGGGCCCCCTCGCGGCCGCCAAGCAGGCCGCGCTGCTCGGTATGCGGGGCATCGCGCTGAGCACGCCGGTGTCGGGCGGCGAGCCGCGCATCGACGAGCTGAAGCCCTACGTCGCGCGGGTGCTGGAGGTGCTGCTCCCCGCGCTCGAGCTCACCCTGGTGAACGCCAACCTGCCCGAGAAGCCGCGCGGCCTGCGGTGGACCTGCCAGTCGGTGCGCCACTACGACGGCAAGGTCGTGGCCGGGCGCGACCCGATGGGGCGCGAGCACCAGTGGATCACGGTGATCCCGATCGAGGGCACCGAGGAGGGCACCGACCGCCGCGTACGGTGTTCCCCAAGGGCAGTGGACACTGGCGGCGATGGGAATCGCTCGCCTGGGAGCTCGGGTAGAACGAGACGAGAGACATGAGTCGAACGACGAACGAGACGTCCCCTTCGGGGCTACCGACGACCGCCGAGAGTGAAGACGTGCGCACGCGCCCCGGCCGCCGCTCGGTCGAGGATCGCCAGGCCGCGGTGCTCGAGCTGTTCGCGGGCAAGGCCACGATCGACCAGCTCGCGCGCCGCTTTGGGGTCCACCCGGAGACCATCGCGCAGTGGCGCGCCGAGGCCCTGGGCGGCATCCACGAGGCCTTCGCCAAGGGCTCCAAGTCCCCCAAGGAGCGGGAACTGGAGCGCGAGAACCGCCAGCTCCGCGACGCCGTCACCGAGGGCTCCATCCGCGAGGCCGTGCTCAAGCGGGAGCTGGAGGCCGCTCGCGGCACGCGCCCTACACGGCCCGCGAAGTCGCGGCGGTGACGCGCGGGACGCCCGCCGGGACCATCACGGTCACCGCGCTCTGCGAGCTGCTCGGTGTCTCCCGCTCGGGCTACTACGCCGCGCGACGCGCGAGCGAACGCGACCGAGAGGTCGCTGTCGCCACGCCGTCGGGAACCGAGGAGCGCTCGGCCGAGGCAAGGGACGATCGACCCCCACCCAGGGGTCGACGGCCCGCCGCGTCGGTCGAGCGCGTGGTGGCCGCTGTCCGCGAGGTCGTCGCGAACCACCCGGCGTGGGGCGTGCGCAAGGTGTGGGCGACGCTGCGGCGCGACGGGCTGGTGGTGGCGCGCAAGCGGGTCTGGGCGCTGATGAAGCGCGAGGGGCTGCTCTTCCGGGCGCCGCGCGAGGCCGTCGAGGCGCCGCGCGGGCACGTCTGGGTGCCCGAGCCCAACCGGCGGTTCGCGACGGACCTGACGCTGGTGTGGACGCGGCGCGAGGGGTGGGTGGCGGTGGCGCCGACGATCGACTGCGGGTGCCGCAGCGTGCTGGGGCTGGTGGTATCTCGGAGCCAGGAGGCTCGGGTGGTGCTGGCGTCGGTCGATCAGGCGCTGGAGGCGGCGTTCGGCGCGCCGTCGGGCGTGCCCGAGGGGGTGGAGCTGCGCACCGACTACGGGTCGCAGTACACGGGCGGCGACTGCCGGGCGCTGCTGGGGCGCTGGGGCGTCGAGCAGACCTTCTCGCCGGTGGGCCGCCCGACGGGGAACGCGGTGGTCGAGCGGCTGCACCGCACGCTCAAGGAGGAGGTGATCTGGCTGCAGGACTGGGAGGACGCCGCCGAGGTGGAGCGCGCCGTGCGCGCATGGGTGCAGACGTACAACGAGGCGCGCCCTCACCAGGCGCTGGGATGGAAGACGCCGTCGGAGTACCGCGCCGAGCGGATCGGCGAAGGGGATGCGATGGCCGCGTGAGAGGCGATCAAGACAGCGCGGGAGCCACACCCGATTCCCGACCCGCGACATGTCTTGACTTCAAGGGGACACCACAGCGTCACGTACTCCTCGACGGAGCAATGGATGATGGCCGGCACGGCCCGGCTCTTCGGCGACGAGGAGACGCTCGCGGCGATGCTCGCGACGGACGACCCGGCGGTGGTCAAGAAGCTCGGGCGCAAGGTGCGAGGCTTCGACGAGGCGCGGTGGCGGTCGGAGTGCTTCGAGCTGGTCACCCGCGGCAACATCGCGAAGTTCTCGCAGAACGCGTCGCTGAGGGGCTTCCTGCTGGGCACCGGGGACGCGGTGCTGGTCGAGGCGTCGCCCTTCGACGCCGTCTGGGGCATCGGCCTCGGGGCCGCCATCGAAGGCGCGACCGACCCGCTCCGCTGGGAGGGAGAGAACCTCCTGGGGTTCGCGCTGATGCGCGCCCGCGAGGCGCTGCGCGCCGGGTCGTCGTCGGCGCGGCCCACGTAGCCGACGAGGTCCACCTGCTCCTGCGCCGTGGGGTCGCAGGGGGCCAATGGGGGATGCCGTGGCGCGCGCCGTGGCGGTCGACCTATCGTGCCCGTCGTGGGGACCGACAACAGGACGAATCGGGAGCGACGACGCATGGCGAAGCGACGGGCGGGCGGGGTCTGGGCGGGCGGGGCAGGCCTCGTTGCGCTTGCGATGGTGGTCGCCGGGTGCACGGCCGCGGCGATCCCGCAGCCGTCGTGCGCGCCGGGCGCGCAGACCGCCTGCGCCTGCGTCGGCGGCGGCCTCGGCGCGCAGGTGTGCGGCCTCGATCGGGTGCTCGGAGCGTGCATGTGCCCCGACGGTTCGGCGCCGGTCGACGCTCCCACCGCGGACGCTCCCACCGCGGACGCTCCCACCGCGGACGCACCCACCGCGGACGCACCCTCGTTCGACCTCGGGACGGCGGACGTCGGCGTCGTGGATGTCCCCGGCGGAGACGCCCCCGACTCAGGCGTCGTCGACGCCGCAGCGACGGACGCGGGCGGGCCGGTGGACGTCGGACCGGCGGACACCGGCGCCGACGTGCCGCGTTGCGGGACGGGTGACCTCGACTCCGACGACGACGGCCTCACGGACGCCGAGGAGCGCGCGGCGACGACGGACCCCTGCTCGGCGGACAGCGACGGCGACGGCGTCAGCGACCTCATCGAGGTGGCCGCGCGCAGCGACCCCCGCGCCGCGGGCTCCGTCCCGCCGGCCGGTGACCTCTACGTGGCGCTCCCCTACCGCGGCCCCGGCGCGACCGCGCGAGAGTCCCGCGAGCTCGCCTTCTCCACGCGCATCCGCGCGGTCGACCTCTTCCTCCTCGTCGACAACTCGGCCTCGATGCAGCCCGTGATCGCCGCGCTCCGCACTGGCCTGGACACCATCGTGCGGAGCCTGCAGGTGGTGATCCCTGACGTTCGCGTCGGCGTCGGGTCCTTCGACAGCATGCCCTTCCTCCCGAGCGGGCAGCCCGGCTCGCCGGGCGACTACACGCTATGGATCCGCCAGACGCTGAGCCCCGACGTGGCCGCCTCGCAGCGGGCCTTCGACACCATGCGCACCATCGACGACGACACCGGCGGACGGTTCTTCGGTGGCGACAACCCTGAAGACCAGACCGAGGCCATCTACGAGGTCATCGCGGGCGGCGGGTCGCGCGGCCACGAGAGCGACGCGGCGGCGCTGCGCTCGGTGCGCAACGCGCTCGACCCCGCGGGCAACGGCTGGGTGCCGCAGGTCGACCCGGCGCGAGACTGCGGCTCCACCGCGGCCAACCCCCGCTACGGCTGGGGCTGCTTCGGCGAGGGGCGCGTCCCCGTCGTGGTGCTGGCCTCCGACGCGCCCTGGTACGACGGGTGTTTCACCACGGACGCAGCGAGGTACCGCTCCACGCAGGGCCACACCTGTGACGAGACGGCGGCCGCCCTCAACGCCCGCGGCGCCTTCTTCCTCGGCGTCGACGTCGGCAATGGCGTCGGCGGCCTCACCTTCGTCAACTCGCAGCCGCTCGCGATGCGCACCCGCACCACCGACGCCTCGGGCGCCCCGGTGGTGCTTGGACCAGGGCGGACCGACGTCGCGGCGACCGCGAGTCAGGTCATCGACGCGGTCACGCGGCTCGCGAGCGGATCGCGCCAGGACGTCACGTCGCGCGCGGTCGCCGACCCGTCAGCAGCGGGCCTCCCGGCAGGTCGCACCACGGCGGATTTCGTCCGCTCGGTGGTACCGGCGCGAGGCATTCCAGACGCCCCGACGGGCTACGAGCGGCGCGACGCGACGACCTTCTACAGCGCGTCGCCCTCCACCCAGGCGGTGTTTCGCGTCGACCTCCTCAACGACTTCGTCGAGGGCGCCGACGCGCTCCGCGTGCACCGCGCGACGATCAACGCCACCGGCCGCGGAGGCACGGTCCTCGACTCCCGCGTGGTCTTCGTCGTCGTTCCCGCGCGAGGCCACGGCCTGCCCGTCACCCCGTAGCGGCCCTCCCCACGATGACCACCTTCGACGACTTCCTCCACCCGATTCCCCCGCGCTCTCCCACGGGAGACGCCGCGCTCGACGAGCTGCTCGGGCGCGTCGAGGCCGCCGGGGACCCCGACGCGCTCGCGGCCCTCTCCGCACGCGCCGGGGCCGGTCCCGCGGTCGCTCGCCGCCTCGGGGAGCTGGCCGCGTCGATCGGCAACCTGGGCG
>Ga0208511_100106_pt1 | contig 46435 bp, 47 predicted proteins | sample LakWasMet39_LOW7_2_FD_183879 | JGI IMG/M metagenome (GOLD analysis project Ga0208511, IMG submission 183879) | Freshwater sediment methanotrophic microbial communities from Lake Washington under simulated oxygen tension - Sediment Metagenome... | ecosystem: Environmental > Aquatic > Freshwater >...
CTGGCCGTCAACACCGCCGCTTGTTGCTCGGATGCAATGCGGGCTTTGCTTTCTGAATCCAGGGCCGCGCGTAGACGTTCGATTTCTGCTGTTTGCTCCCCAAGCCGTTCGGCGCTTGCTTCAATTTTTAGCTGTGCTTTGGCTAGGTCAACCCGTGCCGCTTCGGCTGCTTGTTGTTCGCGCTCGATGCGTTCGGTTTGCGCTTTAATGTCCGCCGCTTGTTGATCCGCTTTACCGGCCAGAGTGTCGCGTTCTGTTGTAAGTTCGGCAACTTGTTCAAGTAGTTCATCGCGTTCAGTTTCCAAGGATTCGCCAGCGTCCGCCAGCTCTGCCGCTTCTTGTTGAGATTGCACTAATTTAGTTTCAACCTCCGCCCTGGCGCTGGCCGCCGCCTTTTCGATTTCCGCAGCAATGGAAGCCGTTAAGCTGGCCGGTAATTCTGGAGCCGCAACGGTGGCTTGTGGCCTAGCTGCTCTCCATGCGGTTAAATGCCTGTGTACGGTGTTAGGGCTGCCCGTGCCGATCCGTTTACGCACAGCGTCAATGGTAGGCTGCGAGCCTTCGCCTATAATTGCGTCTGCCGCTGCTGCAACTTGTTCGTATGTAATACCTGTTCTAGCCATGCTCATTCCCCGGTGGTTAATAAAATATCGTATTTCGTATTATACATAATACGATACAATACACAATACTTTATTATACGATATTGAAAAATATTTTTGATGTGTCTCTCGTTTTGCTTCGCGGGTAGATAGGCGAGCGAAGCCGAGCCGGTGCTGTATGGCGTCGCTGAATATCCGCTTGTGGCCGAACGAAGAAAACAAGGCAGATGTGCGCCCACTAACGCAAGATCAATGATATTCGACAAGTCACCTTCACTTACTGTTAAGCTGCTTTAAAGGCTGTCAAAAAGTCGCGCTTACGTGAGCCGCATTTATCCACGGCCGTTGGTGGCCCCGGCTCGTGTCGCCCGTGGATAACACTACACAACGTAATCTTTTGAGTGTAAGAACAGTAGAAATCAGCCTGGTGGTACAAATTAGCAATGTAATTTATACGAGGCTTGACGAGGGCTGAAAACGGGGAGATACTAAGCTTTCCAAGGGCGGGGTATCCTCTCCGCTTGCAGCACGGGCAAGCCGACCAGGTTTGTTTCGTGTTGCACCTTACATATTTATTCTCCTTGTTTTTGATCGCTGACTCGCAGTTGTGTTTAAGGCAAGGACATCCATTATTGTCCCTAGCTTAATTTTCCAATTATTTTTAATCCGAAGACGATTAAAAAAAAGAATGAACAAGGTTAAAAGATTAAGGCAATAAAAAAGTTATTTTTCTTAATTACAATCAGTAACATATAAAATAGACCCGCCCCCTATACCTACTGAATCTATTTAAAATTACGCTGCTTTATCAACACCCGCCCCCTATACCTACCTATGCCGCCCCCTATACCTACTTGGTTTTAGTGAACCCGCCCCCTATACCTACTTGGTTTTAGTGAACCCGCCCCCTATACCTACTGGTTTGTATGGGCCGCATCTGTAGATGATTGTTTAAAACGCGCCGCCGCCCACTATACCTACCGAGTATCGCCCCCTATACCTACCTAAAAACGGCTTTACCCGCCCCCTATACCTACCGTTTCTTTGTGGAATGAGTTTGTTGTTAACGTCAATAGATAGGGGCAAATCGTCATATAAATACTTTAACAAATCAATGAGTGGATATAGGCTACTGACCCGCCCCCTATACCTACTTATCGCAACAACATAACATTATGTTTTACCAATAATCTTTAAACTGTCTTGTTGGCGTTTATTTGCGGCTTTTGTATCTTTTACGAAATCTGGTGTGGGATGTAACGTATAGATGACATCAAGAATTTTTCCTCTTACGCCGGTTACTAGGTTCTTTTCAAATTTAAGCAGTACCGCAGTATTTACTAATTCTGTTAAGCACTCGTCTAATACTTCTATGGCTTTTCGTTCTCGGGCATAGCTGTCAAGTAGAGCGCTATCGCGCTTTATCGTACTGTATCTAGTCTCAAAGGTTGTTGTAAAACTAGCGAATGTGAATTTTGTCGATAACAATTTGTGCAACCAGCGCGACAATTGATTTTTATGGCTCATCATTTGAGCATAGTTGTATTGCCGGTAGGTAAGGGCATCCATTGCTTGAGTTACCAAAGGATGGAACTGTACAATCCATTTTGCGTCCGGATCGTCTTGCAGTGTTGTTCTTGTTGCCGCCGATAATCCCGCCAGAAATGGACTTATTGTAAATCCTTCGCCTTTTTTATTGTTTGATGCAAGGGAAATTTCTATTGTGCTTCTAGCAAGAATCTTGAGGCTTAAAATTAGCTCTTGGTATGATCGGCTATGGCCGCGTTTTCTAAGTTCTTCACGCAACATATATAAAGTAAATACCACACCGCTACGAAAGTTTTTGGCATCGTAAAACGCGTTTTGTTGCTCAGCGGCTATTTTAATTAATGCGTCTTCGACTAATTCCTCATTGGCAGATGGATAATAGTCCTTACTGGAACCGGTTGTTCCGTCGTTGATTCGAGCCGCTTGAATGGTCGCTATCATTCCTTCGCCACGAAAATTGAAATCAATGCGCAATAAATCTAGAAAACCAAAGGATTTGCGTAATTTGTCCATTTGTTGTCTGGAAACGGCATAGCGGGGGATACTGTTCCATAGATCGAAAGTGTTTGATAAGCGGTCACGACCAACATCTGTGTTGCATAGTAGATTGCGGAACAAATCTAGTTGTTGACCATTAAAATCTTTGTCGGCAGGTAATGGTAGATTTTCATAATTTAACCCAGCCCTACTCGGCCTTTTTATCTTTTGTTGCATCCTCTTTCACCCTTTGATGTTTTATAAATAAAACGCCTTGTATCATCCATCACTATTATTCATAGTATTCGCCACCGAATATCGTTTTATTTCATCACGAAACTTAGCTATTAAAGGACTGGGCGCAACAAAAGTAGTTTGTTCCCAACCAGGTGGCAAAAAATTCATAGCAGCAAGCTCCGCGCGTTGTGCTTCGCGGTAATTATCTAAGGTACGCCATACAACCCCTACAGCATCATTAACCGCTTGTCTTGTCCAGTTATACTGATCGGCAATTGATTGAAATGTGCGACCTTCAACAAGAGCTGCGTGGGCGGCATTTACTCGGTCGTCGGAAATATTCAGCAGACAACGAACAGCCTCGAATTCTGCGACCGTCATACGGCGTTTAGCTCTTTTTGTGGGTTTTGTTTGCATCTAATTCTTAGCGGTTGTAATCGTACCATTAGGAAACGCCCTAGATCGGGCGAGGCCGTCTAGTTTGCCATTTTGAATAGTAGTAACACAACCTGAATTATCGGCAACCTTAAAACGATGTAATCCAGTCTTAATCAATAAAACGCTCCCTAGTCCGACAAACATTGCTATTGCAAAAGCCGCTTTCAGTTTTTCGATTTTTATGATTTGGATATTAAGCATAAGATTAATCCTCATCCTTAAAACTGCCAAATATGTTTAAAAGGCTGAATTTGGCATCACTATCCACACCTTGCAGGAAGGCAACAAGGGCGAATGCTCCAGCATTAGTCTCAGCAAAATGACCTTTGCGTAAACCTTGTATTACGGCTTGTCCCACATTCTTCGCTTGAGTTCCGGCATCGTAAAACATTTGAAGATAATTCGACATAACTTCTTTATCAAAGAGACTTAAGGTATCAAACACAGCTATTGGTTGACTTTTAAAGACTTCATCCGGCCCGGAACTGCTGTTACCACTATAAATAGATAAATAAGCCGCGTTAAGAATTCGTATGGGTAAAGTAGGGTAATCATTTTTCGCGTCCGCGAAAACTTCATCTTGTGTTTCCTCTGGTTCATTTGAAGTGCCATTCAGTTTCACACGCTCGGCATCATGCAAACGCTGTTCTACAAGCCATTTCGGTGTATTCTCCCCAATGTATTCATTATTTGAATCCGGCTTGGGTTTTGGTTTTTGTTTGCTCGGCTTAACTTCATTCCTTACGGCATTGGCTTTGTCGCGAGCATTTTCTTTGCCACGCGTCACTTTAAGGACATCTACTAAACCTTTAGCTTTTTCAGGATCGAATTTCTCAACTGTTTTAACAGTATTAATAACCTCCAAATCCGCGCTAATACTCTCAGTAACAAGGCGTTTGGCCTGATCGGGTAGATCCAGTAAAGAAAGCAATTTAGACAACCACGCCCGATTTTTATTGTGTTTTTCAAGCACCGCTTCAACACTACCTAACTTTTTTAAATCACGCTGTATTTTCTTAGCTTCCTCGATCTGTGTTAGGTTTTTACGGTGGATATTTTCAGCCAGCTGCACGTCTTCGGCTTCTTCGTCGGTCAATTCCTTTACTCGCGCCCGAAGTTGAGTCAATCCTTCGATTTTTGCGGCACGATAACGACGTTCGCCGGCAACCAACAAATAAGGCTTTTCGCGGCCAGGGTGATTCAGCCTGACAACAATAGCCTGTATTTGTAAAACGCGAAGACTTCGACCCAAATCAGATAGATCGTTTTCGTCATCCTCGAACTCTTCCCGTACTTGAGACTCAACCTCGATGTCATCGAGATTTACCATTACATCGTATTCGTTAGGGTTGCCACTATCCCCAAAAAGGGCATCAACACCGCCACCGATAAGAGCGTTTTGTTTAGTCATGTCAAAATTCCACAAAATTTAGTTACAAGGCGATTTAGTTAAGCCGTTCCAGAATGTCCATGCAGGCCGCCCGCCACTCGCCCGCTGCTTTTAAATGTCCTGCACCGCTAGTATTTGTCCAGACCGGGCGGCGTTGAGCGATTGCTTTACGTACTGCTGCGCGTTCGGCCAGTGCTTGAGCCAATATGATTGGCCCGTATTGATTCCGTAATGTAGCAAGGGCGCTTTTTGCCTCAGAGCTGCGGCTATTAACTTTCATCGGCAAAATACCAATGTGTTTCAGGCGTGGATTAAAACCCTGGGTGCGGATTACATGTATTGTTTGCATAAGATCGGCCACCCCTGCCAGCTCGTATAGCCCAATCGAAACCGGTGTCAATACATAATCGGCAGCGGCCAATGACGCCATTAAGCGGATACCTAACAAGGGAGGGGTATCGATCACGCACAAATCGAAATCAGCCGCAAAGCGGCGCAACACTTGGCCCGGTTGGCGAATCACTTGATTCTCAGCTTTGTCGATCGCCAACAGGGCATTATCGGCCCGGATGATTGACAGCTTATCGTTAAGAAATTGTGGACTATCATCGGTTGGCTCCGGTACAAACAGTTTTGAAGCAACTAAGCCAGTGGCCGTGTCGGCTGGAGCGGTAAAGGTCAATGACAAGCTACCCTGCTTGTCCATATCAACCAGTAAAACCCTCTTACCAGCATCCATACCGGCGTAAGCTAGATGTACGGCCAATGTGCTTTTACCAACACCGCCTTTTTGATTTGCAATAGCTAAAACTCTCATCTTAATTCCTCGCCTTCGGCTGTCCATTTACGAGTTTGCAACTTCCCTTCAACATAAATCGAATCTCCTTTCTTCAAATACTTACTCACTGTTTCAGCAAGTTTGTTAAAAAAAACAATCCGGTGCCACTCAACCTTTTCTCTCCTCTCGTTACTTAACTTATCTTTCCAATAACTGGTAGTCGCAACACTAATCGTCGCAACAGCCGTACCGTCGGGCATATAACGCGTGTTTGGATCTGCTCCGAGATTACCCATAACAACAGCTTTATTCACAAAACCAACCATTTCGAACTCCTTATTTAAATTCTAAGAATTAGCGAACCTTTATTAATTCACTGTTAATAAGTATACAGATTTACCCTTAATATGTAAAGTGATTACGCTTTACAGCGCGAACTATTTAGCCTCGCTTATCTTTTGCCTCGCCCAAATGTCCACTTGTTGTGACAATCCATTCTCCATCATTCATCCAAGCGTAAATATCACTGTCTGCTTTTTGTCCGTTCGTATAACCATAAACAGCGACCAATACGGCCTCAACTTCACATCTTCTTGAATACTGCGCATCTTCACGGACATAGTCAGTATCACCGCTTAACACACTATGTAACTCTTCGTAGTAATCACCAAAATTTCCATTTTCACGTAACTGCGGAAGACCGCCCTGGCGATACTGCTCAAGAGTTGCGCACTTGTTAAACCGTGCATTAACTTTGGCAATACCCTCGCTTACAAAAGCGTCTGACAGCTCATTATTAACTGATACATATTTAGACTGCGGCAGGTCGTCGCGTTTGTTGCTGTACTCGTAGCAATCGTCCATTCCGTTAAAGTGTCCGTATTGATATTTAGCACAGATAGCCTTGATTTGATTCATAGCCTCACCAGACTGATCGTAAACAGTAACATCAACACTATTACCCATTGAATATGAAGAGCTTGAAGCTTTGCATTTTATGCCAATGGCTTTTAATTCTACCTTGATCGCTGCCGCTGCTTGTGCATGTGTTGATTTCATTGTCGTACTCCGAAAGGGCTAATAATTAAAGTCTCTGTCTCGAAACCATGACTTATTATCGGCCTTATTCTTTTAATTGTCAAGTAAAAACGCTTTACACAATAAACCTCTTTGGGTATGTGTCTGAACGCGCTTTTTCAATAAAATACGCATACCCTTTAAACTTAACTGAATCATAATGACCCGTGTTATCCACCGTCGTGACGGCCTCTGGGGCTTTGGTGGCCCCCGGCTCGCCCCGCCCGTGGATAACACTACGGTGGGTGGGCGTTATTAGCCACATCCATATCGGTCAGTATGTACAAGGCGAAAAGATTTATGCACATTTTTCGCGTGGGGGCCTTCAATCTGCCCCCGAAAAAGCGAAAACTGTGTATAAATCGTCATGTAGTACAGCGATACTAAAAGGCAAAATAGCCAAACAAAGACTAACGGTATATGATATATTGCATAACCAATAATCTATATTATGAAAATACGAATATCGTAAAAATAAAACGGTTAACCTCCAATAACAACAATAAAGAAAGTTAAAATATGGACTTCTTTGCCCTCGCTCAAGAATGCTCACCTTCCGTACATCCACAAACAATGGCGGCAGTTATGAAAGTTGAATCAACTTTCAACCCCTATGCCATCGGCATTGTAGGCGGTAAACTTGTTAGACAACCCGCAAATAAAGCCGAAGCCATTGCCACGGCAAAGGCTTTAGAACTGGCTGGATACAACTTTTCGCTGGGAATTGGACAGGTTAACCGCTACAACCTTCCCAAATACGGACTGGACTACGATAAAGCATTCGAACCCTGCGCGAACCTACGCGTTGGGTCTCAAATACTCAAAGAGTGCTTTGATCGTGCAAAGTCAAGATTCAGCAACGAACAGCACGCATTACAAGCATCCTTCAGCTGCTACTATAGCGGTAACTTTACAACCGGATTTAATCCGGATTTCAAAGGACAACCAAGCTACGTACAAAAGGTCTTAAACAACGCAGGCGTAACAAATGCACAGATAGTCGAAGCAATCCCTGTCATCAACACAAAAACCGTAGCAACGGCTCTTAAAGCGATGAGTGACAATAAATTACCTTACCGCGTGACTATCGATAAACCAACAGATACGACTAACATATATCAAAAAGCAGACACGGACGATTCCGTGATGATCTTCCGTTAAAAGAGACCAAATCAATGAAGAATCTAATGATTATTGAATCCCCCGGTAAAATTAAAAAACTATCGGCTATATTGGGAGGCAATTGGAATATAGCCGCCAGCGTGGGACATGTACGAGATCTTCCAAAAAAAGAAATGGGCGTCGAATCGCCCTATTTTATACCGACTTACGAGCTTACGGAACGCGGCGAGGAAGTCATTGCCAAACTGAAACATCTGGTCAGAGAAGCTGATTACGTTTATCTGGCTACAGATCCAGATAGGGAAGGGGAGAGCATTGCTTGGCACTTACAAGAATGCTTGAAGCTCACCAACCCATTACGTGTGACGTTCAACGAAATTACCCCGAACGCAGTAAAAGCCGCATTAATATCACCCGGCACAATTGACGTTAACCTTGTGGCCGCTCAAGAAGCTAGACGTGTGCTGGATAGGCTAGTGGGTTACATGATAAGCCCGGAATTAAGCCGCCAAACAGAAGAGCGCTTATCAGCCGGACGCGTCCAAAGTCCGGCGGTTCGCATCGTAGTCGAACGCGAGCGCCAAATAAGAGCTTTTAAAGTGACCAACCACTTCGGCGCTATGCTGATTTTCGCGGACGCGAAAAACACAGCTAAATGGTCTGCGGAATGGCGAATAAAACCTAACTTCGTCAGCGAAGATAACCCCTACTTTATGAGCAAGGAATTCGCGGTCGCGGTAACAAAAGTTAGTGAAGTTATCGTCAGGGCATTTGAAGAAAGCGAAACAAAACGCAGCCCGCCAGCCCCCTTCACAACATCCACTATGCAACAAGCGGCCAGCGTAACGCTTGGCCTAGACCCCAAGGCGGCAATGGATGTTGCACAAAAACTCTATGAGCAAGGACACATCACCTATATGCGCACCGACAACCCTAATGTATCTGATGAATCATTAGGCGATATTTACGCCGTGGCCGTCCAACTCGGATTGGACATGGCCGATAAACCCAGAGCATTCAAAGCCCCTGACGGGGCGCAAATCGGTCACCCCGCGATTACCCCGACACATTGGGAAGTAGAAGAGGCGGGTGAAACATCGGAACAAAGAGCGCTTTACACTTTGATCCGGATACGTGCGATTGCCTGCCAACTAGCAGACGCACGTTATGCGGTCAGAATAGTTCGCCTTGAAGCGGCAAAGCCAGTTGAAGGCAAGGTTGTCGAGTTCGACGGCAGGGGCAGGACGTTAATTTATAGCGGCTGGCTCAAGCTGCTTGCAGGCGACCAAACAGAAGAAGCGGAAGACGACAGCCAAGAACCGACTAACCCGATTCCTTTTTGTCGTCCAGGTGATAACCTGGATGTTGCAGAAGGGAAGCTGCTCGAAAAGAAAACCAAGCCACCCAGCCGCTATACTAAAGCATCACTGATCAGAAAAATGGAAAGCGAAGGCATTGGTCGGCCAGCGACGTATGCCGCGATTATGGATAATATCGAAAGCCGTGGCTATGTAAAAAACGACAAGAAATTTCTGGTTCCCACGAAAAAAGGCGAATTAATCGTTGATTCGCTGTCGGGAAAATTCGAGTTTATTGAACTTGGCTTTACCCGCGAAGTAGAAAAAGACCTCGACCTAATTGCCCAAGGCAAAACCAATTACAAAACCGTCATCACAAAAGTACATAACCAATTAAATCAAGAGCTTTCCATGCTCCGCATTTCAACGCCGCCTAAACATCCATGCCCCGAGTGCGGTAAAGGATTGAGACGCATACCTGGCAAAAACGGACACTTTTGGGGATGTACCGGACACCCTGAATGTTTAGTGACTATACCGGACGATGACGGTAAACCGGGACAGCGAAAGCAAAAGCAAAAAGAAGTATCTAAGTTTAACTGTGGAAAATGCAGTAAACCATTAGTACATCGTGTCAAAAAAGGCGAAAAAGGGTATGATTTCTGGGGCTGTTCAGGCTTTAAGGACGGCTGCACAAACTCATACAAAACCAAGAATGGAGAGCCTGATTATGATACAGAAAAACAATGAAAATATACTGGAAAAAAGTATAAAAATAGATAAGCAAAACTGTATACTTTGCTGTAACATGAAGCATCTGTCAATGCGGACGACGCTAGCATGAGCGAAGTCAGCGAAGTCAGCGAAGTCAGCGAAGTCAGCGAAGCGGAATTAACCGACTTTTTAAAAAACAAAGCAGTTAAGAAAATTAATATCATTCAAAACAAAACTAATAAGTATCAAATTTCGATAATCTTAACCTGGAAAGAAGGAGAATGGCACTTAACCACCACCCGCGGTAAGTTTCGCGAATGGGTTAGTTTAGATAGGCTAACTAATCACATGCGGAAAAAATATAACGGTGTATTACCACCGATTACCCTCAAACTAAATACAAACCGTCCTGAGAAATGAACAAATGAACAATACTATCAAAACAAAAAATAAAACCACTCTACGCATCGCTTATTTGGCAATGATCACATTCGCGATTATACCCGAACTTGCTATTGCGGCCCCTTGGGATGGAACGGCGACACAAATATTAGAAGGTCTGACAGGCGGTTTTGCGCGAACGTGTGCGATTATCGCAGTAGCAGCACTCGGCTTTATGGCATTCTTTGGAAAAATGGCCTGGGAACGCGCTTATCACGTTGTTCTCGGTATTGTTTTTATCTTTGGTGGCGCATCCATTGTCGATTGGATAACCTCTTCGGTATCATAAACAATGAACCACGCCGAAGATGTTATTACCGACCCTTTGTTTGTCGGATTGACACGATCAGCAACCATGTTTGGAATTCCGTACCTAGCGTTTGGTATCGAATTCGGGGCAACCGTGCTGATATTCTTAGCGGTAGGCAATCCGATTTATCTCGCCCTGGTTGTTCCAATTCATGGGATTCTGTATTTAGTCAGCGTCAACGATCCAGGAGTGTTCCACTCGTGCTACATTTGGTTAATTATAAGTGGGCGCTGTCGGAATACGCGTTTCTGGGGAGCTTATAGTTTTTCGCCACTTCCAGTTAAAAAGTGGGTTAAATGATTTTCGCGGACGTGAAAGCTGTTTTTCTCGCCGTATTACTTGTATTAACGCCTACTAAGGAGGTACACGCCGATGCATGCAGTGCCGTTATATGTATGTTCGGCATGATAGCAGGTGGTAATGGAGCAAGTGAATGTGCTAGTTCTACGGCTGAATTTTTTGCTATCGCAGTATATAACCCGTACTTTAATCCCTCGGCAACCGCAATTGCACGAAGAGCGTTTCTGAACGGATGTAGTGATGGTGTTGAAGTTCAGATAGATAGCATTATTGCATTATTCGGATCAGTACCTTAAGTGACCATTATGAATTCAGCATATAAATACGCCGCAGCGTTCCAGACCGAAGAAGAAAGTTCTATCTTCATCCCTTATACAAGCCATGTAACTAAAAGCACCGTAAAATTGGAGAGTGGCGATTACATACAAACTATCCGCATGCAAGGTGCGGCGCATGAAAGCGCCGACCTGAAAGACATTAATTTATGGCACAATCAGCTGAATGGTTTTATGCGTAACATTGCATCGGCCAATGTTGCGGTGTGGTCACATGTGGTCAGGCGTGAGTATGGCAAATATCCAGGAGGAGAATTTACACCCGGATTTTGCCATGATTTTAATGAAAAGTACCGCGAACACATGGCATGCGAAAAGATGTTGGTCAACGAATTGTATTTGACCATCATATATCGTCCGCAACCAATAAAAGTCGCCAAACTGTTTAATATGTTCAACAGTAAAGACACTAAGGACATACAACAACGGCAGCTTGACGAACTCGAAGCGTTAGATGATTTAACAGGTGCCGCTCTGGCTGCACTGGATCGGTACGAGCCAGAACTACTCGGCTGCTATGAACACAATGGTTACGTCTATTCAGAGCTTTTAGAATTTCTCGCTTTTCTTGTCAATGGTGAATGGCGGCGTTTTCCACTGCCTCGCTCAGAAATTCGCGATGTACTCACCACATCCCGGCCATTTTTTGGCAAAGGCGGCTTAATGTCGCTTAAAGGCCCGACAGATATACAATATGTGGGTATCGTTGTCATTCAAGAATATCCAACGCCAACATACCCCGGCATTTTAAATGATTTACTCAGTATGCCGTTTGAATTTGTGTTATCACAATCTTTCACCTTCCTGTCAAAAGGTGTGGCAGTAGGTCGGATGAAGCGCCAACAAGATCGCATGATAAATGCAGGCGATGTGGCCGTTAGCCAGATTGAAGATATTAGCTCGGCGCTGGACGATCTAACATCAAACCTTTTTGTCATGGGCGTTCATAGCTTCGGTTTAGTCATTCGTGCCGACGACCAAAAGGCGCTAAACGCGCATATTAACGAAGCCGGTGCTTCGTTATCCGAAAACGGCATGAAATGGGCTAGAGAAGAAGCGGGGATAGCTGGCGCATTTTATTCGATATTGCCCGGTAATTTTGAATACCGGGTGCGCTTGGGCGATATTTCCAGTAGAAACTTTGCCGGATTCAGCAGCTTTCATAATTTCCCCACTGGCCGCATTGAACAGAATCAATGGGGCCATGCTGTGACGATGTTCAAAACAACATCGGGCGCACCGTTTTACTTCAACTTTCACAAAGGCGAAGAGGGAGCGGACGCCAAGAAAGCGGCCAAAATCGATCCAAACCATAAAGACCTTGCCAATACGATTGTTATCGGGAAGCCAGGAACCGGTAAAACGGTTCTTGAAATGATGTTATTAGCGCAAACGCAGAAATTTAGCCAACCCGGCCCTGGAAAAAGCCCTAACTTGACTTGCGTCCTATTCGATAAAGATTTAGGCGCGGCCATTGGCGTTCGCGCAATGGGCGGACGGTATTACCCAATTAAAAACGGTATACCGTCTGGGTTCAATCCATTTCAAATGGAACCGACACCAAACAATCTAACTTTCCTGGAATCACTGATTAAACAGCTTGTGCAGCATGACGGCTTACCTATTACACCGAGACAAGAACGAGAAATCGCTGAAGCGATAAAAGGCGTAATGGGGGCCTCAAAGCAACTACGCCGTCTTGGCGCTGTACTTGAATTTCTTGATCCAACGGATGATAACGGCTTGCATATTCGTCTTGCTCGGTGGTGTCGCGGCGGCGCACTCGGATGGTTATTCGATAACCAAGGAGACACGCTGCAACTGGATAATTGCACAATGGTCGGCTTTGATGTTACGGAATTCCTGAACAATGATGAAACCCGTACTCCAACAATTATGTACTTGTTTCACAGAATTGAGAGCCTAATTGACGGTCGGAAAATTCCGATTTTCATGGATGAATTCTGGAAATTGTTGGATGACCCCGCATTTGAAGACCTAGCTAAAAATAAGCTCGCCACAATCCGAAAACAGGACGGTTTTCTAGTCATGTTTACGCAGTCGCCTCAACAAGTATTAAAATCGCCAATCGCTTTCGCCATCATTGAGCAGACTGCGACAAAGATTTTCTTACCCAATCCAGAAGCCGACTACGATGACTACGTGAATGGCTTTAAACTAACTCATCGGGAATATGAAATTGTTAAGGAACTTGGCGAGAAATCGCGTCGATTCCTGATTAAACAAGGGCAGAACTCCGTTGTCGCTGAATTAAACCTTCGCGGATTCGATGATGAGCTAGCCGTTCTTTCTGGCAACACAGCTACGTCAATGCTGGCCGAAAAACTTGTTGCCGAACTCGGCGACGATCCCGCTATATGGTTACCTGAATTCCACCGCATTCGTAAAAAAGAATTAAACAAATGAAAAAAAATCGGCAATCTCAAATATTTACTCATTCTTTAAACATGAAAATAATCAAATTAGTTGTGATTGCAACGCTTATATGTGAAAACTCTAATGCTCTTGCTACTGGTATACCAGTGGTTGACGCGGCTCATGTAGCGGAAACTGTAGCAGGATGGGCCGCGCAAGCCGAACACATGGGCAGTCAACTGTCTCAGCTGAGAGAACAATATCAACAAATGCAACAGCAATATCAAAGTTTGAATGGTTCGCGTGGCATGGCGAATCTGGTAAACAATCCACAATTGAGAAGGTATTTACCCAGCGACTACCAATCAATTTTAAATCAAGGATATGGTAACGCTTCCTCAATCCGCAATGCAGCCAAAATAATTGGTATTGATGAAACTTCACTTGGAGCCAACACGGATGCTGCACAAGTGTTCGACTCAAATGCACAGCAGGCGTCAATAAATCGTGCCACCGCCGAAGAGGGCTACAGACAGGCCAGTGCGCGATTTGACGATATTCAAGTTTTACTCGACAAAGTAAATGATTCACCCGACGCAAAAGATATAGCCGACCTGCAAGCCCGTATCCAAGTTGAGCAGGTCATGCAACAGAATGAAAGCAACAAGCTCGCAATGTTAGGGCAATTGGCCCAAGCGCAAAAGGACTTGGCTGCTCAGCGAGGAACTGAAATAGGAATGAAAGCAACGCAAGGAATTATGCCTACTGGCTGGTAAATTAACCAACCCGCCAGCTGCACAAGTTTGGAGGCGAGAGCATGGAAAAAAGGGGGCTTTGTCGGCCCCCGGCTCGATTGAACCGTGGATAACACTGTTTGGATGAGACTTAGAAAATGCAGCATCATTTAGATCACAGATGATATACACGTTTTTACGTAGACCCGAAAAAAGTAAAGGGTCTACGTAAACTAATACATAACGCCTTTAAATAAGGCCCTTACAAAAAAGCAAATATCATGAAAAATAAAAACACTCTACTAATCATAATTCTTATCACTCTACTAGCAGCATGCAAGAGCGAGGTTCCAGAGGTTCCACATGTCAACCCACACAACATAGTAATAAATGATATAAAAATAACACAAGCCGCGTTCTTGGAAGAGTTTTGCATTAACGTCACTGGTAATGAGGATTGCGAAAAAGTGCGGTTAGCAATGGCTCAAGACGCAACCAAAGGAACGCTACCAAAAGGGTGGTAGTGCAATGCCAAGTAGTTTCCATTTTTATGAAAGAACGTTAACAGAACTTGATTCAACCTTATCCACTTATGTGAATGATGTTGCAACCAACATCATTAGTGCAATTTCACCAGTCGCCACGACGTTACTTACGATTTATGTAGCACTTTATGGCTGGTCGATAATACGGGGAATTATTTCTGAGCCTTTATCGGATGGAGTAACCCGTATTTTGCGATTAGCTTTTATAACTGGAGCCGCTTTAAATATCGGGTTCTACAACGGTTATTTAGCAGATATGCTTTGGAACTCTCCTGATGCCTTGGCTGGCTATGTCGCATCCGGTCATTCTGATAATACGAATAACGCGCAATTTCTCGACCAACTCATGTCACAAATTTATGATATGGGGGATGCTTTTTGGCAAAAAGCTTTAGCCATAGGAATATCTGCCCCAGGAAGTGCTATAGGATTACTCGGCGTTGCGTTCCTAATATGGCTAGCCGGTTTAATCTGCACAGGATACGCCGCGTTTTTATTAGTTTTATCGAAAATGGCCTTAGCAATTATTTTAGGTGTTGGCCCCATGTTTATTTTGCTTACAATCTTTGAGCCGACAAAACGATTTTTCGATGCATGGCTAGGCCAATCATTGAACTACGTATTCCTTACGATGCTAACCGCCTCGGCAATTAAGCTAATTATGACTATCATCAGAACATATCTCACAGCAGCCGGAGGAGCATCAGTTCTTTCTGATCCAGCCATCAACCAAGCAATTCCGGCAATCGCATTATGTGGCATAGCCGCTTTAGTGATGATGCAACTAAATTCAATCGCGTCTGCCCTTGGCGGTGGCGTATCACTAGGCACTCTAGGTGCCGCCTCAGCGATGCTTAATAAGGCAAAAGGCGGAATATCAGCCATGCGCCCAACAAACATGCGACGCTCACTTAACAAAGCCCGCTCAGATGTTAGAATTGCTAAAGGAGCAGCAAGCGCGTTCGGCGGCACCCCAAAAGCCGTCTATAGAAGAATCACAGGTGATAACAAAAACAAAGTATCGAAAGGTTAGTTGAAGATAGATAAATAACGCATATCGAATGTGCGAAATATGATATAATGCGGTCGCAATATAACTATATTAAAAAATCTATTATGCGCTACACACTTGCAATACTGACAATCCTCCATTTAGCCGGATGCGTAGGCTCTCCGCCTAAACCACCAGCCGTTCACGGCGAATATCGACCTATTAATAAATATCCAACTGAAGCAACCAGTCGGCAAACTGCGACTGCTAATTCAGTTAGTTATGATGTTTTCGACTTCGATTTTGAAGGCGATATTGTTAATTCACTTGAAGCGCTACGAGTCAAAAACCCACAACTAAATATCTTGCCTGTTAGCGGCAAGATAACACCGTTGCCAATAAAAATTAATCTTCCAGGAACAACGCTCGAAAACGTCCTTAGAGCCATTGGTGAGCAGGGCGGTGGTATTGCAGATGTGATTTATACCATGTCGAGCCAAAGTGGCAAGCAAGTATTTATTCAATTCCGAGATCCACAAAAGACCTTGACCGATTATCACGAACTCCCAAAGGAACTGTATGAAAAATAATAAAGTCGATAAAGACAATTTCGATCAATATTTATTACAAGCGCGCACTTGGGAAACCGACAAAGTTAAAGAAGTCCAAAAATCAAAAAAAACTGCATGGATAATCGCTTCAATTTCTAGCGGTTTAGCTATTCTATCTGTCCTGGCCGTTGCATCACTGGTGCCGTTAAAAGAAATTAAGCCTTTCGTTATTCGCGTTGATAATTCCACTGGCATTGTTGATGTGGTAGAAACCCTAACTGACAGTAAAACCAACTATGAAGAAGTAGTAAATAAATATTTCACGCAATGGTATGTCCGGTATCGTGAAGGATACACGGCCGAATTAACCGAAGAATATTATTACAATGTCGGAGTCATGTCAGGAGGCGTGGAACAGCAAAAATATTATGACGCGTTCACCCCTAAAAACACTCAGTCGCCAATTAATGTGTATGGCCCCTATGCGAAAGTCAAAGTGCGTATTAAAAGTACCTCGTTTATTAAAGAAAATGTCGCCCTGGTGCGCTATATCAAAGAAATAGAACGCGGTGCTGATAAGAACCAAATAACCCATTGGGCAGCAACGATCACATTCACATACTCAGGCGCTCCGATGAAAGAAAAAGATCGGGAAGTTAACCCGCTTGGCTTTCAGGTAGTTGAATACCGGAACGATCCTGACGCATTAACTCCAGATGCCACTACACCTACACCTACATCGGCTAATTCAATAAATACAACGGTGCCTGCGGCCACTCAGTCGCGTGTAACAGTATTTCCTAACCAATCTAGCTACGGCGTAGTACCGCCGATACGCCAAGAGTAATGAAGAGAATACCGTGAAGTTTTTTATGTCGATTGCACTCCTTGTTCTGCCAATTCTAGTCCACGCCGAAATGACACCCGCAAAAGGTAAATTCGATCCACGCGTCCGCGTTATCGATTACAACCCTTTGAATGTGACGAAACTATCCACATTCTACGGAGTGTCAACGCATGTACAGTTTTCCAGCACAGAAACTATTGTTGATATAGCAGCCGGAGACGACCAAGCTTGGCATTTAATAAAAAGCCACCTCAATAACAGTCTATATATCAAACCAAAAGCAACGAAAGCCGACACCAACCTGACTGTTGTTACAGACAAACGGACATATAATTTCGTATTGGTCGTACAAGCACGACCTATAAAAGACTCAGAAGCGTGGGCAGACCATAACCTTATTTACTCATTAACATTTCGTTATCCCGAGGAAGAAGCGGCCAAATCGACAGACAAGGTAGAAAAAGACGCGGTAAAAACCAAGTTAAACGAATTTAAAACATTACCTAACGAACCTACAGAAAATCAGAACTTCAACTATTGGGTAGCAGGTAACGAAGAAATAAGTCCAACGGCCGCGCGTGATGATGGCCGTTTTATCTTTTTAACCTTCAACAATAATCGCGATATGCCCGCCGTTTATTCCGTTGATGCCGACGGAAACGAGTCGTTAATCAACACCAACGTTATTAATAGCAATACTATTGTTATTCAACGCTTGGTTAATCATCTAATACTCCGCAAAGGCAGTAGTGTTGCTTCCGTAATCAATAAATCTTTCAACATGAATGGCGGAATCGATAATACAACAGGAACAGTTGCACCAACTGTAGAACGAGTCATTAAGGGAGGATCATAAATGGAAATGGAAGACGGACTACCAAACATGGAGACCATGCCGTATGCCAAGTCACGAGAAAATGATTTTCGCGCCCGCGAAAAAGACGAAGCTGATGAGGCCGAAAACGAAGGTCTACCTTCAGTTAATCGACGCAAGGGCGATAATAAGTTGGTTACTATTTTCGGCTTTATTTTCATCATCGCCGCCGCTGTTGCACTGATTATTGCTGTTAACAGCGACAAAACACCACAAAAAAAGCATAAAAATGTTCAGGCGGAAATCACTAACAATCTACCGCCGTTATCAATTACAGCTCCAGCGCCGCCGCCACCTGTCGCAATCTCTGTTGCAGAACCAACAGCGAAACCTATTCCGTTGCAAGCACCAGGCAACAAACAACAACCATTAAAAGATGTGAACGGAAACCCCATACAAGACTGGACCGATCGAAAGATGGGCGGATTTTTGCTTGTTAGTCAACAGAACAACGGCGAAGCCGCTTCTACTCATCCGGCAAATGGAAGAAGCAAGAACGCCCTAGTCACGGAGGATGCAAGTGTTAATAAAGATAAAAATGAGCTTGCAGTCAAACTGGAACCAACAATTACTAAGGGTGTATCCGCCTCGATGCTGTCTGATCGAAACTTCCTGATAACCAAAGGCACTACATTGAATTGCGCACTCGAAACAGCCCTTGATAGCTCTCTGCCGGGCTTAACCACCTGTCGACTAACCCGTGATATTTATTCAGACAATGGACAAATATTGCTGCTTGATAAAGGCTCACAGCTAGTTGGCGAATATCAAGGGGGCATTAAACAAGGCCAAGTGCGGGTTTTCGTACTTTGGACTCGGGCCAAAACACCAAACGGTGTTGTTGTCTCTTTAAATTCCCCTGGCACGGATGCACTGGGCCGATCTGGACTTGATGGATGGGTAGACAGTCATTTTGCTGAACGTTTCGGTGCAGCAATTCTGATGAGCTTTGTCAAAGATAGCGTATCGGCTTTTGCCAATCAACGCGCTACTGGCGCTGGCACAGGAGGCATTTCAAACGTGTATGCCAACTCGGGAAACGGTGGCGAGAAAGTGGTCGAGAAAATCCTCGAATCAACCGTAAACATCGCGAACACAATTATTAAGAACCAGGGCGATGAAATTCAAGTCATGGTTGCCCGTGATCTGGATTTTTCAAGCGTTTATGACCTGAAGGTGACTGAATGACAACAAGCGATAAACAATCCTCTGGAATGCTCACAGCGTATTTAGAGCCTCTAAAAACCTTTCTCCAGGACGAAACCCTGACGGAGATATGTATTAATCGCTTGCGCGAAGTCTGGACGGAAGGACGGGACGGATGGACACATCACGAAGCGCCAAACCTTAACCTTGACCATTGCCGACAATTGGCAACATTGATTGCCAGCTTCAACGGCAAATCTATTTCTGCCGACAAACCAGTCTTGTCCGCCACCTTACCAACCGGCGAACGGGTGCAAGTTCTTATTCCTCCAGCATGTGAACCCAACACGGTATCAATCACAATTCGTAAGCCATCGATGATTGATAAAACGCTTGATGAATTGGAAGCTGAAGGCGCATTCCAGGAGTTCGCAGATGTTGACGAATCATTGCAGCCGTTCGAACATGAACTGATACAGCTGAAGGAGGAAAAGCGCATCAAGGAATTTCTTGATCTCGCTGTTCGTAAGCACCGCAATATTCTGATTGTGGGCAAAACAGGCTCTGGAAAAACGACTATCACCAAAAGCCTCACACGTAGCATTCCTGCTGATGAACGGCTTATTACTATCGAAGACACGCACGAATTATTTCTGAACCATCACAAAAATAAAGTTCATTTGTTCTACGCACGTGAAGACGAGGGTGGAGCAAAGGTTACGCCTAAACAAGCGTTAGCCTCTTGTTTGCGTATGAAGCCTGATCGCATCCTGTTGGCCGAACTAAGGGGCGACGAGGCTTGGGAGTTTATCAAGTCAATTAATACCGGTCATCCTGGATCAATATCAACGATGCATGCGAACGGGGCTTATGAAACATTCGAGCAACTAACAGCATTAATTAAAGACAGCCGTACCGGGGCGCATCTTGATGCGAATTACATTAAACATCGACTCTTTACCACGATAGACATAGTTATGTTCTATCACCAACGAAAACTACGAGAAATTTACTATGACCCCGAATTTAAGCGAAAACAGCTGGGTTAAAGCTAGCCTAATTGTTGCGCTTATTTTGGCGGCAATTGGTATTTGGACTTATCTGGCCGGAGGCATCTTTTTGATGACCTACGAGCATAAGTTTGAAGAAACTACGCTCTTAACTCTGTACCAATATTGGTATTACTACGGAGCAGCGGAACAGGTTCAAAAAAGACTACTCATTTCAAGCGGCGTATCGTTGGCGCTACTGCTATTGCCTTTACTTCTATTCGTAACACCTGCGAAAAGAAGTTTGTTTGGTGATGCTCGCTTTGCCACGCGAATTGAAATAAAACAAGCTGGCCTACTAGGCGACGATGGCCTCATTGTTGGAAAGCTGGGTAGTCAATACCTGATGTTCGACGGACAGCAACACGTCATTATTTCCGCACCAACGCGAGGAGGGAAGGGCGTAGGCATCGTCATACCGAATTTATTGAATTGGCCGCATAGCGTTATCGTCCTGGACATTAAGCAGGAAAACTGGGACATAACGAGCGGATACCGAAAGAAATACGGTCAGGCGTGTTACCTATTTAACCCAGCTTCCACTGATTACAGGACACACCGATATAACCCGTTAGGTTATATCGGTGATGATCCGAACTTTAGAATTGATGATGTTCAGAAAATTGCCAACATGCTATTTCCAGATACACCAGGTACTGATCCGATTTGGACGGCCACACCGCGAAGCTTCTTTTTAGGTGTAGTTTTGTACCTGGTAGAAACACCTGGCAAGCTGGTTACACTTGGGCAGGTCTTGCGAGAAAGCCTTGCGGATGGCGACGGCGCTGAACATTTCGCCCAAATAATTAATGATCGAGCATCGACCGGCAACCCGTTATCAGGTGCATGTGTTCTGGCCCTGAATACCTATATCTCGATTTCATCGGAAAACACGCGAGGTGGCATCATTGGAGGTTTCCGGTCTCGCCTTGAATTGTGGATGAATCCGCTGGTTGATGCGGCCACAAGCGCCAATGACTTTGATCTGCGCGATGTCCGTAAACGCCGCATGTCGATTTACATTGGCGTGACACCGGACAATCTTGAGCGTATGGCCCCGTTACTAAATTTATTTTTCCAGCAATTGATCGACCTGAATACGCGTCAGCTTCCAAATCAAAACAAGGCCATAAAATATCCCTGCCTGTTGCTCATGGATGAATTCACGGCCATTGGCAAAATACCCATATTGGCTAAAGGTATAAGTTATATTGCCGGTTACTGGTTGCGAATGATGCCAATCATACAAAGCCCATCACAATTAGTGACGGTTTACGGCAAAGAAGCGGCGGAAACATTTAAAACCAATCACGCCTTAAATATCATATTTCCGCCTAAAGCGTCGGAAACCCAAGCGGCTCGCGATATTTCAGAATGGCTTGGCAACCAAACAGTTAAAGGAAAATCCGAGGGCAAATCAGCGGCCCAAAACAAAAGTCTATTCTCTCAAAAGTCAACATCTGAAAATATTAGTGATCAGAAGCGAGCATTACTATGGCCGCAAGAAGTCACTGGCTTGGGCAAAGGCAAAGAACTGGTGATCATGGAAGACGTACCGCCGATTATTGCCAAGAAAGTCGTGTACTACAAAGACCGTGTCTTTATCGATCGGCTCAAAGAAGTTTCACCGAGTTTAGGCGCTCTTGGTTCCAAGCGGCCAACTCAAAAACAAATGGATAATGCCATTACAGCGGGCGAACTTGGCGCACCGGTGCCGATGATAGATCTTGTTGCACATAACCGCATTACTGGCGGTAATGAAGCGCCAGTAATGGTAGCGATTCCGCAAAAAGCTGGCGGACAGGTCGTGCAAGTGGAGCGGCCCATTGTTCCTGATGATATTCCGAATTTAGCCAATCTTAGCCTGGCTAATTATGCGATAGATTTCTCGGCGGTCGAGAAGCCCAAACCAGGCGAACTGGATGAAACCGCGCTTCATGCTTACGCCGACAACCTTTGTAAACAAGCTGGAATTAAACTTTAAGGTGATATATGGAAAACTACTATGAAAATACATCAGGCCTGGATTTAGCAGAAAGCATTAAAGCCAGCCTGACCTCGCCAAAACATCGATTCGAATTTTATGATCCATTCATGGAAACAAAGCGAACATTCAAAACTTCGCATGAAGCCATTGCCGAAGCCGATAAACTCGGAGCAACGACATTTCAATCATTGGAATTTAATGGCGAATTGTCCAACATAAAAAAAACAAATAATGAATGGATACGCATAGATAATGACGAACCTATAGCTGATATTCAAGCCAAAATTGATCAAGCCAGTCTGACAGCCATTAAAGACCGCGCAGAAAAACGAATGCTGGAAATACAGGGCAATGACGCGACCACTGACACACAAATGGCCCAGGCCGACGCTATTGCCTTCCAACGCATTCAAGACCCTAATCTGCAAGAACAAGCGGCCGTGGTTATGGCAGAAAATAGCCGCGAATATCCCGATTACTTGGAAAGCTTAACCGCAAGATTTACAGGCTATCCGGCAACGGCGCAATTGATTGAAGATCTCGATGCCGCTCACTCCCAAAAAATGGAAACTATGCGGGCCGCGATAGCTTTATTACAGGTAATGGAGCCAACCAAGGAAGAGGCGAAAGCCGCTGAAATAGCAACTAAGGCCGACAAAGCAAAGGCAACGCCTGAAGCCCCTGCATCAGAAAGCAACGTCACCCCGAAAAAAACTAGAAAAACGTCGAAAAAAACACAACCAGAAAAACCACAACTCGATACGCTTGACCCTGCTGCTCTTGCCCTTGTTTCAGCGAATCGAGAACGAGACAGAGACAACGCCCTCAAAATACTTGGCTCAAACTCTATTGAACCGGACTTCGAAAAACAGAAACAGTCGTTTCCTAGCGAAGCGGATGCTAAACGCGAAGCTTGGCTGAAGCAAAGCAAACCGGTAGAGGAGGTGGCCGCACAGTCACCGCCTAGCGATACCCCCCCTTCCAACAACAAAGTGGAAGCAGACGAAATATTCACCGCCAACAAAAGCGAGATTAAACCGATAGTTCCTCCAGAAATCGAAAAAAGGTTCCTACGTGTGGGCGATAAATTCTATCACCCGAAAAATACCGACTTGGTAGCTTTTGAAGATAAGGGCAACAAACTGGAAACTAAATCAAACAGCGAGAACATTGCTCAGACGATGGTGCTCATTGCTGAAGCCAGAGGATGGGACGAAATCAAGGTTTCAGGCACAGAAAGCTTCCGAAAAGAAGTTTGGCGAGAAGCTGCTTCGCGTGGGATGCACGTTAAAGGCTACACGCCAACAGAACAGGACAAAGCCGCACTAAATAAACAGATCAGTACGTCTGAAGCCAACAAGGTCGAGCCGGACAACAAGCCGTTTCGCGCCCGCGAAAACGCAGAAGACAATCCAAATAAAAACCCATTCAGAGAAATAGTGGATCATGGTGCAGCCAAATATTTGCACGACAAGAAAAACGACAATGGCGAAATTTCTCATTACGAAACAAAGGAAGTTAAACGCAACTCGTGGACTGTGAAAATGGCCGAAACTTTCGCCAAAAAATCGCCTGCTGAAGCAGTCAAACAACATCCAGAATTAGCTGGAGCCGCAGCGATTGTTGACGCATTGGACAAGAAAGCAAAAACAGACGGCCTTACCGGCGAACAACGAGATATTGTGAATGCGCGTATACACCAAAATGTAGTTAACAGTATTGAATGCGGAGATATTCCAAAAGTCAAAATAAGAGAAATCGAGGCCAAACATGAAAAAGAACAAGATAGATAAAAACGAATATCAAAAGCCATATAAATGATGCGTCAAAATAAGATACATCGAAAAAACGATTTATAGTATAATGAAACTAACAATAAACGCTGGAGATCTCCATTCATGAGCAATAAAAAAATATTAGCATTCGTTTCATTGCTAATTATCATTCAGTCGTCTCGAGCTGATTTCATAATTGCCAAACCTGTTTCAAAAGAAGCGGCTGAGCCTGTAGCAACCGGGATAGTTGAAACCGGGCTTGCGGATCTTAATCTGCCAATTATCACGCACGGGGGAAAAAATAGACCTCTCCCTGATGCACTCCGCGCAATTTTGCCAGCAGACTGGCATCCAAAAAAAAATCCGAACGTGTATACAGAAATTCTGGTTAGTTGGGATAGAGGCTGGGATTGGTTAACTACCCTGAATGACGTAGCACAAAAATATCGATTGTCCATTGCGCTTGACTGGAACACTCAGACAGCAACTGTTTTGCAACAGGAACCAGTAAAGGCTTTTACCGTATCTGATGGAAACAAATCAAAACCTGTACTTAACTCAGATACTAATCCTATCTTCGTAACCGCTCCCTGTAGCAACCCAGCCGGGGTGTTTAACATAAATACTATAAATGACAGTGATTACGGAAAATACGGAAAAATCGTAAAAAAATCAGGCACCGGCGTACCTCTTACAGCCGCTTTAAAAAATATATTACCCAAAGGGTGGCATGCCAATAAAACATATGATGTTCCGAGAGATTTAGCGTTATCTTGGGACGCTGGCAATGAATTTCCACACGTCCTTACTCTAGTTGCACTCAAAAACAATCTGGCAATAAAAGTGGATTGGAAAAACAAGACAATCCAATTAGACACTGGGTGTAAAGACACAAACACTGCATCAGGGACAGGGAACGCTGATTGGGCCGCGTTACCCACCGCCAAAACGGCCATTGCTCCGGTATCTACCGGCCCAAAAGCGATATTCATAAAAGGCCCATTAAAAGAGGCGGCAGAGCAAGTAGCCGCACGTTGGCACAAAGAAATTGACTGGGCAATTGACGAATCACAAGGAAAGTTCGTTATTGAATATGGAGTAAGTATCTCAGGAAAAAACCTTGAAGAGGACTTACAGACGCTAGGAGAAGCCGCGTCTAATGACCAAATAAGACTTAAATTTGACACTTATGCAAACAACGTGGTGAAAGTTAGCCAATCTGGAGATGAGTAATGTTACATAAACCAGCAAAGTCTGCACTTGCGCTAATTGTTAGCGGCATTCTTGGATGTACCCCCCTGCAAGAACAGGGCAAGATGGATCACGATAACGCGCGCGGTGACATGCGCGACAAAATGCTAAGGGATTCAGTTGTCACAACGCACAAACAAGCATTCGGAGGCGTCAAACGCCTAAGTGAATCCGATCAAATAAAAGCGGCTAACGCTTGGTTGCGCGACATACGCGTTACCCTAGAGATTAAAGACCCTATTCCGGCCAACGAGCTAATACGGATGCTCAAAAAACAAGGCATTAATATCACAACGGCGACGGCCCTCGATGAACACACCTACAGCGGATTCGGGGTAAAGGATGTTGATGGCGAAACCGCGTTAAATGTGCTTTTTGGGGCGATGGGATTGGACTACTCTGTTAACTCAGAAGGAAAGTTCGTAACCATTACCCCCTTGGCGTCTAAAACGTTTTACCTTAATTTGGGCAATCGCCAAACGTACTTCGGCGGTGGCACAGAGAATACCGGAGGTAGTGGTGGTGGAGGCCAGTCTGGAACCGGAAATATCAGTGGATCAAGCCAATCATCAAGCGCTGCATCGAGCACTAGCGGTCAATCCGGGTATGGAAACCAAACGGGTACCGGTTCTGGTTCTGGCAGTATGGGAGCCAGCCAATCAACATCTAGCAGCTCAAGCTCAAGTAACTCTCAAGGGAACACAATTGTTGCTAGTGACCACTTTTGGCGATCATTGTCTGCTGAAATCGACAATAGATTAAAAGTTCTAACGCCAAATAAAATTGCAATGAACGCCGCATTCGCGGTGCCGCCTGTAATGCCTAATCCTGCCGGGATGCCGTCAGAACTAGCGGGTATCTCGTTACCGGCCCCTGGTGCATTATCACCAGTACCAGTCAGCAATATGCAAAGTGGATCTGGCACTAGCAATTATTATATTGAACAAAAAATGGGGAATTTTTCAACGAACCCAGAGACCGGCGCTGTCACGATCCGAGCACCACGTTGGTTACTCGATAGCTTTACAGACTATTTCCAACGCATACAGGACCAATACAACACCGTCGTAGAATTCGAGGGTGAAATTGTCCACTTAACGACCGACGCTGAAAGTCTGGAAGGCCTCGATGTAGCGGGATTCGCAAGCTTTGCACACGGCCAATATGGTGCCGCAATTACCAAGAACGATCTAGGCGGGGTGAATGTGACATTGCCTTCCGCCGCTAACACGTTGGCAACTGCCGCAGGTAACGCCTTTTCAGCAGCCGTACCGATGGTCGGTATTGTATCGGCAGCTAACAAGTTACAGGTTTTCAACGCGTATTTGTCAAATATCGGTCACATCGACATTGTGCAAAAGCCGGTGCTTGTTACCAGCTCTGGAATTCCGGGCGAGTTCAAAAAAACAGAGCGCAGATTTTATAACAATGTTCAGCAAACCGCCGCATCAGGCGGGGTGGGGAGCGCAACAACGGCCACACAAAATCAACTGGTGCCTATCGATACGGGTATATCGCTACGCATTTATCCACATTATGACTCTGCACACGGATTGGTACGCGCACAAATCAGCCTACAACAAGCGATACAAACTGGCATACAAAATCAAACTCAATATCTCACAGTTGGCAATAGCACACAGCAAGTGATGACCGATATACCGATTATCAGCCAACAACAATACTCTGGCGAAACCCTATTACGCGATGGCGATTTAATCATTGTCGGCGGGCAAGTTGAAAACAATAACAATACAGCACATTCCGGCATAACGGGATTAATGGATATTGATGGCATGGACGGGCTTTTTGGCAGAAAGGACACTAAAAAACGTTACTCGACGTACTATTTTGCATTACACGTCAAAGTCAGGAAACGCAACACATGAACAGACAAACAGGATTTACGCTAGTAGAAATAATTATTGCAGTGTTTATTATTGGAATTGTGGCGATGGTTGCGTCATCGTCAAATGCAATAAATGGCTCGATTTTTAAAGCAACCTACACACAAACGCAAAAAATTAATAATCAGTCGATTGCCAGAGCACTCATGCTGTGGGCAAAAAATGATTCAACGCTGGGCACCTTACCTGCTCCATACACGGGGGACGGGTACAACTTCACCGTAGTGAATACAGCCAGTACGGCTCCAGACGACATAGCATTACAGACATTCCTACAGCAACAGGGACTAGGGTTGTCCGAGATAAATGATGATAATTTTGCCGCACATCGTGTTCGCGTTTATCAACGGGTATCCGGTTTAACGAAACAACAACCGTTGTATATCCGTAGCGGTCCATTAGTCACACTGACCTATGATTTCGGCATTATCTATCAATCAGCGTGTTCCTTGTCTGATGCTACCTGCAATCCCGGCACAGCGCCTCCTGGTAGCAGTGGGGTTTTAACGTCGAGCAACTACTCGACATGGAGCACATTAGGCACCGATTTTGGTGCCGTATATGTCAGCACTTTACCGCTTCAGGAATCAATGCTCGATCTAACTGTGTTCAGACTGAACACAATTAGAGCGAAATTACTCGATGCTTATAACCAAAATCGCATAGGCGCTGCTCCCGGTGATACAACGGATTGGTTCTTAGCGCCAACAGGCACGGGTGCAACAAATTTGTCAGGTGCAACGGCACTGACGAATCAAGGCTGTTATGACGGATGGTATTCCCTGGATTCGGCAACGGATAATGTGTTGTCGAAACTTGGACTAGGCCAGTCTGAATACAGCGTAACAGGGTGGGGCGGACGAATTGAATACTGCCGGGATTATGACCCGGTATATGCAGGCGCTTTAATTCCGCCACACTACGCGGCCCTGCGCTTTCATCAGGGTGTTTCAACAGCGTCGGTGCCGGACGATACAGTTACCGGCAACAACGTAATAATCTCGTTCTAATTTTTTAATCATTAAAAGGCTAACCACATGAACATATTCAAAATAAACCCTATAACCGTAAAAAAACAAAAGGGCATGTCCCTTCCTGAGATGCTAATTGTAACTGTGATTGCAGGCATATTAGGCGGGATGGCCTACTCACAATTCGGCAATTCGTCAGCCGGAGTAAGAGCAAAAACTATTTTCGACGCGGGGCAAAAAATAACCTCGTCTTGGTCGATGGCCGTACAACAAACAGGCGTAGCAATGGCCACGGCCTCAACGCCTTTAGTCGCGTCTGGGAATACTGCGCTCGATGCAGTAATGGTCGGTAATGCACCATCCGGATTGATCGTTGCTGCCTATCAAAACGACTTAAATCAAGGCGCATTGAAACCTTTATCGAACATGGCAGTGATTACTACCGTCCCATTAGTTGGCACAGCCGGAGCCTATACGATCCAGGGTTACCCTGTGACGTTAACATCCGCCACGGTCAATGGACAAACTGTGCTGAATTGCGTTTTCACATCAGTACCCACCGATGTCGTGCAGAGTATTTATAACTCACACGCAAATGCTGCCGGAACGCCATTTGCTGCTGCTACTGCGGTGACAACAGGGTTTGTGCAATATACGGCGGTATCCAACGGATTACACACATTAACGCTGCAATTCCAACCGTAACGAGATAATGAAGTGACCGTACTACTTATATTACTCGGGTTAATGATGCCGAATTTTATGGTGAGTTCGGCGCAATCATTTCACGGACTACGATTACTGAATGTTTTAATGGGCAGCAATCGGCATGAAGTAGTTTCTGGTCTTGCCGGCGAAATTGATAGGTATCGCTCGCAAACAGGGCAATACCCATCATCATTAGCTGCACTCGCTGCAACCTCGGGATTTGAGCAAGACCGAGGGTTTGTTTTAACGCCAGGGATTGGCTATGCGCTGACTACAGTCTCGGATAGTGTATGGTCCTACAATCGGGCAGTGATAGTAGGAATCGATGTATCACATACATCGTTGACATCATTTCTGGCGTCAAATATGTGCGGCACCGGCGATTTTAGCGTTGCATCGGATTGGTGTGGCGGCAAACAAACAGGAGATTGGTATAAAACAGAAGATCGAAGCGCATTCATGAAAGAAACAACTCAAGCACGGATGAGGTTAAATCAGACATTGGTAAAATTTATAGCCTCATTTAATTCAACGAACGCATTCCCTTCAGGGTCATTATCAATCGGAGGATCAACATCATTGGCATCATTAGCCGGTGCAGTAGCTGTTACCGCAACGTCCTGCACAGGAACATATACGTTCGCCGGTATACCGCTGGAATGCGGCGACCTGTTTACGGTGTGGGGCGGCCAGGTGACATATAACTATATTGGCACGTCGTACATCTCATTAATGGCAGATACTCCATTTACATACCAAGTCGGTGGACACCAGCAAGTGTCCGCTGAAATGCATTTTTAAGGAAAAATTGATGAATAGCGCTGTAAATTCAGACGATAATTCGCCCAATCAGAAAAAAATGGCACTTGACCTTGCGACTCATCATTGGGGATGGAGCGCACCACCGCATGATGTCCTAGCCGTAGCCGAACTATCAATCCAGATACAGAACATGATGACTGGCGAAGCCGTTGTGAAATTAGGTTTGCTCGAAATTGACGAAAAAGATTCATTACTTTCGCGCAAACCGCAAGATAGGCAAACATTAGATTGGTTGTCACATCATCATCCGCACATTAGGGTCGCAGTTGACAAAATAATGACGCTACGAGCTGGTCTTCAATATTTTGATGACCTGCTGAATGTGGGTGTTGTTGTCCACCCGGACATGAAAAATGATGTGGTTCGCCGTTGTTGTGAATCAAAACGTTGTGTGCTTGGCCTGATCGAGCATACAACGCCGGTTTTATGTTTTGGAAAATTCGACGATCTTGAGCGTCATCGAATGGCGGGACGCGCTGAGCAACACGAAATCCTGACAATGATGAGAAATCCTATCCTTGCGGTAGGGAGTTCTCAGCGAGTAACAGAATGGTTGGCAGGAGCGGCATCAAATACGATTGAGTCAGAGGAGCTGGATCAGAAAAATTTATGGCTACCCGCAGACACGCGGGATAGCGAGCCACTACGCAAGTTTGCCACTTTAGTTGACGCTGCAATGGCAGCGGCCAGTGATATTGATATACATCCCATGCGCAGCGGTCAAGGTCGTGTGCTGCTACGTGTCAGTACATTAATGCAAGATCCGCCCGGTGGGCCGTATTATTTAACATTTGATGAATTGACGGAAATAACGCGCTTTCTTGCAAAAAAGAGCGGCGCAAACACATCGGGGTCGCGCATTAAAGAACCACGGGACGGGCACTTAATCTATCGCTCAACATTGGGCGAAACTTTCATTCGGGCGTCGTTTATTCCGCTAGATCCTGGCGGCACATCGTATGACATGCTTTCGGTCGATCTACGGCTACATCGGCGAAAAGAAGGCAATATCAGCTTGCATAGCTTAAACATGCGACCTGATGTCATTGCCGCGTGCGAAAAAGCCGCGTCTTCATCTCAGGGTCTCATTCTTTTTGTAGGGCCGACAAATACGGGTAAATCAACCTCGATGGCCGGATTAATCTGTTTACACAAAGAAATTCACGGCGATTCGCGTAAACGTATATCCATTGAACAGCCGGTCGAGTTCTTTCTACAGGGTATCAAACAAATCAGTATTCCACATAAAGACCTTTTTGCGTCTTATTTTCAGGCCATTTTACGGCATGATCCCGATGTTGTCCTGGTAGGGGAAATCAGGGATGCAGAAACCGCCGATACCGCAGTTGAAGCCAGTCTATCGGGCCATCTTGTGATCTCAACATTACATTCGAACGATACGGTTATTGGATCGCGTCGTTTGTCGAACATGATACCGCCTCATAAGCGGCTCGACTTATACGAGGCACTGGAATTAGTTATCAGTCAACGACTGATAAAAACACTGTGCAAATCCTGTTACACAGGCAAGACGCGTAAACCTACCCAGGATGAAATTCAGCGAATTACAGAGTATGCCACGGCCAAAGGATTTGACATCACTGTACCTAATAAAATACCCGTCGTTACAGAAAATGGATGCGACGCATGCGGTAATAGCGGATACGCCGGAGTAATGCCAATTCACGAAGTCTTGCCGGTAACGCGGACGGTTAAAGACCTTCTGATAGCGGGTGATTACAGCTACCAAACCATCGGCAAACAACGAACTAGGACCCTAGTCGAAAGCGCATTGGAACTGGTTGTATCAGGCAAAACCACATTGGATGCGATATTTATATGAATAGTGAATTCAAACAACAATCCACTAAAGACATTGCGGTTGCCTCGGCAATGTTGGGTAATATGTTACGTGCAGGCCTCGTTACTGATGAAGCCATCAAACATTTAGATGGTGCTCTGCCTGGCAGAGGTTGGGCAGAGGTTGCCAAACGCGTATCGATGGGGACACGACTCTCTGAATGTTTAATTGGGCTATGGCCGGAAGCGATTGTCAGCGCTGTCGCTGCCGGGGACTATTCCGGCAAATTAGCAGACGTTTTAAAACAGGTCGAATCGATGATGTTGATCAAAAAACAAATTAACGAATCGATGAGTCAATTTTACGCACCACTCGGCTACCTGGCAGGAGGCATGGGTACAGCGGTATTTTATATGGTCAGTGTGATACCGAATATTAGTAATGCATCCAAAGCGTTGATCGGTGCAAGTTATAAACCGAGTGATGCAATGGCAATCTCGCTCTGGTTCGAGGATGTTTTCATAAATCATTGGGTTACCGTCTGCGTCATCATGGCGGGTATAGCATTGGGTTTGATCTGGCTGTTTAGGCAACCAGAAACCTGGGTCTGGTTATTTGAGCAAGCCGACGCTATACCTGTCCTGTCTGATGCACTTCGAAAGCTATATTTTGGATTGTGGGCCAGATCAATCGCTATGATGTCCGCCGCTGGCGGGATCGACATCATTGAAATGCTCACGTTATCGTCAAGAATATTACCTGAAAATATGCGCCCTGGTGTAATTAAAATGGCCGCTGAAGTTGAACGGCGAGGACTGTCTGAAGCGGGCGATCCACGTCGCCAACCTGAGGGCGATCCACGCTTACGGTGGCCGATATATGTAGGCATAGCATTCGTGAGTGCAGGGCAAACCGGCAATATCGAACAAGAAATGAGCCGCATCGCGCCGGAATTGATAGACGAAGGTATGCGGACCTTAAAACTGATCATAAAAACAACATCCTATGTCGCCGTGGCTATCACCGGATTACTCACTGCCTTTGCTCCATTACTGATGATTTTCGAACAAGGGCATTTATTTAAACAAACAATGAGTATGTGATGAATTTAAATATCCAACAAATAACCAATACCAATTCAAAGAGATCGATCCGTTTTATATCGACAATCGAAGAAGCTAATTGGATAGATGAGGAAAATGACAAAATTGACGAAATTATTTTATCCGGCCATGCGATATATTTAGCACTATCGTCCAGCGGCTTAACCCCGAGCGACCCAGAACAGTACATCGAACAAACACCCCGGCCAGTTAGTTCGCAACTACTGAAACGCAAAAAGGAAGATTCGCTACGCGTATGGGTTTCAAAAGAAATGCTAATTGCAGCACAACAATTTAAACGTCAACCACGCCTAGCTGTAGATTACTATCTACGATGGGGTTTTCGTCAAAAAATGGATACTGTATTGATCGGCGGGGCCGAGAATGACCGCACAAATATGGAATGTCTCGCATTCAAAGGAGGGCGGCTGATCAATTGCCAAGAGAGGACATTACGTCAACGTAGTCATCAAGATTTTGCCAACCAGTTGGATTTAGCGTTATCCGATATTGCAAGCACCTTCCGCGGATATGCGCTGGCTGTCGTAAATCCAATTGAGCCATTTACTGACTATCCGTGCGCACGTTTATGTCAAACGATAGCCGACGAACCTTTTCGGCGGCGGATTACAGTGCCGCTCGAATATGGTGAAAAAAGAAGCCATGCGCGGCGTTATATGCTCCCCGTATTCATTGTCATTTCAGCATTAACGATCTATTGCGGACTAATCGCCTTTGTCTGGGGTAATTACAACGACGCATTGACTGAGTACCGTAGTGTAAATAATGGAATCAATGGGTTCGATGAAAATATGTTGCGAGTCCTGGAGGCTCGACGTGGTTTTCTTAAGGCGCCGCAAACGCAAACGGCGACAGTGAATAATGCCAGGATGATTGCTACCGCTATTGCCGGAGTCGATCACATCCACGTCCGAAAGCTGTTTGTAAGAAATGACGACGCGGGATCAACTTTTATGGAATTATCGCAAGATGCCAAATTCGGCGTTGTTGCTGAGATACCTCTTGATAATGATTCGATGCTCGAACAAGCCCGACCAATTTTGGATCAACTAGCCGCATCAACGGGATCAAAATTAAGGGAGATCAGGCAAGCCGTTACAACCGACACAGCCAGCGGTCAAAAGCGTTTAACTATGACGTTCGAAGGGAGATAATCGTGGACATTAATAATTTAGTAAAAGAAACAGATCGACGAGCGCTAATCGGTGCCATCGCGTTCGTTATCGTTCTGATCATGAGCGGACAGCCGTTATACAAATCAGTGACTGATATTGTCGTACGCCAACAAACGATCACGGATAATTTGCGACGTTGGGTGGCTAGCTACAAAGCACTGCAACCCATTGAAACCGAGTGGCGTGAAAAACTGAAAAGCTCTACCGCACTGGATTTATTAGCACTCTACAACGCAATTAACCCCGAGGCGGCCGGATTGTCCAGTGACGCGGACACTATGCTGGTTGAGAAAATAGATCGCGTAGCGTCTAACGGTGTAGAACCTGGTGCATCGTTAGTCTATGTCATTTCAGCGGGGAAACCCGGTTTTGTTGTTACAGCAGCCACTTGGCACGACCTCATCAATGGGGTTGAAAAAATGGCCTATCGCCAAGACATACGGCTGCAAGCGATTACTATGGAAGCAACTCGTGATGATGATGCACCCACTGCAATTATTCACGGACTAGCAATTGTGCTCAGGGATGAAGAGGCTGCTAAAAAATGAACAAAGACAATATTTCAACTCCAATGATGACAGCATTCATTGCTGCGGCGCTACTGGCCGCGCACTGGGCCACCGATACACTGACAATACGTATGGCGAGCCTGCCCGTTGAGGGCACACTACATGCCACACGAGCGGCATCTATTACGCCCGATACGAAAATTTACCCGTTGTTGGCTGAAACTCAAGCCAGGACCACATCGTTAGAATTTGCGAACCTGGAAATGGCATTTACCCGAGCACTAGCGCCGCCCGTTATTGCTCCCCCGGCCCCGCCAGAACCACCAAAGCCGACTGCTGCCGATATTTTTAAAGAGCATGCACGGGTGTCGGCAATTGCGGCCACTGGCGCATTTATTAACGGTCGATATTATCACGTCGGCGAATCGATAAATTCCAAAGCAAAATTAATGAGCGTTACGGGTTGTGTCGTACACATCAGTGTCGCCGGTGAAACAGTGAAGTTAGGGTCGGGTAACTGTAAAGGATCGTAATGCTGCATAAATTGAGATACACCCATCCAGCAATTGCGGCTACGGCTCTCGTTGTCATCAGTGTCGCATTACTCTCGATGATCATAGTGATGTTCGGCTGGTTACGCACATCTGAATTTGCAAAAGCGACTGGAATCGCCGACACCGCTAACCGAGCCTATGCATTTCGCCAAGCGCTTTACTGGTCTGGACGTGCAATGTTACACCACGATGCTGAAAATACAGCGATGCCGATTAGAGCGTATGGAACGATTGCGGGACTTACGCCCAAAGGACTGGTTGTTATTCAGATATATTCAGGCTCTGAAATTCAAACCCGAGATGTCAGGCTCGCAGACGTAAAAATGGCAAACCCAGATCAATATGCGCAAGAAATTTTGGCTGTACGCGACATGAATGCAGAATTTGATATTTATAGTCCTTCGGAGGAGGTTGTTGTTTGGATGAACAGACAACCCTGGAATGTACACTTAATAATCAGCGGTGCTATGCATCCGGATGAACGCCCGCCTACAAACATAGTTGACAAAGCGTTTGCCGAATATTACTGGCGTTTAACAACAGGAGAGAACCCAAAATGAAAAAGATAAGAAATTGTTTCTCGACTATCGTACTGATAGCCCTAGTTACTCCAGCAGCACTTGCCGATGCGCAGTGGTACAAAGATGTGTATGGCACGACTAATTACAATGGGCAAGTCACACTAACAGATAGCTCCGGCAATCCCGTAACGATGATGAGCAATCCGACCGGTACAAATGTTGATCTCACACAATCATCATCAATACAACCGCCTGTCGTGATAGTTCAAGCGACCGCGTCGTTGCCAATCAAATCAATCGGTGATGTTTGTACTGAGACAACGACCGGCACAGCGCCAACTCAATCGGCCAGCGAAGGTACGGCAATTACAGCAGACAGAACCTTGCTACTTTCTTGCCAATCCGGGCTTTGGACAGCACAGAAAGTCGGCGTGCCACAAGTGGCCATGTATCTTGATAGATGGGGCAACTTCGGCCTGCCAATATCGTGCCCGGCTACTTGGACGGAACTGAATCTCGGTTCAATGCATAACACCTCGGGAGGTTCGCTTAATTATAGGCGTACTTGTCTATCGCCTAGCACACAATCATGCTCAGTCGTGCATTTTGATAAATATGGTGGACTCCCTAGCCCGTGCCCGACTGGATGGCTGGATGCCGACCCCGAAGGGTATACACAGGGGTCTTGGTATACAGATGCAGTTAACAATCGCCGCGCGTGTTACAAATGCTCGTGATCCCCATAAAAAAAACGCTATGTTCAGGCGACCGCTGTAAGTTCCATCGCTAAATGCGAATACAGCCAAATTATGGCGTTTTGATATACACCAATTAAGCTCTAATGAAGAACAATAAAAACAACCCATTTCAAAGAAATAAGTTGTCATTAAATAGTTAATAGCTTTGCCTGAATTTAATAAACGGAGACAATATGAAGAAATAATTCAACTGTTGAACATTTATGGATAATCCAATTCCTAAAGAAATAAAAAAAAGCTCGCCTTGACGCCGACTTAACCCAATCCGAAGCAGCGGCTCTTCTATATAGTGATACACGAACATGGCAACGCTGGGAAAAAGGCGAAAGAGGTATGCATCCGGGTCTTTTCGAGCTTTTAAAATTAAGGTTTCTAGAATTAAAAGAAAAACTAAAGATTCTAGAACTAAAAAAACTAAAAACCATTTAATTATACGAGGCAATTATGTCTAGCAAATCTGGCTCTACTACTTTCCCATCGCCAATGACTATCACTGCGGACGCCGGGAATCATGCTTCCTATGTCGGTAATGATAATGTAGATATGATCTCTTACGGAAATATCGCCCCAGGGAATGCCACTATCGCTCATAGTGGTGATCACTGGAATATAAGCTATACCACCACTGTTAGCGGGAGTAAGAGCGGAAGTGGCACGTCAGGCTCTGATACACTTACAGCCATTGAGCGTATCACTTTTTCAGATGGAACTCATGTGGCGCTGGATCTTGGTTTAAATGAAGATGCGGGTGCAGCCCTGGCACTTTTATATGCAGGATTTGGAAAAATGCCGGATAGCGTGACTTTAGGTAAATGGATTTATCAAGCCGACCAACTTAGGGATAGTTCAACATTTGACAATTCAAAGATTACCACTCTTGCCGATGCTGTTCTCAAATATTATGTTCCTAATGGGATAAGTAACGCGGATTTGGTAAATGTTCTTTATACCAATGTAGTCGGTCATGCTCCCGATCAAGATTCACTAAAGACGTTTACGCAGTTAATCGACAATGGTACCTATACCCAGTCCAGCTTTGTAGCAATGGCCGCTGAAACAAGTACAAACACTGATCATTTTGTGGCTTTAACCGGACAAGGGCTGCAATACACGCAATATGCTCCAGGAAAAGCGGGTTAATGCCTGAAAAAAACCAATAAGTTACTTTGCCGCTGAACAAGATGACAAGAGGTAGTTCTTGACTCGAATATACACCTTTAGAGTGCCCAACTTCAGAAACCATAAGCCATGACAACACACAAAAAACAAACTGATTTTGGGCGGCTCGATGCAGCACAAAGCTATTTCGCAAAAGGGTTTGTCATGGCATTTGGACCTGAAAACCAGAGAAATATCAACGAAGCGATACGTTATTTGGAAATGGCCCAACAGGCTTTTCCGAATAATATCGAGTATCTAAATACCTTATCTGAAGCGTATATTCAAGCCAAGCGTCCGTCAATGGCCTTAAGTACGTCCATGCAATCGAGTAGCAAGTCGGCAGATTTTTCGTCATCCATTGCTCTTGGCCGTGCAGCCTGGTTATGTGGCGAGATAGGTTTAGCTCAGCAAGCGTTTAGTCGGGCCTATCGGTCGGTTCCAGCGGATTTAACCTTGCTGAATGAGCGGCTGGCGACCATAACATTCTGTATGGCGTCTTTTTGGAATGAGCCATGCCACGGTAAAAAAGTCACAATAACCCGGCTTAGTTCCAAACACCGCGACTTTCTAGAGTCATGCCGTAACAATCTTGGTTTTCAGCATCATTACCACCTTTTTCAAAGCGCTTCTGCGGATGAAATAGACCGCGATATTCATAAAGCTGTCCGGCACCCAATCGAAACACGACAAATCGTTTGGGTCGTAGAAAAGGATGATATACCCATTGGCTTGGCAGAGCTGGTAGATATTAACTTACAGAATTCCAGAGCGGAATTAATTGTCGGTTTCCCAGACACGCAAACTTTCGGCATTAGCCTGGAAGCTACCTTGCTAGCTATCGAATTTGCATTCTCAAAGATCGGTATCCGTAAATTAGTCAGCTACGTCTATGGCGATAACCCCAATGCGCAACGAAATACACTGCATCTTGGCTTCCAAGCCGAGGGTTTATTAAGAGATCACGTTTTGGATGCCGCATCGGGCGAATGCTTGGATTTGCATATTAACGGATGTCTAGCGAGCGATTTTTTTCGGAACGAAATCATGTTGAAACTCGCCAGGCGGTTACTGGGCCGGACGCCACAGGCAACCAAACACAACGCGCTGAGCGCGATAAGCCATACCGATCTGAACGTTATTATTAGCGGTCTACTACTGCCCTAAAAATTTTGAGGTTAACCACTATGAAAAAAATAATCGCCCTTCTTTTGATGTTTCCACTTTTAGCCTGCACCGAAGAAGCCGAAGAAAACAATATTGCCAGTTTCTAATGCTTCAGTCGATAAGTAAGGACGGCATTACCGCACCAGACGTGTCGATTACCCTTGAAAAGTAAAATTCGATTACTGCTATTGCTTCTGACGTATGCACCATTAAAGGCCGCAACGCCAGAAGCCGATTTGTTAATTGAAGCGCCTCAGCTTGCCGCGCTTTTGCAGCAATACGGAAGTTATCGAGCAACGCTGGAAGCTTATGCGGTTACGCAAGGCTTTTTGCTGCCTTACGAAAAGCTTGCTACAACGGTCCACGAAATGATTCATGTTGATTCGGCGGCGCACAGAGGATACTGGATAAACGGCTCTGAATATCTGCGACCGTACGTCACCGATATTCATGCGTGGCCAGCTATCACCAATAAGGACGTTTTGCCAAAATTGGCGAATGATTCTATTCGTAATCAGTACGCAAGAAATGCGCCCAACAACACCATTGCCAATTGCCTGGACGAAATCAACGCCTACAGCCACGTCATCGGCTTTGTGCGCACCCACGAACCGGAATCATTAAGTCAACAAGTGTCCGCCCTTGAAGGGCATCTTCACATGGTTGACGTTTATTTAGACGAGATACAGCGGCGTGGCAATCGGTTATCACCGGACGCTTTGAGTGTTGTAACGAGGATTGTTAACTATGGAAAAAACGCTTTAGCGAGGTCAAGATGAGAAGAACCGTACACCTAGTAACCCTGTTTGTGACTATTGCCGCGTTATCGCAAGTAGCAATAGCCGAAACAGAGATCCAGCAATGTATAAATTATACGGTCGCGCAGTGGGGCGCACCTGAAGCGCTATTACGCGCAGTTCATCAGGTCGAGGGCGGGAAAGTGGGAAAAGTATCCCGAAAAAATAGAAATAATACCGTGGACGTGGGACCCATGCAGCATAACTCGGCAACGATTGCGCGGTTGGGTAAATATGGAGTTACTCAAACTCAAATGCAAAACAGCATTTGCGCCAGCTATTACGTGACCGGTTGGACGCTTTCAACGAGTGCCTACAAATTCCACGATTGGCGCCTGGCTATTGCCGCGTACAATTGTGGGGATGGCTGTGTCGCTTCAGCACTTAAAAAACTCACTACGCCTTTTCATGACGTTTCTACGCTTGATATTCCGCCGGATACGAAAAACAAATATGTGCCGATGGTTCTTGCCGCATGGAATAAGCATTCAAAACGTTAGTTAAAAAATAATTAGCGACGCATTCCATGACTACGAATCGTGAAATGCGCCTGGCCAAAACACACTTGAAAGGAAAGCGTTATGGTTAATAGTAATTCTAAACCAAACAATGAAAATAGCTGCTTAAAATGCAGTAAAGACAAACGGGCTATTGATCAACAAGCAGTTGAATTCAAATTAAGACAAGCAGCAAAATCAATTGAAATGGCACTTGAAGTTTTAAGCAAGGAGCCGAGATCTATGGATATATTTATCTATATCAATTGCGCAAACTCTTATCTATACGAAGCTTCAGACAAAGCCGGGAAACAACGACCAAATTCGTTTCATTTGTAAATGCGCCCCTGGATACAGCATAGCGATACATATCTATGTTGGCCACAGCCCGCTGTGGGTGAGTATTTCTTTATTACTCACTCACACCCGCCTCAACGCGTTATCCTTGACAACATAGACGGTGCTGTCTATGCTGCAGCATAGTTAAAATCAACTAGGGTGGACGGTCATGGGTTATTTAGGCTCCAAGGCGGCGAGCGGTGCTTACCAGGTTATTATCGCCGCCATGCCACCACACGATGTTTATATCGAAGCATTCCTCGGTTCCGGTGCAGTGATGCGTCGGAAACCGGCCGCCATCCGGTCCATTGGCATCGATCTGGATAGCTCGTTGCTGGATGCATCGCTTTATCCGGATGTTGAACTGCACTGCACGGACGCACCTGGTTACATAGACGGTTACGACTATGCCGGATCTGGCCGGGTGTTGATTTATGCCGATCCCCCTTATTTATTGCAAACCCGAACATCGAGTGCCAGGTATCGGCACGAATTTACTGAGGCCGACCATGTACGCCTGATCGCGACCTTAAAACGGGTGCCGGCGAATGTGATCCTCAGCGGTTATCCGTCCGCTCTATACAACGATCTGCTGGCCGACTGGCGAACCTTCCAGTTCCAGGCTATGACGCGCGGCGGTGTGCGAACCGAACAGCTCTGGTTCAATTTTGAGCCATGCGCGGCCTATTGGTCATCTTATGCAGGGAAAGACTTTACCGACCGGCAACGTATTAAACGTAAAGCGGAACGGTGGGCTCGTAACTATGCCGAACTTCCTCCCGATGAGCGCCAGGCTATTCTGGCCGCTATCCTTGCTACCGATAGCGCATAGCTGTTTTTGTCTATGTCTGCCGGTGTCTATCGAGCATAGTTAATCTTGTCTATGCGATATCGCCGGACTGGTGGCCAACATAGACATGTATCGCTATGCTGGTTTCACAGTAAAAATAACAAGTGTTTGTTTAACGTCTCAAAATCCCACGGTCTCCACGACAAAAAAACCCATTTATACGTAAAAAAACTAGGTCAAAAAAATCAGTTGTGATAAAGTTAAATAAAGGTATGTAAAAAAACTATTGTGGCAGAGTATTTGTGAATTCCAATGCTAATTTGTACCTGAGTAGTGGTTTATTGAGTTTTTTACATCAATCTTTTGTACTGATTAACAACGCTAAATTGTTTTGAATAGGAAATTACATCAATGAGCACAACTAAAAAGAAAAAGATAACGCGAAAAGTAGTTTCATCGCATAGGTCGGTTTCGGGCGGAAATTATTTTTCGTGTGTACTTTCGTGTGGGCATTACGCTACTGCTTACGGAAGAATTAATCATTTAACACTTATGCAGGAAGCGCCAAAATCAATGACATGCCTTGCATGTACAGAATAGCAATGTGGAGTACAAATTAACGATGTTCAGCACAATTTATCAATGGAATTCACAGTATTAAAGATTAATACTCTGTAATAAAGAACTATTTGAAGGTCAATTATTATTACCATGGTGAAAATATGTCCACAATCCAAGCCTCAATCGATAACCTAACCGACACAGCGGGTTATGCGGGTAGTCATTTCTCGGTGATAATAACGGTAGGGGCGATAGCCTTGCTCATTCTCCTGTTAACACCTGTCGTTATAGCGGTAGTTCGCGGAAACCGTGCGCAAGCCTCGCAGCTATTTATATCCGGCATGTTAGGTTGCCTTGCACTGGCCTCGTTTATCGCTTTCCCAGCGGGTCTGTATTTGTTTTACAAGAATTTTGAGTTGGCCCTATCGAGCATTGATCATAAGTGTTAAATCGTAAAATAGAGTTGAAATAAATTTTCCACAAAGCACAAATATTTTGTGAAATCGTACTTACCCTAATTAATTAATGAAAATAGGTTACGCCAGGGTGTCAACGAATGACCAAGACACCCAATTACAGATCGATGCGCTCAATGCCGCCGGTTGCGAACGAATTTATGAAGAAAAGCAATCCGGCTCTAAAAAAGATCGTGCTGAATTAGAACACTGTCTTAAGTCGCTCAGGGAAGGGGATGTTTTAATCGTTTGGAAATTAGATCGCTTAGGTCGGAGTTTGCATCATCTAATCGAGATAGTAGCGGATCTCGAAAAACGCCAGATTGGTTTTCAATCAGTGACTGAAAATATCGATACCACCAGCTCCACTGGTAAACTGATTTTCCATATTTTTGGATCTCTTGCCGAGTTTGAACGCGGTCTAATCCGGGAGCGTGTTAAAGCGGGGTTGGCTGTCGCCAAAAAGAAAGGGAAAAAGTTTGGACGACCTGAAGCGCTGAGTGCCAAAGATAAGGCAATAGCTGTAACAATGTTCGATGGTGGTCACCCAAAAATCGATATTGCCAGACACTTTAAAGTTACCAGGCAAACCATTTATAGTTTTTTTAAGGGGATTAATAAAAATGGGTCTGCGTAGAATCGTGTTGAAGAGGGTGTAAATAAATTCGTGTAACCGCTTATTTTCAGAGCCGTACAATACTTCCTCCGGATGAACGCCAGGCAATATTGGCCGCTATTCTCACCGCCGATATTGCTGTCATTTTCAGAAATTGTTGCGACATTTTATAAATAGCTGCGACAAATTTTTATAATTCAGGATAAAACAAAGGCATTTATGAAAACAATTACGCTTGATGATGCTGAGAAAATGGCTCTCCTCTGGTTTACAGATCAGAACTGGGAGTCGTTTAAAAAATCAGCTGAGGACTTTTTGACTGCTGAAGAAATTAAAAAACTCGCGGAAAAACTAGGCAGATTCTTTGAAAATACTGAGCAGCCTGATGCAGCTGATTCATGGCTTATTGATTTCTCAGGAGTTCCTGATCAAGAGCGCTATGACTGAAAATTAGGAATAGATACATGAGCTGGTATGAAATAGCAAAAGCATCAATCTTACAAATAAAGATCGTGAACCCAGATATTAACCGGGAAGCATTGAAAAATGCTTTGCACTAAGAACTACCCGTTATGCAACTTTATAAATACTCACCCACAGCATGGTCGTACTCCAGTCGAAGAACTCGGCCAGCCCTGTTCGAATAGTATCCATAGAAATAGTCTAACTGGTCGGGTTCGCAATTTGCGTGAATATGGTCGCATTTATTTTGAAATTTCACAGATGGTTGATATTGAGAATCTTGCACGCCTAAAAGCGAGTCAGAACAAGTGATTAACGTATTGTTATCAAAAAAGATAATATTAACAAAAAAGATAACAATAACTTTAGTATGCAACTTTATAAATACTCATTCACAAAATAAGACAATTATCCACTAGCGCACGAACTATCGATCTATATCCTTTCTGTCGCTTGGCTGTGCTACGACTGTAACTGTGGCGACATTGATATTGTCCGCCTGCTTGGTAAATCTTTGTACCAGGTCATTTTTAATCTGGTGGCGTTCGGTGTCTATAGGCGGCATAGCCGCTACAAAGCCGCGTATTTGAGCCGCAAACAATTTATTGTCATCGGCATCACCTCGGGCCATTATTCCTCTTGCTGCGCTTTGAGCTGAATCAGCGCCAGTTCCCTCCCGTCGCATTTCAGAATCGCCGGGTCGCCCTCGATCCATACGATTGAGTGCATCCGACCGCAAAAGCACTTTAGCTGATCGGTTGTTGTGAACCACATTGACATTGGGCATGTTTCGCAAGCTGGCGACGGATCGGGGCGGCTCTCTTCGTCCAGAATCCTTAAGAGCGGGCTGATATAAAGCGGCAGCGGTTCGCTGTCCTCTTCTGATGTGTTCTTCGCTGATTTGGTCGTATTTTGGTCGTTCATTGTGGACTTCCTTTTGGTTAAAAGTGATTTTTGTTTTTTGTTCAAGCGCATCCGCTACAGTTAACCATGCGCTGCGGACTTTTTCCTGTTTGGATTTTATAAACTCTTCCCAAGGCCTCGTAAAAACCAAGCCTTTTGTCTCGTTGGTGAGTTCTTCAGCAGCTTCTTTTATTTTACCGGCGCTAACCTTGGATACACGCGGCTTGTGCGTATTGTCGCCTCGCTCGATATGTCGAATTATATTTGGTTCAGCTTTCCGGACAACGCCCCGGCTATTTCTCGGGGTCGCTTCGGCATCTACCCCCTGGTCACGTAATTTATCCGCGAATCCTTCACGCCATTGCTGCAAATCCGCTTTCCTCGGATTCAAACGCTTACCGTCAAATCCAAGGCATTTGACGGTAACATGGCAGTGTGGATGTAATTCGTCTGTGTGTAGGGCAAAAACATATTCATGATTTTTGCCGAAAGTAGACTTGGCGAACTCTCGAGTAGCTCTCTTAACTGATTCGGGATCTGTCGATTCTGGCATGGAAAGTACCAAATGCATGGTGTCTCGCTGATTCTTATGTCGCTTACTATCGCCGAAATCTTTTTCCCAATCTTTGAATAATGTTTTTACCTCCTCCTTGCCACTAAAAACCTCTCCCCGATCATTTTCCATTTCGAGCTTACCGTTCCTTGTTATATAGTCCAAATGAGCCTTCACATGACCAGCGCCTTTGCCAAAACCGGTTATTTTAACCATGACTTCAGGTGCTCCGCCGGTTACTCGTTTAGCAACCGACCGCAGGTTTTTTGTTTTATTAGCCTTTCGCTTAACACCCGGATAAAACAAATTGCCTAGCTCAGCAGCGATCAAGGCCATTTAGTTAGACTCCCATGAATTTTGACTTACTTTAATTAAAGCTCTAATTGCGTCGCGGTTCTTTACAATAGCACGGCTTAACTCGTCTAACTTGGCGAGACGAACCTGCTCTGTATCATAAAAATCCCTATTAAGGGACTTGGCTATCTGGTTTATGTTGCGGCCAATTGCGGCCAACTCTCTGTTACTAGCATTCAAAACAACTAAATCTTTATCTGTCATTACCGGCTGGCCGGTAACGTTTGATTGCACCAAAGCCGCTATCCAACGGCTTTGAGCCATCCCTTTAGATTTCGCCCGCTTCTGGAGTGTCTTTATTAAAAACTTTGGCAGTCGTACCGTTACACGCTCAAGTTCTACTAACTCTGCGACTGGTTCCTCAATAAACGGCAGCACTTCATCAGATTCGCCTATAACAATTAAAACAAGCTCGCGAAGTAATTCTGATTCAGTTAATCCGCGTTTTTTCGCAAAGCGGGAGAACTTCTTTTTATGGTCTTCTTCTACGCGCGCTATAAGGTGTTTTATTAATTCAGCCATTAGATGTTAATTGTACGATCTATTGCTAGAGGTGAAATCTATCAATCTTGCACTGCCAATTCACACGGCCCTAACACAGCTGGACGTGGGCGCACATACTCGCCGGTTTTCTGTTGTCTCTTTCTCAATTCGCATTTACCTCTGGAAATTATGACTGTATTCGCATTTATCGATAGAAATTACAACAGAACGCGCAAACTGCAACTTGTCTTCCACGGCAGCCGCTCGTACCAAGCCGAACATGGATGTTAGCCCTTTCATATTACTCATATCTCTCTCCAGAATTGCGTCACACGACAAGTTTCACTATATCATAATAAATCGTATTACAATAGCCGCTGCAAAGCCTATCCTGCCCTAGATTTAAACCACTCTTCTCCTTAATAATTATCGATACATAAACGGGACAATTTAGATACATTAAGGCACATATAAAGAGCACTGAAAATACATAAAAAGGACAATAAAAGGTCGTTTAGAGGACTATAGAGGGCATATAAAGGACCAATTAGGGACAATGTAAACGTTTCGCCTCGCTATTTTTGTATTGTGCAATACAAAATACCATATATAATAATTGTATTGTGCAATACAATTATTCATATTCATGAAACCGACTTCTGAAGCTTACTCTGAATTACAACTCGCTTATGACCATTTCAATAAGCGCCTTTTTGATAACGCCCTGCCAGAATGTCTTTTCACATTGCAGCGTATTAAAAATACATTTGGATGCTTTTCATCGGAACAGTTTGTTAATCGTGATGGTGAAAAATTGGATGAGTTGGCGTTGAACCCAACATTCTTTGCAGTTGTGCCTCTAGTGGAAATAATGCAAACATTAGTCCATGAAATGACGCACCTTTGGCAACAACACAATGGCAAACCAGGCCGCGGTCGTTATCACAACAAGCAATGGGGAAATAAGCTGGAATCCATTGGGCTAATGCCGTCGAGCACAGGACATCCAGGCGGTCAGCGCACAGGCGATTCAATGGCCGACTATGCAATAGAAGACGGCCTATTTCTCAAAGCGTGTCGCGAACTCCTAACAAATGATTTCAAAATCACATGGTATGACCGATTCGCTACACCAAAAGCCATTCAAGCCGGACAAAACAGCTTTGTCCTTACGCTCGATCTACCAGAAGCGGGAACAAGCATTGCGGCCCATGAAGAAATTAAAATGGCTGATGAACCAATTAGCACAGACAACAA
>Ga0208511_100135_pt1 | contig 36158 bp, 29 predicted proteins | sample LakWasMet39_LOW7_2_FD_183879 | JGI IMG/M metagenome (GOLD analysis project Ga0208511, IMG submission 183879) | Freshwater sediment methanotrophic microbial communities from Lake Washington under simulated oxygen tension - Sediment Metagenome... | ecosystem: Environmental > Aquatic > Freshwater >...
GCGCGTAGAAGTCGCGCGGATTGCCGGCGAGTTCGCCGATCTGCACGGCTACCGGCGCGTCGACGACGGAGTTGAGCACCTGCTCGCACGTCGCGAGCGTCAGGGACACCGGATGATGAAAGACGAGGTGCCAGTCGGCCATTGGCTACGACGAACATGATGTACCCCCCGGCGCAAGGCAGGACACCGCCGCGTTGCCTGAGGAGCCTCCGCGCAGCAAACGGACGATTCGCGCCCGATCCGTCGCGTCGATCCTGCGAGCGCGCCCGGAGCGAGCGACCAAGGCGTGGCCGAGCCACGCCGCGGGAGTCGAGCGAGGACGCAAGCCGCAGGGCGACCGACGGGCGGGATGCGAATCGTCCGTTTGCTGCGCGGAGGCTCCCACCCCCCAACGCCCCCGGCGAGCGCGTGCGGATGAGGTCGAGGATCAGCAGCGTCGGAGCGCCACCCCCCCTCGGCGGCGGAGGGTGAAGCCGCCCCCGGCCGCCGCGAAGCTCCCGTCGGGCTGCAGGACCACGGGCTCGGGGCCCAGTTCGTCCAGTTGAGCACCAGGGTGCGGCCGTCGAAGGTCCAGCGCCCGGGGTCGCCGTTGCCGCGGTGGTAGGTGCCGTCGGCGTTGATGATCACCGCGTCGGACCAGTGCGGGTGCGCGCCCTGCCAGGTGCCGGTGACCTGGAAGGTCACGGGCGGGTTCGCCATCGCTTCGGTGATCCAGGTGCGCTGCTCGACGAGGCCCACCAGTGAGCTCTCCAGCGGCCACATCCAGACGACTCGACGACACCGTGACTTCGCGAGCTTCGGGTCATGGGTTCTCTGTAAACCCGAGGAGATCCGTGCCAGCCGGGGTGCCGCGTTGAATCCCCTACTGCCCCGCGGCGGCGGCGTGGCGACGGGAAAGCTCGGCGGCGCGCGCTCGCGTGGCCTACCGCGTGCTACCTCGACCTTCATCCCTGGTGCTTCGGGCGGGTGCCGCGCGGCGATGGTACGCGCGCTGTGCCAGCGTGAGCCGCGGCGGAAGAGGAGATCCACCATGCGTGTCAGGCCCCGATGCCTTCCCCGGCCCTCAGAGTCCGCGTCGTTTCCGACGCTGTTCCGGTCGATCCTCGTCGCGGCCTTCGCCGCGGAGGGCTGCGGCCCCCAGGTGACGCCCGCGCCCGACGCCGCCGCGCCCGACGCCGCCGCGCCCGACGCGGACGTCATCGGCCCGGGCCTGCCCTTCGAAGATGTGTGCCCCGCCGAGGAGGGGAACTATTCCGTGCAGAACCGGCTCGACGCGCTCCGGGGCGCCGCCCGGCTCGACTACCTCGAGATGAGGACCATCGATCGGTCGAACCACTGGGACGGCGGGCTCAACCCCAACGCTTCGTGGATGACCAGCGGCGCCGCGGGCGTGCGCTGCGCGACGGCGACCTCGGCGGGCGCGTGCGAGGCGGCCTTCGCGACGCTCCAGAACGATCCCCCGTCCGGCGCCGCCGTCGCGTGGGTCTTCGCGTACACGCGCGGCGACGAGGCCGGCGTCGCGCGCGGCGTCGACGAGATCGCCGCCCTGTATGCACCCATCGACGCGGCCGGCGAGGCGGCGTTCATCGCGGCCTACCGCCACGGCTTGCGGGTGGCTTGCGTCGGCTCCGCGCGCCCGCTCGCCGCCGGCGGGTGGGAGGTGCTCGGCGGCGCGCTCTCCGACTGTACGTTCCGGAGCGGGCAGCGACGGACCCTCACGCGCACCCTCGTGCGCGTCGCGCCCGACGGCGCGTCGACCGCGACCGCCCTGGGGACCACGGACACGGACGAATGGTGCCCGGTGCCGGGCCGCCGCCCCGACGGGCTGCGCGACGCGCCCTCCCACGCGACCGACCCCGTGGGCCGCTGGCTCGCGCGCGCCGCGCACATGGAGGCCGCGTCGGTGTTCGCGTTCGAGTCGCTCGCGCGCGAGCTCGCGGCGCTCGGCGCCCCCCCGGCGCTCGTCGCCGACGCGCGCCGCAGCGCCGACGACGAGCGCCGCCACGCGCGCGTGATGGGCCGCCTCGCGAGGCGCGCGGGCGCCGCGGTGCCCCCGGTCGAGGTCGAGGCGCCCCGCGCGCGCACGGCCTTCGCGATCGCCCGAGAGAACGCGGTCGAGGGCTGCGTGCACGAGACCTGGGCGGCGATGGAGGCCCTGGCCCAGTCCTCGCGCGCCGCGCGGCCGGGCGTGGCCGCGGCGATGGGCCCGATCGCCGACGACGAGGTGCGCCACGCCGCGCTCGCCTGGCAGGTCGCCGCGTGGCTCGAACCGCGGCTCTCCGAGGCCGAGCGCGCCGCCGTGCGTGAGGCCCGCGAGGGCGCCCGCGCCGCGCTCGCAGCCCGCGTCGCGTGCGGGTACGACCGGGGCCTCGGGGAGGCGTTGGGGCTCCCCCCGCCGGGGCTCGCCGTGCGCCTCGTCGCGTCGCTGCACGCGGCGCTCGCGTAGCGCGGGCCCGGCGCGGGCGGGGACTTCGCACGTGCGAGCGCGACGGTCGGCAGTGCGAGCACGCCGGTGGGGCGCGCGAGCAGCGACCTTGCCCGTGCGAGCACGCCGGTGGGCCAGCGAGCTCTCCAGCGGCCACATCCAGACGACTCGACGCCACCGTGACTTCGCGAGCTTCTGTAAGCCTGAGCGGATCCGCGCCAGGGAGGGTGCCGCGTTGGACGCCTTTTCCCCACCCTCCTGCGAGAGCACGGGGCGCCCGAGCACCTCGTCGACGCGGTGGGCTACGCCATCGCGGTGCACCCCTTCTCGCTGGGCGTGACGCCGACCACGCTGGAGGCGCGGGTGCTGCAGGACGCCGACCGGCTGGACGCCATCGGGGCCATCGGCCTCGCGCGCTGCTTCGCGACCTGCGCACCGCGACGGCCCGGGCGATGGCCGCCCGGCGCAACGAGGTGATCGAGCGCTTCAAGGAGGAGCTGAGGGAGGAGATCGCCGCCTCGGCGTGAGGGCGCTGGACGTCAGCGCGAAGGCTCGACCACGCGCCCGAAGAACAGCACCGCCCCGGTGGGGTTGTCGCGGATCGCGAAGAGGAAGGGTCGATCCGCGCGCAGCGTGGCGGGCTCCGGGGCGCTGACGCGTCCGATGATGACGGCGGTGGCCGCGGCGGCCTCGGTGCCCGCCTCGTCGACGGCGATGTAGCCCTCGTGCAGCACGTCCTGGATGAAGAGCGAGCGCGTGCCGTCCATGCCCGACAGGTCTGCGCTCGAGCTGAACGCGTCGGTCATCCCCATGGCCCTGAGCGGCTCTCGGAGCCCCGCTGGCTTGCGGAAGGAGAAGCGCGGCAGCGACAGCGTCACCCTCCGGGGGTGCAGCCCCGCGACCACCGCCGTCAGCGCGGCCCCGTCGAGGCCCCGCTCCACCTCGGCGAAGCGCCCGACGGCGGGGACGATCACCAGCATCGACACCTCCTCGCCCACGTACGGCAGCTCCACCGCCTGCCAGGTCGGGCCCTCGGCGTAGCGCAGCTCGGCGACCCTGTTCATCGTCGGCGCCGATCGCGTGCTGCCGTCGAGCAGGTGGAAGTCCGCCGGGCGCGTGTCCCCGGCGGGGAAGGGCTGCGCCCACGAGGCGCTGAAGTACACCGCGTTGGTCAGCACCAGCACCGTGCTGGAGCGCACCACGCCCATGGGGAGCAGCTCCGGGATGCGCCGCTCGGTCTGCGTGGACACCCAGGTGTTGATGACCCGCCGGGCCCCTTCGGCGTCGCGAACGAAGTCCACGAGGTACATCGCCGCGCCGTAGTGCTCGCCGAGCGTGTCGAGGAAGGGCGTGAGAAACCGGTAGCCCCGCTGCCCCCAGAGCGAGTTGACCACCCGCAGCCGGAAGCGCTGCCCTCCGCCGTCCACCGGGCGCATGGCCCGCTGCGCCAGCGCCAGGTCGAGCGCGTTGAACGCCGCGTGGGTGCGCGCCTGCCCCATGGAGAAGCGCAGCGCCGAGGCCATCTGCGTCTCGGTCTCGGTACGCGCGCCCGCCCAGGTCATCCCCAGCGCCACGGAGACGCTGTGCGGCGACATCACCACGTTGCCCGCCTCCGCGCCCACCGCCCGGTAGAGCGCGAGGCCGAACTCCGCGTTGCCGCGAGCGAGCGCCTGGAGGTCCTCCGCGGGAGCGGCCGAGGCGGTGATGCGAGCCCGCGAAGAGCGCACGACCTCGGCGCCAGCAGGGGCGCTCGGCAGCACCGCCCCGTCGGGCGCGCCGTTGCCATCCTCGCAGCCGACCAGGGCCGCCATCGCCAGCGTCCAGACCATGGACCCTCGTAGGTGTCTCATACCCGACCCGATAATCACGCCTCGTGCCACGAGCCCGAACGACGCCCCTTCAGGCTCGTGTGGAAGCACCCGGATAGGGGGTTCACGTCAGTCGGTGCGTCGCACGCACCGGGTTCACGCAGACCCTGCACGGGCGACACACTCGCGGCCCGCGCCGCGTGAGGCGCGCGTGCTGCCGTCGGGCAGGTGGAAGGTCGCCCCCGCCGCGTCTCGGCCTTCGGGGCGCTCGCGCGACGACCGTCACCGTGCGCCGCTGACCCTCCCTACGCACCCCGCCACGGCGTGTGGAACACTCCGCTCCCCATCGATGAGCACCCCCCACCATCGCTCCCACGGTCTACGCCTTGATCGCATCAAGGCCTCGGCCCGCTACGCCGACGGCAGCTTCCACAACCTCCATCCCGTGTCGCCCGGCTTGAAGAAGGGCACCGTCGCGCCGACCTTGAAGGAGTACCTCTGCGGCGGACAGCGGCGCACCCCACCCGGGCCGCTGCCCTCGATGAGCCCGCTGGCGCGCTGGGCGCAGCCCGTGGAGACGGGCCTCCGCGCCACGTGGCTCGGGCACTCCACCGTGCTCGTCGAGATCGACGGCGCGCGCGTGCTCACCGACCCGGTGTGGGGCGAGCGCGTCTCGCCCGTGAGCTTCGCCGGACCGAAGCGCTTCCAGCCCGTCCCGGTGTCCCTCGACGCGCTGCCGGCGCTCGACGCGGTGATCGTCTCTCACGACCACTTCGACCACCTCGACCGCCCGACCGTGGTCGAGCTCGCGCGCCGCGGCGTCCCCTTCTTCACCTCGCTGGGCATCGGAGCGCACCTGGAGTCCTGGGCGATCCCCCCGTCGCTCATCACCGAGCTCGACTGGTGGGAGAGCGCCGACATCCCCGGGACCGATCTCTCGATCACCGCGGCCCCGTCGCAGCACTTCTCCGGGCGCTCGCTCGGCGGGCGCAACGCGACGCTGTGGTCATCGATGGTGGTGCGGGGGCCGCGTCACTCGCTCTTCTTCAGCGGAGACACGGGGCTCACGCCCGAGTACGAGGAGATCCGCCGGCGCCTCGGCCCCTTCGACCTGGTGATGCTGGAGGTGGGCGCGTTTCACCCCGCGTGGGGCGACATCCACCTCGGCCCCGAGAACGCCCTCGCGGCCCTCACCCTCCTCGGCGGCGGAAGCTTCCTCCCGGTGCACTGGGGAACCTTCAACCTGGCGCTTCACGCCTGGGACGACCCCGCCGAGACGCTGCTCCAGCTCGCGCCGACGCAGGGCGCCCACCTGCTGATGCCTCGGCTGGGCGAGGCCGTGGAGCCGTCGCGCTCCGAGCGGGTCACCCCATGGTGGCGAGCGGCCGCCGGGGAGATCGAGCCCGCCGCGGAGCCCGCGCCGACGGACGATGCCGCGACCGGGGGCGCTCCCGACGCGCCGGTGCCGTGGCCGATGGATTGAAGGGCGCGGGGTGGCCCCCTTCCCCGCTGCCGCGCGCCCTACCCCCGCGGGGCGGGGGCAGGGCTCCGACGTCTGCAGTCTGGACGCGAAGCTGTCAGCCCCCGGAGCCCTGCCCCCGCCCCGCGGGGGTAGGGCGCGCGGCAGCGGGGAAGGGGGCCGCCACCACGCCTCCCCCCGGCGCCTCTCACCCCTCGCGCGGCGCCGTCCACCCCTGGAGCATCACCCCCGCGGCGGCCACCAGCAGCGTCACCATCACCGGCTCGACCCTCGCTCCCGCGGTGAACAGGAAGGTCGCCACCAGCGCCGGGAGCTGCGGCACCGAGCTCGCCACGTAGAGCGCCGTCACCCGCGCGTTCTCCTCCGCGTCGGGGTCGCCCTTCCGCTTCGTCGCGCTCGCGAGCGCTCTCCGCAGCACCATCCGGTGCACGAGCACCCCCAGCATCGACGCCGCCGCCGTCACCGGGACGAACCACCACGCGATGGGCGTGAGCGTGTCCCTCACCATGAGCCGCAGCTCGCGCATCTCGTCGGTGAAGAGCGCCGTCCGGATGGCCGTCTCCACCGCCAGCGAGAGCGGGCTCGACAGGGCGATCAGCGGCAGCAGCACCCGTCGGCTCACCGTCGCCATGACCGCTCCGATCGTACACGCGCCTTGACGCCGCGGGCACTCCTCCCGTCTCGTCGTCGCGATGGTCCTCCGCGCCAACGGCACCGCGTCCGATCGCGCCCTCGCGTGGGCGGCGCTTCTCCTCGGCGGCCTCGGAACCTTCCTCTACCGCATCACCCCCGTCTTCGACCCCGACGCCTTCTGGCACCTGCACACGGGCCGCTACATCGCCTCGCACCGCTCCGTCCCCTCGGTCGACTCCTTCTCCCACACCGCCGCGGGCCGCCGCTGGGACTTCGTCGACTGGCTCGCCGACCTCCTCCTCTACGCCTCGCACCGCCTCGACGGCCTCCGCGGGCTCATCCTCTTCACCTCCTTCCTCGGCGCGCTCGGCGTCGCGATCACCCTCCTCCGCGTCCTCCGCCGGGTGCCCCCCTCGGTCGCGCTCGCCATCACTCCCCTGGTGATGGGCGTCGGGGTCTTCCGCGTCACGCCGCGCCCGCAGACCTTCACCTTCGCGCTCTTCTCCGCGACGCTCCTCCTCCTCGACCGCCCCGGCGGCGCATGGATCGTCCCTGGCCTCCTGGTGCTCTGGCAGAACCTCCACTCCAGCGCCCCGCTCGGCCTGCTCGCCCTCTGCGCCCACGCCGTCGGCCTCTTCGTCACCGCTCGCCGCGACCGAACCCCCTTCGACCTCCGCGCCGCCCTCGGCCCCGTCGCCCTCGGAACCCTCGCGCTCTTCGTCGCCGTCCACCCCGTCGACCGGCTGCGCGCCGGCTTCGGCCACATGGTCGACCCCGCCCTGATGGCCCTCATCACCGAGTGGCAGCCCATGTACCGCATGCCCGCGGGAACGCCCGTCAACCTCGCCCTGGAGGCCCTCGTCGCGCTCGCGCTCGTCGCCGCGGCGCACCGCCCCACGCGCCTCCGCATCGACCCCACCGCCGCGCTCGTCGCCCTCGGCACCACCGTGCTCGCGGTGCGCGCGATGCGCTTCGTCCCGCTCGCGGCCATCGCCCTCGCGCCCCTCTCCGCGCTCGGCCTCGCCGCGCTCTTCCAGCACTCCAAGGCCACCCGCGCCCTCGCGGCGCTCCTCGCCGTCGCCCTCGGACTCACCACCGTCGCGATGCAGCGCAAGCCCTTCGGGATCGGCCTGCTCCCGGGAATGTTCCCTGTTGGAGCGGCCCGCTGGGTCGACGAGCACCAGCCGAGGGGCCACCTCCTCAACGACTTCAACGACGGCGGCTACCTGATGTTCACCCTCGGCGAGCGCCACCCGGTGTTCTCCGACGGGCGCTCCTGGGCGCTCTACGACCCGGGCTTCCTCCGCGACGCGATCCAGCCCGACCCCTCTCGCCTCGACCGCCTCATCCGACGCCACGACCTCGGCCTCGCGCTGGTGCTCTCCGACGCCCGCATCGGGTGGTTCCAGTCCCGTCCCGGCTGGTCGCTCGTGTACTTCGACGACCGCGCCTTCGTCGCCCTTCGCGACGACCTCAACCCCCACCTCGCTGGCTCCGCCTACCGAACCCTCCGGCCCATGTCCTGGTCCGACGACCTCCCTCGATGGATCGCCGACCCGCCCACCGCCGCCGCCGCCTGGGAGGAGTCCTCCCGCGCCATCGCCGAGGCCCCGCGCGACTCTCTCCCCTGGGTGCTCCGCGCCGCCGCGGCCACCGCCGTGGGACGCCCCGCCGAGGCCGACGCCGCCGCCCTCCGCGCGCTCTCGCTGCGCCCCGACGGCATCCCCGCTCGCCGCGCCGTCCTGCTCCGCTGCGCCGAGCACGGCGACCGCGCGTGTGTCTGCCGCCACGCCGCGTGGGTGCTCGCCCGCGCTCCACGCAACCTCTTCACCCGCCAGCTCTCCCAGCGCTTCGACTGTCTGCGGTGAACCCTTCGAGGGCCCGTCGATTGCACCGCGCTGCATCGATGCGCGCCCCGTCGCTCTCCGCCCTCGCCGCCCTGCTGCTCGGAGCCCTCTCCGGCGCCGCGTGGGCGACGCCGCGCATCACCGTGGAGGGGATGTTCTCCGGGGGCCGCTCGCCCATCCCCGTAGGCCCTGCGCCCGCCGGGGTGTCCTCGACCGACGCGGCCTCCTGCGCGAGCTGTCACGCCGAGATCGCCGCCGAGTGGCGCGGCTCCCTCCACGCCTCCTCGTGGAGCGACGAGGTCTTCCAGGCCGCCTACGCCGTCGAGCCGATGGCCTTCTGCCGCAACTGCCACGCGCCCGGCGCCACCACGGCCTCTCCCCGAGGCGTCGCCGCCGACGACGGGGTCTCCTGCGCCATCTGCCATGTGAGGGCCGAGCACGTCCTCGGCACCGGTCGGTCGCCCTCGGCGCCGCACCCGATGATGGCCGTGCGCGCGATGTCCGGCAGCCGCTTCTGCGCCGGGTGTCACCAGTTCAACTTCCCCGGAGACACGGGTCGCGGCGGAGCCCGCTTCGACACCGCCGAGCCCATGCAGGACACCTGGGCCGAGTGGCTCGACAGCGCCGCCGCCGCCGACGATGTCCAGTGCCAGGGCTGCCACATGCCGTGGGTCGACGACGCCCGCGGTCGACACCGCAGCCACCGCTTCCCTGGCGGCCGCGACCTCTCGCTCCTCCGCAGCGCCGTCGACGTCGCCACCTCCGCCCGGCTGGAGGGCGACCACGCCGTGGTCACCGTCACGCTCACCCCTCGAGCGCTCGGTCACTCCTTCCCCACCGGCGACCTCTTCCGCCGCGTGGAGGTCACCGCCGCGTGGGAGTCCGACCCGGCGAGCACGGTGCGCGTCGGCCTCGCGAGGGAGTTTCGCAACGTGCCCGAGCGCTCTCCCCACGGAGGGATCACCTTCGTCCGCCGCCAGTCCGCCGACACCCGCCTCGCCGCTGCGGGCCTCGGCGCCCCGCGGGTGCTCACGCTTACCCTTCCCGGTAATCCACCGGGCGGCCGCGTGCGCTGGTCGCTCGACCACCTGCTGATGCCGACGCCGCTCGCCGCCTCGCAGGGCGTGGGCGTCGCCCGCAACCGCCTCGTCGTCTCCGACGGAACCATCGCCCCACCGCAAGGAGCCCCCTCCCCATGAAGACCTTCGTGTTCGCGTCCGCCCTCCTCCTCGCAGGGTCGCCTGCCCTCGCGCAGCCCGTGGTCGACCGCGCCCTCCGCGCGCCCTCGCTGGAGGCCGCTGCCGCACCCGCCGCCGAGGCGCCGTTGCCGGTGCCCGATCTCCCCGCGGTCCCACCTGCGATCGCCGCGAGGGTGACGTCGCTGCGCGCGGTGGTCGACGAGTCGCGCGAGTGCTTCACCTACCGCGGCGAGCGCGACGAGCACATCGCCGACCGCCGCTGCCCCGGGTGGTTCGCGTCGCTACAGCGCGGCGGCGAGGCGGGCGCCCACGCCATCGGCGCCTCCCTCGACGCGGACTTCCGCGGCCACGAGATCGACTTCGAGAACGTGGGCAACGGCGCGTGGCTGGTGCGCCCCCGCATCATGCGGCTGATGGCCGCGAGCGGCGGAGCAACGGCGGCGACTTACCTGGTCCGGTATGTCGGCCGCGCGCTCTCGGTCGATCATGGCCTGAACACCGAGACCGCCCGCGCGGCCTTCGACACGCTCGCCGCCATCGCCGGAGAGGACCTCACCCGCGTGGCCCCGTGGGAGGACACCCTCGCCTACGAGGACCGCGAGCGCATGACCGCGGCGGTGCAGCGCTGGCTGCGCTGGCGCCGCGACGTGTCCACGCTCCCCACGGCGGAGCAGTCGGCGATCGCGGCGAGGCACAACGCCGAGGCGCTGGCGTCGAGCGACCCGGCGCAGCGGCTGGGGGCGATCCAGCGGATGGTGACGGTGCCGGCGCAGCGCGCGGCGGCGGTGGCCTCGTTGAGGGAGCTGGTGGCGAGCCCGGGGCTCAGCGCGGAGGGGAGGAGCTACGTGGTGCGGTGGGCGCGCCGGCAGCGCATCCCGGTGACGGTGCCGAGGGCCTCGGCCCGATAGATCACGGCGGGGCGGTCGGGGCGATGGTGGTGACGCCCGCGCCATAGAACTGCGGGACGGGCATCGACACGAGGGTCCCCCTGCCGGTGGTGATGTTCATCGAGATGAACTCCCCGTCGCGGGTGAAGCCGTAGAGGGTGTTGCGGTAGTAGGCGAGGCCGAAGATCCGGTCGAAGTTGGTGCTGCCGATGATCGTCAGCTCGCCGGTGGTGGGGTTCATGCTGGCGAGCTGGTCGGCGCTGGTCGACGCGGCGTTGGAGGCTCGCACGGTGGCGAAGGTGCCCGCGCCGACGATGGAGACGATGTCTCCCGAGAGGGCGTAGGTGGTGCTGCCCCGGCGGAGCTGTCCGAGGCGGGTCGAGCGCCCGGTGGTGGCGTCGATGCGCCAGTAGGTGCCGTTGCTGGCGCCGCCGACGAGCACCTCGCCGGTGGTGCCGGGAATGACGCCCGCGGGGAGGTACGTGAGCCCGACGAAGTTGCCGTCGGGGAGCGTGGAGATGAGCGAGCAGGCCGCGGTGCTGGCGTCGATGCGGAAGAGCGCGTCCTGGGTGTTGCCCACCAGGGTGCCGTCGGCGTCGACGGCGAGGTCGTTCATCGAGTGGTTGTTGCGGTCGCCCGAAGGGAACGTGAAGGTGCCCACGCGGGTGAGCGCGTTGGTGCGGGGGTTGACCGCGTAAAGGATGTCCGCCGAGTGCGCGTAGACGATGGTCTGGTCGAGGCTGGGGCCGTTGTCCCGGATCGGGATCACCCCACGGTCGACGGGCCCCTCGACGTCCCCGGGGGAGGTCACATCGAGGGCGACGCCCGCGTCGACAGGGTCGGGGACGAATCGCGAAGGCTCGTCCGAACAGCCTGCCAGGACGACGCCAACGACCGCGATCGCAAGAAAAGGTCTGTACAACACGCGCGCAAGCTGAACGATCCGCCCTTCGAAGGCAAGGTGAGGGCTGGTCCAGCGCCGGAACGAAGCATTCTCGACAGCGCGGTGAAGGAGTTCATCAAAAAAACTCTCCCCCCCCCTTTCGAAACGAATTCGGTGCTAGGGTCCCCTTGCCTTGCGGATTCCCCAACGCCTCGGAGTCGAGACTGCGCTGACGGGGGTGGAACCGCCGCTGCCATCGAAAGATGGGAGTGGGGATGGTGCTCATCCCGGGCGTGGTCTGACGGTTGGTCCGTCACCCTGAACCTCGCCGTGGATTGTCACGGCGCAGACCACGGTCGAGTGGCGGTGCATCGCTCGACGAGACGACCCTACCGGGCGTCCGTCCCAACTGTTTGAGGTCGTGTCATGGGATCCAGAATCTACGTCGGCAACCTTCCCTTCAGCGCGGATGAGTCACAGATCCGCGCCCTCTTCGAGCCGAGCGGCGGCGTCCGGGAGGTTCGCATCGTCGAGGACCGCGAGACCGGGCGTCCCCGCGGTTTCGCGTTCGTCGAGATGAACAGCGACAGCGAGGCCCAGGCCGCGATCAAGGCCCTCCACGGCCTCAACTTCGGTGGCCGTAGCCTCACGGTCAACGAGGCTCAGGAGCGTGAGAACCGCGGCGGCGGCGGCGGCGGCGGCGGCTACGGCGGCGGCGGCGGCGGCGGCGGCGGCTTCGGCGGCGGTCGTCCCCGCGGCGGCGGCGGCGGCGGCGGCGGCCGTCGCGGCTGATCGTCTCCCCTCCCTCCCTCCCCTTCTCTTCGTCCCTTCCCACAGCCATGACGGACCCTTCGCGGGTCCCTCTGTGATCGCCTGACGATCCCTCGTCGACCTGCGTGAGCGTTCGCTCTCACGCCAGGTCGACGACCGGGCGCATCGGTGTTCGCAACGGACCGTTGACGTCCGGGGCGAACCCGTTCTCATGCTCGCGCGAGGACAGGGATCACCATGACCACAGCCAACCGACCATTCCTCGGCGTCGCGATCTTCTGCGCGACCCTCACGGCGTGCACCGCCACGGGATCAGGCCCCAGCGCAACGGGCAGCGACGCGGGCGTCACCGACGCGCCGATCGCTCCTCCGAAGGACGCTGGATCGATGCCGGGCAGCGACGTGTCGGTCTTCGTCGACGTGCCGGTGGTGGTCGACCTGGACGCCCCCGCGGTCGACGTCCCCGTCTCCCTCGACGCGCCCGCGAGCGACGCGTCCGCCTCCTTCGACGCGTCCGCGAGCGACGCGTCCGCGAGCGACGGCGGCCCGCTGCCCAACCTCACGCCGGTGATCCAGAACACGCAGATCCAGGAGCGCACCTTCGGCGCTTCGTCGTGCGAGGTGACGGAGGGCTGCACCGTCGCGGGCAGCCGCCGGCTGCTGCGCTTCGACCTGCTCACGCCCAACATCGGCGAGGCCGACCTCTACCTCGGCGCGCCGACCCGGGCCGGTCGCCCTCCGGACATGTTCGAGTTCGGAACCTGTCACAACCACTGGCACCTCCGCGGCTACGCCGACTACCGCCTCTTCGACATGGCGGGCGCGGAGGTGGGGCGCGGTCACAAGCAGTCGTTCTGCCTCCTCGACACGGCGCGCTACATGGGGATGAGCACCGACCTCCCCGCGGCGAGCCGCTACAACTGCGGCAACCAGGGCATCCACGCGGGCTGGTACGACCTCTACGGTCGCAGCCTCGACTGCCAGTACGTCGACATCACCGACGTCGCGCCCGGAACCTACCGGCTGCGCGCGCAGGTCAACGCCGAGCGCGTCGTCGCCGAGAGCCGCTACGACGACAACGAGGTGTTCATGACGGTGGTGATCCCGCCGCGACCGCTGGGGCCTGACGGCGGCCTGCTCAACGACCCGACGCTCGCCTGCGGCGGCGCCGACGAGGGCCTCGACCGCGACTGCGGGTGGACCACCGAGGGAACGCCCCGCACCTGCACCCCCGGCGCGCGGGTGCAGGTCGGCTGCAACGCCGGCTGCTCCCCCGCCATCGGCGTCTGCGCCGGCGACCCGATGCTCCGCATCTGCCCGGGAGACCGCCCGTGCATGCGCGACGCGCAGCTCGCCGCCAACGACGACTCGTGCCCCGGCGGCGACGGCGGCCCCGACACGCACCTCTGCTCCAACGTCACCTTCACCTGCCCCGCGAGCGGGCGCTACACGATCCTCTCGGGCGCGTTCAGGGCGGGCGGCGCCTACGAGTGCCACTTCGACATCCGCTGAAAACACAAGTCCCTGGCGACGATCTGGGCGTCGGTGTGAGCCCGGGTGCCGACAGGGTCCACGCTTCCTGCCAAATAACTCGCAAGAATTTTAGACGAGACCGCTGCCGGGGTTAGCCTCTGTGGGTGGTTGCCCCCAGCGTTCGTGCCGGAGCTCTTGCCTGCGCCTTGACGGCATCGCTGCTGTCCTCTTCGGCGCAAGCGCAGACCGGCCTGCGCAAGGGCCCGTACCTCATGGCTCCGAGGCCGGGGGCCATCACGGTGATGCTCGAGCGCGCCGCGCCGGGGCCGGTGACCGTGCGCGCCTGGCGGGTGGCCTCCGAAGGCGTCGCGGTCGGAGCGCCCATCGAGGTGCGCGACACGGCGATGGTCAACCTCCACGAGGTGCTCGTCGAGGGGCTCGCGGCGGGCGTGCGCTACCAGTACGAGGTGAGCGGCCCGGGCATCGGCGCCACCGAAGGGGTGTTCAGCACGGCGCCGCAGCGCGCGGAGCCGTTTCGCTTCCTGCTCTACGGAGACACGCGCAGCAACGCGCGGTCGCACGCCTCCATCGTGGCCGCGATGCGCCGCGAGGGGCCGGATTTCGTCGTGCACACCGGCGACCTCCTCGCCGACGGCCGCTCCGACCGCCAGTGGGACGACTTCTTCTCCATCGAGCGCGATCTCTTACGTGACACGGTATTCATCCCGGTGGTGGGCAACCACGAGCTGCGCAATTCCTCCCGCATCGGCATCGAGAACTTCCGCCGCTACGTGAACTGCCCGCCCCCCGACGCGCCGCGCCCGGAGCTCGACTACGTCGTGCGCTACGGCAACGTGCGGATGATCCTCGCCAACGCCTACGACGACTGGTCGCGGGCGCCGCAGCGGGCGTGGCTGGAGCAGCACCTCTCGCAGGCCCGCCGCGACGGCCCCGACGACTTCCTCCTGGTGGTCACGCACTGGGGCATGCACTCGTCGGGTCCGCACGGGGAGAACCGCTCGCTGCGCGCCGCGGGGCTGCCGGAGATGTTCCGCAGGTACGGCGTCGACCTGGTGGTGGCCGGGCACGACCACGTCTACGAGCGCGGCGAGGAGCGGGGCCTTCGCTACATGGTCACCGGCGGCTCGGGCGCTCCGCTCTACAGCCGCCGCACCGAGCACAACTACACCCGGGTCTTCGCGGCGCAGCACCACTACGTGCGCGTCGACGCCGAGGGCGACAAGCTCGACTTCACCGCCGTGCGCCCCGACGGCACCGTCCTCGACCGCTTCACCATCCGCCACCCGAGGGCCCGCGCCCGCGTGGCCGCCGAGGGGTCCGCGGTCGATCCCTCGCTCGCGGCGGCGGCGCCGTCGGTGACCGAGGAGAGCGAGGCCCTCGCTCCGGTGCCCTCGAGGCGCCATGCGTCGAGCCGTCACCACCGCGACGGGTCGAGCCGCCGCAGCCGTCGCCACCGAGACCAGCTCCCGCCTCCGCCCACCCCCGCTCCGGCAGACGCCCAGGCCCGCGCCACGACGGTCCCGGTGCCGCCGAGCGGGCTCGACCCCGAGCTGCGCCGCGCCCAGCTACCGCTCCACCGCGCCCGCCGGGTGCAGCCGCACGGCTGCCTCTGCGCCTACCCCGGCGTGGCCTCCCGCAGCGAGCTGGGCCTCGGGCTGATCGCCTTCGGCCTCTGCGCCATGGGCCTCGGCGGCCGCCGCTCGCGCCAGAGCTGAGGGCTCTCAGGGAAGGATGGTCTCGACGACGATCGTCGAGGCCACCGTGGTCGCCACGTAGAGGTAGTAGGTGCCGGCGTCGAGGGTGAGGTCGAAGCCCTGGGTGGTCGAGTTGCTGTTGTCGCTGCAAGGGCGGAGCAGCGACTCGTCGCGACACGAGCGCGCCGGGAAGTCGTAGCCGTAGTTCACCGACACCCCCGACGGGACCGTCATGCGCGTCACCACGCGCCCTCGCCGGGCTACGCGCAGCCCGATGACGATGTCCGGGCCGCCGCGGCCGTTGCAGCCCGTGGTGACGTCGTTGCGGGCGCCGCAGGTGCTGACCACCGTGCGACGCTGCCCGGAGGTGCTGATGACGATCGGGTTGGAGCAGTTGTCGCCGCCCGCGACGGCCGCAGCGCAGACCCCGCAGCCGTCGGCGGAGCAGCCTGCGTAGGAGAGGCACGCGCCCGCGCCCGTTCCGGGGCAGAAGGTCACCGGCGCGAAGGCCGTGCACGCGCGACAGCTCGGAGAGCCCGCGTCGACCGGAGGCGGAGGCGGAGAGCCAGCATCGACCGGAGGCGGAGGCGGAGAGCCCGCGTCGACCGGAGGCGGCGGAGGAGGAGAGCCCGCGTCGACCGGAGGCGGCGGAGGAGGAGAGCCCGCGTCGACCGGAGGCGGCGGAGGAGGAGAGCCCGCGTCGACCGGAGGAGGAGGTGTCACCGGAGCGCCCGCGTCGACGGGCTCCATGGGATTACCCAGGTCGGTATTGCCCGAAGGGGGGCCGGAGTCGACGGCAGGCGCCGCGCCCACGTCGGGGGCGAGCGCGCCGCCAGCGTCCAGCGGGAGCGGACCTTCGAGGGCGTTGCGATCGACCGAGCCGCACGCCACCAGGGAGAGCAGCGCACCGGGAGCCAACCAGCGGAGGCTTCGCATGGCGCGAGTGTAGATCGCTCGATGGGCCCAACGCACTGCGGTTGAAATGCCTACGCTGACCTGCGGCGGTCAGAGCCCCAGCCGACGGAACTCCACGGCCGAGGTGAAGTCGGGGTCGAGCTCGCCGTCGCGCGAGGTCATGCGGGCGACCTCGCCGTAACACTCGACCAGCCAGAGGTACTGGATCTTCCGCACCCCAGGGCCCGCGGGGAAGCGCTGGGTGAGCTCGACGCGCACCCGGAGCGCGTCGGTGAAGGTGAGCTCTGGCAGGCGCACGGTGCCTCGCGCGTCGACGGTGAAGACGTAGCGGTCCATCGACGCGACGGGCGTCCCCTCGACCATGGCCTCGCGGGTGGTCGACTCGGCGGTCCAGGTCGCGCCCATGGTCAGCGGGAAGCGCAGCACCGCCACGCCCGGCTCATAGGGGACCACCGTCATCGTCGCCTCGGAGGGAGCGACCAGGCCCAGCAGCTCGACGCTCACGTCGCCGGCCCGGTACACGCCGAGGTTGGGGCTGCGAGGGTCGATGCGCGACGCGTACTGCGCCGTCGGGAAGCGCGGCAGCCACCACTGGCCCGCGCTGGTGGAGAGCGAGAGCGTGACCGCGTCGCCGGTGCGGTCGGTGAAGTCCCAGAGGCGCGTCCCGTCGGGGTTGATCACCCCGCGCGCGTTGACGTTGGCGAGGGTGTTCGGGGGGTTGATGCGGTAGCGCACCTCCACCCCCGGGGCGAAGACCACCTCGCCGCGGGCGATGGTCCCGTCGCGGTTGCCCCGGCAGGTCACCCCCGGACCGGCGTCGGGGAGGGGCACGAAGCCGCCGCCGTCCGCCGAGGGGTTTCCCTGCATCTCCGGTCCCGCGGCGCAGGCCGCGAGGCAGAGCGAGAGCGCGAGGCCGATGCGCGGGCTCAGAAGCGCCATGCCATCACCGCGTGGAGGGCGTGGGCGGCCGAGGCGCTCAGCCGTCGCGGGGCGTTGTCGAAGCCCGAGAGCGGGAGCAGGAGGCCGTAGTCGAGGCGCATCACGAAGCCGTGCTCCTGTTCGTAGATCAGCCCGACGTCGGTCTCGACGCCGAGCGGGGCCTTGCCCGATGGGGTGCTGTTGGGCTCCATCGCCGCGCTCCCGATCACCGCGAGCTCGGCGGTGAGCATCGGACCGATGCGGTATCGCACCATCGGTCGCACGTACCACGCGTCGGTGACGGTGCCGATGAGGCGACGCCACATGATCAGGTCGACGCGGTAGTTGGGGTGGAAGCGGAAGTTCTGGATGTTGACGTCGCGCGGGGTGCGGGTGAGGTCGAACTGCAGCCCGTCGAGGTCGCCCGCCCGCCCGCTCTGCGCCGCGGTGCGCGCCCCGAAGCCGGGGCGGTCGTCGCCCGAGGCGAAGCCGAACTCCACCCTGGCCATGAAGCGCTCTCCCCCGCGGTAGTCGGCGCGCAGCACGCCGCCGTACTGCCGGCCGGTGACCGCGAGGTTGAGCATCGCCGCCGGGTCGAGCGAGGCGTTGGCGATGCGGAAGCCCACGAAGGCGAACTCGCCCTCGAAGGTGAAGCGGCCGAGGTCGGTGCGCACCCAGGCGTCGCCCACGAAGGCCGTGAGGTCGCGCACCAGCGCCGTGCGCGCCGAGGGGACGTCCCCCGCGCTCACGTCGTAGGACTGCCAGCGGTAGCTGCCCACGAGGCCGAACTCCACGGTGTTGCGGCCCGCGCGGAGCAGGCGGTTGCGCGTCGCGGGGGAGTTGTAGCGGGCGACGGAGAAGGCCACCGTGCGCACGTCGTCGCGGGGGTCGAGGTCGAAGGCGGGGCGAATCTCCGGGCGCACCGCGTCGCTCGCCGGACCCGTGGCGCTGATCTCGTAGAGGGCCGTCCAGAGCAGGCCCGCGAGGGGGGTGGTGAGGGCGATGCGGTCGCCCACGTCGCCGTAGTCGTCGTCGAGGCCGTTGCCCGCGTTGAGGAAGAACCCGGTCCCCCAGTCGACGAGGGCGCCCATGCGCCCGACGGTGAGCACCCCGAAGGGCAGCAGCGCCTGGCCGTAGACCTGGCGCACGTCGATGGGCTGGTCGGGGCCGCGCTGGGTCACGCTGCCGCCGCCGAGGTCGCCGGTGGGGAGCGATCCGAGGCGCAGGTTGTCGAGCACGTGGGCCCTCGCCCGGATGGACACGCCCCAGCCGACCTCGATGGAGGCGTCCACCCGGAGGCGCATGTCGGCGTTGGTCTGGGTGTGCGAGGCGCCGTCGTCGACGTAGGGCGTCGGCCAGATCGACGGCAGCGAGGGGGTGGGGCCGCGGCCGAGGTCCCAGTTGTGGCCGAGGTCGCCGCGCGTCCGGAGGAAGCCCGAGAGGCGCACCCGCTGGTCGGGCGTGTCGGCGGTCGCCCTCACCGGGTCGCCGATGGGCGTGACCCCCGGCGCGTCGCGGTAGGGCTCTCGGTCGGGCGCGCGGCGCTCGTCTCCCGCCGGGCGGGGCTGGGCCATCGCAGCCGTCGAGGCCAGCCATGTCGCGGCGCAACAGGCGAGCAGCGGGGCGATGGTGCGGCGCAACACGGGGCTCACCGCGGGCTCCCGTCGAGGAAGGAGAGCACCTCGCGTCGGGTGACGCCCGCGGCCTCGATCATGGGGAAGTGGCCCACCGCGGGGACGACCGTGAGCCGCGCGTCGGGGATCTCCCTGGCGAGGCGCTGGCCGTGGCGGAGGAGGGCGACGTGGTCCTCGGCGCCCCAGAGCAGGAGGAAGGGCTGGGTGACCGTGCGGTAGCGGGTCTGGAGCTGGAGGAAGCACTGGCCCCGGGCGGCGGCGAGGGCGGCGCGGGAGGTCCCCGGGCGGTCGAAGGAGCGCTCGATGGCGTCGACCAGCTCCTGCGAGACCACCGAGGGGTCTTCGAAGGCCAGCGGGAAACGCTCGTCGGGGCGCTCGTGATAGAAGCCCGAGAAGAGCATCTCGCCCACGCCAGGAAGGCGCGCCCAGCGGAAGAAGGGGGGGATCTGCTCGTCGTAGATCCAGGCGCCGACGAGGACGACGCGGCGCACCCGGTCGGGGTGGTCGAGGGCGAGGGCGAGGCTGACCGAGCTGCCCCAGGAGTGGGCCACCACGTCGACCGGACCGGTGGTGCCGACGGCGTCGAGGACATCGACGAGGTCGGAGGCGAGGGCGGCGGGGGAGTAGTCGCCGTCGGTGCGGGACGACCAGCCGAAGCCCGGCAGGTCGACGTTGATGGTGCGCCGGCGCTCTCTCAGCGCGGGCTCGAGCGGGCGCCACACGTCGTGGTTGGAGGCGAAGCCGTGCACCAGCAGCACCGGCGTGGCGGTGCCCTCCGCGGGCCCACGGACCTCGGTGTAGATGGCCCTGCCCGAGCGGGTGTGGACGTAGCGGGAGTCGGGCCCGAGGCGCGCCCCGAGGGCCTCGCCGGGCTGCTGGAAGGAGGCGCACGCCGGGAGCAGGCATGCTGCGATGCAACAGAGGAGCGCTCTCACAGGCTCAGCCGGCGGTACTCGGAGGCGCGGGTGAAGGCCTCGGCGGACTCGTTGTCGACGCTGGCGATGCGGGCCACGACGCCCCAGCACTCGCTGAGGAAGGTGTACGTCCGGCGGGTGCGTCGGATGATCGTGAGGGGGATGGTCTGGTCGAGGTCGGTGCGCACCCGAAGCGCGGGGAAGCGGCCCGCGGGGGTCCACACCTCCCCGGCGGCGTCGACGCGGGTGGTGTACGCGGTGACGTTGGTGAGCGGCGTGAGGTTGTAGAGCCCGGTGGCGGTCACCGACTGGCTCCAGGTGTCGCCCACGCGCAGCGGGAAGCGCAGCACCACCACCGGGGGGCTCATCACCAGGTTGGTGCGGTTCTCCACGACGGAGACGGTGCCCAGAAGCTCCAGGGCCGTGGCGCTGGCGCGGTAGACGCCGAGGATGTTGTTGGTGCGGTCGAGCATCGCGGCGTAGGTGGCGTCGGGGTAGCGGGCGCTCCACCAGCGGCCCTGCGGGCGCATCACCTCGTCGAGCACCCGGCGGTCTTCGCTGCGCGCGGCGCTGTAGTCCCAGCGGCGGACGCCTTCCACCATGGTCCCGGCGGTGTCGACGGGAGAGACCGTGGCGCCCTCCTCGTTGACCGCGTAGAGCACCGAGGCGCCGACGAGGAAGTTCACCTCCGCGCGGGTGATGGTGCCGTCGCGGTCGGCGGCGCAGCGGGGGCCCGCGTCGGCCGGAGGGGCGACGTCCTCCGGGGGGAGCGCCCCGGCGTCGTCGGTCGCGACCGGGGTGTCGTCGGTCGCCGGGGGGACGTCTCGCTGCGCTGCAACATCGCGGGCGCCGGAGTCGGCCGCGGGGGTGCGGGACTCCACGTCGCCGGTGGCGCACCCGGCGAGGCAGAGGGCGGCCAGCGCGGCGGCGGGGAGGCGGGCGTTGGAGCGCATCGGGCTCTTCACTACTCCGTCGCGGCGGTCTTGGGCAGTGGGGCGTCGAGGCGCTCTCTCAGCCACTGCGCTACCGCAGGGTACAGCTCCTTCGAGGCGCGGCCGCCCACCACGGCGCCCACGTGGCCTCCGGGGACCGACAGCGCCCGGGTGTCGCTGCTGCCGCTGAGCGAGAGCAGCGCGAGGGCGGCGGCCGGGGGGCAGATGGTGTCGCGCTCGGCGGTGATGGCCATCACCGGGCAGGTGATGTCCGAGAGGCGGGCGACGCGGCCTCGCACCCGGTGCTCTCCGCGGGCCAGGAGGTTCTGCTGGTAGAGCTCGGTGATGTACGTGCGGTACGCCGCCGCGGGGAAGGGGATGTTGTCGTTGCCCCAGCGCTCGATGGCGTCGAGGGACTGCCGCGCCCCGGGGACGTGCAGCCGGTCGTACTGGCCCACCAGCTTGGCGAGCTGCAGCGTCGGGCGCATCGCCGAGAAGCCCGACTGCATCTGCGCGGCGGGCAGGTTGCCCGCGTCGGTGATGGCCTCGACGTCGAACCACCGCGGGTCGACCATGTGGCCGAGCATTCCGGCGTGGGAGAAGTCGATGGGGCCCGCGAGGTTGACCAGCGCGGCGACCTGCTCGGGGTGCAGCGCGGCGTAGATGCTCGAGAGCGTGGCGCCCATGCAGTAGCCCAGGATGCCCACCCGGTCGGCGCCGGTGCTGCGCCGCACAAAACGCACCGCGCGGCCGAGGCGGTCGAGCACCTCGGGCCAGGAGAGGAAGCGGTCTTCGTCGCGGGGCGTGCCCCAGTCGAGGAGGTAGACGTCGAGGCCGGAGGCCACCAGGGCCTCGGCGAGGCTCGACCCGGGGCGCAGGTCGAGCACGAACCAGCGGTTGATCATCGAGGGGACGAGCAGCACCGGGCGCCGGGGAGAGGCCGGTGCGCCCTCCGCCGGGCGGAAGCGGTAGACCCGCGCGGAGCAGTCCTCGAAGACCGTGTCGCGGGGAGTGGTCGCGAGGGGAGTGGGCGGCGAGGGATCGCCCCCCATGGCCGTCTGCGTGGCGGCGTCGAGGGCGATGCGGGCCAGGGCGCCGGGCAGGTCGAGGAGGGCGCTCACGGGGGCGTCTCCGCTCAGCGGGAGCCGGGGTGGACGAGGTCGAGGCTCTTGCGGGCCGCCTCGAACATCACCTTGCGCCACTCGGCGGAGAGCTGCGCCGCGTAGTTCATGCTCTCCTGGGCGAGCTTGGCGCTCTCGTCGATCATGGTGCGCGCGTGGGTCATGCCCTGCGCCTCGACGCGGGCGACCTCGTCGGTGACCGCCTGCACGCGGGCCATGTGGTCGGTGACGCCCTTGCGCCAGAGGTCGCCCCCGAAGGCGGCGAAGAAGGGGCTGGCCCCGCCCAGGAGGGCCGCGAAGGGGTTGCTGCTGCTGGGGGTGGGCTGCGTCGAGTCGCTCATGGGGGTGAACCTCGGGAGACGCGTCGGGGCGCTGGCGATATTGCAGCGCGCAACGGCGTCGATGCGCCAACGGATAGGCCCGCGGGGCGATGCTGTCAACGGGTCGTTGTGCAGTGCACAATAGCGGGCGGGGTCAGCGGGTGCGGGCGGGCTTCTTCTTCGGGGCGGCGGGGCTCGGCTTCTTCTTCGGGGCGCTGGCCTCGTGCTGGGCGGCGCGCACGGTCTTCTCCAGGGCGTCGAGCTGGCGGCGCAGCTCGTCGAGGGCGATGGAGTCGGCGGTGGGGGCGGGCGCCTCGGGGGCTTCGGCGGCCTCGGGCTCGGGCTCCGGGGGGGCGGGGGCGACGGAGGCGTAGGGCACCGGTGGGGGGGCGTCGTGTTGCGGTGCAGCACCGAAGGGCAGGGCGCTGCCCACGAGGCGGGCGAAGGCGCTGGTGGCGGCGTAGGGCATCGCGAAGGGGGCGAAGGGCCCGAAGGACTGCATGCCGGTGCGGGTCTGCTGGTAGAAATCCAGGGCCATGCTGACGTAGCGGCCGAAGAACTCCGCGAGCGAGTCGTCGCTCATCCGAAGGAGCTGGGTGAGGATCGGCACCGAGAGAAACTGCGCGGCCCCGCGGCCCTCCAGGATCATCTGGGTGAGCGTGGCCTGGGTGAGGTCCTCGCCGGTCTGGGCGTCGATGATGCGCGCGTCGTGGCCGGCGCGGATGGACGCGGCGAGCTCCTCGAGGGTGACGTAGCTGCTGAGGGTCGTGTCGTACAGGCGGCGGTTGCTGTACTTCTTGATGATCCTCGGGGGGGCGGGGCGCCTGGTCATGGTGGGCTTCAGGGGCTTCGTGCTCCTCTCGGCGGTGTTGCGCCGCGGGGAGGATACCCGATGCGCCCGGCGCCGGGGAGGGGGAGGCATTGTGCAGTGCAACATCGGGCGTCTTGACAGCCCTCGAAGCGGTGACCTAAGCATCCCGAGGACGCCCGAGCGACCCCCCGGCGGACGGCGGCGATTGCTGCGGTGCGACAGGCGCTGCTGCGGCGCGCACACCCGGAGGACCACGATGATCGGTTGGGACAGCTGGAAGAAGGGCTTCGACGTCTGGGAGAACGCCACCGCGAAGTACCTGGAGGCGTGGATGCGCTCTCCGCTGGTGCTGGGTCCGGGCGGCGCGCTGCTGACCGCGGCGATGCGCTCGAAGACCGCGGTCGACGGGGCGATGGACGCGTGGTGGTCGGCGGTGGGCCTGCCCACGCGGCGTGACCAGGAGCGGGCGCTGCACGCGCTCAACCAGATGCAGAGCCGGCTCATCGACCTCGAAGAGACGCTGGCGGAGATTCGCGCGCAGCAGAGGCAGCAGGCGTCGACGAAGGCCTGAGGCCAAGGGAGCATCGCCCGATGGACATCACCCCGTACCTCGAGTTGAAGCCCGCGCCGCGGGCGGTGTTCGACCGGCTCGCCACGCACCGGGCGAGAGCGCGCTTCATGATCCCCACGGCCGACGGCGACTGGCGCTGCGTCACCTGGGGCGGCTTCGCGGGGATGATCCGCGACCTCGCGCTGTGGCTACAGTCCGTGGGGGTGGCGCCGGGCGACCGCGCGGTGGTCTTCGCCCCCAACCGGGTGGAGTGGGGCGCGGCGGCGCTGGCGATCCAGTCGGCCGGGGCGGTGATGGTGCCGCTCTACGGGGCGAGCACGGCGTCGCAGGCGGCCTATGTGATCGAGCACTCCGACGCGAAGGTGATCTTCGTCGACACCCCGGCGCTGCTCGGGCGGCTCTTCGAGGTGTGGTCGCAGCTCCCCAAGGTCGAGCGCGTGGTGCTGCTCGACGAGGCCCTCGACGCCTCGAGGGTGCTGGCGTCGGCGAGGGCGAAGGGCGCGGCGGCGCCGTCGGACGAGGAGGTGGCGGCGAAGCTGGTGCCCTGGGCGGCGGCGCGGGAGGCGGGTGCTGCGGTGCACAAGAGCCATCCCCTGCGCTTCGACGCGATGCTCGACGCCATCGAGCTCGATGCCCCCTCGGTGATGCTCTACACCTCCGGGACCACGGGCAACCCCAAGGGCGTTCCGCTCTCGCACCGCAACGTCGGGGTCAACGGCCGCGACTGGCTGCAGCTCAACGGCGGGCTCATCGACGAGGGCGCGGTCGACGCCCTCTGGCTCCCGATGAGCCACATCTTCGGCTTCGGCGAGCTGTGCCTCGGCAACACCCTCGGCTTCACCACCTACCTGGTCGACCCGGCCTCGGTGCTCTCCCGGCTGCCGGAGATTCGCCCGAGCGTGTTCATGAGCGTCCCGGCGTACTGGGAGAAGATCGCCCAGGCGGTGGCCAGCGAGAAGGATGTTGCGCTGCAGCAGAAGCGCCTCGCGGACGTCACCGGGGGGCGGCTGCTCTTCTGCCTGTCGGGCGGCGCGGGGCTCAAGCTGGAGGTGAAGCAGCTGCTCCACTCCTGCGGGCTGCTGATCATCGAGGGCTACGGGCTCACCGAGTGCTCGCCCACGCTCACGCTCAACCGCTCGGATGCGTTTCGCTTCGACTCCGTGGGCAAGGTGCTGCCGAGCGTCACGCTGCGGCTCGCCGAGGACGGGGAGATCCTGGCGAAGGGCGAGAGCGTGTTTCGCGGCTACCACAAGGACGAGGCCGCGACGCGAGAGGCCTTCGACGAGGAGGGGTGGTTCAAGACCGGGGACGTGGGGAGGTTCACCGAGGACGGGTTTCTCCAGATCGTCGACCGCAAGAAGGACATCCTGGTGACCTCGGCGGGGAAGAACGTTCCGCCGGCGAACATCGAGCTGCGCTTCGCGGGCGATCCCCTGATCGCGCACGTGGTGGTCTACGGCGACGGGAAGAAGTACCTGGTGGCGGGGGTGTGGCTCGACCCGGCGCAGGCCGCCGCGGCGGCGGAGCGCGGCGAGGACGTGAGGGCCCGGGTGCAGCAGCGGGTGGACGCGGTGAACGCGCAGCTCGCGAGCTACGAGACCATCAAGCGCTGGGCGGTGATGGAGCCCGCGCTGACGGTGGACGCGGGCTGGCTCACGCCATCGCTGAAGGTGCGGCGCAAGAAGGTCTACGAGGCCTTCCGCGGCGCCTTCGAGGCGCTCTACGACGAGGCGAGGGGATGACCGACGAGGCGAAGGGCGAGCGGCGCTGGCGCAACCTGCTGGGGATGGTGAAGCGCCCGAAGCCGGTGGTGGGCGCGACGCCGGCGGACGTGGTGCACCGCGAGAACAAGTGGTCGCTGCTGCGCTACCGCCCGAGGCCCGAGGGGGTGGCGTTCAAGACGCCGGTGCTGCTGGTGCCCTCGCTGATCAACCGGCACTACGTGCTCGACCTGCAGCCGGGCAGGAGCATCGCCGAGGCGCTGGTGGCGCGAGGCCACGAGGTGTTCATCGTCGACTGGGGCACGCCCGGCCCCGAGGACCGGCACCTCAGCTTCGACGCGATCACCGACGGCTACCTGGGGAGGGCCATCCGTGTTGCGGCGCAACATGGGGGCCGGGGCAAGACCCACGTGCTCGGGTACTGCCTCGGGGGGACGCTGGCGGTGGTGCACGCCGCGGTGAGGCCCGAGCACATCGCGTCGCTCACGGTGCTGGCGGCGCCGGTGTCCTTCCACGACGAGGGCCTGCTCTCGCTCTGGACGCGCTCGTCGACCTTCGACCTGGGGGCGATGATCGACGCCACGGGAAACGTCCCCTGGCAGCTGATGCAGGGGGCCTTCCAGATGCTTCGGCCGACGCTGCCGCTCTCCAAGGCGGCGCACGTGATCGACCGGGCGTGGGACGACGAGTTCCTGGACGGGTTCTTCGCGCTGGAGACCTGGGGCAACGACAACGTGAGCTTCCCCGGCGAGGCGTACCGCCGGTACATCGAGGGGCTCTACCGGGCCGACGGGCTGATGAAGGAGACCTTCACGCTCTCCGGGCGGCCCGTGTTGCTGCGCAACATCACCTGCCCGACGCTGGCGGTGACCTTCGCGCACGACAACATCGTCCCCGAGGAGAGCGCCGCGCCGCTCATCGAGCGCATCGGCTCGACGGACAAGCAGCGGGTGCACCTGCCGGGAGGGCACGTCGGGGCGGTGATCTCCCGCAAGGCGCTGGCGACGCTCTGGCCGACCATCTCGGCGTGGTGGGCGGCGCACGACGCGGAGCCCGAGGCGAAGGTGGAGCCGAAGGCGAAGGTGGAGCCGGCGGCGCAGGAGAAGCCCAGGGCGAAGGCGAAGCGCGCGAGCGCGAAGGCGCGGTGATATCGTCGCCCGATGTCCGGCGACGCGGTCCGCTCCCTCGACCCTCGCTTTCCCAACCTCGACCCAGCGGTCGTCGACGCCTATCGCAACGCGCCCGAGAACGTCGTGGCCGAGATCATCGCGGGCGAGCTCTCGCTGTTGCCCCGTCCGCGCCGCCGCCACGCCCGCACCTCGTCGAGGCTCGGCGCCCGACTCGCAGGGTTCGACGATCCACGCGAGGGCGACCCCGGCGGCTGGATCATCCTCGACGAGCCCGAGCTCGAGCTCGGCCCGAAGCCCGACGTCCTGATCCCCGACCTGGCGGGGTGGCGCCGAGAGCGTTGCCCGCCTGGGTTCTTCGGCGACGCGGAGGACCTCTCGCTCGCTCCTGACTGGGTCTGCGAGGTGCTGTCGCCGTCGACGACGCGCACCGACCGTCATCGCAAGCTGCCGATCTACCATCGCGAGGGCGTCGGGCACGCGTGGCTCATCGACCCCATCGCCCACACGCTGGAGGTCTTCCGTCACGCTCCGGGCGGCTGGCTGCTCGTCGCGACATTTGACGGCGCCGAGCCCGTGCAGGCCGAGCCCTTCGATGCAGTGGCGCTCGACCTGACCAGCCTTTGGGCGGAGTGATCGTGGGGCGAGCTTGAGGAGATGTCCGACGCGATGAGCGACTGGAAGAAGACGGTGTGGCCCGAGGTGGCGAGCGCGAGGGCCTCGGCGGGGCTGCTGGCGCTGCGGCTCTACGCGGGGGCTGCGCTGATGAGCCATGGGTGGGGGAAGATCCAGAACCCGATGCACTGGATGGACAGGTCGCCGGGAGCGCCGCCGGGGGTGTTCCAGGCGCTGGCGGCGGTGTCGGAGTTCTTCGGGGGCCTTGGGCTGATCGTGGGGCTGCTCACGCCGCTCGCGGCCCTCGGCATCGCCTGCACCATGGCCGTGGCGGTGTTCAAGCACGTGTCGAAGGGGGACCCCTTCGTGGCCCACGGGGGAGGCTCCTTCGAGCCTGCGCTGGGCTACCTGGTGACGGCGGCGCTGCTGATGCTCGCGGGGCCGGGGCGCTACTCGCTCGACTCGCTGGTGTTTCGCAGGCGCTAAGGGTCCATCGCCTCGCGCTTGCGGCGGAGGATGCCCACGAAGGTCGTGCGGTCGAGGGTGACCGCTCCGAGCGCGCGGGCGCGGTCGATCCACTCGCCCGCGAGGTCGTGGTGCTCCCGGTAGGTTCCGGGGTGCTGGATGGGCGCCCAGGAGACGCCCATCGCCTCGACGAAGTCCGCGAGCTCGCGCGACCCTTCAGGGCCCACGAGGTCGGAGATGAGGTGCGCCGACGGACCCCAGCGGCGGTTGAAGGCGCCGCCCCAGTCGGTGGGCTGGTCCATCACGATCATCGGGCGAGAGGGGGGCTGGAGCGCGCCCCCTTCCCCGCTGCCGCGCGCCCTACCCCCGCGGGGCGGGGGCAGGGCTCCGACGTCTTCAGCGCGATCGCGAAGCTGTCAGCAGCTGGAGCCCTGCCCCCGCCCCGCGGGGGTAGGGCGCGCGGCAGCGGGGAAGGGGGCCGACCACCACACGACATGCGTCCGACCGCCGCGCTACAGCACCGACTCGATGGCGCGGGCGAGCTCCTCCTCGGAGGCCGTGCCCGCGTGGCGCAGGCGCACCTGGCCGCCCTTGTCGATGAGCACCAGCGTCGGAAGGCCCTGGACGTTGAAGGCCCGCGAGGCCTCACCCTGGACGTCATACACCATCACGTAATCGAGCCCGAAGCGCTGGCGAAACTGCGGCACCAGCGAGGGGCCGCCCTCGTCGACGTTGACCCCGACCACCTGGAGGCCGCGCGCGGCGTAGCGGCGGTGAAGCGAGGCGAGGATGGGCAGCTCGACCCGGCAGGGCGCGCACCAGGTGGCCCAGAAGTCGAGCAGCACCGGGCCGCTGCGCATGGCGGCGAGGTGCACCCGATCGCTGGAGAGCTCGCCCGCGGTGCTCACCACGGGCAGCTCGAAGTCACCGGCGGCGCCGTAGCGCTTCGGGCGCAGGCCCATGAACAGCAGCGAGCCCAGCAGCACGACGCCCAGCAGGGGGAAGAGCACCCGCTCGGCGAGGAGGCGGTCGATCAGCGAGGGAGCAGGGGGAGGGGGGGCCATGGAGGACGGCAGACGATCCCACGATCGGCCCCGAAGGCAAGGGAACAGCTACGGCGCGATCACCCGCGTCGGCGCCCGAAAGACCCGGCGCCCGGCGGCCGGGGAGGAGAGCGCGAGGCTCTGCCAGGCCAGCGCGCGAGCGATGGGTCGGGACGAGGCGAGGTCCTCCCCGTCGGGGTCGTCGACGCTGCGGAGCGACAGCCCGCCGCCCAGGGACATCGGGCGGGGCAGCGCCAGCAGGGCGCCGAAGCGCAGCCCGAGGCCGCCGCGGGCGTCGCCCTCCACGGTGAGCGCGCGGTGGTGGAGCGAGTCCACGTCGCGCACCGAGCGGCCCTCCATCTCCGCGGGGGTCTCGATGTCGAAGGCCGCGAGGGCGGTCGCCGCGCCGTCGACCACGCCCAGGGCTTCGCCCAGCAGGGCCCCCGCGGGCACGCCCGGGCCGCGCCAGAGCATGGCCGTGGTGTTGACCTCGCGCTGGGACATCGGCCCCTCCCACACCGAGCGCTGCTCCCCCAGCGGAACCCCCCGGTCGCCCACCACCACCACCATCACCCGGTCGGTCAGGTGCGCCTCGTCGATGCGCTCGAGGAGCTGCGCCAGGCCCTCGTCCACGCTGCGCAGCGAGGCGTCGTAGAGGAGGTTGAGGCGCTCCTGGTCGCGAGGGTCGAGGCGCACGTCGCCGCGGTGGCCGCGCTCGGCGAGGGCGACGGTCTGCGCGGGGGTGAGGGTGCCCTCGTAGGGCGCGGGGTCGATGGCGGTGATGTGCTCGGTCGACGGATCGAGGGGGAAGGCCCCGCCGCGGCTCACCACCAGGGAGAAGCGCTGGGTCGAGCGGGAGCGCGTGAGCTCGTCCGCCACCGCCGAGAGCGACACGTCCGCGCGGCACGGGCCCGGGTGGTCGGCGCAGCTCCAGCGGGTCGCGCAGCCGCGGTCGGCGCCGCTGCCGAACCACAGCGGGTCCTCGCTGAAGCAGGCGACCGCGACGCCCCGGGCGGCCAGCTCGGAGGTGAGCGTCGGGGCCTCGTCGGAGAGCAGGTCGGTGGGCTCGAACACCCGGTGCACGTCCACCGGCAGCCCCGACGTGGCGCTCATCACCGCCGACCAGGGGCGCGGACCGGGGGAGGTCACCGTGGCGTGCGATCCCTCGCGGAGGAGCCTCGCGAAGCCCCCGTGGGTGAGCCGTGGCGAGAGCTGCGGCCACAGCCGGTCGGCGCGCAGCCCGCGCACCACCACCATCACCACGTGCGCCGGGGCGGCGGCCCGGGGAGCGGCCGTTCGGGGAAACTCCAGCCGGGGAGAGGCCACCGCCAGCCGGGCCTCCGCCCCCTCCACCGCCTGCACCGTGATGCGCGCAGGCCGCCCGGCGAAGCGCGAGAGGTCGAGGGAGCCTTCGGTCCAGGCCCGGTTGGGGGCGATCTCGAAGCGGCGCTCGAGGGGCGCCTCGCCGTCGAGCTCGACGCGCACCCGGGCGATCAGCGGAGGCGGCGGGCGGCTCGACCCCCGCGGGCACTCGGCCCCGAGCGCCAGGCGGAAGGTCGCGCCCGGAGGGAGCACCCGGGTGAGCCCGAGGGCCGTCGGCGGGTGGAAGGTGAGCGCGCGCCGGGGAGGGCCCGCCAGGCTTACATCACTGAGTAATCCAGCGACGACCGTGGGGGAGGCGTCGGTGCGGGCGAGGTGCACCCAGTCGACCTCCAGGGCCGCGCGAGGGGTCATGCCGGGCTTGAGCCGCGAGGTCGAGAAGCGGAGCTCGACCTCCGTGGGCGTGCGGGTGAAGCGGTCGCGGGGGATGGCGACGCTCACGACCCCGGCGGCGTTGTTGGCAGGGAGCGCGGCGGTGCGCACCAGGAGCCCGTCGACGATGACCGCGACGCTGCGGCTGTTGGCGCGGCGCACCCGGAAGCGGATGAAGCCCGGCGGGTCGAGCGGGTCGTCGTCGCCGCCGCCGCCCTGGTCGATGGGCACCCGGAGCGAGAGGCGGGCGCTGATGTCCGCCCAGGAGTCTCCCTGGAGGGTCTCGTTGCGCAGCGGGGCGGCGCCGTAGATGAAGGCCGCGGCCTGGGGCTCGCCGAGGTCGACGACGGGGCCGTCGGTGTCGATGGAGGCGCGGGTGAAGCTCTCCAGCAGGTCGAGCACCATCGGTCCGGCGGGGGCGGCCGCGGAGGCCGGGGGGCGTCCCTCGCGGGTCCCGGGGCGGGGAGGGCTCTGGGCGTCACGGCGGCAGGCGCCGAGCGCGAGGAGCAGCGGGAGGAGGGCGGTCGAGGAGGGGGAAAGGGTCAACGGTCGAAGGGCGTTGATAGCACCGCGGCCAGGCCGCGTCGGACCACGATGAAGTACGTGCCGGCCGTGTCGCCCGAGCGAAGGTGCACCGGGTAGAAGCCCTCGCGCAACACCCGCTGGAGCGGCGCCGTCCCCACGGGGTGAGTGGCGATGGAGACCTCGACGGGCGATCCGGCGACGCGAGGCCTGGGGATCACCAGCAGGCCCCGCCCGGGCGGGAGTACGCCTCCGTCGAGGAAGCGAGAGGCCTCGCGGTAGGGGCCGTTGACGGTGACCATGGGCGCGGGCCCCGTGGGGACGCCGAGCTGGGGCTGGATGGGATCGTTGTCGGAGGGGACCAGGTTCGCCGAGAGCGCGTTGCCCAGGGACGGAGCCGGGGTCGGAGCGTGGGGATCGCGAGGGGCCTCGCGCACGTCCCCGGTCGGGGCGCTGCCCTGGGGGACATGGGCGTCCGAGGCGAGGTACCAGTGCACCGCCAGGTAGCTGAGGGCGAGGGCCGCTGCGACGCCGACCATCAGCACCACCGGTCGGGTCCAGGAGGGCTCCTCCGGGGTGGTCGACGTGGACTGAGAGGTCGTGCTGGTGGCCGCGGGCTTCGGGGCGGCCTCGACGGTGACGGGGGCAGGGCGGCCGCTCGGGGTGAGCCCCGTGGAGGTCTTGAGGTCGGGCAGCTCCAGGGCTGCGGGCTCGGCGACCGGCTCCGAAGCCTCCGGGGGCGAAGGCTCCTCGACGGGCTTCTCGACGACCGCAGAGGGCTCCTCGACGGGCTTTTCGACGACGGCAGAGGGCTCCTCGACGGGCTTCTCGACGACCGCAGGGGGCTCCTCCGAGGCGACCCCGGCCGGGCGGCTCGACCGATGGACCACCAGGTCGAAGGCAGGGTCGGAGGTGCCCTCTTCGAGGGCGGGGAGCGGGGCTTCCGGGGACTCCTCGACCGTCGCGGGGGAGGGCACGAAGGCCGGGGCGGCCTGGGTCTCCACCCGAGGGGCGGATGGGGCGAGGGAGTCCTCCTCGTCGCCCGTCGGGCGGCGGGTCTCGAGCGCGTGCACGCCCGTGGCCGCCGGGAGAATCTCCGGGGCCTCGCTGGGGCGCACCACCATCAGCGCCGAGGAGGAAAGCTCCTGGACCTCTTCGGGCGGAGGGGCCGTGGGCTCCGCGGGGCCCTCGGGCTCAGAGGTCGGCGGGGCGATCGGGACCAGCGAGCGGGTGACCCGGGGCTCCTGGGCCTCGACCTCCCAGCGCACCTCGGCGTCGGGGGGAGAGGGCTCCGGCGCCGCGACCCCGGGAGAGGTCGGGCGCCCCGGGCGAGGGGGCTCCTCCACCGAGTCTCGAAGCTCGCGCCACACCGCGTCGGCCAGCGTGTCGACGGTCGCGAGGCGGGACATCGGGCGGGTGGCCTTGGTGAGCGGCTCGTGGGTCCCGGAGCGGGCAGCGGGCTCGACGCCGAGGGTCTCCCAGGTGCCGGAGGTCTCCTTCGGGGCCCTCAGCGGTCGGGGGGCCGCGAGGTCTTCGCGGTTGCGCCCCACCACCCGCTGGATCGCTCCGCGTCGGGACAGCTCGATGAGCAGGGGCTCGAGATCCTGCGGGGCGAGGCCGTCGCGGAGCACCATGTCGCGGGGCGCGTCGCCCTGCACCATCCGCTCGACGGCCACCCGCAGCGGCGTCGGCAGCGAGCGCGCGTACTCCAGCGCCGACTCGGCGTCGAACTCCACCCGCACCACCTCCAGCAGCGACGCGCCGGAGACCGCCTCCTCCAGCGCCGTCACGCTGCGGGCGCTGCGGTCCAGCACCTCCGCCAGCCTGCCGGTGAGGTTCTCCCGCACCGGGTGCGACGCGCGGCGCACCACGAAGCGGGCGGCGTTGAGACCCAGCGCCCGGGCCAGCGCCGCCTCGCCCCTCGCGAGCGAGCCGTCCTGCGCCGTGCGCACCGCCGAGAGCAGGGCCCCCTGGCGGAGCTCGAGCTCGGTCACGCTCCCGGAGTCGGCCAGGGAGATGGTCGCGTCGCCGAGGGTCTTCGCCGTCGCCTCGATCAGCGCCACGGAGCCGACGCGCTCCAGCCTGCCCCGCACCTCCGCCCCGGTGGCGAGCTCGCCGATGCGCTTGAGGGTCCGCACCCGGCCCCGCAGCGTCGAGCGCACCCGGGCGAGCACGGCGCTCCCCTCGGCCTCCTTGCGGAGGTACCCCGAGGCCTGCGCGCCGAGCTCCCTCATCCGCACCAGCAGGTCTTCCCGCCACGACAGCAGGATCACCGGCGTGTGCCGCAGCGCGACGTCGCGGCGGATCGCCCGGCAGAGCGCGAAGCCGTCGAGGCCCGGCATCAGGATGTCGGCGATCACCACGTCGGGGCGCTCGACGCGGGCGGACTCGAGGGCATGCTCGCCGTCGGTGTGGGCGCTGACGATCATCCCCGCGCCGCGCAGCAGGTCGGCGAACACGGCCACCACCGAGGGGTCGTCGTCGACCACCAGGGCGCGGCGGCCGGGCAGCGGGTCTTCCGAGGGCTCTCCGGGGGAGGCGCTCTCGGCGACGGCGCCCGGGGCGAAGACCTCCGCGCCGTGCAGGCCTCGCGGGGTGATGGGGAGATCGAAGCGGACGGTTCCGCCGGAGCGGCGCTCGACCACCGAGCGGATGCGGGCGATGGCCTCCCAGGTGGCGGCGAGCACCTCGTCGCCGGCGCCGAGCGCCACGCGGGCGCCTCGGGTGGTGGGGAGGGCGGCGCCTCCGAGGCCGCGGCGAAGCTCCTCCTGAAGGGCGCGGATGAGCTCGTCCAGGGTGAGCTCGCCGAGCTCGTGGGCGGTGGCCGGGGGCAGCGACGCGGAGCCGTGGAGGGCCCGGTGGATGCGCCCTCGCAGGACCTCGGCGCTGGCGTCGGACTCCAGCACGTCGAAGGCCTCGGGGCAGCGCGCCCGCACGACGGCGGCGGGCTCTCCGTCGCAGGCGATGACCAGCACGGGGATGAAGCGCACCAGCGGGTCGGCGGCGACGGAGGCGGCGAGGGAGACGCCGTCGTAGGGCGAGTCGTCCTCGGCGACGACGATGTCCGGGGCGGCGTCGCGGGCGCGGGTGATGGCCTCGTCGGCGGTCTGCGCCAGGGCGACCTCGGCGGTCTGGCCGAGGGCGTCGAGGAGGGCGCTCGCCCGGATGGACGAGCCCACGAAGAGCACCTGCGTGGCGTGCGTGGTGGGCGAGCGCGCAGGGACGAGGGAGTCGGTGGTGCGGCCGGTGACGGCGCGGGCGAGGTCGTGGAGGCTGGGGGCCCCGGGGGCGAGGGCGGCGCCGGGGATGAGCGTGCGGGTGGCGGGCTGGTCGCTGCGGGTGCCGGAGGGGATGGCCATGGCGCGGACGCCGGGGGCTCCGGGGTCGCGGGTGTCGAGCTCGGCGCGGGCGGAGAGCGAGGCCACGAGGGCGGTGAGGCGGTCGAGCTGGGGCCGGCCCAGGAGGGCGGTGCCGCGGGACTCGGTGAGGGCGTCGGAGGTGGCCTGGAGGCCGTCGCAGAGGGAGCGGAGGTGGTGCGTGCGGGCGATGGTGAGCACGGCCTCGACGCGGCGGCGGAGCTCGTCGCGCATGCGAAGCTGGCGCGGATCGGCGAGGACGGCGCCCAGGGTGGCCTTGATCTCGACGATCTTCCGGGGCAGGTGCCGGACGAACGCGCTGCGTGGATCTTCGTCGGGGGTCTGCACGGGGGAATGACCTGGAGCCTTAGCTGAAAGGCACGGGACGGGCCAAGTTCTGCGCGGACATGCTAAGGGAGCGCCCCGGAAAAGAGGCGAAGCGCGGCAGTGAAGTTCATCGACGAGGCGGAGATTGACGTGGCGGCGGGCGATGGCGGCCCTGGGGCGGTGTCGTTTCGGAGGGAGGCGCACGTGCCCTTCGGCGGTCCCAACGGGGGCGACGGCGCCCGAGGAGGGAGCGTGGTGCTCACGGCCGACGAGCAGGTCGGGACGCTGTTGCAGTTCAGGTTCAAGCCGCGCTGGCAGGCGGAGCACGGGGAGAAGGGGGGCCGCACCGACTGCAACGGCAAGAGCGGCGAAGACCTGCACCTGAAGGTTCCGGTGGGCACGGTGGTCTACGACCTGGAGACCCAGGAGGTGCTCGCCGACCTGCACACCAAGGGTCAGACCGTGGTGGTCGCCAAGGGCGGCCGCGGCGGCCTCGGCAACATGAACTTCGCCACCCCGTGGGACCAGGCGCCCCGCAAGGCGCAGCCCGGAGAGCCGGGCGAGCGGAGGCACCTTCGCTTCGAGCTGAAGCTGCTGGCGGACGTCGGCATCCTCGGGTTCCCCAACGCGGGCAAGAGCACCTTCATCGCGGCGGTGTCGCGGGCGAAGCCGAAGATCGCCGACTACCCCTTCACCACGCTGGTTCCCAACCTCGGGGTGGTGAAGGTCGACGACGACCGGAGCTTCCTCATGGCGGACATCCCGGGGCTCATCCCGGGCGCTGCGAGCGGGGCGGGGCTGGGCGTGAGGTTTCTCAAGCACGTCGAGCGCACCCGGGTGCTGCTGCACCTGGTGACGGTGCAGGACGAGGACATCGACCTGCTCTCCCGCTACGACGCGCTGATGAAGGAGGTGCGGCTCTTCGACGAGTCCATCGCCCGGAGAGCGCAGATCGTGGCCGTGAGCCAGATCGACCTGCCCGACGCGAGGGCCGCGTGGGAGCTGTACAAGCCGCTCTTCGCCGAGCGCGGCATCGAGCTGCGCGGGGTGTCGGCGGTGACCGGGGAGGGCGTGCGGGAGCTGGTCTTCGCGCTGGACTCGGCGCTGCGCTCGGCCCCGCCGGTGGAGCTGCTGACCTCGACGCTGAGCGTCGACGACGGGGACTGAGGAGGACCGGTGACGTCGGCCGGAGGGGAGTGACCGCGAGGCCGACGGCAGGGAGTTCCCCGGTACGACCGCGAGGCCGTCGGCGGGGAGTTCCCCGGTACGACCGCGAGGCCGTCAGCGGGGAGTCCCCGGTACGACCGCGAGGCGTCGGCGAGGAGTCCCCGGTACGACCGAGAGGTCGTCAGCGAGGAGTCCCCGGTACGACCGCGAGGCCGACGGCGAGGAGTCCCCGGTACGACCGCGAGGCCGGCGGCGAGGAGTCCCCGGTACGACCGCGCGGTCGACGGCGAGGAGTCCCCGGTACGACCGCGAGGCCGACGGCGAGGAGTCCCCGGTACGACCGCGAGGCCGTCGGTAACCCGAGCTAGACCCTGAGCGTTAGCGAGGGGGAGAGCCCTCTAGCGTCGTCAGTACGCGTCCGGAATCCCCGGTGATCTCGACGAGAACCGCCACGTTCGGAGAACCGCGCTGGCAGCGGAGTAGGTCGCTCCCCCTCGCTAACGCTCAGGGTCTAGCTCGGGTTACCGCCGGCCTCGCGGTCGTACCGGGGACTCCTCGCCGCCGGCCTCGCGGTCGTACCGGGGACTCCTCGCCGCCGGCCTCGCGGTCGTACCGGGGACTCCTCGCCGACGCCTCGCGGTCGTACCGGGGACTCCTCGCCGTCGGCCTCGCGGTCGTATGCTGAGCGACAACTACATCGCCCCAACGGCGACAACTACATCGCCCCATTTGGGAGACGACGGTTCGACGGGGTAGCGCGGCGGCGTCGCATGGGGCGACTGCCGGCGCGTGAGGCCCGCGACCGA
>Ga0208511_100138_pt1 | contig 35845 bp, 31 predicted proteins | sample LakWasMet39_LOW7_2_FD_183879 | JGI IMG/M metagenome (GOLD analysis project Ga0208511, IMG submission 183879) | Freshwater sediment methanotrophic microbial communities from Lake Washington under simulated oxygen tension - Sediment Metagenome... | ecosystem: Environmental > Aquatic > Freshwater >...
CGGGCACAGCGGGCACCGCCCTTCATCGTACGCATCGGCTTGAATTGAAGGCGAATCGTGACTTGTGTGCCGAACGGAGCCGAGGCGGGGGTCAGGGCGCGCGGCAGCGGGGAAGGGGGCTCACACCTCTCAGCCCCACGACCCAGCATCGTCAGCCCGACCTACGGCACCTCGAAGCGGGCGCGCACCCCGAGCGCCTCGCAGCGCGCCCTGATCTCCCCGGCGTAGTTGCCGTTCATCACCAGCACCGTGACCTCCCGGTCACCCAGCGTCGCGAGCCACTCGGGCGCGTGGATGCCGTGGCCGGTGCCGGGGATGTACCGCCCCTGCTTCCTGGGGTTCACGTCGACGCCTCCACGCAGCAGCGTGCCCTCCGGGTCGACCAGGTTGGCGAAGACCACCCCCTTGGTGGCCATGCCCCAGAGCACGCAGGGCCCCGTCTCGTTGGCCGCCCTCAGCTTCTCCCTCGCGGCCTCGATGCGCCGCTGCTCGTCCGTCGCGTAGCGGGTGAGCCTCGCCACCGCCTCGCCCGCGTCGGAGGGAGGCGCCGGGTCGCCCTCTCCCGCCTCCCCCTCGGCCCACTGATACTGGTCTCCGAAGGCCCTCCTCGCGGCGCTCAGCGCCACGCCCCCGCGGCGCAGCGCGTAGCCGAAGGTCGACGGCGTGAAGTAGTTGCAGTGCTCGTAGCAGAAGTCCCAGAAGGCCTGGTGCTGCACGATCCAGTCGAGGTCGGGCACCTCGAAGAAGAGCGGTGTGCCAGGGTGGGAGCGCACCCCGTCGACCACCGCCCGGATGAACTCCACCGGCCTGGGGATGTGCTCCACCACGTGTCGGCAGACCACCAGCGAGGGGCGCTCGCTCAGCAGCTCGGCGCGAAACATCTCCCGCACCAGCGCCACGGGCCGCTCGGGGGTCGCCTCGCGGGGGGTGCAGCTCGGGTCGACGCCCACGCCCCGGGCGCCAGGGACGGCCTCGCAGAGCACGTCGAGGAAGGTGCCCTTGCCGCAGCCCACGTCGTAGACGGGAGCGGCGGTGAGGGCGTGCTGCGCGGCCAGGTGCTTCGCGATGGAGCGGTAGTAGTCGGTGAAGACCGCGGAGGGGACGTCGTTGTCGTAGCGCGGGTCGTAGACCATCAGCGCCGGGTCGAAGCGGGTGTTGAACGCGAAGCCGCAGGCGCGGCAGACGCCGAGGGTGAAGGGAGCGCAGGGCGCCGCGAGGGCCTCCTCGGGGGAGGGCCACACGACGTTCTGCATCACCGGCAGGCGCTCGCGGCGAACGAGCTCCGCGACGTCACGGCCGTCGCAGACGGGGCACGTCGGCGCGGTCATGCGCGGCGCATGAGCCAGGCGCCCGGCCAGTGGGTGATGTGCTCCCGCACCTCGCCCTCGTTGAAGACGAAGGGCGGCGGCTCTTGCAGCTCGAACTCCGCGTGGCGCGCGGCGAACTCCCGGGCGGCGGCGGTGGGGTTGTCGTCCTTCCACTCCGGCTTGCCGCGGGGGACGTTGTCCAGGTACTGCATCAGCCCGTCGGTGGCGACGATGTACGAGCCCGCGGTGACCATCGGGGCGTAGGCCTCGAGCTCGGCCGCCACGTGGGCCTTGGTGTGGTTGGAGTCGAGGAGCACCAGCACCTTCTCGCCCGGCTTGATCATCGAGCGCACCCGCTCGACGATGGTCGGGTCGATGGAGCTGCCCTCGACCAGGGAGATCGAGGGGGAGAGCTCGTGCGCCTCGATGGCCGCGCGGTTGTGCGGGCGCACCTCGATGTCGACGCCGATCACCCGGCCGGCGTTGCCCATCATCTTGAAGAGGCTGGCGTAGAAGATCAGCGAGCCGCCGTGGGCCACGCCGGTCTCGACGATCACGTCGGGCTTCACCCGGTAGATCACCTCCTGGGCGCGCACCATGTCCTCCGGGAGCTGGATGATCGGTCGGCCCATCCAGGTGAAGGAGTAGATGTGCTTGAGCGCCCAGCCCACCTGGATCCACACCTTGGACAGCTCGGAGAAGGCCTCGCGGCTGTAGAGCGGGTGCTGGCTCGTACCGTCGGCGTCTTCGCAGGCAACGGTCCTGGCTTCGGTGTCGATCGTCAGCTTCATCGGAGGGGCCTTCATTTCAGCAATGGAGACAGGGTGAGGTTCGGAGGGCGGGCACGCTGGCCCACCGCGCGGGACCTTGTCAACGATCTCCGCGCCGCGTTCGTCGCGCTGCGTTGCGCGCCCGCTCGCCCTCCATTCACGCGAGCGCCCTCATCGCCGGCCACGGAAGGCATTGACTGGCGCGGATGCTCGGGCATTGTCCGCGCCCGATGAATCCGGGCGCGACGGCGCGCTACGGAGCTTCGCAGCGAAACCGCAGGAGCCGAGAGCGCAGCCATGAAGGTCATCATCTTGTGCGGTGGTCAGGGGACCCGCATCCGCGACGCCAACGAGCTGCTGCCCAAGCCGCTGCTGCCCATCGGCGAGCGGCCCATGGTGTGGCACATCATGAAGTCCTACGCGGCCCACGGGTTCACCGACTTCGTGCTGGCCCTCGGCTTCAAGGGCTGGCTCATCAAGGAGTACTTCCTCAACTACCGCTCCATGAGCGCCGACCTCCGGGTCTCGCTCGGGCGCCACGACGCCGTCGAGGTGCTCAACCGCCGGGGCCTCGAAGACTGGACCGTCACCCTCGCGGAGACCGGCGAGGCCACCATGACCGGAGGGCGCGTCGCCTCGCTGCGCCGCTACGTCGGCGGCGACGACCTCTTCATGGTCACCTACGGCGACGGGGTCTCGGACGTCGACATCGGCAAGCTCGTGGCCTTCCACCGGGCGCACGGCAAGATCGCCACCGTCACCGCGGTGCACCCGCCGGGGCGCTTCGGGGAGCTGGGCATCCGGGACGGCCTGGTGCGGGAGTTCAACGAGAAGCCGCAGACGACGCTCGGCTTCATCAACGGCGGGTTCATGGTCTTCGACGCCAGGAGGGTGTGGGACTACCTGCCCGACGATGATCCCGGCCTGGTGCTGGAGGTCGAGCCGCTCCAGGGGCTCGCGGCCGCGGGCGAGCTCGTCGCGTACGAGCACCACGGCTTCTGGCAACCCATGGACACGCTGCGCGAGTACACCGTGCTCAACAACCTCTGGGCCTCGGGCAACGCCCCCTGGAAGACCTGGAACGACTAAGGTCCCCCGTCATCCGTCCGCACCAACAGGTATCCCATGACTGAAGCTCGCACGTTCCGCTGCTGGTCCTGCCAGGGCAGCCGCCTCACGCCGGTGCTCGACCTCGGAAACACCCCGCTCGCCAACTCGCTCGTCCCGGAGTCGGCGCTGCACCACACCGACCCGGTCTTCCCGCTGGAGCTGGCCTGGTGCGCCGACTGCTCGCTCGTGCAGATCACCGCCTCGGTGCCGCCGGAAGACCTCTTCCGCGACTACCTCTATTTCTCCTCCTACTCCGACACCATGCTCCAGCACGCGGAGTCCCTGGTGGGTCGGATGATCCGAGAGCGCGCCCTCGGCCCGGGCTCCCTGGTCGTCGAGGTCGCCAGCAACGACGGCTACCTGCTCAAGTTCTACAAGCGCGCCGGGGTGCAGGTGCTCGGCGTCGAGCCCGCGGTCAACGTCGCCCGGGTGGCCGTCGAGGAGCACGGCATCCCCACCATCACGGAGTTCTTCGGCGACGCCATCGCCCAGACCCTGCGCGCTGAGGGCAAGCGCGCCTCGGTGATGCACGCCAACAACGTCCTCGCCCACGTGCCCGACCTCAACGGCTTCGTGCGCGGCTTCAAGACCCTCCTCGCCGACGACGGCGTGGCCATCTTCGAGGCCCCCTACGTGCGCGACATGGTCGAGGGCTGCGAGTTCGACACGATCTACCACGAGCACCTCTGCTACTACTCGCTCACCGCGCTCGACCGGCTCTTCCGCCGCAACGGGCTCGTCATCTCCCACGTCGAGCGGGTGCCCATCCACGGAGGCTCGCTGCGCATCTTCGCCACGCACGGCGAGACCCCCGACGAGACGGTGACCTCCATGCTCGCCGAGGAGCGCCGAGAGGGCATCGACGCGCTCCCCTACTACGAGGCCTTCGCCCGGAGGGTGCACCGGCTGCGAGGCGTGCTCACGGGCGTGCTGCGCGACCTGAAGGCCGCCGGGCGCACCATCGCGGCCTACGGGGCGAGCGCCAAGGGCAGCACCCTGCTCAACGCCTTCGGCATCGGCCGCGACGTGCTCGACTTCGTGGTCGACCGCTCGCCCCACAAGCAGGGGCTCTACACCGCCGGGACGCACATCCCCATCCGACCCCCGGAGGCGCTCGCCACCGAGCGCCCCGACTACGCCCTGCTGCTCACCTGGAACTTCGCGGACGAGATCCTCGCCCAGCAGAAGGACTACCTCGCCGCGGGCGGTCGCTTCATCGTCCCGGTGCCGCAGGTGCGCATCCTGTGAGGTTCACCGAGACCCCCATCGCGGGCGCGTGGGTGGTCGACCTCGACCGCCTCGAGGACGAGCGCGGCTTCTTCGCGCGCACCTGGTGCGAGCGGGAGTTTCGCGATCACGGCCTCCACGACCGGCTCTCGCAGTGCAGCGTCTCCTTCAACAAGCGACGCGCGACGCTGCGGGGGATGCACTTCCAGACGGCGCCCCACGAGGAGGCCAAGCTGGTGAGCTGCCCCCGAGGCCGCATCTGGGACGTGGTGCTCGACCTGCGGCGGGAGTCGCCCACGCACTGCCAGTGGTACGGGGTCGAGCTGTCGCCGGAGAATTACAGGGCGCTGTATGTTCCGCCCGGCTGCGCCCACGGGATGATCACCCTCGAGGACGACACCCTGGTGAGCTACCAGATCTCCGTGCCGTATGTTCCTGGCCACCAGGCCGCGGTGCGCTGGGACGACCCGGCCTTCGCCATCACCTGGCCCCTCTCCGACCCCTTCCTCTCCGAGCGCGACCGCGCCCTGCCGGACTACGTCCGATGAAGGTGCTTCTCACCGGCGCCGGAGGCTTCATCGGCTCGCAGGTGGCGAGGCAGCTCGTGGCCAGCGGCGACCACGTGGTGGCGATGCTGCGGCCGGGCGAGTCCACCGCGCGCCTCGACGACGTCCTCGGCTCGCTGGAGGTGCGCACGCTCGACCTCGCGGACACCGCCGCGGTGACGGCGATGGTGGCCGAGACCCGCCCCGAGGCCTGCGTCCACCCGGCCTGGAACGCCGAGCCCGGCAAGTACCTCCACTCCCGGGAGAACCTCCGCCTGGTGGAGGCCACGCACCGCCTCGCGGAGGCCCTGGCCGACCACGGCTGCGGTCGCCTCGTGGGGGTGGGCACCAACGCCGAGTACGACACCAGCTACGGCTACCTTTCCGAGCGCACCCCGACCGCGCCGACCTACCTCTACTCGGCCTGCAAGCTGGGGCTCTCCCACTCGCTGGCGCAGCTCGGTCTGCTCACCGGGATGCAGGTCGCCTGGGCCCGGCTCTTCTACCTCTACGGCCCATGGGAAGACCCTCGCCGGCTGGTGTCGTCGGTGACCCGCTCGCTGCTGGAGGGCCGCGAGGCGCCGTGCAGCGCGGGCCTTCAGGTGAGGGATTTCCTTCACGTCTCGGACGTGGCGGGCGGGCTCGTGGCGGTGCTGCGCTCGGGCGTGACGGGCGCGGTCAACGTCGGCTCGGGCGAGCCGGTGACCGTGCGCGAGGTGGTCACCCGACTCGGGGCGATGATCGGTCGCCCTGAGCTGCTGCGCCTGGGGGCCATCGAGCCGAAGGCGGGCGAGCCGGCCTTCGTGTGCGCGGACAACACGAAGCTGCGCGCGGAGACCGGGTGGAAGGCGGCGTACACCCTCGACAGCGGGCTCGCGGACACCGTGGCGTGGTGGCGCGCGAGGATGGGGTAGCGACGGGGCTTCCTACGGATACACGAGCGCCGCGCGGTCCCATCGGCCCAGCGTGGAGCCGGCGTCGTAGGTGCTCTGCGCGAAGTCGAGGATCGCCCTCGCAGGGTCGGGCGCCCGCCGCACGGCCTCGTAGGGCAGCAGGCACTCCTTGAGCGCGTCGCTGTAGAAGGCCGCCTCGGGGCGGAAGCGCTGGCTCGAGAAGCCCTCCGGCTCGGGCGAGGTGTACGCGTAGAACGCGGCCTCGGAGGAGCCCTTCCACGGGTCGCCGGGCCAGAAGCCGAGCGAGCAGACCTCCTCGTCGTAGGCGATGCGCTCGACGAGCCCCTTGCGAGGCGGAGCCCGCCTGCCGTTGAAGCGGGACACCGCGAGGTCGAAGGAACCCCAGAAGAAGTGCACCGGGCTGCACTTGCCCCGGAAGCGCGAGCGGAAGCTCTGGAACACCGGCTCGATGAGGCTCAGCACCTGGAAGAAGCGGCGCGCCGCGTCGCGGTCGTAGCTCGCGTGCTCGGCGTCGTGGGTGAGGGCAGTGGTCACCGGGCACTCCTGCGGCATCGGGTGGATGCTCACGCCGACGCCGAGCGCCGCGAGCTCGTCGAAGACCGCCGTGCAGAAGGCGCCCACCGAGCGGGGGACGAGCGGCAGCACCCGGACGTGCCCATCGGAGTCCTGCATCACCAGCCGGTGGTCGAGGAGGTCGAAGTCGATCGAGAGGATGCGGTCGCCGTAGGGCATCGGCGAGGTGGTGAGGCCTCGGGTGGTCACGTAGAGAGGGACGTTCCACCACTCGTTGAGGCGAGGCGTCAGCGAGAGGCGGATCTTTCCGATCACCTGCGTGTAGAGGTGGAGCGTCGCGTAGGTGTCTCGCCACGCCAGGAGGGACAGCTCGGGCCATTCGCGCATCGGGGTCGCTCCTCGTCCTACTCGGCAGAGAGAAACTGCTCGTCGGCGTAGCAGTACGCCCAGGTCTCTCCGGGCTCGCCGGAGGTGATGACCGGGTGATGGGTCGCCCGGTGGTGCGCCGTCGCGTGCCGGTTGGGAGAGGCGTCGCAGCAGCCCACGTGGCCGCAGGTGAGGCACACCCGGAGGTGCACCCAGCGACCGCCGATGGCGAGGCACTCCTCGCACCCGGCCGTGGGGCGATGGACACGCCGGGGCATCGCCTCGGTCACGTGCGCGCAGGGACTCGACAGATCGACCGCCTCGCTGACCTTCATCGTCGCATCGCGCTCCTTCCCACCCGATGACCCCGTGCCGGGAGCCTCTAGGACCCACCCCCCTCCCACCGCAAGCCGACATCACCGCCCATCCCACCGACACACTCTGGCACGCCGCCGAGCGCCCTTCCCTCCACGGATTCCCCTGTTTTTCTGGCCTTCCCGCGTGGCACGAGCCTTGAGACAGCACCGCGACGATGTCTCCCTCCCGTCCGCGCGCCCTCGCCCTCCTGCTGGCCTCGCTGGTCTCTCTCGCCTCCCTCCCGGGCTGCGGCGACGACCCGCTGCCTCCGCGCAACGACGCGGGCGACGTGCCCGGCGACGCCGTGGTGGAGGCCGACTTCCCCGACCACACCCTCGCCCGACTGGACTCCGTCGCGGACTTCGAGCGCATCGCCGTCGAGGCCTACGGGCTCTCCACCGCGAAGTTCATCATCACCGCCTTCGGCGACCCGGAGAACCGCGGAGGGCGCTTCTACGACGGCCGCTTCTACACGCTCCATGACCAGTGGTACTGGTTTCGTCTGCTCAACGGGGCGCGCGTCCCGGGGGACTTCGTCGAGCCCGTGCGGGGCCTGCGCTTCGCCACCGTGGACGCCATCACCGCGTGGGCGCGCACCCAGCCGCTGCTGCCCCTCGACCTCGCGTTCTACGGCGACCGGCTCTACTCCAACCGCTTCTACGACTTCTCCTTCGGGGCCGCGCGTCGCTACGGGCTCGCCACGCTGATCCGGGTTCCTCCCCGCGGGGGGAGCCCCGAGCGCTGGGCCTTCGAGCTCGAGTACGGCGACCAGCTCTGGCACCCCGAGCTCGTGGTCTTCTTCGACGCGCTGAGAGCGCGCCTCCCCTCGGACATCGCGAGGGAGCTGCGCTTCCTCGTTCGCTCTCCCGAGCAGGAGACCCTCGCCGCCCGCATGGAGCAGGACCATCTCCCCTACTGGGACCGCCTCCTCCGCTACCGCGACATCGTCGTCCCCGGGGCGCGCGAGGTCTACAGCGGGGGCATCGCCGCGGGACCCCTTCGCGTCATCCGCCAGGGTCAGTCCTATGGCTCCATCGCCCCCACCGACATCGTCGTGATGGAGTCGACGCCCGACTATCTCCCCAACCTCTCCGGGCTCATCACCGCCTCGCCGCAGACCCCGCTGGCCCACATCAACCTGCTCGCCCGCAACCGCGGCATCCCCAACGTCCACGTCGCGGGCGTGCTCGAAGACCCGCTGCTGCGCCAGCTCGAGCGCGGCTACGCCCCGGTGCTGCTCTTCGCCGAGGCCCCGGGGCGCGCGGTGATCGCCCCCATCACCGACGAGCAGTACCGTCGCTACCGCTCGCTCATCGAGCGCCCGGTGCGCCTCGTGAGCACGCCTCCGGTCGACGCGATGCCCTACGTCCTCGGCCTCTCGGGGCGACCGCTCGACGACACCACCGCCCTCGCCTCCACCATCGGCGGCAAGTGCGCCGGGATGATCGCCCTGCTCCACGAGCCGGGCCTCCAGCTCCCCGACGCGCCTCAGTCGATCACCGTCCGCGCCTACGTCGAGCACCTGCGCCCGCTCCGGGAGCGCATCGCCGCCGCCCTCGACAGCGAGGCCTTCGGCGCCGACGCCCGCGTCCGTCGCATCGTCCTCGAAGGCGAAGCCCTCTACCGCGTCCGCACCCCGCAGCCCGCGGAGATCGCCTTCGTCGAGGCCTTCCTGCGCGACCACCCGGCGAGCGATCCGCTGGGCTCCCTCGCCCGCGCGGGAGGCATCCGCGGCGTGGTGGAGGCGCAGCGCATCGCGCCCTCCACGCTGGCGCAGATCGAGGGGTCGCTGCGCACGGCCTTCGGGGCGCTGGCGGTGACGCAGGGGGTGAGGTTCAGGTCGTCGTCCAACGTGGAGGACATCGAAGGCTTCAACGGCGCGGGGCTCTACGAGTCCTTCACGGGCTTCCTCGACGCGGCCGCGCAGCCCCGGGCCTCGGACCGCGAGAAGACCGTCGAGCGCTCCATCCTGCGGGTGTGGGGGTCGTTCTGGTCCTTCGAGGCCTTCGAGGAGCGGCGCGCCGAGCGCATCGACCACCTCTCCGCCGCGATGGCCGTGCTCTCCCACCCCCGCTTCGACGACGCGCTGGAGCGGGCGACGGGCGTCTGCACCTTCACCGTACAGCCGCCCAACAGCCCCGACGCCGAGCGCCTGGAGGTCAACGTGCAGGTGGGCGACGGGAGCGTGGCCAACCCTGATCCCACGGTGTTTCCCGAGGTGGTGCGCCTCGCCCGCGCGCGGGGCAGCGAGGTGCTGCGCATCGAGCGGGTGCGCCGGGCCTCCGGGGCGCCGGACCGCGACCTGCTCTCGGACGAGGTGCTGCGGCGGCTCTTCGCCGACACCGGGGCGGTCACCCGGCGATGGCTCGACCGGGAGAACGCAACGAGGCCAGAGGCCCGGAGGGCGAGGACGCTCACGCTCGACTTCGAGTTCCACGACATGCTGGCGGGCTGGCCGGCGATGAGGGAGGGAGCGCCGAGGCCCGCGCGGCTGGTGCTGAAGCAGGCGCGCACGCTGGAGCCCGCGCCCCGGGTGGCGACGGAGGAGTCCGCGGGGTGGGCGGTTCCGAGGGACGTGCTGGCGAGGGCGAGGCGCGTGTCGACGGAGACGTGCAGCGGCGAGGTGGCGACCGGGGTGACGCTCACCACCACGACGCTGAGGGTGCTCACGGAGCCCTCGATCACGCCCGACGTGGGCTACGGGACCGAGCCCCTGGACGCGTCGATCACCGTGAGCGCGAGGGGCACCGTGAGCGCGCTGGGATGGTCGGCAGACGCGACGTACACGGTCGACCACACGGGGATGAGCGCGACGAGGGAGGGCGCGGCGAGGGTGTATGCGGTGGCGGCCGGAGCGCCCGCGAGGGAGGGCTACGAGCTGCTGCGACACGAGGCGGACGGAACGGTGACGCTGCGGCGCGGAGAGCGGAGCGTGAGCGCGAGGCTGACCTGCATGGAGGAGCTGCGCTTCGCGACGCCGAGGGACTACCTGCTGGGGCTGGTTCCGCCGTGACCGTTCAGGGGTGCAAGCCGCTCGTTTGACGCTGGGGTTAGCGCGTTGGCGCAAACCCCAGCGTCAAACGAGCGGCTTGCACCCCCTGAACGGTTACGTTCCGCCGTAGGGGGGGGGACGGCACCACGACGCCGCACCGACCCGCTCCGCCCTCGTCGGACGGGGCCCTCCGAAGGATCAGTCGAAGAGGCGTGACCAGAGCCGCGCGAGGAACGAGTCCGACCGCTCGGGCTCCGACGCCACCGACGATCGCGACTGCGGCACCTGCGGGGTCTCGACCCTCGTCGGCTTCCGCACGGCGGCCTCGATGCTCACCCGCACCGTGGGGGGGGGCTCGCTCGCGAGACGCGGGAGCGGGGGCGGCTCCCCAACGGGGGCCTCGACGGACGCCGGGCGCGCCCGCCGCGCGAGCACGGCCCGGGCGTCGTCAGGAGACATGGCCGCCGGGCCTACCCGCAGGGTGACGAGCTCCGTGTCGCCGAGCGACGGCGTCGTGGAACAGGGCTTGTGGACCCTGATGGGCCTGGCGCCAATCACCCGCGGTAGATCGCGGATGTCGACCTCGACGAAGGACGGCACCGCGGACCTGCGCTCCGGCAGCGGCGGCAGGGTGACTCGCGTATGGGAGTGCCGCGGCAGCCCCGCCGGGAGGCGGCCGAGGCACGTCACGTCCTCCCCGCCGAAGAGGCTGTCGTCGAGGGGGCCCTGGGGCCGTGGAGCGCGCGGCTCGGGCGCGCGTGGGGGCCGCAGATCGAGCCCCCGGCCGGGCGGCCGGAACGTCACGGCGGCGGGCGCGCGCTTCGTCGCCCGCTCTGGCAGCGACTGCGACGTGACGCGTACGGCCTCGCGCTCGACGCCGAGCTTGTCCGCCGTGACGTCGGCCATGAACTGTCCGAGCTCGCGCTGCGTGGCGAGGTCGGCACGAAACTCCCCCTCGAGGGCCTCGGCGAAGGCCGCCGCGGTAGGGATGCGATCGGCAGGATCGGGCGCCAGGGCGCGGCGGCAGAGCTCGTCGAGGGCCACGGGCAGGTGCGGAACGAAGTCGCGCAGCGAGTGGTAGACCTCCTCCGCGAAGCGCGCCTTCAGCGCGCCCTCACGATTGGGCAGGCAGCGCCGCAGGGTCAGCGTCTCCCATAGCGTGACGCCCAGGGAGAAGACGTCCGCGCGGCGGTCGATCAGCTGTCCGCGGAGCTGCTCCGGAGCCATGAAGGCCAGCCTGCCCTTGAGCACCCCGACGCTGGTGACGGCGGTGCGACAGGCCGCGCGGGCGATGCCGAAGTCGACCAGCCGGGCGACGCCGTCGACCCCCACGAGCACGTTCTGCGGGGTGACATCACGATGGATCAGCCTCAGCGGCGCGCCGTCGGCGCTCTTGAGCTCGTGCGCCGCGTCGAGGCCGGCGAGGACGTCGAGCACGATGCGCAGGGTGACGCTGAGCGGCAGGGGCTGGTGCCGCACCGAGGCCCCGCACTGGACGGCGTAGAGGGTGTCGCCCTCGACGTAGTCCATCACCATGTAGAGCTGCGTGCCCTCGGCGCCGAGGTCGATGATGGCCGCCGTGTTGGGGTGATGGAGCCTCGCCGCGAGGCGCGCTTCGTCGAGGAACATCTCGACGAATTCCGGATCGGCGCAGAGCGCGGAGTGCAGGAGCTTGACCGCGACCAGTCGCTCGAAGCCGCCGCTGCCGATACTCCGCGCGAGCGAGACGCTGGCCATGCCGCCCCGGCCGAGCTCGACGAGGAGGTCGTAGCGACCCACCCGCTGGGGCCGCACGTCCGTCGCCTTCTCACGCGCAGCCGATTGAGCAACGATCATAGAGATCACCTCCCGGGGAGTGAGCCTCGGTCAATGCCCCAGAGCGCAGACCTCCCGTGTCGGGGCCGTGGGCATACCCAGCGTGGGGACCCGAATCTTACGTGGCAATGTATGAATCTGGCGCCCGGGGAGTTCGGGGCGGGCGCGTGTGCCGCGAAGCGTGAGCGTGTGCCGCCACCGCCGACATCCCATCGCACACGGACCGCCACCGGAGGCCTCGGAGCGCAGAATCTTCGGCACTCGACGTCCGCGCCGGGTCGACACATGAGGGTGCCGGGAAGGTCGGGGCTGACCAGGCTCGACCGTGGTGCTTTGGGGAGGGGCGGGGGGCCATTCGGCCGCGAGGAGCAACCGATGTGTGGGGACGTGGAGTCAGCTTCGACCGAGACCCTGACGCTGCCGCCGGGGAGCGTGGTCGGAGGCAAGTATCAGGTGCTGCATCAGGTCGGCGCGGGCGGGATGGGGGCCGTCTACGAGGCCCGCAACTCGTGGACCGGGCGTCGTGTCGCGCTCAAGCTCCTGCACGCGCACCGGGCGAAGAGCGAGGAGGGCGGGCGGTGCTTTCTCCGGGAGGCGAAGGCCGCCTCGAAGATCGCGCACCCGAACATCATCGATGTCCTGGACATGGGTCAGGACGCCGACACCGGCGCGCTGTTCATCGTGCAGGAGCTGCTGGAGGGGGAGGACCTCGGGCGCCGCATGGCCAGCGAGCCGCGGCTGACGCTGCGCGAGGCGTTGCAGTTCGTGATCCCCGTGATGTCTGCGCTGGTGGCGGCGCACTACATGGGCGTCGTGCACCGGGACATCAAGCCGGAGAACGTGTTTCTCAGCCGCTCGGGGCGCGGGGGCGTGGTGCCGAAGCTCATCGATTTCGGCATCTCGAAGATCCTCGACGAGCCTGGCAGCGACCCATCCAAGTCGTTGACCAGCGGCGCGGTGGGCACCCCCGAGTACATGTCTCCCGAGCAGGTGCGCTGCCGCTCGGACATCGATGGTCGCGCCGATGTGTGGTCGGTCGGCGTGATGCTCTACGAGCTCGCCTCGACCCGGCTCCCCTTCGAAGCGCCGAACCAGCATCTGCTCGTGCTGGCGATCCTGACCACCCCGGCGCGGCGTATCGAGAGCATCGCGCCGTGGGTTCCGCCCGGGCTCGCGCGGGTCATCCACCGGGCGCTGGAGACCGAGGTGGGGGACCGCTACCCATCGATGGCGGAGTTTCTCCGCGAGCTCATCGACTGCGACCTCGGCGACGGCGTCCCGCTCGTTCGGGCCGAGGACCGCCATCTCTACATGACGGACTCGCGCGCCCGGCAACCCGTCGAGCCCCTCCTGGCGAGCCCGGCCGCCGACGCCCCCGCCGAGGCCCTCGTCCCGACCGCCGACGCCCCCGTCGAGCCGACCGTCCACGACCGGGCCCGCACGCCCACCATCGGCTCACCGCGCGGGAGACAGACCCTGACCGAGTGGCAGAAGCCCCTTGCGTCGAGCTGGCTCCCGGTGATCGTCAGGCCCCAGCTGGCCGGCGTCGCCAGCGCCTGCGTCGTGGTCCTCGCGCTCGCGATCGCGATCGTATCGGGGAGCCTGCTCGCGGGGAGGGCGACCGTGCGGGCGGGGTTGCAGCGCCACGAGGTGCGCGCGACGGCGGCCGCGCACCGAGAGCGCATGCCCCTGCGTGGGCTCGAGGCGACGGTACCGCCCCCGATCGCGGCCTTCGATGCGGGAGCCGTGTGTTCATCGCCCCGACGACCCTCGCCCCCGGTCCCAGCGACCCGACCACAGGTCAGCGACACGCTCTGCGCCTGGGACCACACTCCCGCGCAGTGACCGCCGCCCACCCTTGGGCGCCGATATCCCGAATGCTTCGGTGAGGCATCCGACCTCGATGTCGCTCCACTGGCATCTTCGCGCCGGGGAAGCGCCATCGGCCATTTCATTCCCGACACCGGTGCCGCCAGGAGACCCGATGGAGCCCCGGGGTGCGCCGACTTCCCATGGCGTGTCCATGGCTTGTGCATACCGTGCGCGCAGGGTGAGCCCTCGGCGCACGAGCGGTCTCTCGCTCGATCATCACGGCAACCACGCGACTCCTTTCGACCTGTCGCTACCTGCCACACCTTTGTCCGACCCGCTGGAGGGCGCCTGCATTCAGACGCTCCCAGCGGCTATCGACAAGGCATGATCACGCCATCGAGCTCGCTGTGGCAGCGAGCGACATCGGACCTCATGCGTGGCCCGTTGCACCAAGGCGAAAACGGTCGGTTTCGCTACCGACTCCGTTGCGGTGTCCAGGGCACACCCGGTGCAGAGCGTCGGAGCGACGACCATCGGTGGGGCCGATGGATGTCGTCCTGTAGCCTGACAAGGAGCGATGTCGGATGAGCACCGTATGCCCTCTTCGTAATGATAGGCGACTCGATGATCCATTCCCTTGTTGCTCGTCGGACGACGAGCATCGGAGGTGCGTCAGGGGCGCGGTGCTCTCCAGTGGAACCAGGTTCCATCTGCACCGGGATGAGCTCCGCGTGGTCTATCAGCCCATCGTTCGCTGCAAGTCCCTCCAGGTGTTCGCCTACGAGGCGCTGGTCCGCTGCTCGGTGCCCCGGCTGGCGAACCCGGAGGCGCTGTTCCAGCACGCCTCGCGGGCGCGCTGCTGCGGAGAGCTCGGACGCCTGATCCGGTCGCTGGCGGTGCCGTACTGCCCCGGACACGCGCTGTTTCTCAACATCCACCCGCAGGAGCTGATGCAGCGATGGCTCGTCCGGCCCGACGACCCGATGTACTTCCATGACCGCCGGATCTTCCTCGAGATCACGGAGTCGATGCCCTTCGATGACTTCGCCCTGTGCCAGCGGGTGCTCCGCGATGTCCGCTCTCGCACCAACGCGCATCTGGTCATCGATGACCTGGGAGTCGGCTATTCGAACCTCGGCCGCCTGACCCAGCTGGCGCCAGACGTCGTCAAGCTCGACCGAGCGCTGATCGTCAATCTCGCGAGGGACTCGCAGAAGCTCAAGCTCGTCGCCGGCGTCGTCCGGCTCTGCAAGGACCTCGGGCAGATGGTCGTGGCCGAGGGGGTCGAGACCCTCGAGGAGTTCGACGCCGTCTGCGAGACGGAGGCCGACTTCGCCCAGGGGTACTTCTTCGGGCGCCCCGCGTTTCCGCCCCCCTCGCTGGCGTGGCCGCTGGGGTCCACCTCGCTGATGGCCAACGAGGCGGCGGCCCAGGACGCGAGCCTCCCGGCGCTGCACCCACGAAGCCGCTCCGCGCGGGTCGGGGGGACGCCATGACCCATCCATCCCGGTCTCCCCACGGCGGTGCCGCCCAGATGACGAAGGAGCGCGACCTCTCGAACGCGCCCCGGAAACGCAGCTCCCGGCGCCCGGGCGGCGCAGAGGAACTGGAGGCATGGATCCCGGTGTACACCCCGTACGGCCCGCCCTCGGAGCCGGTCGCGATCACCGAGGAGAGGTCCACCGTGAAGCCCCCGCTGGTGCTGACGCCTCCACGGCGCGAGGCGCCGCCGGAGGACAAGGCCTCGCCCCGGGTCTCGCGAGTGCACCTCCGCCGCCCACGCCGCACGGCCGTCATCTGGTCGCGCAATGCCATCCTGGCGCTGATGTCGAGTCGCTCGCTCCTCGATCTCCGGGCGGCCCGGATCATCGCGGCAGCCATGCTCCTGTCCGCCCTCGTGCTCGCCTCGACGACTCTGGTCGCGGCCGCACAGTGGCGACGATCGCCCCCACCGCCGGACCCGGACCCTGACCCCATCGTCGGCGCGCCGATTCATCCCTCGGCAGACGCGACCCACCCGAGGCCCGTGGTGCCATGAAGTCATGCCCGACCTGCTGGATGCAGTCGGAGGACAGCGCCACCCGCTGCCGGCTGTGTCATGAGCCGCTGCCCAAGCGCGTCGAGTCCCCGCTCGTCGAGGGCCGGTACCAGCTCGAGTCCATGATCGGGAGCGGGACGCAGGGGCTGGTCTTCCTCGCGCGCGACGTGGGCCTCGGGCGCCTCGTGGCGCTCAAGATGCTGAACCCCTCCTGCACCAACACGCTGGTGGCCGCGGCCCGGCTGAAGCGCGAGGCGACCGCGCTCGCCTCCGTGCACAACGACCACGTCGCGCAGGTGTACTCGTTCGGCTCCCACGGCGACTCGTTCTTCCTGGCCATGGAGTACGTGCGCGGGAGAAACCTCGACCTCCTGGTGTCGGAGCACTCGGACCGCCGGGCGCACATCCCGACGCGCCAGTGCCGGACCATCCTGAGCGAGATCGCCGAGGGCCTCACGAGCCTCCACCACGCGGGCATCGTGCACCGCGACGTGAAGCCCTCCAACGTGATGATCGAGTACGGCACCGATCGCACGGTGCTGCTCGACCTCGGCCTCGCGCGGTGGCTCTCGGGGCCGGCCTCGTCGCGCTGCTCGATCGTCGGCACGCCGCAGTACATGGCGCCCGAGCAGATCAACGCCGACGACCCGACGAAGATCGCCGGCCACACCGACGTCTATTCGCTGGGGTGTACGGCGTACGAGCTGTTCACGGGCGCGCCGCCGTTCGCCTTCGACAGCATCCGCGAGACCCTGGCCCACCAGATGTTCGACGAGGTGCCGGCGCTCTCCCTCAGCCGCCCGGACCTGGCCGGCCTCGACCCGGTGCTCCGGCGCGCCCTCAGCAAGGACCCGAACGCGCGCTACCAGAGCTGCGCCGAGATGATCGCGGCGATCGACGAGGCCCTGAGCGACCACCCCCACGCCCCCGCGCGCCCGCCGCCGGCCTCGCTTCGGCTGATGGTGGTCGACGACGACGAGGTGTTCCGCACCTTCGCGGCCGCGGCGTGCGGGCTCGCGCTGCCGGGCTTCCGGCTCGAGACGGTGTGCGCCGCGTCGGGCGTCGAGGCGCTGCAGGCCGCGGAGCGGTCGTGCCCCGAGGTGGTGGTGCTCGACGACGACATGCCGCTGCTCGAAGGCGCCGACACCCTCTCGTACCTGCGGGCCATGCCGGGCGGGTTCGGAGCGCAGGTGGTGGTGGTGAGCTCGGCGCTGCGGCAGCTCCCGAGGTGGCGCTTCGCCCAGATGGGGGTCAGCGACTTCCTGAAGAAGCCCATCGACCTGACCGAGTTCGCCGTGGTGCTGAACGCCCTGGCGACGCGGGCCCTGGAGCAGCGAGCCCGAAGGTGCGGCGCGGCGTGAAGGGTGCTCCGCCCTACGCGTCACGGCCAGCGAGGGCTGAGGGCGGCGACGGGCTGAGCAATCCTCCGCGACCCGCACTTTTCCGTGACGGACCCGACGAGCCCCGGCCACTCCAGCGCCATGCAAAGCGCCTCACGCGTCGGCCTCCCCCGCGCTCGCTCCTTCGCCGCGGCAAGCCTCGGGTTCATCGTCTCCGCCCTGACGGCGTGCGGCCCGGCCTCGGAGGCCCCCTCGGACGGCGCCTCCGCGGTCGACACCGCCACGGTCGACGCCTCCACGGTCGACGCCCCCTCGGTCGATGCCGCCACGGTCGACGCCTCGACCGCGACTGACGCGCCGGGAGATGCACCCCAGGCGGACCCGGCCACCCTCCCCTGCGGGCTCAACTTCACCTGTCCGAGCGGGTACCGGTGCGTGGGCCTCTCGACCACCCGCTGCGTGCGGGCGGCGGCGGTGGGTGAGCCCTGTCGCAACGGTCCCGAGGACGCCCTCTACTGCGTCCCCGGCGCGACCTGCGAGCCGGTGGGCGGCGAGAGCCGCTGCGTCGCCTATGGGACGGAGCACGGGGTCTGCCGCAACACCGACGGGTGCGCGCCGAGGTGCGACCCGGGCCTGGGCTGCGATCCGGGCACCCACTGCAGACCGGGGATCGCGCTGGGGGAGCTGTGCGGAGGCGCTGGAGAGTTCTGCAACGAGGGTTCGTCCTGCCAGGACGTGAACGGCACGTCCCGCTGCCTCGCAGACGGCGCAGACGGCGGGTACTGCAGGGTCGGGAGGCTCTGCGACGCCGGGCTGCTCTGCCAGGGGAGCAACTCGGGCTCCGCGAGCGGCTGCAACCGGGAGTACTTCCGCTGCTCGCGAGGGCTCCTGCTCGGGGAGGCCTGCGAGCCGACGGGCGTTCCCTGCGGCGCCGGGACCACCTGCCAGATGAGCTACGGCGTGATGCGCTGCGTGGCCCACGCCGACGGAACACCCGGGGGCAGGTGCCGCCCGGAGTCGCCCCGTTGTGACGCCGAGGCCGTGTGCGACGATCGCGGCTGGAGCTGCTTGCGACGCGTCCCCCGAGGGATGCCCTGCGACCCCACAGGGGGAATGACGGCCTGCGCCGATGGGGACACCTGCGACGCGGAGCACGTCGCGGACGGCGGTCGGTGCGTCGCCGCAGGGACGGCGCCCGGCGCGGACTGTCGAGCGACCGACCCCCCATGCGACGGGGAGCTCGAGTGCTCGACCTTCTCCCGCTACCGTCGCACCTGCAGGACCGTGGCGAGGGCCGGCGACCGCTGCGACCTCGGCGGAGTCCGTACCCTCTGCCCCTCTCCCACGCGCTGCGTTCCCGCGACGGCCTCCTCCGGGGGAGCGGCGATCTCGACCTGCACCGCTCCGATTGCCGAGACGGAGCCCAACGATCGCTCGGTGCGAACGCGAGCCCTCGTGGAGCGCTCGGTGCTCTACCGCTCGTCGCTCTCGGCCGACGACGCGGAGGACTGCCACGCGGTGAGGATGCCCGCCGGCTCGTCGCTCTACGTGGAGACCTCGGTCTCGCTGGTCGCTCGGCTCTTCCGCTCCTCGGGCGTGGAGATCGGTCGCTGGACGCTCCGCAGCGCGAGCTGGGGCGGCCCTCTGGCAGGCAGCGCCAGGCTCGACCCGGCCGCCATCGGGGTGCTCCGCGACCTCGCCGCCGACGACTATCTCCTCTGCCTGAGGGCGCTGTCCGACGTGACGCCTCCCCCATCCTCCGTGGACTACACGCTCGCCATCGGCGTGCTGCCGTGACGGATCGGCCTCCCTCCGGCCACCCATCACCCTGCCATGCCCTTCCTTCCCCACCCTGCGTCTTCCCTCCTCCTCGCCCTCGCCCTCGCCGGGTGCGGGTCCTCGATCATCGCCTCGCCGGCAACGAGCCCCGACGCGAGCCCGGGCTCCGGCGCCGACGCGGCGTCCCCCGTCGCCACGCCCGATGGCGCGGCGTGCCCTGCCCCCGCGGTGCTTCCCCCGGCTGCCGCCTGCGCGGGCCTGACCGAGCTCGCGGCGCCCGCCCACGCCGTGCCCGGCGCGGCCGACACCTACGCCCTCTCCGACCTGCGCCCCACGCAGGACAGCTCTCGCCCGAGCTGCCTCGTCGAGCCCTGGCAGAACCGCGCCGACGCCCGGGTGCGCTTCACCGCCCCTCGCGGCGGACGCTGGCGCTTCACCGCGGCGGGGGAAGAACTCTGGTCGCTCGACCTGCGCCGTGGCTGCGACGCCGTCGCGGGCTGCACCGGCTTCCCCGACGTGCACGGCCCCCACGCGTCGGGCTCGCACACCATCGACGTGCAGGTGCAGCGAGGCGAGTCCATCGGCGTCACCCTCGACGGCTGCCCGATGGGGACCGACTGTCGCTACGCCCTGCGCGCCGAGCGCATCGCCGAGCTCGCGTGCGAGTTCGACCTCGACACCCCTCCGGTGTGCGCGGGAGAGCGCGAGGCCTGCTCCGTCGACCCGTGCGACCCCGAGCGCTTCGCGTGCCTGCGCGTGGCCTCGAGGGCCCCGACGCTCACCAGCCTGCGGGTGCTCTCCGAAGACCCTGGAGGACGCGCCGTGTACGAGGGCCGCGCCCTGGTGGGCGACCCCTCGGAGGCTGGACGGTCGGCATCGCTCATGGGTCGCTGGCTCGACGCGAGCGGCGCGACGCTGAGCCCCAGCGCCTGGCTCGGACAGACCACCGTGCGCCCCGACGGAACGCTCTCCGGCGTCGCCGACGCGGTGCCCCCCGGGGCGGCGCGGGGGGTGTTCCGGATCTATGACGGCGCTCGACCGGAGTGGGAGGGCGGCGTCGAGGTGAGCTTCGAGCGCTGGGCGCCCCCCGTGGAGGGCGAAGGCTGCGAGAGCGCAGCGCTGACGAGACGCTGCGACCTGGGCCTGCGCTGCGTGACGACGGGCGACGGAGCGCGAGGCGTGTGCCGTCGCTCGACGGCCCTCGAGGTGACGGAGCTGCGCGCCTGGCGCGACGACGCGGCGGGCTCGCTGCGCCTGGCGGTGGCGGGCCTCGGCGGGGCTCGTACCCTCTCTCGGCTCTCGATCGAGCTGCTCGACGAGCGGGGCGCGGTGCTCGCGAGCGCGCCGCTGGTGGCCCCGGTGTTCCAGCAGGAGTGGCCCTCGAGGGTGCCCTTCTCGACCTCGCTGGAGGTGTCCAACGACCCGTTGATCTATCGCCCCGCGGGCATCGCCCGGGACCTCCGGGTGACGCCCTCGATGGTGCGGGTGCGGGTCTCGGCCATCGACACCAGCGAGCAGCGCAGCGCGCCCGTCGAGGCCGCGGTGACGGCGACGACCCCCGTGGCGCTGGGGGCGCTCTGCGACGACCCGGCGGTGTCCTGCGCCGCGGGCCTGACCTGCGCACGGCAGGGCGGGACCATCCGACGGCGCTGCGAGCCGACGACGGCGTCGAGGACATGCGGGATGCCCAGCAGAGCGCCGACCTGGGCGCCTCCCGCGGCCGCAGGAACGTACCGGGTCGAAGGGGTCGCGCACGCCGTCGGCGGCGGGCCCCGGTGCTACCCCGGGCGGACGCAGCGAGCGACGGCGATGGAGTTCGTCGCTCCCGTGGCGGGGCGATATGGCTTCGAGCTGCGGGGCTTCAGGGCGCTCTCGGTGGGCACGGGCTGCGGAGAGCCGGTGTGCGAGCTGGCGCCGAGCGGGAGCAGCGAGGTGAGGGTGGAGGTCGCGCTCTCGGCGGGGCAGCGGGTTCCGCTGGAGCTGGCGAGCGACCGGGAGCTTGAGGGGACGTCGGCCTATGCGCTGACGGTGCGGGTGCCCTGAGCAGCGAAGGGCGGGAGGGGGCGCGGCGCTCCGTCACCTGAATCACCCGATGACGGGCCGGGGCGACACCCGGTACCCTGCGCGCCCGTGCGGACATCGGGTGTTGTCATCGCGCTCTCGCTCTGCCTCCTGCCTCGCCCGGCGCGGGCCCAGGACGCGCTCGCCCTCGTCTGGTCGGCGCCGCCCTCCTGCCCCTCTCGCGACGAGGTGGTGGCGCGCGTCGCCCGGCTGCGTCCCAACCTCACCCGCGCCGCGTCGGGGCTGCGCGCGACGGCGACGGTGACGCCCGCGCCTCGCGGTCGCTGGCGGGTGCGGCTTCGCACGGAGGTCCACGGCGACGTCGGAGAGCGCTCGCTGGAGGGGCGCACCTGCGCGCTCATCGCCGACGCCACCGCGGTGGTGCTCGCGCTCGCCTCCGACGCGCTGCCCGACGCGCCTCCCCCGGCCGACCACCCGGCGCTCCCCGAGTCGGTGGTGCAGCTCGACGACCCCGAGTCGGCGCTGCCCCGTCCGGTGGTGCTCCCCCCTCCCCCGGCGACCACCCGGCGACAGCTCGCCCTCGGCCTCGACGCGGCCGTCGACCCCCTCGCCTTCGCCGGGGCGGCGATCGCCCTCGCGCTCCGCGGCGCCCTCGAGCTGGGCGCCCTTCGGGTCGAGCTCGGCCTCGCCCAGCAGCTCCCGACCACGCTCTCCGGGGCGCGCGAAGGCACCGGGGCCGACGTCCTCGCGACGACCCTCAGCGCCCGGGCGTGCGCCATGCGGGCTCGCCCGACGGTCTCGATCGGGCTCTGCGCTTCGGCGACGGGGGGCGTGATGTGGGCTACCGCCTTCGGACTCCAGCGCAACGACATCGCGGCGTGGCCCTGGGCGGCGGCCGGCGGAGGAGCCGCCCTCCGGGTGGGACCGGGCCGCGGCAGGATCGCGGTGATCGCCCGCGTCGAGGCCCTCGCCAACCTCACCCGCCCCCGCTTCGTGGTGGAGGGCGTCGGGGTGGCCGGGGAGGTCGCGCCGCTCGCCCTCTGGACGAGCCTCGGCGTCGAAATGCGCTGGCCGTGACGGATCGTGACGCCGCCGGCCACTCCTCCCCCACGATGGAGACCGCGCTGCCCTCGACCGCGCCCGTCGCGGCGGACTTCGACGCGGTCTACCGTGAGCACTTCCCCTTCGTGTGGCGCAACCTGCGGCGGCTCGGGGTGGCAGAGCCCCACGTCGAGGACGCCGCGCAGGAGGTATGGGTCGTGGTGCACCGCCGGCTGAGGGAATTCGAGGGGCGCTCGTCGATGCGCACCTGGCTCTTCGGCATCACGATGCGCACCGCCAGCGACCACCGGCGATGGCGCCGCCGCAAGGACCCTCGCGACCGCAGCGACGAGGTCGACGCCGTCGCCTCCACCGCCCCGTCCCCGGAGGCCATGACCGAGCGCGCCCAGGGAGCGAGGGTGCTCGACGCCCTGCTCGACGAGCTCCCCGAGGAGCGCAGGGTGGTGTTCATGCTGGCCGAGCTGGAGCAGATGTCCTCGCCAGAGATCGCGCTCGCCGTGGGCGCACCGCTCAACACCGTCTACTCGCGGCTGCGCGTGGCCCGCGCCGAGTTCGAGGCCGCCGCGCAGCGCTACCGCAGCACCAGGATCCAAGGCCCATGAACGACCTATCCCCGGACACCCGAGCGCTCCTCGCGTCGCTCTCGTCGAGCCACGACCCGCCGCCCGAGATGGCGTCGCGGGTGCGGCAGCGTGTCGACCTCCGCGTCGCCGCCTCGCCCTCCCTCGCTCACAGCCCCGCCTGGATGGCGTGGGCCGGCCTCGGGATCACCCTCCTCACGCTGGCCTGGTGGGCGACGCGCGATCCCTCCCCGGTCGCTCCCTCCCCGCGGCCCCCTCCGGTGCCGGTCGTGGTGGCGCCGCTCGCTCCGACCGCGCCCCCGGTGGTCGCCGCGCCTGCCCCAGCGCCCTCGGTGATCGCCGCGCCCGCTCCGGCGCCGGTGGCGGTCGCACCGCGCGTGGAGCGCGACGACCTGCCCGCCGAGCTCCGCTGGATCGAGCGCGCCCAGACCGCCCTGGCCGCCAACGATCCGGCCGCGGCGCAGGCCGCGCTGCGGGGGCACGCGCGGGCCTTCCCCCGAGGTCACCTCTCGGAGGAGCGCGAGGCGCTGGCGGTGCAGGTGCTCTGCGCGTCGGGTCGGGCCGACGAGGCGCGGCGGGCGGCGGCGGCCTTCGTCGCGCGGCACCCCACGTCGCCTCAGGCCGCGAGGGTCAGGCGGACATGCGTCGACGCGCGCTGATCACGCTCGCCGCCCTCTGCGGCTGCCGCTGGGACGTGGTCCTCGGGGCCGACGGGATCTCCCTCCGCGGCGACGCGGCGACGCTCGACGCGCCGGAGGTGATCGATGCCCCGCTGGTGCCTCCGAGGGATGTCCCCACGGAGCGCGACGCCGGCCCGCCCGATCGCCCGGCGCTCGTCGACGTCACGGAGGACATCCCCGAGACCCCGATGGGCACGCTGAGGTCCGTCGCGCTCGGGGGTGACTTCACCTGCGTGGTGCGCTCCGACGACTCGGTCTGGTGCTGGGGCGCCAACGACCGCGGGCAGCTCGGCGTGGGGACCACCGCCCCCGTCACGGGTCCGGTGAGGGTGCGCGGCCTCGGCGGGGTGTCCTCGATGGTCGCGGGCGGGCGCCACGCGTGCGCGCTGCTCCGGGCGGGCGGGGCGCGCTGCTGGGGCGCCAACGACCGCGGGCAGCTCGGCGACGGGAGCACCACCGACCGGGCGACCCCGGTGAGCCCCGCGGGCCTCGACGGCGTCGAGCAGGTGAGCGCCGGCGCCGAACACACCTGCGCCCGAAGCGGCGAGGCGGTGCGCTGCTCGGGCGCCAACGACCACGGGCAGCTCGGCGACGGCAGCACCACCGACCGGGCGGGCTTCGTCGCGGTCGCGGGGGCCTATCGGCGGGTGCTCGCGGGCGGCGCGTTCACCGCCGCGGAGACGGCCTCGGGGGCGGTGCACGCGTGGGGCGCCAACGACCGCGGGCAGCTCGGCGACGGCACCATGACCGACCGCTCGACGCCAGGTCCGGTGATGGGCGCGGGCGCGCTGCGGCTGCTCGCGGTCGGCCACGCCCACGCGCTGGCTCGCGCGGCGGACGGCTCGACCCTCGGTTGGGGCGATGGCGGCCGGGGGGCCCTCGGCGACGGCGCGATGGCGGTGCGGACGAGGCCCGTCGCGATCGCCGGGTGGCGAGAGCTCACGTCCGTGGTGGCGGGCGACGGGTTCACCTGCGGTGCGCTGGGGAGCGACGCGGTCTCCTGCGTAGGCGCCAACGAGCTGGGCCAGCTCGGCGACGGAACCGGGGTCGACAACCCCGTGCCTCAGCGCATCACGGAGTTCTCTCGCAGCCAGCCCGAGGTGCTGGCCGCGGGCCCGAGGGGCGCGTGCGGGATCATCGCGGAGACGGCCCTGTGGTGCTGGGGCGACAACGCCGCGGGTCAGCTCTCACCGGGCGGTGCTGCGCGGCTGCTGCGACCGGCGCTGGTCCCCCGCTGAGCGGCTTCCGCTCGGATCTGGGCTGCCCACGCCCTCGGTCACCGCCCTGTATGAGGTGGACTCATACGAGACTCACGCAGTTGAGGTTCGCTCTCCGGGAGAGGGTCACCGTTTCCGCCTTGAGGCGTTGTCCTCGCGGGTGAGATTGGCGCCCTCGACCGGTGTTCCTGGCTCGAAAGCGAGGATTTCCCCGGTACGACCGCGAGGCGCTCAGCGACCCGAGCCAGACCGCGACCGTCAGGGAGCGGGTGCGACCTACCCCAGCGCAGCGAGCGCCAGCCGGGCGCCGTGGAGAAGCCGAGGCTCAGACCCGCGAAGGTGAGGGCCGAGAGCGCGGCGCAGAGGGCGATGAGCGCGGGAAGTGACAGCGCCGACGATACTCCGCAACGGCGGGCTTCACCCGGCGGGGGCTATGACGTCGAGCCCCCGGGGGCTCAGCGTATGGCCCTCGCGGCGCACGATCAGGCGCGGCGCTCGGTCGCGAGCGTGATCGGGGTGCAGTTGCGGAAGCCGGCCGCGCCGACGAAGCGCGTGCCCAGATCGACCACTGCGTCGTTCACCGAGCCGGCGTCGCAGACCACCGTCCCTCCGAAGCGACAGCCCTGCAGCATCAACGCCCGCGGAGGAGCGCCGAAGCCCAGGCGAAGCGACACCCCGTTGGTCGTGGCTGGCGTGTGGCGCACATTGGTGAGCACCGCCCCGCCGAGGATCGTCTCCGCGTAGGGGAAGGCCTGGTCCATCACGAGGAAGGTGGGGCTCGTCGACACGCAGTGGGTGACCGTCAGGTGGGTGTTCGCGAGGGGGATGTTCCGATCGACGTCGAGCCCGCTGTCGAGGGCGCGGGTCAGGATGTCGGCACGCTCGAACGGCGTCGGCGCGGGAGGCGCGTCGTTGGAGAAGCTGCACGCGGTCACATCCAGCTCGCCGCCGAGCATCGAGATCGCGTGGGCGTAGGTTCCAGTGAACTGGCAGTCGCGCACCGTGAGCGACGTGGGCGCGCCGAGGTCGACCTGTATCGCGCGCGCCGTGTCGCGCGTGCCGCTGAAGACGCAGCGGCTCACCGCCAGCCGGGCCGCCCTGCCCTGGGCGCGCTGGATCGCCTCCGCCCCCGCGAGGAGGAGACCGGCCACCACGCCGAGGCCCAGCGCCTGGGTCGTTCCCGCGAGGAGCTCGCGCGCGGCCTGGCCGATGGGATTGGCCTGGATGGCCATGTCGTCGAACGCGAAGGAGCACGCCTCGATGCGGCTCCCATGGAACTGCCCTTCGAGGGAGAGGCAGGTCGCGACCCGGTGCGGCCGCACCTTCCCACTGGCGCCGAGATCGAACGCGACGTGCTCCATGAGCAGGACGACGCCGCGCTCGACGGATACGAGCGCCGCGAGGTCGCCCGTCAGCGCACCAGGGACGAAGGTCGGCGGGTCGAGCGAGCGGCCGTGCTGACCACGGAAGACGACATCGACGCGCCCGCTGATCTCGGCCGGAGGCAGAAGGCGCAGCGTACGGGTGAGCGCGTAGGGGCCGTCGAGCCGGATGGGGGCGGGGAGGATACCCTCCTCGGGGTGATCGTCGGCGTAGGTGTACCGGGTCCACAACGCGTGGAGTGCATGTTCTACGGAGTTGCGCTCGTTGCTGGGAAGCCACCAGTCGGCGACGATCTCGTCCAGCGGGCCGAGGAGCTCGACGGAACCATCGATGACGAGCTCGAAGCGTGTCTCCAGGCCGGCGTCGAGGAATCCGCGGATGACGAAGGAGTTCTCGATGACCAGCCGTGCACCGGGAGCGAAAGACAGGGTCACCGATCGAGGGATGTCGAAGGGCTGGCGCAACCTCACGACACGCGCGATCCAGATGACGCTGGGCGCAGAAGTGTCATTGAGCGGGCCGATCGCCCGGAGAAGCAGCACGTCGTCGGGAGTATCCTCCGATGCCGGCGTATCGAAGACATTGAGAAAGGAAGTCCCCAGGCTCACGGTGCCACCTCAGATGCCCGCAATGGGTACGACATGGTCAATGGAAAAATCGAAGGCAGCGTTGTCTTCGATCTCCGATAACTCGTAGGAGGGAGGTCGAGCCATTGAGGCAACGAGATTGTCGGGCCGGAAGTGCTGTCTCATCAGCAGCCCGTCCTGAGCGATGGCGTTGAATCGCGCGTCGTTGGTCTTGAAGACCGTGGCCACATCGACGATGTTTGCATACGCAACCGAGTCAGTCAGGACGGTAGCGTGGAGGCGGCAGGCGACGAGAAGGCATTGACCACCCGCCTTCCGCCAGACCACGCTTGGTGGGGGGGCCAGCCCCGCGTTGCCGGGGGCGACGCGCGGCGGGGGACGACGAGCGTCGTAGCGGGCGTCGTTCTCCGGGTCCTCCCAGTTGACGTTGTTGTGAGCGACGTTGATCAGCGCCACCTGCTCGTCGCCAGCGAGCGGCCGGGAGAGGAACCACCACCCCTGGGCCTCGCACTGCACCGCGGTGAAGTGCGTCGGGGCCGTCGTCGGGGCGGCGGGGGCAGCGAGAAACACCTCCTGGCCATCGGGGCGGTCGAGCCCGACCGAGTCGACGTCGCGGTCGTTACCCCGTGAAGGGCGGGGTCCCGAAGCGTTATGGAACTGCGTGGCCCGCACGAGCACCGAACCTCCTGTGAGGTAGATCGTCGCGCTGTCGGGCAGCGCGGGGAAACCCGCAGCGGTGCGCGGGAGCGGCGCAGCACCCATCAAGGCACCGTCGATGTGAAGCATCATCGAGGCGCCCCCCAGCACCTCCACACCCCGGTCGCTCAGGTAGCCCACGTTCGACGGATGGATCGCGCACGCGTCGAGAACGAAATGACGTGGCGCGCTCCCCTCGTTTGCGGTGATGCGCAGTGCGAAGGAGTACGGCGGCTCCGCCCCTGGGGGACCAGGGTCGGGCTGTACATAGACCTTGCCGCCGAGGAATGAACACCGGCGGAAGAGGCCGCGCCGAGGGGCCGTCTCCGAGCCGTCGCAAACGATCTCGACGCAGCCACCCACCGCGTTGCCTCCGCCCGTCATGCCGAAGTTCACATCCTGGATGTCGAAGTCGACGCCCGGTCCGAGGAGGAGCGCGCGGCCCCTGGCAGCCTCCTCGCTGCTCTCACTGTCAAGCCGGACGCGGGTGATGGTGGAGGCGCCGACGTTCTGCGTGCCCAGGCCCGCGGTGCCGCGAAGGATCACGTGAAGGCTGGCGATCCCCACCGGGCGACCGACCGTAAGGCCCCGATTGCACTGGTACTTGCTGCCCAGCAACACCGGGATGGATGGAGGCGGCACGGGGTCGACGACCCCCTGGGCGGGATCATCGCGATGCACCCCGCAGGCCGCGTCGATAGCCGCCTGAATGGCGTCCGAGCTGTCCTGCCCCTGGTCGTTCACCAGCGTGGTGACGAAGTTGGGGGGCGTCGGGTACGCCCCCCACCACTCCGGATAGACCGCCGGGACCAGCCGCGTGGCGAAGAGTATGCGACCTCTGGGAGCGGTGTGGAGACCGGTGAAGTCCGCCGGGAGCGGCCCGTAGCGATCGTAGCCAAAGATCTGGTAGAGGCCCGCCCGCAGCGAGCCCCGGATGACGAGATCGACGTTCTCGTCGGGACGGAGGAGGGCCCCCTGGCACATGTAGAGTTGGACGTTCTCGGGGAGGACGTAGCGGGTGCGAGGGTCAGGGTCGCGGCGACGAAGTCGGTAGCGGCCAGGCGGGAGGTAGAAGATCAGGCCACCCGCCGCGACCGTACCAGTCCACATCGATTCGGCTAGGGTTTTCACCGCAACGAACTCCAAACCGACGTCGATGTCGGCATCGGTCGGACGGTCTGAAATGTCGTAGCCCGCTCCAAGCCGAGCTCTCAACAGGCTGAGTATGCTCACAAATTCCGGACCATAGTTGTTTATCATGGTTGCCCCGTCACAGGTACAATGCGTGGAACGGCCATGGCCTCACCATGCACACATCAGGAAATCCGGACGTAAAGTCAGATCTTCCACGACGAAGACACATGTCGTTATTGAGACTATCAGTCATGACGATATCGTCGATTCCATCACCATCAACATCTCCCTGGCCGATCATCGTTCCGCCGAAACCAGATCTTCGCACGGGTGAGCCGGGAACGCGCTCCCGCTGGATCCACACAGGAGACTCAGGCCTGCTCGCGACGCTCAGATACACGTAGACTCTTCCGACATCGACGGGTTCGTCGCCATCCAGGACGTCCGTCGACGCACTGGCAGACACGATGACGTCCGCCAGGCCGTCCGCATTGACATCGCCCGCACTCACCGGCTCGCCAAAGCCAGAACCGGGAAAGGGAGCCACGTCGCGCAGTATCGCGCTCGGTCGATCCAGGCCCATACCGTACTGAAACACCGATACCGATCCTGGCCGCTGAAACAGAATCGAAAAATCCGTATGACCGTCGCCGTCAACATCGCCGATGGTGGTGACGCGGCTGGCACCTGCCAGAAGCGACTCCCCGCATCGTTCATATCGATCGGGACCTTGGCTCGCGTTTCCGTGCGCAATGTAGTGTTCCTCCGGCATGGATGTCGTACCTCCGCCAGAATGACCGCTAACGATATGAATGTCCCCATAACCGTCAAGATCGATATCGTCGTGCCTCGCGACGATCTCCGTAAAGGGGAAACCGAACCTCCCGTCCAGCCGTGCGGCCCACTGCGGAATATCTGCAATGCCAATGGAGGAGCCAAGGTATCCGACCAGAATGGATGCATCAGGCGGACGTAGAAGTGCACAGCCCAGACGAATTGAGGCGATCACATCAGAGTAACCATCGCCATTCCAGTCGACCGACTCGGCTCCGCGGATCCGGGCACAGTGTCCGATGCCAGCCGCGTCTGGACGGCGAGCCAATCGCAAGCCATCTCGACTTCCGTTCACGACATCGAGCCATGTAGAGCCGACGATCACTGACGAATAGTCATCCCACACCGCATCCGCGATACCATCACCGTTAAAGTCTCCGACCGATCCGACCTGAGGAAGGGATTCAGAAGCGAGCCCATTTCGCCGGGGTTCCAGGAGCCCGCCGGCAGAGCCGGGTACCAACAGGACGTCGGACCGAGGCGCTGAAAGCGTTTGAACGGTGATGACCAAGACATCATCGAACCCATCCCCATTGAAGTCCCGGATCGTCCCCCAGCTCGTGTCGTTGGGCGCGTCCCGTCGCCGAACCCCGAACTCCCACGTGTACGACGGCCGCAACCCCACCGCAGTCCCCCGCCGCCCGAACATCCGCCAGAACACCACCCCCGGCGGCAGCGCCGTCATCGGCCGTACCGTCGTCCCCTCGGCGTCGATGGTCTGGAGCACCCGCGTGCAGCATCGATCGGCGCACACCTCCACGCGAGCGCCCGTGGTCCCCGCGGGCAGCACCCATTGGAAGGTCGGCCGCTGCGAGGTCACCCGCGACACCGAGAGCGGGCGGACGGGCCGAGGCGGCGCGATCGCCGGATCACCCATGCGCACGCTCGCGTCGGAGATGCACTCGCTCCCGGGCGCGGGCACGGCGTTGGGATCGACCGGGATCAAGAATCCACCCAGGTCGACGCGGGGCACGTCCGCCCACGCATCGGCCGGCGGGAGGGACGCATCGGGGCGATCAACCGGGGCGTCCGCGCCGCGATCGGAGGGGCGGTCGACTCCAGCATCGAGGCTCTCCTCTGGTGACGCGTCGATCGCAGCCTCGCTGAGGTCCGACGCAAGGTCGTTCGCCACCCCCATGTCTGCAACCAGCGTGACGTCACGGACATTCGTTCCAGCGGAGTTCGAACAGGACAACACGAACCCGCCCAGGAGCAGCACGTACAGGGTCAACGCGCGCGGGCACATCATCTTTGCCATCGTCCCTGGTCGTAGGTCAGGCCGAAGATGTCGGTCAGACGAGCGATGCCGGTTCGCGGCACGGTCAGGTCGGGCGACATCAGGGCGGCGTCCACCCCGCGCGCACCGAGAATCACCGACTGTCCTGCTCCTGGCAGCACGCGAAACACGCCGTCGTACTGTCCTCCGAGGATGACCAGGGGCGACCCGCGCCCAAGGCGGGCACGAGCGCGACCATCGACAGACATGATGATGCTGGAGGTCGCGTTGATCATGCCCCAGATGACCGACGGGCGCTCCGGGCCAGGTCGCGGGAGGTGCCGAACGTTCATCAGCAGGACCGGCCACTCCTGCCGTTGTCCGGCCGCGAGAAATGGGTTGGCGGTCGAGAGGAAGCGCGGACTCCGGGACACGCACCCGATCGCGGTGAATGCCGGCAGGGTATCGGTGAGATACGGCGTCGGCACACCATTCACGAGCCTGCCCCGCCACGGCGGTTCAAAGTGCAGAAAGATGTCGGCCCCGTCGGGTTCCTCGAAGCCTCGCACGGTTGGCGGCCCCGGCGTCACCGGGGGTGCATTCTCGAAGGTGCATCCGTCGAGCAGGAAGGTCCCCTCCCAGGCGGAGATCATCGCGCGTGCAACTCCGACGAACTCGCAGGAGCGCAGCCGGAACGGCACGCTCTGCGACGTCCGCACCATCACTCCGATGCCGCCCGAACGCGGAAGGAACTCGCACTCGTCGAAAGCGAGGCAACTGATGTCGGAGCCGTAGTTGGAAGACTCGGCTAACGGGGGCGTCCCGAGGAGCGGGTCGGCGGGAGCGACGATCGCGGGCGGCGGCCCCACCCGCACCAGGGTGGCGTCTCCTCCCGTGAAGCTGCAACCGCGGACGGCGATGCCTTGCAGCGGCGTGGGCGGGTTGGGTGGCACGATGTCGAGGCAGGTGGGCCCGGACGCGTCGCCCACCTCGAAGGCCACGTTGCGCAGGGTGAGTCCGAAGGTGCCGACCAGTCGGAGCAGTGTCCTTCCCAGCGTGGGGTCGTCGGACTCGTCCGCTACGAAGGGGTGCCCGGCAACGAGACGCGCACCGCATCCCTTGCGTCCATGCCACACCCCTTCGATCATGGTGTTGGGGATGACCGGCTTGATCTCGCGGCGCGCATGGAGTGGACGCTCGACCTGGATCTGAACACGCTCGGTGGAGGTCTCGCGGGTGATCGTCAACCACGCCATTCCCACGTCGCGACCTTCGACGGTGATCGAGCGTCGATCGACGCTGAGCGTCACCGTCGCGACCGTTGACGGATCGACGGCGACCCGGGTCGCCACCGCCAGGGGATCGCCGAACACGACAGGAATGGTCAGCGCCAGACTCTCGCCAATCCCGACATAGATCGTTTCACGAACCGTCGTGCTGGGAGGCTCCCGCTGGACGGTGTTTCGACCGAGAATCTGGAGCAGTCGGTTCTGGGTCGCGGTGCCGCGGATCTCGACCGGACGTCGGAGGTGATAGTCGCCGCGCAGCTCGACCGGGATGCAAGGGAGAGATACGTGAGTGGATGAGTAGGCGGAGCCCGCCAAATTGGGGGGTTCCGCCCCCTCCCAGAGGATGGCGCGATTGTGGATGCCGGCATCGATCGCGGCCTGGATCGCCGGGGCGTGGTCTTCGTCTGGATGGACACCCCACCACTGCGGGAGCAGACGGGGCACGCCCTTCCCGAAGACGATCAGGCCGCCGTCGATCGGATCGAATATCTGGATGGGTTCGCACACGAGGGCCGACTGGATGTCCACGATGGCCCCGTCGACCGGAACCAGCACCGCGTCCGGCGCGAGCCAGAGAGTGAGCTCAGGCGGGAATCGGAGGGAGGCACCGAAGGGGTTGTCGAAGCGCCGGGCCTTCCAGGTTAGCAGGGAGTCTCTTTGGAGTTGATCGGCGCCGTGGTAGCTCTCCCAGAGATTGACCATCCATTCGGGAGGCAAGTCATTCTCGATCAGATACCGCCCCGGCGGGAGATAGAGAATCCCACCGACGACCCGGGACGGCGTAGCGGCGCTGTAGCCGGGTGGGTAGAACCGCTCGATCGCCTCCCGAAAGCGCGTCACGTTCGACACGCCAGGACTGGAATCGGGTCGCGTCCCCCGCCGCCCGGTACCGAATATGACGGGGTTTCTGAGACGTGAGTCCCGTGTCACATCAAGGAGCTCAGATCCGAGGGTCATGCTCTCTTCTCCTCGACGTAGCCGGTCACTCGCCGGCGGCGCCCTCCAGCGTAAAGCACGCGGCGTCCGCGCCATCCAACCTCACCACGTTCCATCGTACGTAGCGCATGAGGTAGTCGCAGTTCATCTCTTCGATGGCGCCGTCCGTGGCGACGGGACAGAACCGCCCGAGGCTGCCATAGTCCCGGTCGGGGTGCAGGCTCGTCTCCATCGCGATCCAGAGCATCGGGGCCGTGGCCCCCTCGAAGCCCAGCACCCGGAGCGTGAGCCGCACCGAGCGGAAGCCCCTGAACTCCAGGGTCTCGTCGAGGGTGCACGGCCCCGTCGCGGTGACGCGCCGGGGCTTCGGGGTGAAGCGGGCGATGCTCATGGTCCTGCGGCCGCTACCAAGCCACCCCGAGCACTTCGAAGGAGACCAGGGTCACGCTGGTGTAGGCGATGTGCCACTTGATGTAGCGGAGGACTTCCGCGCTGACGCTCGCCACCGCCACCACGTTTCCCGCGGTCACCGTGAACGTGGCGATCTCGTCCCATGTGTCGTTGTTGTCGTCGTTGTACATCGAAGTGTACAGCTTGATCGTCGCGGAGGTCCCTGCGAAGGAGAAGACCTTCAGGGAGAGGTCGAAGCGTATCCCCGCGTAGCCGAGGACGTCGACAGCGTCCTTTCCTTCCTGCCATGAGTCCGCGGTGGCGGCCGGCGAGAAGGTGAGGGTCGTGATGGATCGGGTGACGTTGAGCAGTTGTCCGGCCATGGCGGTTCTCGTGATGGATGACGTTTCGCTCCAGGGTATCGTCGAGCGCGCGCGGCGCTGACGCGGTGAAGCGGGCTATGCTCACGGTCCTGCGGCCGCTACCAGGCCACCCCGAGCACTTCGAAGGAGACCAGGGTCATGTCGGTGTACTCGATCTTCCACTTGACGTAGCGCAGCACGCCGCTGGTGACGCTGAGGGTCTTCGTGGTGTTGGAGGCGGTCACCTGCGCGAAGGAGCCCAGCAGCGCCCAGGTGCCGTCGTTGTCGTCATTGTACATGGACGTGTAGAGCTTGACCGTCACGTCCGGGCTGGTGACGCCTTGCAGCACGTACACCTTCAGGCCGAAGTCGAAGCGGACACCGGCGTAGCCGAGGACGTCGAGGGCGTCCTTCCCCGCCTGCCAGGAGCTGAGGTTGGCGTTGCCAGTGACGGTGAGAATGGAGCGGGTGACGTTCAACAGTTGTCCAGACATCTTTGCTTCTCCTCGATGGGCGGTTCGACCGGATAGACGTTCGTTGTCCGAAGGCGCGGTCACTCGTAGACGACGCCCTCGATGCTGAACTGCGCGGCGTCGATGTTGTTGAAGAGGATGATGCGCCAGCGCACGTACCGCTGGAGGTCGGTGAAGACCCGCTGCACCACGACCGGCCCCGACGTCACAGAGTCGAACACCCCCAGGCAGACGAACCCGGCGGGGTCGCTGGCGTCCATCCCGGTGTCCATGACGAGCGCGAAGACCGGAGCGGACGCGCTCTCCTTGATCGACCACACCTTGAGCGTGAGGCGCATCGCCCGATAGCCGAGCACCTCGACGACCTCCTTCTCGGGGGCCGTGGTGCTGTCGTCGACGAGGTCATTGCTCGTGACCCATCGGACGCCGTCCGTTACGCGGAGGATGGCCGTGCTCATCCCTGCACCACGGGGACGAGGTAGAGCGTCGCCGTCCCGGAGACGAGCCTCACGTTCAAGGTCTGGAGCCCAGCGACGACCCGCACCCGTTCGACGACGCTGCCCGGAAAGAGGGCCACCGGCTCGCTGGAAGCCGTGGGCGGAGGCCCCACGGAGGGGAGCGTGATCGTCGCCGACGACGGGCGGAGGCTGAGCGCGACCACCAGCGACGCGTCCATTCCCTCCAGGAAGACCCGATAGACCGCAGGCGGGATGTCCGCGACGCTGAGCGTCGTCGTGCTGAGCGCCAGGGCGTAGCTGGAAGACGACGGGCCGAAGGCGCCATCGTTGATGCACGCCAGCGCCGCGGCGCGGGCGATCTCTTCATCGAACAAGCGCTGATAGCCCATCGAGTCGGACACTCCCCGTCAAGGACATGAACGCACGCCGCCAAACCGGGGAGAGCTCAAGAGAGCGCCGTCCCGACATCCACCCACCGTGAATCGCGAGCGACTGTGCGCCTGCCCCCCCCCAGGAAGTCAAGCTAAATATCGCACGTTCGAAATTCGAGGTACGACCGCGAGGCGTCAGCGAGGATATCCCCGGTACGACCGCGAGGCGCTCAGCGACCCGAGCCAGACCGCGACCGTGAGGGAGCGGGTGCGACCTGGCACGCTGCCAGTCGCCGTCCGGAAGCGTGGTCGATCTCCGGGCGGAGGCGGCGTCAGAATTCCGCGCTGGCAGCGTGGTAGGTCGCTTCCCCACCCTTACGGGCTGGGGTCTGGCTCGGGGTACTGACGGCCTCGCGGTCGTACCGGGGACTCCTCGCTGACGCCTCGCGGTCGTACCGGGGACTCCTCGCTGACAGCCTCGCGGTCGTACCGGGGACTCCTCGCTGACGGCCTCGCGGTCGTACCGGGGATATCCTCGCCGACGCCTCGCGGTCGTACCGGGGCCGGGCGTCTCAGCCCCCGAGGGCCAGACGTCTGGCCCCCCGCCCGCCTTACCGGGAGCTCAGCGGAGGGGTGAGGCGGTGACTGAGGGCGTGGGCGGTCTCGTCCCAGGCTCGAGTGAGAACCGCTCCAACGCAGCTCAATCGACGGAGAGGGGCACCTCGTAGATCTCGTCGGTCGGGTGCCCGGCCCTGCGATGGACGTCGAGCACGGCCTGCTTGTTGGGGCCTTCGGAGAGGCAGAAGACCTTGCCCGTCACGGGATCGGCCCAGGCCTTGATGAAGTGGACCCCGACCTGTCCCTCGATGGCCTTGTCGTGTTCGTGGGCCTCCTTGAGCTGCTGCGCCGTGAGGCCCGTCATTCCAGTGTGCACGTCCATGAATTGAGGCATGACGCCCATCCTTTCGGTGCCTCGTCGTCCCTTCCGACGAGGCGTGCGGCAACATGCGGCAGCACGCCCTGATGGCAAGTGAGCGCTTGCCCCTAGAGCGTTGGCCTGACGGGTTGAGTACGGCTTCGGAGGGCGCTTCCCCGGTACGACCGCGCGGTGTCGGACGACGGAGCCAGACCCCGAGCGTGAGCGAGGGGGAGCGCCCGCCCGGGCCATCAGTCAGCGTCCGGAATCTCCGGTGATTCCCGCTAGAATCGCGGCGCCGGAGATCTGCGCTGACGGCGTGAACGGGCGCTCCCCCTCGCTCACGCTCGGGG
>Ga0208511_100148_pt1 | contig 34346 bp, 29 predicted proteins | sample LakWasMet39_LOW7_2_FD_183879 | JGI IMG/M metagenome (GOLD analysis project Ga0208511, IMG submission 183879) | Freshwater sediment methanotrophic microbial communities from Lake Washington under simulated oxygen tension - Sediment Metagenome... | ecosystem: Environmental > Aquatic > Freshwater >...
TTTATTTATTCAAAACAATCCGTGCGCTCCGGTCCATGACAGACCGTTGCAGATCTGCTGACCTTTTTATTGTCCCAACGAACGCACTTTCAGCCAAGTGGGCAGCAACGCTTTCCACTTGGCACAAACCCTTTATCAATTGTATCGAATTGACGGCTTGAAATTTCGTTTAAGGACCGGTGTCGCAAGTCAGCGAGAGGACCCGGATTCGCTCTGACGCTGAAACTCCCATGTGCTGCGGCACATGTCTTCCAGACCCAGCTGGGCCGACCAGCCCAATTCCCGAGCGGCCTTGTCGGCCTTTGCATAACAGACCGCCACGTCACCAGGCCGACGTGGCGTGATCTTGTAAGGCACGGACTGGCCGCTGACATGCTCAAAAGCACGGACCATCTCAAGAACACTGCTGCCATGCCCCGTGCCCAGATTGACGGCATGCCAGCCCGCATGGTGGGCCAGGAAACCCAGGGCCGCCAGATGCCCTCGCGCCAGATCCATCACATGGATGTAATCCCGGACACCGGTGCCATCGGGCGTCGGGTAGTCATCCCCAAACACCTGAAGCGCCGGCCGCTGCCCCGCTGCCACCTGCGCAATGTAGGGCATCAGGTTATTTGGGATCCCGCGAGGACTTTCACCGATCAGTGCGCTGTCATGCGCACCCACCGGATTGAAATACCGCAAACAGGCGATGCGCCAACACGCGTCAGACGTGGCAACATCCAGCAGCATTTCTTCGATATGCAACTTGCTGCGCCCATAAGGATTGGTGGCACTGGTCGGGTGCTCTTCATCCAGGGGCAGGTATTGCGGTTCACCATACACCGTTGCACTGCTGCTGAACACCAGGGTTCCGATCGAGGCGGCCTGCATGGCCTGCAACAGGCTGACGGTGCCTTGCACATTGTTGGCGTAATACTCAATCGGTTGGTCGACCGATTCGCCCACCGCCTTGAGGCCGGCGAAGTGGATGACGGCTTCAATACCAGAAGTGCGCAGCGTCTGGGTCAACAATTCGGTGTCGCGAATATCGCCCTCAACAAATGCCATGGGCCGCCCGGTGATTTTCGCCAGATGCTTGACCACCCCGATGTCGCTGTTGCACAGGTTGTCGTACAGCACCACCTCATGCCCGGCTTGCGCCAACACCACCGCCGTATGACTGCCGATATAACCGGCTCCTCCGGTGAGCAGAATCTTCATGGCATGGGTTCCTTGGTCATACTTTGCGAGGGCTGTCGTGTCTTGTGGCTTCAAATGAACGGAGGCCGTTCTGGCCCATCGTGACGCGGTCTTCCTGGAAATTGAGACAATGCGACCCTACGAACGCCAAAAAGCTGGCCGCATGCGTTGATCAACCCATCCTGCGACAATGAACCCTATGAGCCAAGTTTATATCCTGACCCTTTCCTGCCCGGACCGCCTGGGCTTGGTGCATGCTGTCTCTGGTTTCCTGCTGGAGCGTGGCGGCAACATCGAAGAAGCGGCGCAGTACAACGATCCGGCCACCGGCCTGTTCTTCATGCGCGTGCAGTTCGCCTGCGGCCAGGTTAGCTACGAGGACCTGCAGACCCAGCTCAAGCTGTTTGCCGATCCGTTCCAGATGCAGTGGAGCCTGAAGGCCGCCGCGCAGTCGATGCGCACCGTCCTGTTTGTCAGCAAAGAGGGCCACTGCCTGAACGACCTGCTGTTCCGCTGGAAGATCGGTCTGCTGCCGATCGACATCCGCGCCATCGTCTCGAACCACCGTGACTTCTACCAGCTGGCGGCCAGCTACAACGTGCCTTTCCACCATATCCCGGTGACGGCGGCTACCAAGCCACAGGCCGAGGCCAAGCAGTACGAAGTGGTGCAGGCCGAAGGCGCCGAACTGGTGGTGCTGGCGCGCTACATGCAGGTGCTGAGTGACGACATGTGCCGCAAGCTTTCGGGCAAGGCCATCAACATCCACCACAGCTTCCTGCCCAGCTTCAAGGGCGCCAAGCCCTACTACCAGGCGCATGACCGCGGCGTGAAGCTGATCGGCGCCACCGCCCACTACGTAACCGCCGACCTCGACGAGGGCCCGATCATCGAGCAGGACGTGGCCCGGGTCGACCACAGCAAGACGGTGGAAGACCTGACCGCCATCGGCCGCGACACTGAGAGCCAGGTGCTGGCCCGCGCCGTGAAATGGCACAGCGAACACCGCGTCATCCTCAACGGCCACAAGACCGTGATCTTCAAGTAAGCAAGCTCACAGCTCAAGCAAAACGCCCCGCAGCCGCAAGGCCCGGGGCGTTCTGCTTTCTGCCCGTCCGAGAATCAGGCCGCGGCCGGCATTTTTTCCTTGAAGCCCAGCTTGTCCAGCGCGTCCGACAGCTGCTTCACGCTGCGGTCGGGCTGGTGCAGCTTGTCCAGGCCAAACAGGCCGATGCGGAAGGTGCTGAAGTCGGCCGGCTCGTCGCACTGCAGCGGCACACCGGCGGCCGTCTGCAAGCCCAGGCCCAGAAACTTCTTGCTGTTTTGCACCTCCGGATCGGTGGTGTAACTCACCACCACGCCCGGCGCCTTGAAGCCCTCGGCCGCCACGCTGGCAAAACCGCGGTTCTCCAGCAAGGCACGCACCTTGGCGCCGAGTGCGATCTGTTCCTGACGCACCTTCTCGAAGCCGTAGGCCTTGGTCTCGCGCATCACCTCGTCGAGTCGCGCCAGCGCGTCGGTCGGCATGGTGGTGTGGTAGGTGTGGCCGCCGTTTTCATAGGCTTCCATGACCTGCAACCACTTCTTGAGGTCGGCCGCGAAGCTGGTGCTGGTGGTGGCGTCGATGGCGGCGCGGGCGCGCTCGCTGAGCATGACCATGGCGCAAGCGGGCGAACCGCTCCAGCCCTTTTGCGGCGCGCTGACCAGGATGTCCACACCGGTGGCCTGCATGTCCACCCACATGCAGCCGGAGGCGATGCAGTCCAGCACGAACAGGCCGCCGACTTCATGCACGGCGTCGGTCACCTGGCGGATGTAGTCGTCGGGCAGGATCATGCCGGCGGCGGTTTCCACGTGCGGCGCAAACACCACGTCAGGCTTCTGGGCCTTGATGGTGGCAACAACTTCCTCGACCGGACAGGGAATCCAGGACGCCTGCGAGCCGCTGCCGACGCGGCGTGCTTTCAGCACGGTGGACTCGGCCGGGATGCTGCCCATGTCGAAAATCTGGGTCCAGCGGTAGCTGAACCAGCCGTTGCGAATGACCAGGGTTTTCTTGCCGGTGGCGAACTGGCGTGCCACGGCTTCCATGCCGAAGGTGCCGCTGCCGGGCACCAGCACGGCCGACCTGGCGTGGTAGACCTCTTTCAGGATACCGGAGATGTCCTTCATCACGCCCTGGAAGCGCTTGGACATGTGGTTGAGGGCGCGGTCGGTGTAGACGACGGAAAACTCAAGCAACCCGTCGGGATCCACATTGGGCAACAAGCCTGGCATAGCAATCTCCGGAAAAGTAGTTCTTCTCTGGCCAGCTTAGCACGCGGGGCAATACCCCGGCATCCGTGGTATTACCCAGCCGGACGCATCCCCATGGCCTCGCCCAGGTGGATCGCCTTCCCCGGCGCCCAGGCCGGATTAAAGCCGATCTGCCCACGCGGCCACAGCATCACCACGGTGGAGCCGAGCAGGAAACGCCCCATTTCCTCGCCCTGTTTCAGGCGACCCGCCTGCCCTTCGTAGTGCCACTCATGCACGGCGGGACGGCGCGGTGGATTGACCACGCCATGCCAGACCGTGGCCATGCTGCCCACGATGGTGGCGCCGACCAGGGTCAGCACCAGCGGGCCGTGGGCGGTCTCGAACACGCAGACCACGCGCTCGTTGCGCGCGAACAGGCCCGGCACGCCGCGTGCCGTGGTCGGGTTGACGGAGAACAGCTCGCCCGGCACGTAGATCATGCGCTGCAACACGCCGTCGCAGGGCATGTGGATGCGGTGGTAGTCACGCGGGCTGAGGTAGAGCGTGGCGAAGCTGCCGCTCTCGAACTGTGCGGCCAGCGCCGCATCGCCGCCCACCAGCGCCGTGGTGGAATAACGGTGGCCCTTGGCCTGGAAGATCTGGTCGCGTTCGATCGCGCCAAACTGGCTGATGGCACCATCCACCGGACAGGTGAAGTCGGCTGCCGCCTGCGGGCGGGCGCCGTCTTTCAGGGCGCGGGTGAAGAATGCGTTGAAGGTGGGGTAGCTGGCCGGATCCGGGTTGGCGGCTTCATCCATGTTCACGTTGTAACGGCGGATGAAACGGCGGATGATGGCGGTAGTCAGCGCCCCCATGGGCGCCCCGGCGACCTGACCGGCGAATGCCGTCAGGGCCTTTTTAGGCAACAGATACTGCGGCAGCACGGCAAAACGATCGGACACGGTAGCTACCGCCAGGGTGAAAGTGAATGAACACCAAATTATAGTGAGCAGGCCCTAGAATCTTCCGCATGAACGCTCCCTCTTCCAGCACCCAGGTCACGGCCCTGCAGCGCGCCGAACGGCAAGCCCAGGTCGTCCAGGCACTGCAGGCCGTGCTGCCCGACTACGCCCTGCTCTGGCACAGAGAGGACGTCACGCCCTACGAGTGCGATGGCCTGACCGCTTACCGTCAGCGCCCGCTGGTCGTGGCCCTGCCGGAAACCGAAACACAGGTGCAGGCCGTGCTCAAGACCTGCCATGCCCTGGGCGTGCCGGTGGTGGCGCGCGGTGCCGGCACCGGCCTGTCCGGCGGCGCCATGCCCAACGCCATGGGCGTGACGCTGAGCCTGGCAAAGTTCAACCAGATCCTGAAGATCGACCCGGCCAGCCGCACGGCGCTGGTGCAGGCCGGTGTGCGCAACCTGGCCATCAGCGAGGCCGCCGCACCCTACGGCATGTACTACGCACCCGATCCGTCGAGCCAGATCGCCTGCACCATCGGCGGCAACGTGGCCGAGAACTCCGGCGGCGTGCACTGCCTCAAGTACGGCCTGACGGTGCACAACGTGCTCAAGGTGCGCGGCTACACCATCGAAGGCGAACCGATCGAGTTCGGCGGCGACGCCCTCGATGCCGCCGGCTACGACCTGCTGAGCGTCTTCATCGGCAGCGAAGGCATGCTGGCGGTCACCCTGGAGGTGACGGTGCGCCTGATCCCGAAGCCGCAACTGGCCCGCTGCATCATGGCCAGCTTCGACGACATCCGCAAAGCCGGCGATGCGGTGGCGGCGGTGATTGCCGCCGGCATCATCCCGGCCGGCCTGGAGATGATGGACAAGCCCATGACGGCGGCCGTCGAGGATTTCGTCCACGCCGGCTACGACCTGGACGCCGAAGCCATCCTGCTGTGCGAAAGCGACGGCACACCGGAAGAGGTGGAAGAAGAGATCGGCCGCATGAGCGAGGTGCTGCGCGGCGCCGGCGCCACCGCCATTGCGGTCAGCCGCGACGAGGCCGAGCGCCTGCGGTACTGGAGCGGCCGCAAGAATGCCTTCCCGGCCAGCGGCCGTCTGGCTCCCGACTACATGTGCATGGATTCGACCATCCCGCGCAAACGCCTGGCCGACATCCTGCTGGCGATACAGGGCATGGAACAGAAGTACGACCTGAAGTGCCTCAATGTGTTTCATGCCGGCGACGGCAACCTGCACCCGCTGATCCTGTTCGACGCCAACGATGCCGACCAGTTGCACCGCTGCGAACTGTTCGGCGCCGAGATCCTGGAGACCAGTGTCGCCATGGGCGGCACCATCACCGGCGAGCACGGCGTGGGCGTGGAAAAGCTCAACTCCATGTGCGTGCAGTTCAGCCAGGAAGAGAACGCGCAGATGCTGGGCCTCAAGCGCGCCTTCGACCCGCAGAGTCTGCTCAACCCAGGCAAGGTGATCCCGACGCACAACCGCTGCGCCGAGTACGGCAAGATGCTGGTGCGTGCCGGCCAGATCTCGCACCCGGACCTGCCGCGTTTCTAGAACGTCTCAAATGATCGGCCTGCGCGGCTTCGCCTGGTTGTTGCTGTTGCAATCCGCGGGCGAGCTGCTGGCCCATGGCTTGCACCTGCCCTTCCCCGGCCCGGTGGTGGGCATGGTGCTGCTGCTGTTCGCACTGGGCTTCAGGCCCGTTCGCGAACCGGTGGCCGCCTGCGCCGACTACCTGCTGTCGCACCTGTCGCTGCTGTTCGTACCGGTGGGTGTGGGCGTCATGACGCACCTGGCACTGGTGAGCGAATATGGCGTGCGCATGCTGCTGGCCATCGTGCTGTCCACCTGGATCGGCCTGGCCGTCACGGCGCTGGTGCTGCGCGCGCTGGCACAGCGCGATCAACCGCCGCACGGGAGCTGAACGATGCCCAAATTCGTCGAATTGTGGGTTTACCTCTCCACCACGCCGCTGTTCGGCCTGACCGCCACGCTGGTGGTGTACGTGCTGGCGCATGCGCTGTACGTGCGGCTGCAGCAGGCGCCCTGGGCCAATCCGGTGTTGTGGACCGTGATCGCCATCGCCGGCGCCTTGCTCGCCACCGATGTCCCTTACCCCACCTATTTTTCCGGTGCCCAGTTCATCCACTTCCTGCTCGGGCCGGCGGTGGTGGCCCTGGCCTGGCCGCTGTGGCAACGGCGGGACGAATTGCGCCGGCGCTGGGTGCCGCTGCTGCTGGCGGCCCTGGCCGGCGGCGCGGCCTCGGCCGGCTCGGCACTGGCGCTCGGTTGGGCCTTCGGGCTGCCAACCGACGTGCTGCTGTCGCTGGCCTCGAAATCGGTCACTGCGCCGGTGGCCATGGGCATTGCCGAGAAGATCGGCGGCATTCCGGCGCTCGCCGCCGTGTTCGCGGTGCTGACCGGCATCGTCGGCGCCCTGAGCGGCAAGTACCTGTTCGACCTGCTGCGCATTTCCACCACGCCCACCGGCTGGATGGCGCGCGGCTTTGCCTTGGGCACCACCTCGCACGGCCTGGGGGCGGCGCGTGCGCTGCAAGTCAATGCCGATGCCGGCGCCTACGCCGGCCTGGCTCTGGGGCTGCAGGTGGTGCTGGCCTCGCTGCTGATCCCGCTGCTGTTTCGCTGGCTCTGATCGGCCTGCGGTCGGCGCCGGTGGTACATTCCGGCGCCATACCCCTTGCTTTTTCCATCTGGAGTTTCACCATGATTCATGCTTTCAAACGCCGCACCTTGGGCCTGGCTGCCGCCGGTCTGCTGTTTGGCTCGCTGGCTGCGGCCCAGCCGGCCACCATCAAGCTGATGGTCGGCTTCCCGCCCGGCGGTGGCACCGACGCCATCGCCCGCGTGCTGGCCGACAAGCTCAAGGACCAGCTCGGCACCAATGTCATCGTGGAAAACAAGGCGGGCGCCGGTGGCCAGATCGCGGCGCAGGCGCTCAAGGCCGCGCCGGCTGACGGTTCGGTGCTGTTCCTGTCGCACGACCACACCATCTCCATCCTGCCGCTGGTGATGAAGAACCCGGGCTTCGACCCGGCGCACGACTTCGTGCCGGTGGCCGGTTTTGCCAGCTTTGCCAATGGTCTGGCGCTGTCGGGCGGCACACCCGCCAAGTCTGTCAACGAATACGTGGCCTGGGTGCGCGAGCACGGCAAGGGCAAGGGCACGGTCGGCGTGCCGGCCCCGGCCTCGACACCGGAGTTCTTCGTCAAGGTGATCGGCGAAAAATACAAACTCGACCTGCAAGCCGCGCCCTACCGCGGCAGCGCGCCGATGATGGGCGACATGCTGGGCAACCAGATTGCCGCCGGTGTCGGCTCGGTGCCGGACTTCATCGAGAACCACAAGGCGGGCAAGATCCGCATGGTGGCCGTGATCGGCGCCAAGCGCCAGGCCACCCTGCCGGATGTGCCGACCTTTGACGAGCTCGGCCTGAAAGGCTTCGACGACCTGCCCTACTACGGCATCTTCGCCCCGCACGGCACGCCGAAAGCGACACTGGACCGTTACTCCGACGCGCTGGCCAAGGTCATCGCCCTCCCCGAAGTACGCGAGCGCCTGACCGCCATGGGCCTGACCGTCGGCCACATGAGCTCGCAGCAACTGGCCACCCGCGAACGCGCCTATGCCAAGACCTGGGCCAAGATCATCAAGGACAGCGGCTTCCAGGCGCAGTAAGAACCAGCCTCAAAGGATTCACCAGCCCCTCCCCCAGCAGGGGTGCTGGGTGTCCTTCTTCAAACGGCCTGTCTGGCCTAGCCAGCAGCCCGTTTGAATCCAGTTAGAACGTTTCCCAATCGCCTTTATCGTCGGCGTCACTGGTCTTCTGTGGCGTTTTGGGTGCCGGCGCACTGAGCTTGGCTGCTGGCGCCTTGGCTGCTGCGGGCTTGCGTACGGCTGCTACCGGTTTGGGCGCCTCGTACATGGCCGAGACAACCGGGGCGCGGCTGGAAGTCGCTGCCTGCCCGGCTTGTGCGTTGAGCTTGAACACCGATACCGCCTGCACCAGGTCGTTGGCCTGCCCCTTGAGGCTGGAGGCCGCCGCCGCCATCTCTTCCACCAGCGCCGCGTTCTGCTGCGTCGCCTGGTCCATCTGCGTCACGGCCTCGCCCACTTGCGCCACGCCGCTGCTCTGCTCGGAACTGGCGGCACTGATCTCGCCCATGATGTCGGTCACGCGGCGGATCGATGCCACCACCTCGCTCATGGTGGTACCGGCCTGATCCACCAAGGCGCTACCTTGCTCGACGCGCTCCACGCTGTCGGTGATCAGGGTCTTGATTTCCTTGGCGGCTTCGGCACTGCGGCCGGCCAATGAGCGGACTTCGCTGGCCACCACGGCAAAACCACGCCCTTGTTCGCCGGCACGCGCTGCTTCCACCGCCGCGTTCAGGGCCAGGATGTTGGTCTGGAAGGCGATGCCGTCGATCACGCTGATGATGTCGTTGATCTTGCGGCTCGAATCATTGATGCCCTTCATGGTGTCGACCACCTGGGCCACCACCTCGCCACCCTGTACCGCCACCGTGCTGGCGTTTTGGGCCAGCTGGTTGGCCTGGCGGGCGTTGTCGGCGTTCTGCTTGACGGTGGAACTCAGTTCCTCCATCGAGGCCGCGGTTTCTTCCAGTGCGCTGGCCTGGCTTTCGGTGCGGGCGCTGAGGTCCTGGCTGCCGTCGGCAATCTCGCTGCTGGCGGTGGTGATGCTGTCGGTCGCATGGCGCACTTCGCCCACCAGCTGGCGCAAAGAAGCCTGCATGCGCACCAGCTCCTGCATCAGACTGTTCTGGTAGCGCGTGGCCGGCACCGGATAGGCCAGATTGCCGTCGGCGATTTCATGCAGCGCCTGGCGGGCATCGCCCGGATCACCACCGAGCTCGTTGCACACCGTGTTGCGCAGGTACCAGGTGAAGCCGGCCGACATCGCCACGGCCAACAGGGCCAGCGCCACAGCAAAGGTGATCAGCCGGTTGCTCTGGCGCTCGACATCGGCCTGCGCCTCATCCGCGGCCTTGCCGGCGGCCTCGACCTGCTTGAGCAGTTCGCCCCGCAGGACGCGCCAGGCCGGCGTCTCGGTGCTGTTGAGAAGCTGGATGGTGTCGGGCGACTGCTCCTTGGTCAGCGCCACCACTTTCTCCTGCGCTTGGGCATGGGCGGCACGCAGCGCCGGCAGCTTGCCCAGCCCGGCCTCAAACTGCGTGCCCTTGGCGGTCTGGACCGCATCGGCATAGGCCTTCTCGTAGGCCACGCGCGCCACGTCCAGATTCTTTGGCGCCTGGGGGTTGGCCGGGTCGAGCACAATGTTGCGCAAGGCCTGCCCCATCTGCAGCCCCTGCGCATACATCTCGGTCAGACCGGCACTGATGCGCTGCTCGGTTTCAATGTAACGATGGAATTCATTCTTGGTGTGGACCAGCCCGCCGATGCTACCGGCCAGCCCCAGAATGAACAGCACCGCGGGGATCACGGCACAGAGGAGAAGTTTGCTGCTGAATTTCACGTCGATGCCCTGCATGTTGTTATGCCTGAATTCTATGATTCATCGGCCACTTATATTGACTTCTTAATACCAAGGGGGGCATATGCCCCCCTTTTTTGGGACTTAGAACCGACTCACGGAATCAGAGCAGTTCCAGCGCCACGGCCGTCCCTTCGCCGCCGCCGATGCACAGCGTGGCCAGGCCGCGCTTGAGACCGCGGGCCTGCAGGGCGTACATCAGCGTGACCATGATGCGGGCGCCGGAGGCGCCGATCGGGTGGCCCAGCGCGCAGGCGCCGCCGTTGACGTTGACGATGTCGTGCGACACCTTGAGTTCAGCCATCAGCGCCATCGGCACCACGGCAAAGGCCTCGTTGACTTCCCACAGGTCCACATCCTTGACGCTCCAGCCGGCCTTGGCCAGCGCCTTCTGCGTCGCGCCCACCGGCGCCGTGGTGAACCAGTTCGGCTCCTGCGCGTGCACCGCATGGGCCACGATTTTGGCCAGCGGCTTGCAACCCAGCTTGGCGGCGGTGGAAGCGCGCATCATCACCAGGGCGGCGGCGCCATCGTTGATGGACGAGCTGCTGGCGGCGGTGATGGTGCCGTCCTTCTTGAAGGCCGGCTTGAGCGCCGGGATCTTGTCGAGCTTGGCCTTGCCCGGGCCTTCGTCGATGGAGATCACGGTGTCGCCGGCACGGCCCTTGACCGTGACCGGGGTGATCTCGGCGGCAAAGGCGCCGGACTGGATGGCCGCCTGCGCGCGGCGCACGCTGGTGATGGCGAAGTGGTCCTGCGCCGTACGGTCGAAGCTGTACTTGGCGGCGCACTCCTCGCCGAAGGTGCCCATGGAGCGGCCGGCCTCGTAGGCATCTTCCAGGCCGTCGAGCATCATGTGGTCGTAAATCTTGTCGTGGCCCATGCGGTAGCCGCCACGGCCCTTGAGCATGAGGTAGGGCGCGTTGGTCATGCTCTCCATGCCGCCGGCGACGATCACGTCGGCCGAACCGGCCTGCAGCATGTCGTGCGCGAACATGGCCGCGCGCATGCCGGAGCCGCACATCTTGGACAGCGTCACCGCGCCCGCACTCTTGGGCAGGCCGCCCTTGAAACCCGCCTGGCGCGCTGGCGCCTGGCCCTGGCCCGCCATCAGGCAGTTGCCGAACAGCACTTCATTGACAGCCTCCGGCGCAATACCGGCACGCTCGACCGCGGCCTTGATGGCAGCGCCGCCGAGGTCATGGGCGGCCAGCGTTGAAAAATCGCCCTGGAAGGCGCCCATGGGGGTGCGGGCGGCACCGACGATGACGATGGGGTCGGACATGATGTGCTCCTTTTGTCTGAATACAAGTGGTCACATTTTGCCGCGAAAGCCCTCTGCGCGGACCTGCAGCCGCAGTCCGGACGATTACGTATGTCCCGCAGGTGGCACGCCTCGGCGGCACGCTGGCAACCGGGCATACCAGCGGCTCGACAGCGTGAATCCGGGTGAGCCGGGCAACGATTTGTGCTGGCACCATGAGGCGCCCGGCTTGCCCGGATTCACGCCTGCTACCCGCATCAGGGGACCACGAATCAGACCTTCGTGATCGGAATGTAGATCTCCCCGCCCGCGCGCCTGAACTCCTCCGACATGCTTTCCATGCCGGCAGTCAAGGCCTGTTCCTCGCTCACGCCTTGTGTTTTGGCGAACTCGCGCACCTCCTGCGTGATCTTCATGGAGCAGAACTTCGGACCGCACATGGAGCAGAAGTGCGCCACCTTGGCCGAGTCCTTCGGCAGCGTTTCGTCATGGAATTTCTGCGCCGTGTCCGGGTCGAGCGAGAGGTTGAACTGGTCCATCCAGCGGAACTCGAAGCGCGCCTTGGACAGTGCATCGTCACGCGCCCGCGCCCCCGGGTGGCCCTTGGCCACGTCAGCCGCGTGCGCCGCGATCTTGTAGGTGATGATGCCGGTCTTCACGTCCTCGCGGTCCGGCAGGCCTAGGTGCTCCTTGGGCGTCACGTAGCACAGCATGGCGGTGCCGAACCAGCCGATCATGGCCGCGCCGATGCCGCTGGTGATGTGGTCGTAACCGGGTGCGATGTCGGTGGTCAGCGGGCCCAGGGTGTAGAACGGCGCCTCGCCACAGTGCTTCAACTGCTCGGTCATGTTGGCCTGCACCATGTGCATGGGCACATGGCCCGGGCCTTCGATCATGGTCTGCACATCGTGCTGCCAGGCAATCTTGGTGAGTTCACCCAGGGTACGCAGCTCGGCGAATTGGGCCTCGTCGTTGGCATCCGCGCCCGAGCCGGGGCGCAGGCCGTCGCCGAGCGAGAAGCTCACGTCGTAGGCCTTCATGATGTCGCAGATGTCTTCGAAGTGGGTGTAGAGGAAGTTCTCCTGGTGGTGCGCGATGCACCACTTGGCCAGGATGGAGCCGCCGCGCGACACGATGCCGGTGACGCGATTGGCCGTGAGGTGAATGAAAGGCAGACGCACGCCGGCATGGATGGTGAAGTAGTCCACGCCCTGCTCGGCTTGCTCGATCAGCGTGTCGCGGAAGATGGCCCAGGTGAGGTCTTCCGCCACGCCGCCCACCTTCTCCAGGGCCTGGTAGATCGGCACCGTGCCGATGGGCACCGGCGAGTTGCGCAGGATCCAGTCGCGCGTGGTGTGGATGTTGCGTCCGGTAGACAAGTCCATCACGGTATCGGCGCCCCAGCGCGTGGACCACACCAGCTTTTCCACCTCTTCCTCGATGCTCGAGGTCACCGCCGAGTTGCCGATGTTGGCGTTGATCTTGACCAGGAAGTTGCGGCCGATGACCATCGGCTCCAGCTCGGGGTGGTTGATGTTGGCCGGGATGATGGCGCGTCCGCGCGCCACCTCGTCGCGCACGAACTCGGGCGTCACTTCACGCGGAATGGCAGCGCCGAAACTGTGGCCGACCAGGCGCTTCTCGCGCTCGGCATTGCCCAGGTAGGGCACCATCCAGTCGCGTTGCTGGTTCTCGCGAATCGCCACGTACTCCATCTCGGGCGTGATGATGCCGCGACGGGCATAGTGCATCTGGCTCACGTTGGTGCCAGCCCTGGCCCGGCATGGCGTGCGCTGCAGCCCGGCGGCCTGGACGCGCAGGGCGGCCAGCGCATCGCTCTCGCCGTGCTTCAGGCCATCATCGAGCGCGTAGGGTTGACGGCCGGCATAGGCCTCGGTGTCGCCACGTGCGGCAATCCAGCCCTCGCGCAAGGCCGGCAAGCCCCGATGCACGTCGATGACGGCCTGCGGGTCGGTGTAGGGACCGGAGGCATCGTAGACCGTGATGGCCTCACCGTTGCTCTGCGTGATTTCACGCATCGGCACGCGCACATCGGCGCGCGTGCCGGGCACATGAATCTTGCGCGAGGCAGGCAGCGGCTCGCGCGTGAGGGAGATGAACTGGGCCAGTTTGTCGGGTGCATTCATGCGAAGTCTCCTTGTGACAGCAAACACATTGCTCCGAAGGAGGTCCACAGAACGCGAACCGGAAGACGGCACGAGGCCAGCAAGCGGGACAGACCAAGCCCCTCCATGAGGAAAAAGGCGGCAGGTCAGGCTCTTCTTACGCCGGTATGAACCGGATCAAGTTCGCGGGTTTGGAATCCATCTCAGCGCAACCATTGCGCACCCCGGGCAAGACAAAGTGTACGCCAGCCCATGACCAACGCCATGACCGCGGTCAATTTTTGCCGCGCAGGAAACTACATGCTGGTGCGCTGCTGAGAGAAGCGCCGGCTGCGCTCGTAGGGAAACACGTCGTAAACATACCCTTGCCGGATGCGTTCCTGGTGGCTTTGCCAGAAGGTCACATCGAGCAGGTCGGCATGGTGCTGCATGAAAATCTCGCGCACCACCGGATTGCCCAGCAGGAAGGGGGCGAAGGTTTCGGGGAACACATCGTGCGGGCCGACGCTGTACCAGACCTCGCCCGACATCTCCTCTTCCTCGTTGCGCGGCTGCGGCACGCGGCGGAAGTTGCAGTCGGTGATGTACTCGATCTCGTCGTAGTCGTAGAACACCACCTTGCCGTGGCGCGTGATGCCGAAGTTTTTCCACAGCATGTCGCCGGGGAAGATGTTGGCGGCCACCAGGTCCTTGATGGCGTTGCCGTAATCGATGACGGCACGCTCCAGTTGGGCGCGCGCACGAATGGCGACTTCGCTGGTGTTGCCGGGGTCGGTCGCACCCGCATCGAACGCCTCCTGCAGGTAGATGTTGAGCGGGATCATGCGCCGCTCGATGTACAGGTGCTTGATGATCACCTCGCTGCGGCCGTCGCCGTCGCGGTCGCTGATCTCCAGCTGGCTGGGGGCGAACTTCTGGATCTCGGCGATCAGCTCGTCGTCGAAGCGTTCGCGCGGGAACGCCACCAGGCTGTACTCCAGCGTGTCGGCCATGCGGCCCACGCGGTCGTGCTGTTTCACCAGCAGGTACTTGCCCTTGACCTGCTCGCGCGTGGTGTCCTTCGGCGGCGGATACCAGTCCTTGATGAGCTTGAACACATAGGGAAAGGACGGCAGATCGAACACCAGCATCACCATACCCTTGATGCCCGGTGCGATGCGGAACCGGTCGGTCGAGTGCTTGAGATGGAAGAGGAAGTCGCGATAGAACAGCGTCTTGCCCTGCTTGGCCAGGCCCAGGGCGTTGTAGAGCTCGGCACGCGGCTTGCGCGGCATCATGCTGCGCAGGAACTGCACGTAGGCCGACGGCACCTCCATGTCCACCATGAAGTAGGCGCGCGCAAAGGAGAACAGCATGAGCATGTCATCCTCGCCGAACAGCGCGGCGTCGATCACCAGCTGGCCGTCTTCGTCGTGCAGGATGGGCAGGGCAAACGGCACCTCGACGAATCCATTGATGATCTTGCCCACCACGTAGGCGCCCTTGTTGCGGAAAAACAGGCTGGACAGCACCTGCACCTGGAAATTGGCACGCAGCTTGGTCTGGCCCAGCTGGCCGTTCACCGCCGCCAGCACGTAATCGACATCACGCGCCAGGTCTTCGAACTCGCACAGCAGCTGGAAGTTGGTGATGATGCGCTCGATGGTCTCACGCAGCGTCTCGCGCGTCGGGTAGTAGGCACGGTAGGTCGGCTTGGCAGCCGGCTCGTCGTTTTCGATGTACTCGGTGCTGACGGCAGGACGCACGAAGATGAAGTCGTTCTGGAAGTGCGTGCGGTGCAGGATCTTGCAGGTGACCGAGTTGAAAAAGGTCTCGGCCAGCTCGGGCTGGTGGTGATCGACCAGCAGGCCGATGTAGTGCAGCTTGACCTGATGCCAGATGGCCATCGGCTGCGTCCCGGCCTGAAATTCCTTGGCCAGCCGCTGCACGCATTCCTTGACGCGCAGGTCGTAGAACTCGATGCGTTCACGCTGGGCGCGCTGCTGGCCATGCCAGTCGGCCGTCTCAAAACGATGCTTGGCGCGCGCCGACTCGGTGCGGAACAGCCGGTAGTGGCGGTTGAAACCATCCATCATCGCCTTGGCGATGTCGTAGGCGATGGAGGAGTCAAGCCGCTGCGGGAACATCGAGGCCTCAGGACCTGGCGGCAAGCACCCCCTGAATCGCGGCCCGGTACATGGGCTCGATCGAATCAGTGCTGTTGATGGTCATCTTGAGATCCTGCAACAAGCCATCGTTCACCCCGAAGGACCAACCGTGAATGCTGACGTTCTGGCCGCTGGCCCAGGCATCGAGCATGACGGTGCTGACGCCCACATTGACCACCTGCTCGATGACGTTGAGCTCCACCAGGGCGTCATGGCGATGGCGCTCCGGCATGGCGTCCAGCAGCCCGCGATGGCGGTCGCGCACATCCTGGATGTGGCGCAGCCAGTTGTCGGCCAGACCGATGCGCGCCCCCTCCAGCGCGGCCTGCACGCCGGAGCAGCCGTAGTGACCGACCACCATGATGTGCTCGACCTTGAGCCGCTCGACCGCAAACTGGATGGCAGACAGTGCGTTCAGGTCCGAATGCACCACGATGTTGGCGACATTGCGGTGAACAAACACCTCGCCCGGATCGAGGCCGGTGATCTGGTTGGCCGGCACCCGGCTGTCGGAGCAGCCGATCCACATGTACTTGGGCGTCTGCTGTTTGACCAGCCCGGTGAAGAAGCCGGGGCGTTCGCGCTCCATCTGCTCGGCCCAGGCACGGTTATGGGAAAACAGGTCATCGAGGGATTTGTTCATGTGTTCGATTGTCCTATACGGCCAATAAACCCTAGCGTCGCAAGGCAACGCGCACATTCCAGTCCAGCAAGCCCAGTTGCGCGCGCGCCTGGGCGTCCTGCCGGGCATCGAAGCGGCAGTCGCTCCCGCCCTGCACCCCGCCCGGTGAACAGACAAAGCTGGCCGGATCGCCCAGCGTCCAGCTGCCTTGGGCATTGCGGGCCGTGCCGTAGTAATTCAGGCTGAGCGGCGCATTCAGGGCCGGGTTGGCCTGTTTCGCCGGGTCGAGCAGCAGATTTCGGCCGGTGTTGACATAACCCTGGTTCACCCCCAGCAGCGGCAGCAGGGTGGAGAACATGTCGCGGTGGCTGGCCGGCAGCTGGCGCTGCGGACCGCAAGCCAGATCGTCGCCCCAGATGACGAACGGCACCTGGCTGAACAGGTAGCGCCGCTCGGGCGTGGCGTACAGGCCAAAGCTGCGCACATTGTGGTCGCCGGTGGCGGCAATCACGGTATTGGCGTGCTGCGGACCGCTTCTCACTTCCTGCACCAGGCCGCCGAGCAGGTCGGTCGCGTAGTGATAGGAGTCAATGTTGAGCCACAACGTCTCGGCGTTGCGCTCACCGCCCCACTTGGCGGGGTTGCGCTCGACCCGCCGGTACTCCGGCGGCAGGTCGTAAGGCGGGTGGTTGGTGGAGGTGAGCACAAAAACGAACAGCGGCTTGTCCTGCTTCTCCTTCAGGCGCCGGGACAGGTAGCGGAAAACATAACTGTCCCAGACGCCCCAGATGCCCAGTGTGGCCTCGGGATAGGCGGCCTTGAGGTTGTTCGCATCCACCACTTCGTCGAAGCCCTGGGTCTTGAGCACACGGTCAAGCTCGCGCCAGCCCGAGCGCGCCGAAGTCACGAACAGCGTGCGGTAGCCGGCCTGCTTCAGGATCAGCGGAATCGACCAGGGGATCGGCTGCTTGCCTTGCGGCCCGAGCGTCAGCGGCGTGATCGGGGTGGAGAACAGGATGGCTTCGAGCGAAGGGTGCGTGCCGGGCTGCGCCGAATCGAAATTGGAAAAGTGGCAGGCGTTCGCCATCGTCGGCGCCAGCCGACCCAGCACGTCGAAGTCCTTGGCCTGGTAGCGGAAGGGCTCGGCGCTCCACGACTCCATCAGGAAGAACAAGAGGTTCTTGCTTGGCTTGCCGGCGGCAGGGGCGACATCCGTCCCATGAGCGAACAGCGTGGCGCGCAGCGCCGTCTCATCGGCCGCCTCGATGCCGAGCACGCGCGCCGCCGCCATGGGCGAGCCGTAACCCAGCCGCTTGAGGCCGAGCAGCGGGTCACTGAGATTTTGCGAATCGCGCCGACCGTCCCAGGCGAACTTGAGCGCGATCACGCCGTTGGGCACCATGTCGTTGAGAAACTGCGAAGTGGTGACCGAGACGTTCTGCCGCCCCAGCGCCATCGCGCGCAGCGTGCCCTTGGTGGTCAGTGCCAGCAGGAACAGCGCCAGCAACACCCCCAGCAGGGTCAGCCAGACCGGAATAAGCCGGTCACCGATGCCGCGGTTCAGCCGCTGGCTCAACCGGCCATAGGCCGCCTTGCGGGCCGCCATGGCACCCCAGCTCGCGGCGGCGAGCACGACCAGCGTCAGCGTCACCGGGAAGTCGCTCCAGATGGTCTGCAGAATGGCCTTGGTGTCGTCCTCGAAGAAACCGAACACCACCGGATCGATCGGCGTCTTGTAGAAACCGAAGTAATGCAGGTTGACCAGTGAGGCGGTGACGAACAGCAAGGTCACCGTGCCGATCAGCCAGCCGTGCCAGCGCGCCGGCACGATGATCAGCACCGGCCACAGCAGAATGGCCGCCGCGGCGCAGACCTTGAGGTCGAAGCGCGCGCCCTGGAACACCACGGACCAGAGGTCGGCCAGCGAGACCTCGAGGCCTTCGGGCCAGTGCCAGGCGATCTGCCCCACGCGCAGCAGCGACAGCGCACAGGCCACGCACAGCACCATGACCCAGGCCTGCAGGGTGGCGGAGGCCAGTGCCCCCAGCAGATGCCGGCCGAAGGTCCGCAGCGAAAACTTCATTGTCGAACTTCCCTTATTCACGCAGGGAAGTATTGTGCCGCCTGCCGGCGCCACCCGTCTCCGGGGCGGCACCCGGTCACATGGTTTCGGCAAACAGCTCGCGGCCGATCAGCATGCGGCGGATTTCGCTGGTGCCGGCACCGATCTCGTACAGCTTGGCATCGCGCCACAGGCGGCCCAGCGGGTATTCGTTGATGTAGCCGTTGCCGCCATAGATCTGCACGCCCTCGCCGGCCATCCAGGTCGCCTTCTCGGCACACCACAGGATGACCGAGGCGCAGTCCTTGCGCACCTGGCGCACGTGTTCGGTGCCCAGCATGTCCAGGTTCTTGGCCACGGTGTAGGCGAAGGAACGGCCGGCCTGCAGCACGGTGTACATGTCGGCCACCTTGCCCTGGATCAGCTGGAACTCGCCGATGCTCTGGCCGAACTGCTTGCGGTCGTGGATGTAAGGCACCACGTTGTCCATCACCGATTGCATGATGCCCAGCGGCCCGCCGGTCAGCACGGCGCGCTCGTAGTCCAGGCCGCTCATCAGCACCTTGGCACCACCGTTGACGCCGCCCAGCACGTTCTGCGCCGGCACTTCCACGTTCTGGAACACCAGCTCGCCGGTGTGGCTGCCGCGCATGCCCAGCTTGTCGAGCTTTTGCGCGATGGAAAAGCCCTTCATGCCCTTCTCGATCAGGAAGGCGGTGACACCGCGCGCGCCCAGCTCGGGTTCGGTCTTGGCATAGACCACCAGGGTATCGGCATCCGGGCCGTTGGTGATCCACATCTTGTTGCCGTTGAGCAGGTAATAACCACCCTTGTCTTCGGCTTTCAGCTTCATGCTGATCACGTCCGAGCCAGCGCCGGGCTCGCTCATGGCCAGGGCGCCGACATGCTCGCCCGAAATCAGTTTGGGCAGGTACTTGCGGCGCTGCTCGTCATTGCCGTTGCGCTTGATCTGGTTCACGCACAGGTTGCTGTGCGCGCCGTAGCTCAGGCCGACGCTGGCCGAAGCGCGCGAGATCTCCTCCATGGCGATCATGTGCGCCAGGTAGCCCATGTTGGCGCCGCCATACTCTTCGCCCACGGTGATGCCGAGCACGCCCAGGTCACCCATCTTGCGCCACAGGTCCATCGGGAACTGGTCGTTGCGGTCGATCTCGGCCGCACGCGGCGCGATCTCGGCCTGCGCGAAGTCGCGCACCGCATCGCGCAGGGCATCAATGTCGTCGCCGAGTTGGAAGTTGAGTCCGGGCAGGTTCATGCAAGTCTCCGTCGAATGAAATGGGGTTAATAAGTCTTGGGCACCGGCACCAGGGTCTGTTGCATCACGGCGCAGGAACTGTGCTTGCCACTGGCATCGACATGCACCACTTCGGCAGTGGTAACGATGATGCGGCGGCCGGCTTTCACCACGCGCCCGGTGGCGCGTAGCTCACCGCCCTGGAAGGCCGCCAGAAAATTGATCTTGTATTCAACCGTCGTAACTTCCATGCCCTCGGGGGCCAGGGTGAGCCCGGCATAACCACCGGCGATGTCGGCCAGCGCGCCCATGGCGCCGCCATGAAAACCGTCCTGCTGCTGGGTCACCCGGTCGGAATACGGCAGCACCAGTTCGCACAAGCCCGGCTCGACGCGCAGCAGGCGCGCGCCGAGGTGGCGCATCATGCCCTGGCGCTCGAAGCTGGCCTGCACGCGGGCGAACTCAGGCTGCATGGGCCTTCTTCCCGCGCTTGGCCTCGACCTTGGCCAGCAGGGCCCGCGCCTCGCGCTGGTGGGCCTTGATCTCGTCGAGGTTGGCCTGCAGGTCGGCCATCTGCTCTTCCACCTGCTTGCGGTGCTGGGCCAGAACGTCGAGGAATTTCTGCAACTGCACCCCGGTGTCGCGCGGGCTGTCGTACATGTCGATGATCTCTTTGGCCTCGCTCAGGCTCAGGCCCAGGCGCTTGGCGCGCAGCGTGAGCTTCAGGCGCGTGCGGTCACGCCCGCTGTAGACCCGGTTGCGCCCGGCAGGGCCGGACCGCTCGGGTTGCAGCAGACCCATGTCTTCATAGAAGCGCATGGCGCGCGTGGTCAGATCGAACTCCCGGGCCAGATCGCTGATGCTGTAGGTGGTTGCCATGGATCGTGAAGAACGGTTGAAGAACAAAGGGCCAACGCCACGTCCCGGCAGCCCACCCACCAGGGTGGCCCGCATTGACGTTTACGTAAACGTCAATTATGCCGTCAAAATCCGAACCGGCCCCGATGGCGGGAAGTCAGCGCCGTGGCTGGTCCGGCCGCAGCAGCAGGAACACCACCAAGGCGGCCAGCGCCAGCCCGGCGGCGAACAAAAAGGCGCCGGCCGGGTGCACCAGCCACAGGGCCCCGGCGATCAGCGAGGCGGGCAGGTAGATCAGGCCCGTCACGAAGTTGTGCAGACCGATCGCCGAGGCGCGCCGCTCCTGCTCCAGATCGGCGATGAAGGCCTTGCTCTGGGCCTCGTCAATCGCGTAGAACAGACCAAAAAGCACGAACAGCAGCACGATCTGCCAGGGCTCGCGGGCAAAGGCAAAGCCCAGGCTCATCAGCAGATAGGTCAGGTAGCCCAGCATGACCGTGCGTCCCCGCCCCAGTCGATCCCCCAGCTTGCCGATCAGCGGGGCGGTGATGACGCAGGCAATGTTGAACAAGGCATACAGCAGCACGACATCCTTGACCGTGAAGCCGACGCTGTGGGCGCGCAGCAGCAGAAAGCTGAAGCTGAAGTAGGCCAGCGAAAAAATGGCGGAAGTGATCAGGTAACGTTTGAAGGCCGGGCTGAGGGTGCCCCAGGTTTCAAACATGTTCTCGCGCTGGTGCGGCACGCCGGGCTGGTCTCTGACCCAGGCCAGGACCACGATGCTGAGCAGGGCAGGAACGAGCGCCACCCAGAACAGGATCTGGTAGGTCGCCAGCCCCTCCCCCAGCCATGACAGCAGGCCGTAGGCGACCAGCGGCCCCAGCACGGCTCCCGCCTTGTCCAGCGCCTTGTGCACCCCGAAGGCGTAACCACGCGTGGCCTGGTCGGCCACCGCCGACAGCCAGGCATCGCGCGGCGGGCCGCGGAAACTCTTGCCCAGCCGTTCGATGACACGAAAAACACCAAGACCTGTCACCGAGCTGGTACTCAGCAGGATCAGTTTCGCCAGGGTTGAAAACCCGTAACCGGCCAGCGCAAAAACCTTGCGTTTGCCGGTGCGATCCGACAGCCAGCCCGACAGGTAGTTCAAGGAAGCAGCCGCCAGGTCGGCACAGCCCTCGATCAGGCCGAGCAAGGCGACCGATGCCCCGGCGATGGTCGTGAAGAACACCGCAAACACGGCAAAAATCATCTCCGAACTCAGGTCCGTCAGAAAGCTCACCAGCCCCAGCTTGAGCACATCGGGATGCACACCCGGCTTGTTGCGTCCTGATTCGTCCGGCATCATGGTTTCCTGTTTGTCGGCATGGGCCCGTTTCGACCGTCTGGCATTCTGGCCCTTTTGTCCAGCAGGGCCCATGGACGGCGGCGCACATGGTACGTGGACCACGACAGGACCGTAGCACAAGGGCGACAACCTCACGCGACAGGCGTCTCTAGAATGGACTGATGATTGACGCTGATGTCAACGTTGATTGTGTTGTACGGACCCGCACCCCATGAACGAACTCGAACGCCAGCTCCACTACCCCCTGGGCGACACCCTGCCCGAGCCCGGCACCACGCTGGAGATTGTCCCCGGCGTCCGCTGGGTCCGCATGGCCCTGCCTTTTGCGCTGGACCACATCAACCTCTGGCTGCTGCGTGATGAAGTGGATGGCCGCCCCGGCTGGAGCGTGGTCGACTGCTGCATCAGCCGCGACGAAGCCAAAGCACAGTGGGAACAGATCTTCAGCAACGAGTTCGAAGGCCTGCCGCTGCTGCGCGTGATTGTGACCCACATGCACCCGGACCACATCGGCCTGGCCTACTGGCTGTGCCAGCGCTGGAGCACGCCCGAGCATGCCTGCCGCCTGTGGATCAGCGCCACCGACTACAACCTGGCGCGCGTCGGCTCGGCCGGCACCAACGGTTTCGGCGGCGACAGCTCGGCGCTGTTCTTCGCCTCCCACGGACTGACCGACCCGGCCTCAATGGAGAAGATCCGCGAACGCGCCAGCTACTACCCCACACTGGTGCCGGCGGTGCCGCGCCATTTCCGCCGCCTGATGGAGGGCGACGTGCTGGCCATCGGCGGCCGCGCCTGGCGCTGCATCAGCGGCTACGGCCACGCACCGGAACACATCTCGCTTTACTGTGACGAACTGAAGCTGTTGATCGGCGGCGACATGATGCTGCCACGCATCTCCACCAACGTCAGCGTATTCGACATGGAACCCGAGGCCAACCCGCTGCAGCTGTTTCTGCATTCCATCGACAAGTTCAAGACGCTGCCGGCCGACACGCTGACCCTGCCCTCACACGGCAAGCCCTTCACCAACCTGCACCGACGCATCGAGCAGTTGCACGAACACCACCGTGACCGCCTGGCTGAGGTGTTGCAAGCCTGTCGCGAGCAGGCGTGCAGTGCGGCCGACGTGCTGCCCATCCTGTTCAAACGCAAGCTCGATCTGCACCAGACCACCTTTGCGATGGGCGAGTCGATCGCGCACCTGCATGCACTGTGGTTCGAAGGACAACTGCAGCGCAGCAGGGATGTGCATGGCGTGTACCGCTTCACGGCCAGCGTTGATGCGCGAGTCTTGCGCACCTGATACGACTCGATACAAATCGCCCGTCAACGGTGCTCGCAACAAGCTCGTTGTGGAAAGGCCTCCGGGCTTTTCCGGAGCAGCACATTGAACTTTGAAAGGCATTTGACATGAACAAAATCCTCGCTTCCCTGATCGCCGGTTTGTTCGCTGCTGGCGTGTTCGCACAAGCTGCTGCACCTGCCACTCCGGCTACGCCGGCCACACCCGCAGCACCCGCCAAGGTCGAAGCGAAAGCCGATGCCAAGGCCGCGAAAAAAGCCGAAGTGAAGAAGAAGGTGGCCGTCAAGAAGGCGGAAAAAGCCGCCGAGAAAAAGGACGATGCCAAGAAATAATTTCCGGCTTCTGCTCCAGGAAAAGCCCGCTCAGTGCGGGCTTTTGTTTTGCTGAGGCTGCTTCACGGAGCGCGCCTTATGCGCAATAACCCGTAGGCCGCTGTGTGGCGCGCGCCACCTACAATGCCTCCGTCTGGTGCCGCAGGTGCCTGTTTGTGGAGCGCACCGCGTGCAAGCCATTTTTTCCTGGTTTCGTTTTTTCCTGCCTGAGCCGCTGACTGTCGGGCGGCGCGAAATCTGGCTTGGCTGTCTCGGCGCCGGGCTCGGTCTTCTCGGCACGGAATGGCTGAGCCATCTCATTCTGGGCAATGCCAATCCCTGGTTCATTGCCCCCATGGGAGCCTCCGCCGTGCTGCTGTTCGCTGTGCCAGCCAGTCCGCTGGCACAGCCATGGTCGATTGTGGGCGGCAATCTGGTGTCCGCACTGATCGGTGTGAGTTGTGCGCAGTGGCTCGGCCAAACGGGCCTGGCCGCCGGCGTGGCCGGGGCGCTGGCCATCGGCGCCATGTTCGCCTTGCGCTGCCTGCACCCTCCCGGGGGCGCCGTGGCCCTGACCGCCGTGCTGGGCGGCCCCGCCGTGAGCCAGCTTGGGTATGGTTTCGCATTCTGGCCGGTGGCGACAAATTCCTGCCTGCTGCTGTTGCTGGCACTGGTGCTCAACAACCTGATGCAGCGACGCTATCCCCACCAGCCCGCACCGCAACCCCACCCGCACCTCACGACCGACCCGTTGCCGAGCGCGCGCTTGGGCTTCACGCATGCCGATCTGGACGCAGCGCTGTCCGGCCAGCATGAGTTGCTGGACATCAGCAAGGACGACCTGGAGGAAATCCTGACCCGCGCGCAGCTGCATGCCAGCCGCCGCAAATGGGGCGACGTCTACTGCCGCGACATCATGTCGCACGATGTGGTCCACATCGGACCGCGCGACTCGCTGGACGCAGCCTGGGACCGTCTGGCAAAGCACAAGGTCAAGGCCTTGCCGGTGACAACAGCCGACGGCACGCTGGTGGGCATCGTCTCGCTGCATGACTTTTTCATCAGCCACAGCGCCCCGACGTCGCGCATGGTGCCGGCCATGAGCACGGCACGCTACGTGGAAGACATCATGACGAGCAAGGTGCGCGTGGCATGGCCGGAGCAACCGATGGTCGATCTGGTCGGACTCTTCTCCGATGGGGGTCTGCACCACATGCCGGTGGTCGATGCGCAGCAGCGTGTGGTCGGCATGATCACGCAGTCCGATCTGGTGGCCGCGCTGTTCAAGACCGGCATCGGTAATCCGGCCCCGGCTGCTTGAGGTCAGGACCATGGAGCACACTCTGCCATCCGGAACCGCCCCCGCCACCTCGTTGACGGTGCTGCACATCGGTGCAGAGCAGACCACGGTACTCAACCACCAGGGCAGCACCCAGGCCAGCCCGCTGGCGCTGAACATCGGCGCACAGAAGACCGCGCGGCTGTTCTTCAAGCATGCGCCGCCCACGCCTTACGAGCTGGAGAATGCCATCGCAGCCGTCGAGGACGAGGTGATGCGCGTCCGCTCGCAGAGCGTGCCGGGCTCGCGTCTGGTCACGTCGGACGCTGCCATTTGCGAGATCGCCCGGCTGGCCGGTCTCGCGCCGGCCGCGCAGATCGAATTGCCGCTTGACGCCATGGAACAGGTCTTTCAGCGGCTGACGGCGCTCAGTCTGGGACGCCCCGCTTCACAGGAAGACATGCCGACCGAGACCGCGTTTGCCGCCACCCTGCTGATCCTGCGCGAATTCATGCAGCACCTGCATTTCGCCTCGATCACCGTGCAGAGATAAGCACGGACGTTCAGGCAGCGTCAGCCCAGCCAGCGCGTCCAGCTCCACGGCAGCCAGGCCGCCAGCGCCACCAGCAGCAAACCCACGGACACGATGGAGCCGAAGCGCGCACCGCCGGCGGCGTAGGCCGCCACGATCTTGCTCACGCTGTTGGTGGAGAAGGCCAGCAACACTGCCGTGAGCATGGTGGCCACATCGGTGCCACCGTGCGCCGCCAAAGTGATGGCGGCGGCCGACACCGAGTGCATGTCGGCAAAACCGGCCAGGGCGGTGGCCGCCAATGTGGCCAGAGTCCCGAAAGCCGCCTGCACCCAGGTCACCAACGCCGTCACACCCGACAGCAGCAGCGCCAGGCCGATGGACTGCCCCAGATGGAAAGCGCGTCCCTTCACATCGCTGTCCAGCACCGGGGCGCCGATACGACGGAATGCGACCAGGCCCAGCGCCAGCGCCATCACCAGCGCGCTGCCCATGGCTGGCGCCAGGACGCGCAGGGACGAGGGATTCAGCACCAGTGCCATCAGCATCACCTGCAAGGCCGTGGAGACGGTGGAAAACCAGGCGCCCGCCACGCAGGCGCTGCGCAACTCCGGGTGCTTGCTCGCGCGCGCGCCCATGGCCGCAATGGTGGCGGTGCTGGAAACAAACCCCGCCACCAGCCCCGACAGCGGCATGCCGAGCCGGGCACCGAACAGGCGCAGCGCCACATGGCCCACCGCCTGCACCGCCATGATCAAGACCACCAGCAGCCACACCGTGCGCGGGTTCACGCCAGCCAGCCAGGTCAGCGGCTGGTCGGGTGTCAGCGGAAGAATGATGAGGGCCGAGCCGGCCAGCACCAAGGCATCGCGCAATTCCTGCTCCGACAGCGTGCGCGTGGAAAAGCGCTGCAGCGGCTCACGCGCCGCCAGCAGGCCGGCCACCACCACGCCGCCAGCGGCCGCCTCGGCCTGGTGCTCCACCGTCAGGACCCCCAGCAGAAAGGTGATGAACAGCGCCATCTCGGTGGTGACGCCGGGGTCCTTGGAGCGGTCCTTGAGATGCGAGACCACTGCCAGGGACGCCACCAGCCCGGCGGCGACCACCGTCAGCCAGGGCTGGTCCAGCAGCTGGGCACCCGCCCCCACCAGCGCCACCAGGGAAAACGTGCGGATGCCGGCAAAGTGACGTGTGGGCCCCCGGCCTTTGTGGCGCTCGCGATCGACGCCGATCAGCAGCCCCAGCCCCAAGGCCAGCGCCAGGCTGCCCAGGGAGTCGATGTTGAAGTCCATGCTCATGTCAGTGCCAGCGCGGAACGGCGTCGTCCTTGAGCTGGCTGCGCAGAAGCTCGTAATCCGGCATGACGGAGCGCACCGTGTCCCAGAAACGAGGGCTGTGGTCCATCACGCGCAGGTGGCTCAGCTCATGCGCCACCACGTAGTCGATCACCGACTGCTGGAAATGGATCAGGCGCCAGTTCAGGCGGATGGCACCGTCGCTGCGGGCACTGCCCCAGCGGGTGCCGGCGCTGCTGAGCGACAGCTTGCGCCATTGCACCTGCAGTTGTGGTGCGTAGTGGTTCAGCCGCGCGGTGAAAATGCTGTGCGCCTGTCGCATCAGCCAGGCCTGCACCGCATCGCGGATCTGCGCGTGCGCTGCCGTCTGCGGCAGCCCGATGTGCAGCGTCAGGCGCGGCACGCCGGCCAGCGTCAGGTTGGGGGCCTCGGCATCGGTGCGCAACAGCACCTCCACCCCGGCCGACTTGAGGTTGCCACCGACGGTGGTGAACGCATGGCGCGGGTCCAGCACCACGATGACCGGCTCACCCAGAAAGGGAAAGGTGGCGCCGTCCTGCCACTGGATGCGGGCGGACTCCAGGCGCTGCTGGCGCTCGCGCGCCTCGTCGAGCTTGCGCACGATCCAGTTGGCTTTTTCCTGCAGCGCGGCCTCCACCTCGTACAGGGGCACCCAGCGCGGCGCACTGACCACCAGGCCGTCGGTGCCAACCGCCATGCCAATAGTGCGGCGCCTGCCGCGCTTGAATTCGTAAGCCACCACCGCCTCGCACAGACGGCTTTCGCGGTTGGCGCGCGGATGGGCAAAACGCGCCGGCGTCATGACGCTGTCCAGCGGCTGGACTGGTCGCTCGTTTGCTATCAATTCAGGAGCTTCTGGCGGAGAAATAACGGGGGCCGAAGGTTGATTTGGCGTGGAAGCCTGCGGCACTGCAACCGCCGGCGCCGGTGCGCTGTCGAACAGATCGAGGGCAAGCTGCAGGAACCTCATACCCATGACTCTACCGAAAACCACATATCCCAGCGTCACAAGCTGACCCAACAACCCAGGAACGCCGTGAAACCGGCTCCGCCGGGCCACTGGCGTTGCCCCCTGCAAGGGGGGTGGCGTAGCGACACGAAGTGCGTGGAGCCTGGGGGTGTGCCATCAATACGCGTCGGGATCGAGCCGGCGCATCTCGGCCTCGATCCAGGTTTCGACTTCCTGCATGAGTTCGGCCGGGTCGCGGCCCACGCTCGGAATCGGCTGGCCGATGGAGACGTCCACCACGCCCGGCACCTTGATGAAGGCCTTGCGCGGCCAGCATTTGGCCGAGGTCACTGCAATCGGGATCACCGGCGCACCGGTTTCCACCGCCAGGCGGGTGCCGCCGGTCTTGTAGGTGCCGGCCTGGCCGCGCGCAATGCGCGTGCCCTCGGGGAACATGATGATCCAGATGCCTTGCGCCAGCAGTTCCTTGCCCTGTGCCACCACCTTGGCAAAGGCCCGGGAACCCTGGGTGCGGTCGATGTGGATCATGTCCAGCCGGCCGATCGCCCAGCCGAAGAAAGGCACATGCAGCAGTTCCTTCTTGAACACATAGGCCAGCGGATGCGGCATCAGCGTCGGCATGAGAAAGGTCTCGAAGGTGGACTGGTGCTTGAGCAGGAGAATCGCCGGGCTCTTCTGGCCCAGCGGCAGGTTGTCCATGCCGGTCACGCGCGTGCGGATGCCCAGCAAAACCCGCGCTCCGCTGATGCACAGGCCCAGCCAGGCGGCCGCGATACGGTACAAGGGCTGGCCCCGCACCCCGAACAAGGCGCCCAGCAGGATGGCCAGGGCATAGGGCACCACGGTGACCAGCATCCAGAGCAGATGAAGAGCGGAGCGAATGAACGGCACGTCGATTTCTCTTCAGGCGGCGCTGTCGCGCTTCACCAGATAGTCGGCAAAGGCCATGAGGTTCTCGTGCACGCGTGTGCCGGGCGGAAAGTTGTCGGGCAGCGGCTGGCCGCGCAGGGCCTCGCCCTTGCCGGTCAGCACCAGGTGCGGCTCGCAACCGACGCTGGTGCCGGCGATCAGGTCGCGCGCCGTATCACCCACCGTCGGCACGCCCTTGAGGTCGATGCCGTAGCGCTCGCCGATCTGCTCGAACAGGCCCGGCTGCGGCTTGCGGCAGCGGCAGGCCTGGTCGGGCGCATGCGGGCAGTAGAAGATCGCCTCGACCCGGCCGCCGGCGGTGGCCAGCAGCCTGTGCATCTTGGCGTGCATGGCGTTGAGCGCCGCCACGTCAAACAGGCCGCGCCCCAGCCCCGACTGGTTGGTGGCCACCACCACATGCCAGCCAGCGTGGTTCAGGCGGGCAATCGCCTCCAGTGCACCGGGCAGCGGCTTCCACTCGGCCTCGGACTTGATGTACTCGAGACTGTCTTCGTTGATGGTGCCGTCGCGATCGAGGATGACCAGCTTCATCGTGCTCATGCCATGCTCCCGGAGCACGGCCGGCCTGCCGCCGGGCCGCCCCAAGGCAGGCCAGCTCCCTCGGGGGGCAGCGACGACACGAAGTGCGGAGCGTGGGGGCTCATGACGCCAGACGCGACAGGTCGGCCACGCGATTCATGGCGTCGTGCAGGCTTTTCAGCAGGCCCTGGCGGTTCAGGCGCAGGTCCAGCTCTTCAGCGTTCACCATCACGTCGTCGAAGAAGGCGTCGACCGGTGCGCGCAGTGCAGCCAGCGTCTGCAGCGAGGCGGTGTAGTCGCCGGCCTCGAACTGCGCATTGGCTTGCGGCACCACGCTCTTGAGCGCGGCGTACAGATCCTTCTCGGCTTGCTCTTTCAGCAGCACGTCGCTGACATGGGCATCGACGTCGCCGGCCTTTTTCAGGATGTTGCTGATGCGCTTGTTGGCGGCGGCCAGTGCGGCGGCTTCGGGCAATGCGGCAAAGGCACGCACGGCGGCCAGGCGCTTCGGAATGTCGCCCAGACGCTGCGGCTGCAGTGCCAGCACGGCCTCAACTTCCTGTGCTGAGTAGCCCTGTTCGCGCAGGCTACCGGCCAGACGGTCGTAAATGAACTCGGCCAAGGCCGGCGTCGCATCGCTGATCTTGTCGCCAAAAGCCGGCACGGCACCGGCGAGCAGAGCGTTGAGGTCGAGCGGCAGGTCCTTCTCGGCCAACATGCGGATCACGCCCAAGGCATGACGACGCAGGGCGAACGGGTCCTTGTCGCCGGTCGGCAGATTGCCGATGCCGAACATGCCGACCAGCGTTTCCAGCTTGTCGGCCAGCGCCACCACCAATCCTACGGTGTTGCGCGGTAGGTCGTCGCCGGCAAAGCGCGGACGGTAGTGGTCCGCAAGAGCAAGCGCCACCTCATCCGGCAGTTTGTCATTACGCGCGTAATACCACCCCATTGTTCCCTGAAGCTCAGGAAACTCACCCACCATGTCGGTCAGTAGGTCGGTCTTGGCCAAACGCGCCGCCGTGTCGGCGTACTGCACTAGCTTGATATCGCCCAACTGCTGCGCGATGGCTTTGGCAATGGCGCGCACGCGCTCCACACGCTCACCTTGCGTGCCGAGCTTGTTGTGATACACCACCTTGCCCAGCCCCTCGACGCGTGACTCCAGCGTCTTCTTGCGGTCCTGGTCAAAGAAGAACTTGGCATCGGCCAGGCGCGGGCGCACCACGCGCTCGTTGCCGCCGATGATCGCTGACGGGTCGTCCGTTTCGATATTGGAGACAACGAGGAAACGGTTCACCAATGCACCACCAAAAGTACAGGGGAAGTACTTCTGGTTGGTCTGCATTGTCAAGATCAAACACTCTTGTGGGACCTCTAGAAATTCCTTATCAAAATGACATTCATAGACGGTCGGCCACTCAACAAGCGCTGTCACCTCGTCCAACAGCTCGTTCGGTCGAATAACCTCGTCACTTTCTTTGCTAACTTTCAGCGCCTCCAGCCTCCGCTCAATAGCAGAACGGCGCTCGGCAAAACCAGCAATTACTTTTCCATCATCCCGTAGCTGAATCGCATATGAGTCAGCCTCGCGAACGACGATTTCTCTATTAGAAAGAAAGCGGTGACCGCGAGTGGTATTACCCGCCGTCAGGCCGAGCGCCTTGACCGGCACAACAGTGCTGCCGTGCAGCGCCACCAGGCCGTGCGCCGGGCGCACAAAGTTGACGCTGCTCCAGCCCGGCAGCTCGCAATCGGTCTCCAGCTGGTAGCTCATGACCTTGGGGATCGGCAGCTTGGCAATCGCTTCTTCCAGCGCCTTTTGCAGGCCGGTGTCGAGCGTGGCGCCGGTGACCAGGCTGTCGTAGAACAGCGCTTCGGCCTTGCCATCGGGGGCGCGCTTCAGGCTCGCCACAGCAGCCGCCGGGTTGGAGACGTCCGCGCCGAGGGCCTGCAGTTTTTTCAGCAGCGCGGGCGTGGCGTTGCCACTCGCATCCAGTCCCACCGTCACCGGCATGAGCTTTTGCTGCACCGCTTTGTCTTCGGCCTTGAGCCAGACGTGCGTGACGTGTGCGGCCAGACGGCGCGGCGAAGCGTAGGCGGTGACGACGGAGTCGGCACCGGCCAGGCCCAGCGCCTTGAGTTGATCGGCCAGCGTGCCGGCAAAGGCATCGCCCAGCTTCTTGAGCGCCTTCGGCGGCAGCTCTTCGACAAACAGTTCAACGAGTAGGTTTTGGGTCGTCATGTCATTCAATCGGTTGAGGCCCGGGTCACCGTGGAACCGGCTTTGCCGGGCCGCTGGTGACGCCCCCTGGAGGGGGAGGCGCCGAAGGCGCTTCGGGGGTGGTTCATTTCAGGCTGCCTTCTTCGTCAACGGTGTCATCTGTTCCACCCACTCGCGCGGTGCCATGGGGAAGCCCAGGCGCTCACGGCTCTCGTAGTAGCTTTGTGCCACGGCGCGCGCCAGGTTGCGGATGCGGCCGATGTAGGCGGCGCGCTCGGTGACGGAAATGGCACCGCGGGCGTCCAGCAGGTTGAAAGTGTGGGCCGCTTTGAGCACCTGCTCGTAGGCCGGCAGCGCGAGCTGCTGCTCCATCAGGTGCTTGGCCTGCTTCTCGTGTGCGCTGAAGGCGGTGAACAGGAAATCGGCATCGCTGTGCTCGAAGTTGTAGGCCGACTGCTCTTTTTCGTTCTGCAGGTAGACGTCGCCATAACTCATGGTGTCGGTCCACTTCAGGTTGTAGACGTTGTCCACGCCCTGCAGGTACATGGCCAGGCGCTCCAGGCCGTAGGTGATCTCGCCAGTGATCGGCTTGCAGTCGATGCCGCCGACCTGCTGGAAGTAGGTGAACTGCGTCACCTCCATGCCGTTGAGCCAGACTTCCCAGCCCAGGCCCCAGGCGCCGAGCGTCGGGTTTTCCCAGTCGTCTTCCACGAAGCGGATGTCGTTTTTCTTCAGGTCGAATCCCAGCGCTTCCAGCGAGCCGAGGTACAACTCCAGAATGTTGCTGGGTGCCGGCTTCAGGACCACCTGGAACTGGTAGTAGTGCTGCAGGCGGTTCGGGTTCTCGCCGTAGCGGCCGTCCTTCGGGCGGCGGCTGGGCTGCACATAGGCAGCCTTCCACGGCTCGGGCCCGATGGCGCGCAGGAAGGTCGCGGTGTGCGAGGTGCCGGCGCCGACCTCCATGTCGTAGGGCTGCAGAAGGGCGCAGCCCTGGGCATCCCAGTAGGACTGCAATTTCAGAATGATTTGTTGGAAGGTCAACATGGCTGTGAGCTGGATCGCACGAGACAACAAGACAGGCTTGCCGGGGTCGCGCGACCGGTTGCTGGTAAAGCGGATTTCCCGCGTAAACCCTTGATTTTACGGGGCTTCCTGACGGCGGGTGCTGGATCGGACACCGGCGCGGCTGGCGCTTCACTTGTGGCGCAAAACACGGGCTCACGGAATGATTGCCCCGTGTGAAAAATTCAAGGCAATCAATGCCCTAGCCCTCTTCAAACAAGCGTAGACAGCTACTTTTTTGATAGCAAACGACGCATCGCCAGCCCCAGCACGAGCAAGGCCACGCCCCACAGCGGCCACAGGCCGAAGCGCGACACCCACCAGGCATAGGGTGTCAGGCCCTGGCGACCATCGACCTCACCACTCAGCACGCCACGGGTATGGCGCGGCAGGGCAGCCGTCACGTGGCCCTGGTGATCGATGATGGCGGTCGCCCCGGTGTTGGTGGCGCGCACGAAGGGGCGCGCAAACTCCAGCGTGCGCATGCGCGAGATGTGCAGGTGCTGGTCGATGGCCACCGTGTTGCCGAACCAGGCGATGTTGCTCAGGTTGACGAACACCGTCGGCGCGGTGGCGGGGTCGGCAAAACGCGCGCCGAGTTCCTCGCCGAACAGGTCTTCGTAGCAGATGTTGGGCGCCAGGCGCTGGCCCTGCCATTCAAAGGAGGGCTGACCGAGGCTGCCGCGGTTGAAGTCGCCCAGCGGGATGTTCATCATGGCGGTGAACCATTTGAAGCCGGTCGGGATGAACTCGCCGAACGGCACCAGGTGGTGCTTGTCGTAGCGCCACGGACTGGCCTGGCCCGGTTTGAAACCGACCACCGCATTGGTATAGCCCTCGCTGAAGCTGCCCCAAGGCATGCCGATGAGGGCGGCCTGTTCGCCGCTGGCAAAACGCTTGGTGAGTGCGGCCCAGTAGCCGTCCGGCAATTGTTGCGGCAGCAGCGGCAGGGCGGTCTCGGGCGCCACCATCAGCGGCGCGCGGCTGGTCCCCAGTTGCTCGCCGTACCAGCGCAGAGCGGTGGGCACGCCGCTGCCGGGCTGGAATTTCTCGTCCTGCGGAATGTCACCCTGCAGCAGCGCCACCTGCAGTCGGCCCGCCGAGGTGGAAGTCTCGGGCTCGCCGGCCTGGTAGACGGCAGGCAGTGCCAGCACGGCCAGCGCCGCAACACGCCGCCACGGCCCGCAGGTCCAGGCCTGCGCCAGTGTCATGGCCAACCAGGCTGCGATGGCGCTGATGCCGTAGACACCGACCCAGGGCGCATAACCGGCCAGCAGTCCATCCACATGGGCGTAACCGGCAGCGCCCCAGCCAAAACCGGTGAACCAGCGGCCCCGGGCGAGCTCGGCCAGCAACCAGAGTGCGGCAAAAAGCAGTGCACGCCCCGCGGGATGGGCGGGCGCCAGACGCACATACAAGGCACAGGCGGCGGCGTAGTACAAGGCCAGCACGGCGGCCAGGGCCAGCACGGCGGCGGCGGCCAGCGGGGCCGGCAAACCGCCGTAGGTGTGCATGGAAATGAACATCCACCAGAAGGTGCCGGCCAGCCAGGCTGCAGCGAAAACCCCGCCTAGCACGGCGGCACGCCGCCAGGACGTGCCACGCTCCAGCAGCCCGGCCAGCACACCCAGCGAAAGCCATTGCAGCCACCACAGCGGCTGGCCGTTCCAGGGAGCAGCGATGGACACGGCCTGCACCAGACCGGCCAGTAGGCTCAAACACAGGGGCCAGAACCAGTGGCGGCTGCCTTCAACCTTCAAGGCCACCCTCGGTGGCGGGCGACACCTTGAACCACTTCACGGCACCGCCTTTGGTATGGAGCACGACGAACAGCAGGCCGGCCATCACGTGCTGCTCGCCACGTTTGGGCACATGGCCCATCTCGTGTGCAATCAGCCCGCCAATGGTGTCGAAAGCCGCCTCCGGGTCGCTGCTGGCCAGCGTGACGTTGAAGGCGTCGTTGACGCGCTCGACCGAGGTATCGCCACTGACGCGGTAGGTCCGGTCAGCCAGGCCGAAGATGTCGCCCTCGTCCTCGGCGATGTCGAATTCGTCCTCGATCTCGCCCACGATCTGTTCCAGCACGTCTTCGATGGTGATGAGGCCGGCCGTGCGGCCGAACTCGTCGATGACCATGGCCAGATGATTGCGGTTGCCGCGGAATTCACGCAGCAGGTCGTTGAGCCCCTTGCTTTCAGGCACGAAGACCGCCGGGCGCAGCAGGGCCCGGATGTTGAACTGGGGCGCGCGCTGCAGCTTCAGCAGGTCCTTGGCCATGAGAAT
>Ga0208511_100158_pt1 | contig 31645 bp, 20 predicted proteins | sample LakWasMet39_LOW7_2_FD_183879 | JGI IMG/M metagenome (GOLD analysis project Ga0208511, IMG submission 183879) | Freshwater sediment methanotrophic microbial communities from Lake Washington under simulated oxygen tension - Sediment Metagenome... | ecosystem: Environmental > Aquatic > Freshwater >...
CAGCCCGATGCGGCCTCGCCCGGAGGGGAGAGACCGACCACGCCAGCCCAATGCGGCCTCGCCCGGAGGGGAGAGCCCACCCACGCCAGCCCAATGCGCATTGGCGTCGGTTGCCCACGTCGAGGACGTCGCTCGTCGCGACGACGATGCATTGGGAGAACGTGGTCGGTCTCTCCCCTCCGGGCGAGGCCGCATTGGGCTGGCGTGGTCGGTCTCTCCCCCTCGCTAACGCTCAGGGTCTGGCTCGGGTTGCTGACGGCCTCGCGGTCGTACCGGGGAATCATCCGCTGACGGCCTCGCGCTCGTACTCCAAAGGCCGTGACTTCGGACTGCCCCTTCCGTTTCATCGGTGAGAGTCTGAAGTGGGTCCGCGTTCTGTCATCGCCTCACATCCGATTGGAGTGAACCGTCATGGCCAGTACCCGCAAAGCTCCGACGAAGAAGAAGCCCGCCGCCAAGGCTCCCGCGAAGAAGAAGCCCGCCGCCAAGGCCGCTCCCGCGAAGAAGAAGCCCGCCGCCAGGGCCACCGCGAAGGTCACGGCATCCGCCTCGAAGGCGGAGCACGTCTACACCGTCGATGAGCTGGTGAAGCGTGTCGGCGGCGCCGACGAGTCGGGCGCCCGCGCGTTGATCCGCGGGTACACCGATGAAGACCTCATCGACCTCGGTCGTCGCGTCGCCACGCCGCGCATCATCACCGACGGGCGCCGCCTCTACGGCATCGTGCTCGACGTGATCTCGCGCCTGACTCCCGCGCAGCGCGCCCTCCTGCCCACGGTCACCGATGCGCGCATCGCGGCCTCGGTCGGCGCGCTGGCGCATGGCCGCGACCTGCACCAGCGCCGCGAGGTCGAGCTCGGCCTGCGCAAGACGGGCAGGGAGTCCGCGGAGGCCGACGCCACCGCCCTGCGCGATCGCGCTCGCGCGCTGCGGGCGCAGCTCCAGGAGGTCCTCGTCGACCTGCTGGGCGAGCGCCCCGAGATCGACGCCGCCGCGGGAACCATCAGCACCGGCGCCACGCTCTCCACCGCGCTGGAGAACCTGCTCGAGCTCCTGGAGACCAAGGTGCTGGGCACCGAGCACCGCGCCGAGCTCCAACCCGGCAGCTACGGCAAGAGCGAGATCGCGAGCATCCGCAAGACCGCCGCGGAGACCCGGCGCCTCGACGAGCGCGCGGCGGCCGTGCAGGGGGTCGCGGAGGTTCCGCAGTCGGAGGTCGACCTCTGGGACGGCATCAACCTCACGCTGCTCGACCGCCTGGTGACGGCCTTCGAGCGCGGCCACGACCTCGACCCTGCGATCCCCCGGCTCACGTACCTGTCCCTGCGCACGTGGTCCCGTCGGGTCGCGCCGCCCGCGCCTGTCACGCCGCCCAGGGCCTGAAGCACGTCACTCCCTCCACCCGCCACGTCACTCCCTCCACCCGCCACGTCACTCCCTCCGCGCGCCACGTCGGTCGACGCCTGCGCCACGCCACCCCTGAGGCTGTGACACGCCGCTTCGAGGGTGCGCCACGGCACGTCGCGCGATCGCCAGGGTCCTCGACGCGGCGGACACGGGTCGACGCTCGCGCGGCCCCCTTGCCCGCTGCCGCGACAACTTTCCCTCCCCCCCTTCTCTGTCAGGTGGGCTCGTTGGCAATCCCCCGGCTCGTCGGTACCTTCCCGCCGCCATGAAACACCCCGCTTGCTTTCTGCTCTTCGCATGCGTCCTGGCGGTCGCCTGCACCCCAACGCCCGCCAACACCCCACCGACCGGTGACCTCGGCCAGGTCGGCGACGCGCCCGTCCGGCCCGACGCCGGCGGCGACGCCGCGGCGCCCGTCGACGGCTCCCTCCCCCGCATCGCCTGCACCGACGACGCCCCCTGCGCGGCCAGCGGACAGCGCTGCTACCGCCCGCTCGGCTACTGCGTGCAGTGCGCCTCGGACTCGGAGTGCACCGCAGGCGCCCAGGTCTGCACCCAGGGCCGATGCGTCGACCGGGTGGCCTGCACCACCTCGCGGCAGTGCCCCGGCCAGGTCTGCGACCTCGCCCGCGGCGTCTGCGCCGACTGCTCGACGGACCCCGACTGCCCCTCCGGCTCGGTGTGCCGCTTCAACAACTGCGTCGCCCCGCCGATGGCGTGCCGCTCGTCCCGGGAGTGCGGCCCCCTCGACCAGGTCTGCGACACCGCCCGCGGGGTCTGCGTCGACTGCCTCGCCGACCCGGACTGCCCCGCCGGCAACTACTGCGACAACTCGGTCTGCCTCCGGCAGGCCTGCACCCCCAACGCGGTGGAGTGCGTCGACGCCACGCGCACCCGCGGCTGCGACGCCCGCGGAACCCGCTGGAGCGAGGTCGCCTGCCCCGCCAGCAACACCTGCGTCGACGGCCGCTGCACCACCCGCCTGTGCGCCCCGGAGTCGCGCTCCTGCGCCGACGCCAGCACCCGCCGCGTCTGCAACGCCGACGGCCTCGGGTACACCTCCACCGCCTGCGCGGCGACCGAGTCCTGCGACCGCGGCGACTGCCTCCCTCGCTCGTGTACCCCCGGCGCCACCGTCTGCTCCGACGGGCTGACCCGCCGCGTCTGCAACCCCGACGGCCTGGGCTTCTCCGTCTCCCCGTGCCCCGCGGGCCAGGGGTGCGTCGAGGGAGCGTGCACCGCCTTCATGTGCACCCCCGGCAGCGCGACCTGCGCGGACGCCACCACCCGCCGGCTCTGCGCCGCCGACGGCCAGAGCTACAGCAACAGCGCGTGCGCGGCGATGCAGACCTGCTCGTCGGGCGTGTGCCGCGGGTGGACCTGCCCCCCCGGCGCCTCCACCTGCGTGGGCAACTCCCGCAGCACCTGCAACGCCGACGGGCTCACCGCCACGACGGTGGCGTGCAGCGCGATGGAGTCGTGCAACGGCGGCCGCTGCGTGGCCCGGCAGTGCTCTCCCGGGACGCTCTACTGCGACGCGATGGGCAATCGCCAGCTCTGCTCCGGCGACGGAACCACCTCCACCGCCGCCCCCTGCGACGCGGGCCAGGTCTGCTCCTCGGGCACCTGCCGCGTCCGCGGCGACGCCTGCCCCGGCATCGAGCTCGTGCCCGACGGGCCGATGGCCACGGTGATCCCGACGGGCCTCACGACCACCGCCGACCTCGGCACCTCCTGCGGCTCCGGCTCGTCCCGCACCGGCTGGACCGACGTGGTCTTCCGCCTCTCGCTCACCTCCGCCCGCGACGTGACCCTCGCGGTCAACACCGGGCTCAGCTACACCCGGGTGCAGCTCCAGGCGACCTGCGCCGCGGGTCAGCCCCCCATCGGCGCCTGCCTCTCCGGCGGCAACGTCACCCGCCGCTACCGCAACCTCTCCGCGGGCGACTACTTCGTCGTCGTCGAGATCTACGGCACCACCGGGCCGATCCAGATCAGCGCCACCACCACGGCGCCCAACATGCGCGCCCCCGGCGACACCTGCCCCGGCGTCGACGTCCCGACCGACGGCTCGACCACCAACATCGTCACGACGACCTTCGACAACGTCTCCGACGTCGGCACCTCCTGCGGCTCGGCCGCGACCGGCGCCAGCCGCGACGGCTACACCGACTGGGTCGCGCACTTCACGCTCTCCACCACCCGCGACGTCACCATCACCGCGGCCCCGACCGGCTACTCCACCAGCGGCCGCTATGAGCTCCGCTCCGGCTGCGGCGCGGCCGGCACCCCCATCGGGAGCTGCTCCACCGGGTCATCGCTCAGCCGCCGCTACCGCGCCCTCCCGCCGGGCGACTACTACCTCGTCGGCGAGCAGCCTACGACCTCGCCCGGAACCGTCCCGGTCACCGTCACCACCTCCTCCCCCGACGCGCGCGCCGTGGGCGACGCGTGCAGCACCGCCGCCCTGGTGGTCCCCGACGGCTCCGCGGTCTCCATCACCCCCTCGGGCCTCGACTACACCTCCGACGTCGGCACCCCCTGCGGCTCCATGAGCCCCCGCACCGACCGCTGGTACGACGTCATGTGGCGCTTCACGCTCACCGCGCCGCGCGACGTCCAGCTCAACTTCACCAACCTCCCCAGCTACGCGCGCTGGCAGGTCTACCAGGGCTGCGGCGGAGCCCCCCAGGGCGAGTGCAACAGCACCAACACCGCGACCTCCTTCGTGCGCGGCCTCGCCGCCGGCGACTACTTCGTCGTCCTGGAGACGCAGTACTCCATCTCGTACTCGCCCTCCCTCCGCCTGGTCACCGTGGCCCCCGGATCGCGCCTCACCGGCGACGCCTGCGTCAACCCCACGGAGGTCACCGTCGACGGCGCCAGCAGCAGCACCAGCCTCAGCGGCTTCGACGTCGCCACCGACGTGGGCGCGGCCTGCACCACCACCGGCCCCCACACCGGCTACGCCGACGGCGTCTGGCACTTCCGCCTCACGGCCACCCGGGACGTCACGCTCAGCTTCAGCGGCGCGCCCTCGACCTTCTACTGGCAGCTCCAGCGCTCCTGCTCGTCCACCGCCGGCGTCCTCGGCGGCTGCCAGGCGGCGAGCTACTCGGGCTCGCGGCGCTTCCGCGACCTTCCCCCCGGGGACTACTACGTGATCGGCGAGTGGTACGGCGGCTCCGTCAACACCATCGCCCTCTCGGCCAGCAGCACCGCCCCGACGCCTCGCTCCGTGGGAGACGTCTGCGCCAGCGCCGTGCCCGTCACCCCCGACGGATCCGCCGCCTCGGTGGCGGTCGACGGCCTCGCCCTCGGCGGGGACTACAGCACCCGCTGCGGCTCCGGGGTCAACGCGACGACCTCGTACCGCGACGCGGTCTTCAGCTACACCCTCACCAGCACCCGCGACGTGACCGTCACCGTCGCCTACGCGAGCACCGCCTACTTCGAGGTGTGGTCGACCTGCGGCGACAGCGCCAGCGCGCTCCTCACCTGCACGGCCACCAGCGGAGGCAGCGGCCGGCTGACGATCCCCCGGCAGGCGCCGGGGACCTACTTCATCGTCGCCCAGACCACGGCGAGCACGGGCCCGCTGGCGGCCAGCGTGAGCACCACCACCCCCGGGACCACCAGCGGCTACGCCCTGGGCCTCGCGCCCACGGACGTGAACTACACCGACGTGTGCTCCGCGCCCGGAGCGGCGAGGGTGCTGCCCAGCGTCGACGACAGCTCCGTGATGGCGGCGCTGCCCTTCGCCTTCCGCTTCTGGGGCTCGAACCTCGCCGCGGGCGCGGGCGTGGGCATCTCCAGCAACGGCTTCATCAACCTGACCGGCGCCGGGTCGAGCAACACGGGCGGCTCGATCCCCGACGCCAGCGACGGGGTCCACGGCGTCATCGCCGCCAACTGGATCGACCTGGTCACCGGCACCTCCGGCGTCTGCTACGCGACGCTGGGCGTGGCCCCCACCCGGCGCTGGGTGGTGCAGTGGCCCGGCGCTCGGCGCTACTCGTCCTCGACGAGCCCGATCAACATGGAGATCGTGCTCAACGAGACCACCAACACCATCGACCTGGTCTACGGCCCGTCGATGACCAGCGGCGGAACCGTCGGCGTCGAGAACCAGACCGGCTCCCAGGCCGTCACGTACCCGAGCACGATGCCCCTCGCCAACGTGCGCCTCCGCTTCACCCCCAACTGACCCCCTGAACAGCAGCGCGGCGGCCGTTCTCCGTGTCACCGGAGGACAGGCCGCCGCGCTCCTTCTACCGATCGCCCCGCGAGGCTACGCCGCGGTGCGCGCCGTGGCGTTGTCGTTGGTCGCCGCCGGGGGAACGAGCACGTCCCCGGCGTTGCCCGCGGGCTCCAGCGCGGCGGCCAGCACCTCGCGCATGTCGTCCGCGAAGATGAACTCCATCGCCTCTCGCACGCTGGTGGGGATCTCCTCCAGGTCGCGCTCGTTGCGCGCCGGGAGGATCACCCGGGTGATGCCCGCGCGGTGCGCCGCGAGCACCTTGGCCTTGATGCCTCCGACGGGCATCACCTTGCCGCGCAGGGTGCACTCCCCGGTCATGGCGGTGTCGGGCCTCACCCGCCGCCCGGTGAGCAGCGAGGTCAGCGCCGTGAACATCGTCACGCCCGCGCTCGGACCGTCCTTGGGCACGGCGCCCGCCGGCACGTGGATGTGCACGTCGTGCTTCTCCATGGCGTCCGTCGGGACGCCCAGCTCCTCGGCGTGGGAGCGCACGTAGGTGAGCGCCGCGCGGGCCGACTCCTTCATCACGTCACCGAGCTGCCCGGTGATCTCCAGGGCGCCCCGGCCGGGCATCCTCGAGGTCTCGATGAACAGGATGTCCCCGCCCACCGGCGTCCACGCGAGGCCCGTCGCCACGCCCGGCGCCGCCGTGCGCTCGGCCACCTCGCTGAAGAACTTCGCCCGGCCGAGGTACTTCGCCACGTCCGGCGCGTCGACCACCACCCTGGCCAGCGTCTGGTCCGTCGCCCTCGCGACCTCCAGGGCCACCGCCCGGGTGATGCGGGTGATCTCCCGGGTGAGCTGCCTCACCCCGGCCTCGCGGGTGTAGTCCCTCGCGATGGTGCGCAGCGCCTCGTCGGTGAAGGTGAGCACCTCCTCGGGGATCGCGTGCTCCTTGCGCTGCTTGGGCACGAGGTGCTGCCTCGCGATCTGCACCTTCTCCTCGGTGGTGTAGCCCTGGAGCTCGATGATCTCCATGCGGTCGCGCAGCGGCGCGGAGATGGCGCCGAGGTCGTTGGCCGTGCACAGGAAGAGCACCTCCGACAGGTCGAAGGGGATCTCCAGGTAGTGGTCGGTGAAGGTCTTGTTCTGCTCCGGGTCGAGCACCTCCAGCAGCGCCGCCTCGGGCGAGCCGCCCCAGCCGCTGGTGAGCTTGTCGATCTCGTCGAGCAGCACCACCGCGTTGCGGGCCTTGGCCTTCTTGAGGGCGGCGATCACCCGCCCCGGCAGGGCGCCCACGTAGGTGCGCCGGTGACCGCGAATCTCCGCCTCGTCGCGCACCCCGCCCAGGGAGATGCGCACGAAGGGCCTGCCCGTGGCGTCGGCGATGGACTGCCCCAGCGAGGTCTTGCCCACGCCGGGAGGACCGGCGAGGCAGAGGATGGTCCCCCGCCCGCTGCCCGTCAGCTTGAGCACCGCCATGTGCTCCAGGATGCGCTTCTTCACGTCGTCGAGGCCCGCGTGGTCGGCGTCGAGCTGCCTCGCCACGGCGTCCACGTCGTCGGTCGCGGCGCTGCGCTTCGACCACGGCAGGTCGGCGATGAGCTCCAGGTAGGTGCGGATCACGTGGGCCTCGGCCTGCTGTCCGGCCATGGACTCCAGCCGTCGCAGCTCGCGGTCGGCGACGGAGCGGGCCTCCTCCGGGAGCTCGGCGTCGTCGAGCTTCTTCTTGAGCGCGGCCAGGGCGGAGTCGCCGTCGGGCTCGTCGCCGATCTCCTTCTTCATCGCGCGAATCTGCTCTCGCAGCAGGGCGTCGCGCTGGCTGCGGTTGACCTCGCGTCGCACGTCCTGGTCGATCTTGGACTTGATGTCGTTGAGCGCGCGCGCCTCGGCCACGAGGCTCGCGACCAGCCTCAGCCGGGCGCCCACCTCCGCCTCGCGCAGCACCTCGACCTCCTTCTGGGAGGGGAGCCCCAGGAGGGCGGCGACCTGATCGGCCACCCGGCCGGGGTCGGTCTCGTCGGCCTGCACGGTGCCGAGCGACCCGCCGTTGCGCGCGGCGAGCTCGGTCACGTGCTGCTTGAGCGACTGGGCGAGCAGCCGGGCCTCGGAGGCGTCGGCGGTCTCTTCCTCCAGGGCCTCGCCCTCGGCCAGCCAGTAGGGCTCGCTTCGAGCGATGCCGGTGAGCCGGAAGCGGCTCAGGCCCTCCAGCACCACCCGGTAGCCGCGGTCGCGGGTGCGCTCGACCTGGACGATGCGAGCGAGGGTGCCGACCTCGTGGAGGTCGCCGAGGCCAGGGTCGGTGACGCTGGGGTCACGCTGGGTCACGACCCCGAGGATCGCCCGGGCGCCGAGGTCGTCGAGGAGGGCGACCGAGCGGGTGCGCCCGACCGGCAGGGTGAGGGTGGTTCCGGGAAAGAGGGTCCCGCTGCGCAGCGGCAGCAGGGCGAAGGGGGAGCGAGGCATCACGGGGTCGGTTCGGTGGGTCATCGTCTTGGGGGCTCCTTCCGCGATCACTTCGTCGGCGAGCGCGCGCCGTCACAGGGCCCGTGACGACCACAGGTCGTGGCCTCACAGTCCCTCCGCGCGCCGTCGCTCCCGTTCTTGGCTTCCATCCCGCTGATTCACGTCGACCCCAACCGTTGGATGGAGCCGCTCAGCGGGCGTTTCGATTCGAGAGTGAATGGAAACTAAATGCGTTCAACCGTTCGTCAAGGCGTCGGCTGGATTTGCTTCCGACCCTGCAAGGTTGAAATGGCATTCATTCAGACGTGCAATGTCCGAAGTGCGGACAGTCTTCAAACCAGCTTGAATCCAGAGGTCGGCCCCCTGGCACGCGATCTGCTGATAGAAGATTCGGCGGCGGCGCCGGCGTCCTCCCCCCCCAACGCCTATGGTGCCGCCGCTTTAATTACTGCCCCCCACGGAGTTCGCTCCGCTGGGGGGCTGCCTCGTTCTGGGGTGGCGCTTCGAGGCCGAGGCGATCCTCGACGAAGGTGAACATCCGGCTGAGCCTTCGGAGCTCGTCGGAGCGCTGGGTTCCGGCCCCGTGGCCCACGTCGCGCTGCATGTAGAAGTACACGGGCGCTTCGCCGGCCTGGGCGTCCTGGAGGCGCGCGGCGAACTTGGTCGAGTGGGCCCAGTGCACCCGGGTGTCGTGGTCGGCGGTCTCGATCCACGCGGCGGGGTAGCGGACGCCGTCTCTCACCCGGTGATAGGGCGAGTAGGCGTGGAGCCATCGGAAGGCGTCGGGCTGCGAGGGGTCGCCGTACTCGCTGGTCCAGATCTCCGCCGGGGGGAAGCGCACGAAGCGGACCATGTCGTAGAGCCCGACGCTGGAGAAGGTCGCCGCGAAGCGCTCTGGCGCCCGGGTGAGCATGGCGCCCATGAGCAGTCCCCCGTTGGATCCGCCGTTGATGGCGATGCGGGAGGGTGAGCTCCAGCGGCTGGTGGAGAGCCACGCCAGGACGGCCTCGAAGTCCTCGAAGACGTGCTCCTTGTTGCCCATGGCCCCGGCCTGGTGCCAGTCCTCGCCGAACTCCGCGCCGCCTCGGAGGTTGGCCACCACGTAGATGCCGCCTCGCTCCAGCCAGTAGATGGGGTCGCGGCGGAAGGTCGGGAGCAGCGACACGTTGAAGCCGCCGTAGCCGTAGAGGAGCACGGGGTTGCGCCCGTCCTGGGTGGCCGCGCGGGGGCGGAGGACGAAGGCGTTGATGGGGGTTCCGTCGCGCGAGGGGATAGAGGCGCGCTCCATCACGAAGCGGGAGAAGTCGACGTCCGTGGTGGCGTGGTCGATGACCTGGGGCTGCGGGGAGCGGGCGCGGGCGTCGACGGCCATCACCGCCGAGGGCTCGAAGAAGGACTGGAACCCGAAGGCCACCACCGGGCTCTCCCCGCTGGACACGATGGAGGGCGAGCTCCCCTCGGAGGGCAGCGGAATCTCCCGGCCGTCGGTGCCATCGAGGGCGAAGGAGCGGAGCCGGGAGGCGATGTTCTGGAGGTGGCCCACCACGAGGCGATCGCCCGCGAGGGTGAAGTCCTCGATAGGGTTCTCTCCCTGGGCGACGACGGTGCGCCACGGGGCGGCGCCGAAGAGGGCGGGCTCGTCGCGCACGGCGGTCGAGGCAGGCGAGGCGAGCACCGAGGCGACCGGGGCGCCGTGGATGGCGAAGCGAGGCGCGCGGTCGTTGGTGAGCACGAACATCCGGCCGCGGTGCACCGTCGCGTGAGAGATGCTCTCCCTCCCGACGACCACCGGGACGGCGCGAGGGAGCGCCCCCGGGGCGACGGGAGCGCGGCGGTCGATGAGCAGCACGTCGGTGCGGCTCCAGCCCTTGAAGAGGTTGACCACCAGCCATCGGCCGTCGTCGGAGACGTCGGGCGACGGGGCGTGGGTGCGCTCGCCCACCTCGAAGACCCGGGCGTCTGCGGCGCCGTCGGGCGAGGCGCCCAGGCGGTGGAAGAACATCGCCCGCCAGTAGGTGTCCTCGGCCGCGGCGTCGTGGCGGGCTTCGCCCTCCCGGGGATAGCGGGTGAAGTAGAAGCCCGACTCGTCGGGCAGCCAGGAGAGCCGGCACCACTTGGTGTGCGCGATGGCCTCCGGGAGCAGACGCCCGGTGGCGACCTCCATCACGCGAAGGGTGCTGCGCTCGTCGCCGTTCTGGGAGACACCCAGCGCGAGGTAGCGACCGCGAGGCGAAGGGGCCATCCAGTCGATGGCGCTGCGAGCTCCGAGGGTGTGCGGGTCGAAGAGCTGCCTCGGGGGGCTCCATGCCCCTGCGGCGGAGCGCTCGCTCATCATGGCCACGGCCTGCTCCCGGTCGCCGTCGCGCTTCGTGTAGAAGACCCGAGACCCGCCGATGGAGGCGCCCCGGAGGTTGCCGATGGCGAGCAGCTCTCCGAGGCGGCGGGCGATGTCGGGCCTCGGGTGCGAGGTGAGGTACGCCTCGCTGCGGGCGTTCTGCGACTGCACCCAAGCGTCGGTGACGGGCGACGCGGTCTCCAGCGCCCGGTAGGGGTCGGCGACCTCGACGCCGTGGAGGGTCTCGGTGACGGCGCCGACGCGGGCGGGGGCGTTGATGGCCTCGGTGTCTCTCGCGGCGACGGGAGCGCTGACTGGGGAGGGCTGCGAGGGCGCGGCCCGTGGCGCCGGGGCGACCGGGTGGGCGCAGGAGAGCAGCGAGAGCGGGAGCATGACGAAGGCAGAGACGGGGGAGCGCATGGCGGGTCGAGGATGCCATCGCGGTCGCGGACTGCGGTATCGTCCGCGCACGATGTTGACCCGACGAGATCTCCTGGCTGGAGTAGGCGCCTCGGTCGCGCTTGGCGCGGTGAGCGCGGGCTGCGACGACACCTCCACCCCGATGGCCGACAGCGGCGCTCCCCCGGTGGACGGGGGGCCCCCCATCGACATGGTCGACTTCCTCCATGGCGTGGCGAGCGGCGACCCGCTGCCCGACCGGGTGATCCTGTGGACGAGGGTGACGCCTCGCATGGGCGTCATGGGCACGGCCACGGTGCGCTGGGAGACCTCCAGCACCCCGGACTTCGCGACCGTCACGGGCAGCGGCACCTTCGTCACCACCGCGGCGCGCGACTACACCGTGAAGGTCGACGTCGCCGGGCTCACCGCCGGCACCACCTACTACTACCGCTTCTCCGTGGGCTCGACGCGCTCTCCCGTGGGCCGCACCCGCACCGCGCCCTCGGGCTCCGTCGACCGGCTGCGCTTCGCGGTGGTCTCCTGTTCTAGCTTCGCGCACGGGTACTTCCACGCCTACCGCGACCTCGCCGAGCGCGCCGACCTCGACGCGGTGGTGCACCTCGGGGACTACATCTACGAGTTCCAGAACTACCTCTACGGCAACGTCAGGACCTACGACCCGCCCACGGCCGTGGTCACCCTCTCGGACTACCGCCGCCGCTACGCCCACTACCGCCGCGACGCCGACCTGCGCGCGGCCCACCAGCAGCACCCCTTCATCGCCATCTGGGACGACCACGAGTTCGCCAACAACGCGTGGCGCGACGGCGCGGACAACCACTTCCCCAAGACCGAGGGGATGTGGAGCGTCCGCAAGGCCGCCGCGATGCAGGCCTACTTCGAGTGGATGCCCATCCGAGAGCAGCCCGACGGGCGCATCTGGCGGCGCTTCGCCTTCGGCAACCTCGTCGACCTGATGATGCTCGACACCCGCGTCTGGGGGCGCTCCATGCAGGAGGTCGAGCCCTCCAACAACCCGAGCAGGGCGCTCCTCGGGGCCGACCAGGAGCAGTGGCTGCTCTCCAACGTGTCGAGCACCACCGCGCGCTGGAAGGTGATCGGTCAGCAGGTGCAGATCGGCCCCATCCGCCCCGACCTCAACGCCGACGGGTGGGAGGGCTACCCCGTGGCGCGCACCCGCTTCCTCCAGGCGCTCGCCACCATGCGCTCGTCCAACGTCGCCGTGCTCACCGGCGACATCCACTCGTCCTGGGCCATGGACATCGCGATCGATCCCTTCACCCCGTCGGCCTACAACCCGACCACGGGCGCGGGGTCGCTCGGCGTGGAGTTCATCACCCCGGCCATCACCTCGCCAGGCGACCACCCCGACGCCGTCCTCGCCACGCTGCTCTCTCAGAACCCCCACCTCCGCTGGGGCGACCCCGGGCTGCGCGGCTTCTACATCCTCGACTGCACCCCCGAGCGCCTCCAGGCCTCGTGGTACCTGCTCCCCGCCGGGAGCATCGAGCAGCGCGAGCGGCAGCGTACGGCCTTCGCCAGCGCGTGGAGCACCCTCCACGGTGCCAACAAGCTGAGCCCCGGCGGCGAGCCCGCGGCGCCCCGAGACAATCCCCCGGCGCTGGCTCCGGCCGAACCCGCCTGATCGACGTGGACGCCATGCGAGGACACGCGCTGCGCCGCTGGCTGGGCATCGGGGTCCTCGCCATGGCGTGCGCCACGGGCGCGGACGTCATCGATCCCAACAAGCTGGACGGCGGCGAGCTGCCGCCCAAGGACCTCGACGGCGGCCTCGGGCGGGTCTGCCGCACGCTCGACGACTGCACCGGGCCGGACCTCTGCGCCAACGCCCAGGCCTGCGTGGCGCACCGCTGCGTGGTGGTCGGTGGCAGCGCCGGCTGCGACGACGGGGTCGCGTGCACCGACGACACCTGCGACGCCGTCGGGGGCCGCTGCGCCCACGCCGCCGTCGACGCGCGCTGCCCCTCGGGGAGCTTCTGCGCGGGGGCGAGAGGCTGCACCGAGGTGGTCCCTTGCGAGCGCGACACGGACTGCTCGGGCCTCGGCGGGGACGCCTGCGCGGGGGCCTGGAGCTGCGACACCGCCAGGATGCGCTGCGCCCAGGGGGACCCCTTCGACTGCTCCGACTCCGACCCCTGCAACCTCGACGTGTGCGTCCCCGACGGGGCGACGCCGAGCTGCTCTCACCGCCCCGCGGACTTCAGCAGCGACCCCAACAACTGCGGCGCGTGCGGCACCGCCTGCGCCACCGGGGCGCACCAGACCGCGAGCTGCTCCGCGGGCGCCTGCTCGTATGTCTGCGAGGCGGGCTACCTCGACACCGACCGCTCGCCGACCAACGGCTGCGAGTGCAACCCCTCCGCGGCCGACCTCCCCGACGTGATGTTCGAGGACGCCAACTGCGACGGCGTCGACGGCAGCGCGACCGGCGGGGTCTTCGTGTCGCCGAGGGGCAACGACTCGGGCGACGGGTCGATGGCGAGCCCGCTGCGCACCCTCGCCGCGGCCGTCACCGCCGCAGCGAGGGCGACCCCCCGGAGGGTGGTCTACGCCGCGGTGGGGAGCTACGCCGCGCCCCTGGAGCTGCGCGACGCGGTGAGCATCTACGGAGGCTACGACGACGCCCGCGCCTGGGCGCGCACCCGCGACACCGCTACGGTGATCGAGCCCGGCGCCGGGGGCGTGGTGATCCGCGGGGTGTCGACCGAGCTGGAGCTGCAGCTGCTTACCATCCGGTCGGACGCGGCGATGATGCCCGGGGCGACGGCCTACGGGGTGCGGGTGATCGGGTCTCGCGGCCGGGTGCTGCTCAACCACTGCGCGATCACGGCGGGCAACGGGGGCAACGGCGCGGCGGGGATGCCCGGCACGGCGGGAGAGCCGGGGGGCGCCGGGGGCGGAGCGGGGGTTCCTTCGCCGGGCGCGGCGGGGCTGTCGATGTGCGGCGGCGCAGGAGGCGCGGGCGGCGCAGGGGTGAGCGGCACCAACAACGGCAACGCCGGGGCGCCGGGCGTCAACAACGCGCCGGGATTCGGAGCGGGAGGCGCTCGGGGCTCGGAGGGCGGAGGGTGCTGCAGCTCCTCGGGCGACGTCGGCCGACCAGGCGGCGCGGGCGGCGCGGGGAGCCCGGGGTCTGGCGGGATGAACGGCGCGGCGGCGATGCGCCTGGGGACCGTGAGCGCCGAGGACGGCAGCTACGTCCCCGCGGTGGGAGCCGTCGGGACCAACGGCGGCGGCGGTGGCGGCGGCGGTGGCGGCGGCTCCGGCGGAGGCGACCGCAACGGGTGCCCCTTCTGCAACTCGGGCACGAGCGGCGGCGGCGGAGGAGGCGGCGGCGGCGGGTGCGGCGGCCGCGGCGGGACGGCCGGAGGCGGCGGTGGCGGCAGCATCGCGGTGCTGAGCGTCGGCTCCACCGTGCAGATCGAGCGGTGCCAGCTCACCACCGGGCGAGGCGGCTCGGGCGGCGCCGGAGGCCCTGGCGGCATGGGTGGTGCCGGAGGCTCCGGGGGAGCGGGAGGCGGGCACAGCCGCACCGCGGGCGACGGAGCCGTGGGAGGACCGGGAGGCAGCGGAGGGAGCGGCGGTGGCGGCGGCGGCGGGGCGGGCGGCCCGTCGGTGTGCGTGTACTCGGTGGGCACCGCGGCGGTGACGTCGGCGATGACCTGCACCCGAGGCGGCGGAGGACCGGGCAGCCTCGGAGGGAGCGGCGGCGAGGGCGCGGTGAACAACGGCCCGCCGGGCTTCTCGGAGGACACCCACAGCGCGACGCCCTGAGAGGAGCGGACATTGCCTGTCATCGAAGTGATCGCGCCCGGGCAGTGGCGCACCCAGCCCTGGGCCAACGGCGCGGGCGTCACCCACGAGCTCGTCCGCTGGGGAGGCACCGGCGCCTTCGACGCGAGGATCAGCGTGGCCGAGCTGGTCGCACGGAGCCCCTTCTCTCGCTTCGAGGGCTACGACCGGTGGCTCGCCCCGGGCGGCGAGGTGACGCTGGTGCTGCCCGACGGAGCGCGACGGTTGACCCGCGGAGAGGCGCTCTCCTTCCCGGGCGAGCTCGACGTGGTGGGCGAGCCCTCGGCCCTGACCTGGGACCTCAACGTGATGGTGCGCCGGGGCATCGCGTGGTCGGCGGAGATCGTGAGGGCGCGCACCGGGCGCGTCGCGGCGGCGGGCGTGACGGCCCTCTTCGCGATGGACGGGGGAGCGAGCGTGGAGGTCGCGGGGCGGCGGGTGGAGCTGCCTTCGAGGGGCGCCCTGCTGGCGAGCGCGAGCGAGGGCTTCGCGGTGACGGTGGAGGCGAGCGAGGGCGCGCTGGTCGCGTGGGTGCACCTCGACCTGCGGGCGGGCGGGGCCCTGATCCTCCCTCCGCGTCTCCCCGGTTGACGCGACCCCCCCGGGCGGCATAGCCCCTCCGACACCCCACACAGCCATGAGTACCCCCGACGACCTCGACCTCGCGGCGCAGCAGACGACGGCCCTCCACGCCCTGGACGCCGCCGACTCCTCCGAGGCGCTCGAAGCCTTCTACCGCGCCTGGCTCTCGCCCTCCGGCGCCACCACCCGGCTGAAGCGCGGCATCGGCCGCCTCCCCGCCGACCAGCGCGCGGCCTTCGGCAAGAACGTCAACGCCCTGCACGCCGAGCTGGAGACCCGCTTCCAGCAGCGGCGCGAGGTGGTCAAGACCCGCGAGCTCGCCCAGCGCATCGCCGCCGAGGCCCGCGACGTCACCCTGCCCGCGAGGCCCAGGCCCGCCGGCGCCTACCACCCGGTAACCCTGGTGATGCGCGAGGTGCTCGACGTCTTCCAGCGCATGGGCTTCTCGGTCTTCGAGTCTCCCCACGTCGAGACCGACGACTACAACTTCGGCCTGCTCAACATGCCCGCCGATCACCCCGCGCGCGACATGCAGGACACCTTCTACCTCGACCACGAGCGGCTGCTGAGGACGCACACCTCGGCGGGGCAGATCCGCGCGATGCGGGAGCTCGGAGGCAACGGCACCCGGCCCGTGCGCGTGGTGCTCCCGGGCCTCTGCTACCGCAACGAGAACATCACCACCCGGAGCGAGATCCAGTTTCACCAGGTGGAGGGCCTGCTCGTCGGCAGGAGCGTTCGCATGAGCGACCTCAAGGGCGTGCTGCTCCAGTACGCGAGGCTGCTCTTCGGCCCCGAGCAGCGGGTGCGCCTCCGGGGGAGCTACTTCCCCTTCACCGAGCCCTCGGTGGAGGTCGACATCCGCTGCACCCTCTGCGGCGGCAACGGGTGCCGGGTGTGCAAGCAGACCGGGTGGCTCGAGCTCCTCGGCGCCGGCATGGTGCACCCGGTGGTGCTCGCCAACGGCGGCTACGACCCCGACGAGTGGCGCGGCTTCGCCTTCGGCATGGGCATCGAGCGCACCGTGCTCCAGCGCTACGACATCCACGACATCCGCTACCTCTTCGGCAACGACCTGCGGCTGCTCCAGCAGTTCCGCTAAGAGACTCATCCCATGCGCGTCTCCCTCTCCTGGCTGCGATCGTTGGTCCCGGTCTCCCTCGACACCCCCGCGCTCGTCGAGCTGCTCACCCGCGCGGGCCTCGAGGTCGACGCCATCCACACCGTCGGCGCGCTCGACCCGCTCGCCCTCGTCGGGCGCGTCGTCTCCCGCAAGGCCCTTCCCTCGGCCACGCACTTCGTCATCGACGCGGGGCCCTCGCACCCCAGCGTGAGCGTGGTCTCCAAGGCCCCCAACGCCGAGCGCTTCGACGTCGGCGCCGCGGTCGCCATCGCCCTCCCCGGCGCCACGATCATCGACGGCCACGGCGACGACTTCGCCCTGCTCACCGTCGCCAGCGCCAGGGTCTACGGGGTGCAGTCCGACGGGGTGCTCTGCTCCGAGAGGGAGCTCGGCGTCGGCGACGACCACACCGGGCTCATGCCCCTCGCCACCGAGGCCCCCAACGGAACCGCCCTCTCCGCCGTGCTCCCCCTCCCCGAGGGGGCCGAGGCCGACGAGGTGCTGGAGGTGGCGATCCTTCCCAACTTCGCCCGCTGCCTCTCGATGGTCGGCGTGGCCCGCGAGGTCGCCGCCCTCACCGGAGCGCAGGGCCACTACGACGTCGCCCTCGACGAGCTGGAGGTGGTCTCCGGCGAGCTCGACGCCCAGGTCGAGGCGACGGACGCCTGCCGGCGCTTCAGCACCGCGCGCGTCGAGGGGGTGAGGGCGGTGCCCTCGCCGCGATGGATGCAGCGTCGCCTGGCGCTGGCGGGCGTGGCGGTCATCGACCACCTGGTAGACGTCACCAACTACTGCATGATCGAGCTGGGGCAGCCGATGCACGGCTACGACCTCGCTCGCCTCGGGGCCTCCACCGTGGGGGTGCGCCGGGCGCGCGAGGGCGAGGCCGCCCGGCTGCTCAACCGGGCCGAGGGAGAGCCCGCCGTGGCGCTCCCGGCCGGGACGCTGATCATCACCGCGGGCGACGTTCCCGTAGGGGTCGCCGGGGTCATCGGCGGGTCGGACACCGCCATGCGCGCCGACACCACCTCGGTGCTGCTGGAGAGCGCGTGCTTCGACTGGCCCTCGGTGCGGCGCAGCAGCGCGGCGCTCAAGGTGCACACCGACGCCTCGACGCGCTTCGCCCGAGGGGTCGACCCCACGCTGAGCGTGCTGGCGATTCGCCGGGCGGTGCGGCTCTGGCGCGAGTGGTCCTCGCCCGACCTCAAGGTGACCGCGACCGGCGACTGGCAGCGCGCCCCCATTGTTCCGGGGGTGGTGCGGTTTACCCAGCAGGGTATTGCCTCGGTGCTGGGCCTGGAGGCCACGAAGGCGGAGCTCACCGAGGCGCTCGCCAGGGTGGGCATCACGGTGAGAGAGGCCGCGGGCGGGGCGCTGGAGGCGGTGGTCCCGCCGGGGCGCGAGGACGTGACGAGGCCCTGCGACCTCGCGGAGGAGTTCGCGAGGGTGACGGGCTTCGACCGCATCCCGGAGACGATGCCTGCCGAGGCGCTGCCCTTCCACACCCCTTCGCGGCGCTACACGCTCCGCGAGGGGCTGCGCGACGCCCTGGTGCGCGGGGGCCTTCAGGAGCTGCTCACCTACTCGCTCATCGCCCCGGAGTCCGAGGCGCTGCTGGGCGCGGAGCCCGAGGAGACGCCGCGGCTGAAGGTGCTCAACCCGATCAACGTCAACCGCACCTCGCTGCGGCGCACGCTGCTCGCGGGCCTCATGGAGACGCTGAGGGAGAACCACCGGCACACGCCCGACGCGCAGGTCTTCGAGATCGGGGTGGTGTTCCTGCCTGAGCTTCCGTCGCCGTATGGGCGGGGGCTGCCGGCGGAGAAGCTGCGGGTGTCCTTCGCGCTCACCGGGCGCATCGAGCGGGCCTCGATGCACGGCGGCGCCGACCGTGGTGCCGACCTCTTCGACGGCGTCGCGGTGGTCGAGCACCTGCTGCGGGCGCTGCGGATCAAGGGCGTGGAGATCGTGGCGGAGGAGGCCGCCCCCTACCAGCCGGGGCTCTGCGCCGCGCTGCGCAAGGGAGAGAAGCACTACGGCCGCTTCGGGGTGGTGCACCCCGAGGTGTGCGCGCGCTTCGACATGGAGGGCCGCCGCGTGGTGGCCGGTGAGCTCGACCTCGACGCGCTGCTCGACGAGGCCGGGACCACCTTCAAGACGCTTGCTCCGCCGCGCTTCCCGTCGCTGCCCATCGACGTGTCGATGTTCGTCGGGCGGGCGGTGAGCGCGGGGCAGGTCGTGGCGACGGCGCTGGGGGCCGGAGGCGCGCTGCTCAAGGGCGTCGAGGTGATCGACGAGTTCAGCGGCGCCCAGGTGCCCGAGGGGATGCGGTCGCTGGCGATCCGGCTGGAGCTCAACGCGGGCGACCGGAGCCTGACGGCGGCCGACGCGCAGGCGGTGCGGGTGCTGGTGACGACGGCGCTCAGCGCGGCGCTTGCGGCGCAGGTGCGGGAGTAGCCGAGGCGCCGCCGAGGCGTATCGGCCACAGCTCCTGGCGCAGCGGGTCGCGAGGGAAGGACTCGATGCCCTCGAAGCCGAGGGCCCGAGGCACGGAGCCGTCGGCCGGCAGGTAGGCGGTTCCGAAGAGCCAGTCCCAGACCGCGAGGTTGATCGCGAAGTTGACGTTGCTCGGGCCAGCGCTCGGGTGCGCGTGATGCCAGATGTGCATCTCCGGGCCGTTGAGCACATAGCGCAGCGCGCCCATGCGAACCCGCAGGTTGGCGTGGTTGAGGTGACCGATCGCGGTGGAGACGACGGCGATGACGAAGAGCGCGCTCCCGTCGAAGCCCAGCAGCGCCAGCGGCACGTACTGAAGGGACTTGTAGACGAGGATCTCGCCGAAGTGGAAGCGCATGCTCCCCCAGAAGTCCATCGACTCGATGGAGTGATGGACCTTGTGCAGCTCCCAGAGGGCCGGCACCCGGTGGAGCAGGTTGTGGATGCTCCACTGGATGAAGTCGATGGCGACGAAGGCCACGACGAGCTGCGCCCACCAGGGCCACCCCTCGGCGACGCGAAGGTGGAGGTTGATCCCTCGCGACGCGAGGGAGGCGTCGAGGGAGCGGGAGAGGGGCTCGGTGAAGAGCGCGAGCCCGACGCCCAGCCAGTGCCCGTTGAGGACGATGTAGACGAGGTCGGTGCCGAGGCCGCGGCGGAAGAAGCCCTGGCGCGCGTCCCTGGGCCAGAGGCGCTCCAGGGCGATGAAGAGCGCCGAGAGCGCCGCGAGCCAGATCCAGTAGGTCATCCGTTCCACCGTGAGATGCCGCCGAGGTCGCGCACGGTGTAGCCGGCGGCGCCGAGGATCGCGGCGGCCCGGGCCGAGCGCGCCCCCGAGGCGCAGTAGACGACCACGGTGCGGTCGCGGGGAATCTCCCCGAGGCGCCCGCCGAGCTCGTCGATGGGGATGAGCACCGCGCCCTCGATGTGCCCGGACTGCCACTCGCCGGGGGTGCGCACGTCGACGAGGGTCGCGCCCTGGGCGACGAGCGCGTGGGCTGCGGGGCCGTCGATGCCCGACACCTGGGCCGACGAGGCCTGGGTCGATGATCCGGCCGAGGCGCTGTCGCAGCCGACGAGCGAGGACGAGGACGCCGCGAGGATGAAGGCGAACGCGAAGGGGGTCAGACGCTTCATGGGGCTCTCTTCTGCGCCGCCGCGAGGACGGACGCCCGGTTGAACAGTTGGAACGTGGCCACGATCAGCGCGACCCAGGGCGCGCCGTGCATCACGAGGTCGAAGACATCCATCGGGGCGGTGAGCGTCCCTCGCGAGAGGTTCACGAGCTGCTTCCAGATGTGCGCGTGGGGGTAGAAGGGAGCGAGCCCGAGCGTCGCCGAGGCCAGCGCCGCCATCACCACCCGGTTTCCCTGTTGATCCCACGCGAGGCGCAGGGGGCTGCTCTTCACCGCTTCTTCCGACATGGAGGTCCTCCGGTCTTCGAGGGATGGGAGCCAGCGCGCGTCGAAAAGGTTCCTGGCGCGCGCACCCGTCGGCCTGCGGGCGGTACCGTCACGGTCCCGTGAGGATCACGCTGCCCTGGATGCTGTCGCTCTCCCTCGCCGCCTGTGGGGGCTCGCGAAGCTCCGGCGGCGACTCGGGCGCTCCTCGCGATGCGGCGGCCGACGTCGCCCCCACGCGGGTGGGCGCCGCGTGCCGGGGTGACGACGACTGCGCCGGGCTACGGTGCGCCACGCGCTTCGAGCGGATGTGCGCCGGGCCGGTGCGGCCGCACACCTGGACCTTCGATTTTCCGGGCGGCTGGTGCAACCCGGCGATCGACCTCGCTCGAGGCGACATCCCCGGCGGATGCCCCTCGGGGAGCACCACCATGACGGCCTTCGTGGGCTGCGACGGCGTGCCGTTTCGCTTCTGCACGCGACCCTGCGCGACCCACGCCGACTGCCGCGCCGCCGAGGGCTACCGCTGCAACCGCGAGTCGATGCTGTGCATGCCGCCCGCGCTCGCCCCCGAAGAGCCCGACGCGGGTACCGACGGGGGGTGACTGGAGTTCGGAGTACGAGCGCGAGGCCGTCAACGGGGATATCCCCGGTACGACCGCGAGGCCGACGGCGGGGAGTCCGACGGTACGACCGCGAGGCCGTCGGCGGGGAGTCCGACGGTACGACCGCGAGGCCGTCGGCGGGGAGTCCGACGGTACGACCGCGAGGCCGTCGGCGGGGAGTCCCCGGTACGAGCGCGAGGCCGTCGACGGGGAGTCCGACGGTACGACCGGGAGGCCGTCGGCGGGGAGTCCGACGGTACGACCGCGAGGCCGTCGGCGGGGAGTCCGACGGTACGACCGGGAGGCCGTCGGCGAGGAGTCCGACGGTACGACCGCGAGGCCGTCGACGGGGAGTCCGACGGTACGACCGGGAGGCCGTCGGCGAGGAGTCCCCGGTACGACCGCGAGGCGTCGGTAACCCGAGCCAGACCCTGAGCGTTAGCGAGGGGGAGAGCCCTCTACCGTCGTCAGCGTGGCTCTCCGAACGTTGCGTTTCTCGCGGGAATCATCGGAGATTCCGGACGCGTACTGACGACGATAGAGGGCTCTCCCCCTCGCTAACGCTCAGGGTCTGGCTCGGGTTACCGACGCCTCGCGGTCGTACCGGGGACTCCCCGCCGACGCCTCGCGGTCGTACCGGGGACTCCCCGCCGACGCCTCGCGGTCGTACCGGGGACTCCCCGCCGACGCCTCGCGGTCGTACCGGGGACTCCCCGCCGACGGCCTCCCGGTCGTACCGGGGACTCCCCGCCGACGGCCTCGCGGTCGTACCGTCGGACTCCGCGCCGACGCCTCTCGGTCGTACCGGGGACTCCCCACCAACGCCTCGCGGTCGTACCGTCGGACTCCCCGCCGACGGCCTCGCGGTCGTACCGTCGGACTCCTCGCTGACGGCCTCCCGGTCGTACCGGGGATATCCTCGCCGAAGGCCTCGCGCTCGTACTCCGAACTCCAGGGGGGCGAAGCTCCCGTTGCGCTGTCTCCCTACCATCTGGTAGGGAGTCACCCGGGATCTATGGTCGCCTCGGACGAGCGCAGCGGGCGGGGAGAGGTGCGGCCCTCGGTGGTGCGCGAGGCCACCAGGCTCTTCGCCGAGCGCGGCTTCGACGGCACGGCGCTGCAGGACATCGCCGACGCGGTCGGGGTCTCCAAGCCCGCGGTGCTCCACTACTTCCCCTCCAAGGAGCACGTCCGCGACGCCGTGCTCGACGGCTTCCTGGCCCACTGGAAGGAGGCGCTCCCGCAGCTCCTCTTCGCGGCGCCCACGGGCCTCGGGCGCTTCGAGGCCATCTTCGGCGCGGTGCGGCGCTTCTTCGCGGATGATCCCTACCGGGCGAGGCTCATCCTGCGGGAGATGCTCGACCGGCCGGATGCCATCCGGGAGATGCTGCGCGAGGCGGTGCGCCCCTGGCTCCAGGCCATCGCGGGCTTCATCCGCGCGGGCCAGGCGGGCGGAACCCACCACCCGGACCTCGACCCCGAGGCCTACCTGCTGCAGATGCTCCAGGTGGTCATCGCGGCGGGGGTCTCCAACCCGGTTCTTCCGGTCGCCCTCGAGGACGACCTCGCGAAGGCCCGCGCCCGCAGCGACCGCGAGCTCGAGCGCATCGCACGGGCGGCCCTCTTCGTCGCCCGCGACCCCGTCCCCTCCCCGAAGCCAACCCGGGCGCCCCCGAAGCGCCGCCCTACCAAGAGGTAACCACACATCCCCATGGCGAGCTTCCTCACGGACAACGACGACCTGCGGTTCTATCTGGAGCGAGGCATCGACTGGGACGCCCTGGTGGAGGTCACCGAGTACGGCTACCGCACCCCCGACGGCTTCAAGACCCCCGCCGAGGCCCGCACCTTCTACGCCGAGATCGCCGCCATGATGGGCGAGCTCGTCGCCAAGGAGCTCGGTCCCCGCTCGGCCACCATCGACCGCGAGGGCAACCAGCTCTCCGAGGGGGAGGTCACCGAGGGCCCTGCGATGCAGGCCTTCTTCGCCGCCCTCAAGGCCGCGGAGGTGCACCGGCTCTGTCTCCCCCGCGAGCTCGGCGGGCTCAACGCCCCGCTGGCGCTCTACTTCCTCATCGCGGAGATGGTCGCCCGGGGCGACGTCTCGGCCATGACCCACTTCTCCTTCCACGGCGGCATGGCCATGGCGATGCTGGCCTACTCCATCCACGAGGGAACCACCGACTTCGACGTGGCCGCGGGGCGCATCGCCAGCACCCGCTTCGGCGAGTACATCGAGGAGATCGCCCGGGGCGACGCCTGGGGCTGCATGGACATCACCGAGCCCGACGCCGGCTCGGACATGGCCCGTCTTCGCGCCCGCGCCACCCAGGACGCCGAGGGCAGCTGGACCGTCTCCGGAGAGAAGATCTTCATCACCTCGGGGCACGGGAAGTTCCACTTCGTCATCGCCCGCACCGAAGACCCCAAGGGGGACGACGCGTTCTCGGGGCTGCAGGGGCTGTCGATGTTCCTGGTGAAGGCCTACGACGACCTACCGGATGGTAGGCGGGTGCGCCACGTCTCCATCGAGCGCCTCGAGGAGAAGCTCGGGCACCACGGCTCGGTGACCGCGGCGCTGCTCTTCGACAACGCCCCGGCGCAGCTCATCGGCAAGCGGGGCGAGGGCTTCAAGTACATGCTGGTGCTGATGAACAACGCCCGCGTGGGCGTCGCCTTCGAGTCCATCGGCCTCGGGGAGTGCGCGCTCCGCATGGCGAGGGAGTACGCCGCGGGGCGGCGCTCGATGGGCAAGGCCATCGCCGACCACGAGATGATCGCCGACCTGCTCGACGAGATGGAGACCGACCTGCTGGGGCTGCGGGCCCTGGCGGCGACCTCGGCCTTCCACGAGGAGATGTCGCAGAAGATGGCGCTGCTCGAGCGCTTCACCGCGGGCGCCCCGGAGGCCGGTCGGGTGAAGGCCGAGCTGCCGAAGCACCGGGCGCTCTCCCGGAGGTACACCCCGCTGCTCAAGTACCTCGCGGCGGAGAAGGCCGTGGAGATCGCGAGGCGCAACGTGCAGATCCACGGGGGCGTCGGATACACGAGGGAGTATGGCGCGGAGAAGCTGCTGAGAGACGCGCTGGTGCTGCCCATCTACGAGGGCACCAGCCAGATCCAGTCGCTGATGGCCATGAAGGACACCCTCATGGGGATCATCAAGCGACCGCAGGCCTTCCTCGGGCGCATGGCCCAGGCGCGCTGGCGCTCGGTGTCGTCCGCCGACCCGCTGGAGCGTCGGGTCTCGGCCGTGTCGGTGCTCTCGCTCTCGGTGCAGCAGCACCTGCTCACCCGCACCGCCGCCGACAAGCTGAAGACCCTGGGAGGCACCTCCCCCGCCACCTGGAAGGCCTCGCTCTCCAGGGAGTGGGACCCGAAGCGCGACTTCGCCCTGGCGATGCTCCACGCCGAGCGGCTCACGCGCTTGCTGGCCGACGAGGCGATCGCGGAGATCCTGCTGGAGCAGTCGAGGCGCTTCCCCGAGCGCCGGGAGGTGCTGGAGCGCTGGCTCGACCGGTGCGAGCTGCGCGACCGGGCGCTCCACGAGGAGATCACCACCACCGGGGAGCGGATGCTCTCCAAGCTGGCGTCTCGCCGGGCGGAGGTGGGGTCGTGAGCGATCTGCTGGTCGAGCTCGGACGCAACGCCACGGCCCGTCGCCTCGTCTCCGCCCTCGGCCTCCCGCTTCCGCTTCCGGTGGCGCTGCGTCGAGGGCGAGGCCCGCTGCCCTCTCAGCCGCTGGCCGACCAGTCGGTCGTGGTGGGCTCCGGGGCGGAGGCTCCGCTGCTGGCGATGCTCGCCTCGGCGCTCACCGAGGCGGGCGCCGACCCGCTGCTCGAGGGCTGCTACCCGGACGCCTTCCTCGGCCCTGGAGAGGCCCACGGACGCCCCGCCCGGGCGGCCTCGACGCTCCCCGAAGGAAAGCGCGTGGACGCCCTGGTCTTCGACGCCTCGGGGCTCTCGGGCTCGGATGCGCTCGGGGCGCTGCATGGGTTCTTCCAGCCGTGGGTGGGGCGGGTCGACCGCTCCGGGAGGGTGCTGGTGCTGGGGCGTCCCTCCGACGACCCGGGGCTCTCCAGCGAGGCGGCGGCGGCGCAGTCGGCGCTCGACGGCTTCGTCAAGAGCCTCGCCAAGGAGCTCGGCCGCCACGGGGTGACCGCCAACCTGCTGCGGGTGGAGGCAGGCGCCGAGGAGCGCGCCGGGGCCGTCGTGCGCTGGCTGCTTACCAACCGGTCGGCCTTCGTGTCGGGGCAGCCGGTGAGGGTGTCGATGGGGGCCGCGGGGGAGCCTGCTCCGCTGCAGGTGAAGCCGCTGGAGAAGAGGGTGGCGCTGGTGACCGGGGCGGCCCAAGGCATCGGCGCGGCGACCGCGAGGGCGCTGGCGGCGGAGGGCGCCCGGGTGCTGTGCGTCGATCGGCCGCAGGAGGAGCAGGCCGCCTCGGCGCTGGCGAAGGAGCTCGGCGGCGCGGTGGCCCTGGCCGACCTGTCGGACCCGGCCTCGGTGGCGCTGGTGGCCTCGGCGGTGGAGGCGCTGGGCGGGGTCGACGTGGTGGTGCACAACGCGGGGGTGACGCGCGACCGGACGATGGCGCGCATGAAGCGAGAGCACTGGGACGCGGTGCTGGCGGTCAACCTCAGGGCGGTGCTGTCGCTGGACGCGGCGCTCGATCCGCTGCTGCGCGACCGGGGGCGGGTGGTGTGTCTCTCGTCCATCGCGGGCATCTCGGGCAACGTGGGCCAGACGGCCTACGCGGCCTCGAAGTCGGCGCTCATCGGCTGGGTGAGGGCGCGCTCCCGGGTGCTGGGAGCGAGGGGCGTGACGGTCAACGCGGTGGCCCCGGGCTTCATCGAGACCCGGATGACGGCGGCGGTGCCGGTGGCGATCCGAGAGGCGGGGCGGAGGCTCTCGGCGCTGGGCCAGGGGGGATTGCCGGAGGACGTGGCGCAGGCGATCGCCTTCCTGGCGTCGCCGGGGGCGCAGGGGGTGACGGGGCAGACGCTGCGGGTGTGCGGCGGGGCCTTCCTGGGGGCGTAGCGAGGAGATGTCGATGAGTGGGGCCCCCTTCCCCGCTGCCGCGCGCCCTACCCCCGCGGAGCGGGGGCAGGGCTCCGGAAGCTGCCGACAGAGGGGTCGTACTGGAGGGCTTCCGCGGTGCCCGTTCGAGCACGCGTCCTCGATCCCCTGAGCCCTGCCCCCGCCCCGCGGGGGTAGGGCGCGCGGCAGCGGGGAAGGGGGCTCCATCCACGCCGCGAGAGAGCCGTACCCGCAACGTCAAACGAGCGATTCGCGCTCCAGACGAATGGCGGCGAGAGCGGCAATGAATGACAACGAATCGTTGATGAGGAGATGTCGATGAACAAGCAGGACGGGCGGCGCGCGGTGGTGGTGGCCGGGGCGAGGACGCCCTTCGTGAAGGCCTTCGGGGACTTCACCACGATGGACACCATCGCCCTGGGCGTGGCGGCCTCGCGAGGGGCGATGGCGAAGGTGGGCCTCGGGGTGAGGGACATCGACTCGGTGGTCTGGGGAGGGGTCATCCTGCCCAGCGGGTCGCCCAACGTGGGGAGGGAGATCGCCCTCGACCTGGGGCTCGATCCGAGGGCCGAGGCGATGACCGTGACCCGGGCGTGCGCCTCGGGGCTGCAGGCGATCACGCTGGCGGCGGCGGCCATCGAGCGGGGCGAGGCCGACGTGGTGCTGTGCGGAGGGAGCGACTCGACCAGCAACGCGGAGATCAAGCTGCCGCAGAAGGTGGTCCACGCGCTGGCGCCGCTGGCGCTGGGCAAGCCGACGAGGTCGGACTACCTCGCGGTGCTGAGCCAGCTCTGGCCCATCACCGACCTGCTGCCGAGGCAGCCGAAGATCGCCGAGCGCTCGACCGGAGAGGTGATGGGCGAGGCGGCGGAGCGCATGGCGAGGCGCAACGAGGTCGGCCGCGCGGAGCAGGACGCCTTCGCGCTGCGCTCGCACCAGCGGGCGGCGGCGGCCATCGCGGGGGGAGTCTTCGACGACGAGGTGGTGGAGGTGACCACGCCGGAGGGGAAGACCGTGCGCGCCGACGGGCTGGTGCGAGGGGACACCTCCCTGGAGAAGCTGGGGAAGCTGAGGGCGGCCTTCGCCAAGGACGGCACGCTCACCGCGGGCAACAGCAGCGCGCTCACCGACGGAGGCGCGGCGGTGGTGCTGATGAGCGAGGCGAAGGCGCGCTCGCTGGGGCTCAAGCCCAAGGCGGCGCTGCGGTCGTGGGCCTACGTGGGGGTCGATCCGGCCGATCAGCTCTTGATGGGTCCGGCGCTGGCGATGCCGCTGGCGCTGGAGCGGGCGGGCCTCTCGCTCGGCGACATCGACCTGGTGGACCTGCACGAGGCCTTCGCGGCGCAGGTGCTGAGCATCCTGAAGATGCTGGCGAGCGCGAGCTTCGCGAAGGCGCGGCTGGGCAGGGAGAGCGCCGTCGGCACGGTGCAGGACGAGCGGCTCAACGTGCACGGCGGCTCGCTGGCGCTGGGTCATCCCTTCGGCGCGACGGGCGCACGGATGGTGACCACCATGGCCAACGAGCTGGCGCGCACCGGGAAGAAGACGGCGCTGCTGGGCATCTGCGCGGCGGGAGGCCTCGGCGCGGCGGCGGTGCTCGAAAGGGTGGAGTGATACCGGGTCGCTCGCCGACGATTGCCCCTTGACCCCTCCAGGGTGTCCCCTCCATCCCCGTGATGGTCGCGCGCTCCCGCCTTCTCCAGCTTGCCCTCTGCTCGGTGCTCCTCACCTGCGTGGGCGTCGAGCCCGATGGGTGCCTCTCCTCGTCTGATCCTCGCTGCGTGCCGCCCTCCCCCTGCGCGGCCATCGCCTACACCTGCTCGTCGGGCGCCGCCCTCGCCGCGCGCATGGAGCGCCCCGAGCAGCGCCTCCCGGGCCTCGACGCCATCGCCACCCCGGGCGACCTCATGCTCTCCAACGGCTACGTCCGCGCCTTCTTCGACGCCCCGGAGCACCCTCACCACCTCGCCACCTCCGGCGGCTCGCTCCTCGACTTCGCCCCCGTCGACGGCACCGATCACCTCAATCAGGTCTATCAGATCACCGGCATCCTCCCCCGAGACGGCGCCCGCTACACCGAGACCCAGCTCATCAACGAGCCCGGCCTCGCCGCCGTCGTCTTCCGTGGAACCCTCGACGGCTTCCCCCGCTCCCGCATCGTCACCCGCTATGAGCTGCGCGCCTGCGACCGGGGGCTGCGGGTGCGCACCGAGCTCCACCACGGCGGACGCGAGCTGACGACGTGGTTCCTCGCCGACGCGTGGTTCTGGGGCGACCGCAGCATGACGCCCTTCGCTCCGGGCCGCGGCGAGGGCTTCCGCCACCGCGACCTCGACCTCGTCGAGATCGACGGATCGTGGTCGACCTTCGACTGGATGGCCGCCTCGTCCCACGTCGGAGCCGGCGACACCAGCTACGCCTCCGTCGCCTGCGGGCGCCCTCAGCTCGAGGGCGTCCACGACCCGACCATCTCCGCCGCGGGCCTGCCTCGCACGGTCATCGTCCCAGGCGACGGCATGGCCTTCGAGCGGATGATCTTTACCGGGTCCGGTAATGGCATCGCCGGCGCCGCGGCCCTCGCCCTCGACGCCCACGCCCGCATGAACGGCGGCGCCGTCACCGAGCTTCGGGGCCGCCTCGTCGACCCCGCGGGCAACCCCATCGGAGGCAGCGAGACGCTCGGCTCCATCGAGGTCTACGAGCCCGGGACCAGCACCCCCGACGACCCCGCCACCGTCGCCCCCTGGTCGCAGGTGGTCCCCGGCCCCGACGGGACCTTCAGCGTGCGAGTCCCCTCCGGGCGCTCCTACCGGCTCCGGCTCCACCGCTTCGGCAGAGCCCACGGAGAGGCCATCGCGGTGCAGGCCGTGGGGGCGGTCACGGTGCTCCCCGACATCGTTCGCCCGGCCCCTTCGAGGCTCACGGTGCGGGTCACCGACGCGGTCTCGATGCAGGGCGTCGACGCCGAGCTGGTGCTCATCCCCGCCGAAGGGACCGCGGCCTCCCTCGAAGGCACCGTCCACGGCTTCTTCGGGCAGGGCTGTGCGCCCTACCTCGGACCTCCCCATGGGGCCTCCCCAGGGTGCAACCGGGCCCTGGCGCGCGGGGGTTCCACGGACTTCGCGCTGCCCCCGGGGAGCTACACCGTCTACGCCCACGCGGGGCTGCATCGCACCCTCGGCCGGGGGACCGTCACCGTCGCCGAAGGGGCCTCCGCCTCGGTGGACATCACCCTCCGAGACGTCGCGGTCTTCCCGACCGGATCGCTCATGGGAGACTTCCACGTCCATGGAGGGAGGAGCTTCGACACGGCGCTCCCCGACCGGGAGCGGGTGCTGTCCTTCATGACCTCCGGGGTCGACGTGGTGATCGCCACCGACCACGACGTCTGCACCTCCTACGACGACACCCTTCGGGCGCTGGGGCTCTCCGATCGCGTCACGGTGATCCCGGGCTCCGAGATCACGGGCCTGGTGCCCTTCCTCGTCCGCCCTGGATCGACCGTGCCTCGCACCCTCGGCCACTGGAACTTCTGGCCCCTGCGCCGCGACCCCACGGAGATCAACGACGGCTCTCCCTACGACGAGCGCCAGGAGCCCGGTCAGCTCTTCGATCGGATGAGGGCGAGGGTGGGCGAGCAGGGGGTGATCCAATGCAACCACCCGGTGGCGGAGATGAAGGTGGGGCGCGACGAGGGCTACCTCCGGGCGCTCGGCTACGACCCGCGGCAGGCCTTCCCGATGTCCGAGGACGGGAGCGGCGCGGGGATGGTCTGGCGACGCCCAGGCGGGCCGACGCGCCATCGCAACCTCGATTGGGACACCCAGGAGGCCATGAACGGCGCCGGGGTGGTGCTCAACCTTGGATACCGGGCGCTGTGGTTCCAGATGTTGTCGCAAGGGATCATCCGTGCGGCGACGGCCAACAGCGACTCGCACTCGCTCAACACGGAGACCATGGGCTATCCCCGCAACGTGGTGCTGGGGAGCTTTCCCAGGACGGGCTTCGACCGCGACGCCTTCAACGCCGCCGTGCGGGGCGGGCGGATGGTGGGCACCAACGGTCCCTTCATCGAAGCCACGGTGATGGGAGTAGATGGCAGCCCGAGAGGTCCTGGGGTGACGCCCTTCGCTCCGGGGCTGGGGGCGGTGTTGAACGTGGAGGTGAGGGCCGCTCCCTGGGTGGGCGTCACCGAGGTGAGGGTGGTCGTCAATGGAACGGTCGCCCGCACCATCACCGGCGCCGCCATCCAACAACCCGCGGACCCTTATGGACACGAGGGGGTGCTGCGATGGCGGGGCACGATTCCGCTGTCGGAGCTCACGGGCGGGAGGGACGCGTGGGTGGTGGTGGAGGCGGGGATGCCCATTCCCCGGGCGGCCGACGTCGCGGACGAGGACGGCTACGACGGCTACATCGACCACGTCGACGGCGACGGCGACGGGGCCATCGACGACACCGGGATGCTGCGACCGCCCCCGAGCGACCCGAGATATCCATTGGACATCGTGGCGCCCGGGAGCCTTCCCTTCGCGTTCACCAACCCCTTCCTGGTCGACATGGATGGTGGTGGCTGGAGGGCTCCCCGATGAGCGCCCGAATCACTGCGATGAGCGCCCTGCTCGGGCTGTCGCTGCTGACCCCCCTCGCGGCGGCCCAGGGCTCGACGGTGTGTGAGCGAGGGAGGATCGGTCCGCGGTTGCCGCTGGGGGTGACGCTGGGGGAGGCCGACCTCGGAATGACCCCATCGCCCTGCGGAGGTCGGGTGTTGTCCCTTGAAGGAAGGGGCACCGCGCTGCTGGAGCTCGATGACTTCTATGGCGCCATCGACGCCGGGGCGGTGATCTCGGGGAGCTACCCGGTGAGCGATCGATGGTGGCTCTCCGGGGCGATCGCTCCGTTGCAGTTTCGCTTCGTGCAGAACGCCAGCATCGCGGCGACCACCCTCGGCCTCGGGGCGGCCACCCTGGGGCTTCACGCATGGCTGGTGGACGGACCGCGATGGAGGGTGTCCGCGTATGGTCGGGTGAGGGTTCCGACGGAGACCGGGAGGCAGTACGCCGCGACGGTGGGGGTGGAGCCCGGGGTGGCGGCGCTGTGGAGCCCGTCGCCGCGGGTCACGGTGGCCCTCGGGGCGTCGCTCCAGGGGCTGTTCACGGTGCTCGGGAGCCATACCGTGTCGCGTATGACCGCGCAGGTGACGGCGGACGTCGGGGTGCTGCTGCGCTGGTTCGAGCCGGTGCTGGGCGCCGAGCTGCGGGTGGGAACCGACGACGACGGGGCCTTCGAGTACATCGCCCCGAAGCTGGGGCTGCGCTTCCACCCGGGGCGCCGGTGGGTGATCGCCCTCGACGCGATGATGCCCCTGGGTGGCATCGACCGGACGCTCGCCCGCGCGGCCCTCGGGGTCACCCGGGCCTGGTGAGCGGGTAGGGGTGGCGAGCGCGGTGGCCTGGCGGGCGTGGCGAGTCCCCGGTACGAGCGAGAGGCCGTCGGCGGGGATATCCCCGGTACGACCGAGAGGCCGGCGGCGGGGATATCCCCGGTACGACCGAGAGGCCGGCGGCGGGGAGTCCCCGGTACGACCGAGAGGCCGGCGGCGGGGATATCCCCGGTACGACCGAGAGGCCGGCGGCGGGGAGTCCCCGGTACGACCGAGAGGCCGTCAGTAACCCGAGCCAGACCGCGACCGTGAGAGGGTGTCGATAAAGGGCTCGTGTGGGGCTGTTGAGATCGCGGCGATCACGCGGCGATCGG
>Ga0208511_100162_pt1 | contig 30953 bp, 20 predicted proteins | sample LakWasMet39_LOW7_2_FD_183879 | JGI IMG/M metagenome (GOLD analysis project Ga0208511, IMG submission 183879) | Freshwater sediment methanotrophic microbial communities from Lake Washington under simulated oxygen tension - Sediment Metagenome... | ecosystem: Environmental > Aquatic > Freshwater >...
GGTCGGGGCGGATCCACGGGCCCGATTCATCGTTCCCTCTCAGTCGATCGAGCCCTTGCCCCCGCTCCGCGGGGGTGAGGGCGCGCGGCAGCGCGGTGAGGGGGCCGACGGCCGCGTACCAGGTCCGTTGGACGAACGCTCTAGAGCGGTTCCCTGGGGGTGTGGAACAACGGCGAGGGTGCCGCACCGAGCGTCACCCCGCAGCCTCGGTCCCGCAGGCCCGATCGAGCCACGCGGAGTTGAGCCCGTAGTTACCGCGGCGCCCGGCGTGGTGCCTCGCGTGGCGGCGCGCCGACCCCAGCAGCGGGCCCACGGCCGTCCCCTCGAAGGCCGCGACGTCGAGGTGCGACAGCACGTTGAGCGCGTAGGCGCCGGAGAAGACGAGCGCCAGCGTCTCGACCGAGACCCCGCCGTAGAGCCGCGACGCCAGCGCCAGCGGAATGTAGAAGCCGCTCGACAGCACCACGGTCTCTCCCGCGCTGAAGCTGAGCGAGGGGTGCAAACCCCGCGTCGTGTGGTGCGGCCGGTGGAGGGGATAGAGCCAGCGCGTGTGGAGCAGCCGGTGGCCGAAGTAGAACCACGCCTCCCACCAGAGGAAGCCCACGCCCAGGGTCAGCGCCGTGCGAGGCGCCGAGAAGCCCGACAGCCGAAGCACCCCGAGCTGGAGCGCCGCCGTGAGCATGAAGGCCTCGGCGATCACGAACTCCGCGAAGTAGCGCAGCCCCGCCGCGTCGACGCGCACCCTCGGGGCCTCTCGGGTGACCCTCACGCGAATCGCCGCGAAGGCCCCGAGGATCGCGAGGTGCCCCCCGAGGAAGCCCGCCAGCGTCAGGGCGAAGAGTCGGCCCGCGCCCATCGGCCTCCCTCCCTCTACTCGCAGGCCCCGTCGGCGGCGCGCCCCGCCGGGTCGACGATCACGCCCCGCCCGGTGCGCTGCAGCGTCTGCGCGAAGCAGCCGTACTGCACCTTCACCGCGTCGAGCTGCGTGAAGATCGCGTGCGGGTCGTACACCCCGTCGCCCTCGTACTGCACCACCGCGCTGGTGATCGTCGTCGGCGGAACCCCTCGCATCAGGTTGCCCGCGATCGGGTACGGCACCAGCCCCGACCGCCCGTCGAGCCCGAGCGAGGCCTGCATCCCCGGCCACACCTCGCGGCCTCCCTGCGGGTGCCCGTAGGCCAGCGCGACCTCGTCGAAGGTGCTCGTGGAGAAGTACGAGTCCCCTCGGCCCACCGGGACATAGGTCGACACCGGGGTCTTCCCCGCCAGCGGATCGCGCGACATCCGGGGCACGTACACGATCGGATCGACCGGCTCCCACAGCGTCTGGAGCAGCCCCATCGCCGGGTGCACGAAGCTGAGCGAGCGGCCCTGGAGGAGCGTTCCGATGAGCGAGCCCACCCCCGGGATGATCTGCGACTCGAAGATGAAGCGCGACCAGTGCCCTCCCCCTCCGGTCGGGATCGCCCCCCGCACCCTCGGCTCGGTCGCGGCGACGAGGTGCGTGTACATCCCGCCCATCGACTGCCCCATGATGATGAAGCGCGACGCGTCGAAGCGCGCCTCGGTCACGCCCGTCGGCAGCGAGGCCCCCGTGCACGCCGCCAGCGTGGCTGCGGGAATACGCATCCGGGTAAGCGCCTCCAGCAGCAGCCGCTGCTCGAAGATGCCCTGGCGGAAGGTGTCGCGCATCGCCGACGGGTTCATCAGGTTGAGGTAGGCGATATCCGAGGCCCCGGGGAGGCGCTCGGGGTTCACCGGCATCGCCGCGCCCACCACCGCGAAGCCCCGGGGAGCGAGCTGGTACGCCACGCCCTGCTCGGGCGTGTAGCAGCCCGCGACGCCGCGGTACGTGCTGACCCGGTTGTAGTAGCTCGGCCTCGTGGTGGTGCAGGGGTTGGTCGCGCTCATCGGCCGCCAGGTGCCGCGCGACACCGCCTCGTCGCTGTACCCGCCCGATCCATGGACGTTCATGATCAGCGGATAGCCCTCCGCCGGCATCGCTCCGCGAGGGAGCGTCACCACCACGGGCACCCGGTCGTAGTTCGCCGGGCTGGCGTAGGTCGTCGTCATGGGGACGCCGTCGGCCCCGATGCGCATCAGCCCGTCGGTGTTGAAGGGCGGCGCCCCGAACTGGAACTGCGGCATCGTCACCGTGGCCCTCAGCTCGCAGTAGCGCGGGTGCGTCGTCGGCGTGTCGCCCGGGGCGAGCGCGAGCCCGTCGACCGTCACGTCGAAGCGCTCCACCACCCGGTCGCCCATGCGCGCGGTCTCCGCCGCCACGTCGCCGGTGGTGAACACCGTCGCCGCCACCACCGTCGCGGCGTCGATGCTGCGCGTCCTCAGCGTCTCCCAGAGCGGCGCATACAACGCCGCCGCGGCCGCGCCCCGCCGCCCCGCGGGGGTGCGCCCCTCGCGCAGGTCACGGAGCCCGGCGCTCGCCTCGACGGGCCGGTCGCCCGCGTCGCGAAGGGCGCCGGTCAGCACGAAGGCGTAGGTGCGCCCGCCCCGCAGCACGAAGCCCGGAACCGGCGCCACGGCCAGCACGTTCTCCGCGGTGTAGTTGTCGTCGACCAGCGTCGCGGCCACCGTGGGGATGAGCTGCCCACGCTCCGGCGAGCGAGGGTCGACGTCGAGGAGCAGCACCGGCGAGCTGCCCGCCGCGGGGATCACGTCCGCGAGGCGGCGCTCGGCCAGCGGCCCGTCGAAGCGAAACCACGCCACGGGGATCACCGGGAAGCCCGTGCGGTCCTGCGCGACGGGCACCGCGGAGCGCACCAGGGCGGCGGTCGCGGGCATCGGGAGGCCGGCGTAGTCGGGCCCGCCCGCGGCGGTGCGGCGAAGGTCCGAGGGGAAGGGCAGGTCGTAGAAGTGCGAGGGCTGCGAGGTGTCGGCGTCGAGGTCGAAGAGCGAGCGCGCGGGGCCGACGTTTACATCCACGGGTAAGACGTCGGCGCCCGGGGCGTCGCCCGGGGTCGAGGCGTCCGCCGCGTCCGTCGCCATCGAGGCGTCCACCGGCGCGGGCGACGGGTCGGAGGAGCATCCAGAGCCAAGGGCCGTCGCCAACAACATCACCGGCAGTGCGCGCATCGGCGCGGATCATCAGCACCCCGCTCCGCCGCAGGCAACCTGCGGTCGCTGGACCGCCGTTGGACGCCGGGAGGCCCCGATGGTAGCCCTCTCCCTCCCCGGCGACTGACACGTCAGTTCAGTCCCCAGATCGGGTCGGCGATGCGGCAGGAGGAACGGATGAATGTGACGCGCACGGGTCCGGTGGTGGTTGGGGTCGACGTGGGCTCGACGACGGTGAAGGCGGTGGTGCTCGACCCCTCGACGAGGGAGATGCTCTGGTCGGACTACCAGCGTCACCAGACCCGGCAGCCCGAGAAGGTGCTGGAGATGATGGAGGCCATCGAGGCGGCCTTCCCGCTCTCCCCGAAGCACCAGTGGCGGGTCTTCGTCACCGGCTCCGGGGCGGCGCCGCTGATGGTCCCGATGCACGCGAAGTTCGTCCAGGAGGTGAACTCGGTCACGCTCGCGGTGGAGACGCTGCACCCGGACGTGGGCTCGGTGATCGAGCTCGGCGGCCAGGACGCGAAGATCATCATCTTCCAGCGCAACGAGAAGACCGGCGAGAAGACCGCCGCGCCGTCGATGAACGACAAGTGCGCCTCGGGCACCGGCGCCACCATCGACAAGTGCATGATCAAGGTGGGCCTCGACCCGGAGGTCGTGCGGGGGCTCCACTTCAATGACGAGAAGCTCCACCACGTCGCGGCCAAGTGCGGGGTCTTCGCGGAGACCGACATCGTCAACCTGGTGAAGAGCGGGATTCCCTCCGACGAGATCCTGTGTTCGCTGGCCGACGCCATCGTGCTCCAGAACCTCTCGGTGCTGACCCGCGGGTCGACCCTCAAGCACAAGGTGCTGCTGCTGGGCGGCCCCAACACCTATCTCCCCTTCCTCCAGGAGTGCTGGCGCAAGCGCATCCCCCAGGTGTGGGACGAGCGCGGCTACGACTGGCCCCGCGACCGCCCCATCGAGGAGACGGTCTTCGTCCCCGACAACGCCCAGTACTACGCCGCCTTCGGGGCCTGCGTGTACGGCCTCCACGAGGCGCCCGAGGTGGGCCTCTACCGCGGCCTCGACGGCCTGCGCGAATACATGGCCAACGGCCGCAAGGCGCGCCTCGGAGAGACCGCCGGGCCTCCCCTCGCCCGCAACGCCGGCGAGGTCGAGGACTTCCGCTCCCTCTACTCCATCCCGAAGTTCGTCCCTCAGACGCTCGTTCCGGGAAGCGTGGTGCGCGCGGTCATCGGCCTCGACGGCGGATCGACCTCCTCCAAGGCCGTGCTCATCGACGAGCAGGGCGAGATCATCCAGAAGGCTTATCAGCTCTCCAAGGGCAACCCCATCCAGGACACCCGGGAGCTGCTGCTCCAGCTCCGGACGTGGGTGCACGAGCAGGGCGCCTCCCTGGAGGTGCTGGGCTTCGGCGCGACGGGCTACGCCGCGGACGTGCTGCAGGAGGCGCTGCGGGCGGACGTCAACGTGGTCGAGACCGTCGCCCACATGATGAGCGCGGTGCGCTTCTTCGGGGACGTCGACGTCATCTGCGACATCGGCGGCCAGGACATCAAGGTGCTCTTCCTCAAGAACGGGGACATCGCCAACTTCCGACTGTCCAACAGCTGCTCCGCGGGCAACGGGATGCTGCTCCAGGCGATGGCCGACCAGTTCGGACTCAAGGTCTCGGAGTATGCCGATACGGCCTTCACCGCGGAGCTCGCGCCGAAGTTCAGCTATGGATGCGCGGTCTTCCTCGACACCGACCGGGTGAACTTCCAGAAGGAGGGCTTCTCCAAGGAAGAACTCCTCGCGGGCCTCGCGCAGGTGCTCCCGAAGAACGTCTGGCAATACGTCGTCCAGATTCCCCGGATGGCGTCACTGGGCAAGCGCTACGTGCTCCAGGGCGGGACCCAGTACAACCTCGCGGCGGTCAAGGCGCAGGTCGACTACATCAAGGAGCGCGTGCCGGGCGCGGAGGTCTTCGTGCATCCCCACACCGGCGAGGCGGGCGCCATCGGGGCGGCCTTCGAGACGCTGCGGGTGGTGAAGCGCAAGGGTCACTCGACCTTCATCGGCATCGACGCCGCCATCGGCCTCGAATACACCACCAGGAACGACGAAGACACCGTCTGCCATTTCTGTCCCAACAACTGCAAGCGCACCTTCATCGACACGCAGCGCCCGGACGGCTCGACCACCCGCTACATCGCAGGCTTCTCCTGTGAGAAGGGAACCGTCGAGAGCGAGGAGGCCATGCTCGCCCTCATGGCCGATCGCAAGGCGATCGCGAAGCAGTTTCCCAACCTCGTCGAGTACGAGGCGAAGCGCGCCTTCATGCACTTCTACCGCCCCGCCCCGATGCCCGAGGCGGGCGCTCCGGTGAAGGACTGGGTCATCAAGAAGGGCCTCTTCTCCACCAAGCGCGTGGAGGTCACCCGGCCCTTCAACCGCTCGAGCGCGGAGGCCCAGGAGCGCCGCCGGCGCATCCGCATCGGCATCCCCCGGGTGCTCAACCTCTACTCCACCGGGCCCTACTTCCGAACCTACTTCGAGGCGCTCGGCATCCTGAAGCAGCACGTCGTCTTCTCCGATGAGACCACGGAGGAGATCTGGGTCGAGGGCGGGAAATACGGCTCCATCGACCCGTGCTTCCCCTCCAAGGTGGCGCAGGCGCACGTGCACAACCTGCTCTTCCATCACCACACCGACAAGAAGCCGCTTCAGTACATCTTCTTCCCCATCCTCACGCACGTCCCCTCCTTCGGGGAGAACGTGATGGACAAGGCGAGCTGCCCCATCGTGGCAGGCGCCCCGGAGGTGATGAAGGCCGCCTTCACCAAGGAGGTGGACTTCTTCAAGCAGCGAGGCATCGAGTACCTCGACCCGGCGCTCACCTTCGCGGAGCCCAACCTCACCGCGCGGCGGATGTTCGCCACCTGGGCCTCGCGCCTCGGGATCACCGAGGACGAGAGCGACCACGCGCACCGCGAGGCGATGGCCGCGCTCGACGCCTTCGACCGCGACCTCCAGGACAAGGGCCGCGCCATCCTGGAGACCGTCGAGGCCGAGGGGCGCGTCGCGATCCTGATGGTGGGTCGGCCCTACCACTCGGACCCGGGGCTCAACCACGGGATTCCCGATGAGTTCCAGGTATTGGGATATCCCATCCTGAGCGTGCGATCGCTGCCTCGGGACACTGAATACCTCCGTCGGTATTTCAAGCCCGAGTTCGACCGGGGCCAGCACCCGCTCGACATCAACGACGTGTGGCCGGAGAACTACTCCGCCAACAGCGCGCAGAAGGTGTGGGCGGTGAAGTTCGCCGCGAGGCACCCGCACATCGCCCTGCTCGACCTGTCTTCCTTCAAGTGCGGCCACGACGCGCCGACCTACGGCATCGTGGAGAGCATCGTGTCGGCCAACGGGACGCCCTACGCGGCGCTCCACGACATCGACGCCAACAAGCCCGGCGGGTCGATCAAGATCCGGGTGAAGACCTACGCCCACTCGCTCAAGCTCCATGAAGAGGGCCTGGAGGACGAGGGGCGAAAGCGCGACGCGCTGGCGCGCTCCATCGACGAGAAGCGGCTGGAGCTGCTGCGCCTGAAGCGCGCGCAGCTCGCCGCGAGGCGGGTCAACGACCCGGTGCTGGAGGCCGAGATCGAGCGCCTCGGGGTGCGGCTGGCGGCCTACGTGGCGCCGGAGAGGCCCGCGGAGCGGCCCGCGGGGCTGATCCAGCTCCGAAGGAAGACCGAAGACGGAATGGTGGCGGTGGGCGGATGAGTGACGTTCGAGGGCTGGAGAGGAGCGACGCGATGGCGATGCAGACGCAGGGCAATGGGTCGAAGGTGCGGCTTCCGGTGTTCGACAGCCCGATCGTGTCGAGGCCCGAGGAGGGCGACGTCGACGTGGAGGCCGAGCTGAAGGCCTGGGAGGAGGCCGAGCGGGAGCGGCTGGGCATCCGCCAGGAGCGGCGCCAGTGGGCCGACGGGATGCTCAAGCCCGCCATGACGAAGTCCGAGAAGGCCAGGGTCACCCTGCTGATCTCGGGCCTGACCGCGGCGCAGGACTTCCTCGTCGAGGGCGCCTTGAAGGGCCTCGGGTACAACGTCCACTACTTCGGAGTGGCCGACGGCGCGGGGCTCCAGACGGGCAAGGAGTTCGGCAACCGGGGTCAGTGCAACCCGACCTACTTCACCGTGGGATCGCTGGTGAAGCACCTCATCGACCTTCGGGACATCCACGGGATGTCGTCGGAGGACATCGTGAAGAACTACGTGTTCCTGACGGCGGGGGCCTGCGGGCCGTGCCGCTTCGGGATGTACGTCACCGAGTACCGAAAGGCCCTGCGCGACGCGGGCTTCGACGGCTTCCGGGTGATGCTCTTCCAGCAGCAGGGCGGGCTCTCGCAGGCCACCGGCGACGACGTCGGACTGGAGATGAACCCCGAGTTCTTCATTGCCATCATCAAGGCCATCGTCTGCGGCGATGTGGTCAATGCGCTGAGCTACCGCATCCGGCCCTACGAGGTTGTGCCTGGATCGACCAATGAGGCCGTCGCCCGGGTGAAGAAGATCCTCTATGAGGCGCTCTACAGCCGCACCAACATCTTCATGGCGCTCTACCGCGCCCGGAAGGAGCTCGCGGCGGTGAAGGTCGACAAGCTGAGGGTGCGCGCCAAGGTGTGCATCATCGGCGAGTTCTGGGCCATGACCACCGAGGGGGACGGCAACTACCACCTCCAGAAGTTTCTGGAGTCGGAGGGAGCCGAGGACGACATCCAGCTCACCACGGCGTGGCTGCTCTACAACATCTGGGAGGTGGCCCGGGACACCCGGGAGCGCCGCGACCTCCGCAGCGCCGACAGCGGGCAGTACGGCCTCGACGGCTTCGAGGGCTTCGACGTCTCCAAGCGGCTCGCCACCATGCGCCTCGCGGAGATGGGGCTGCGCGTGGGCTTCCAGTGCTTCGCGCTGCCGCTCGGCCTCCACGGCTACACCCTCCCAGACATGGACCACGTGGCCGAGGTGGCCTCGGGCTTCTACTCCAATGACCTGCGCGGCGGCGAAGGGCACATGGAGGTGGGCAAGTTGATCGTGAACGTGGTGGGACAGAAGGCCCACATGACCCTGAGCGTGAAGCCCTTCGGGTGCATGCCCTCGTCGGGCGTCTCCGATGGGGTGCAGTCGCTCATCACGTCGCGCTTCCCGGGGACCATCTTCTGCGCGGTGGAGACCAGCGGCGACGGCGCCACCAACTTCTACTCGCGGGTTCAGATGTACATGTTCAAGGCCCGGCTCGCGGCGGAGGAGGAGTATCGCAAGACCCTCGCGGCCAACGGCGTGACCGAGGAGCAGGTGCGGGACTTCCTCGCGAAGCACCCGAAGTACGCCTCCGCCCTGCACAAGGCGCCGCACCGGGCCAACGGCTCGACCGCCGACCTCGTCTACGAGGTGGCTCCGTACATCACGCAGACCAGGGCGCAGCGAGCGCTGGGCTCGCTGAAGGGCGCCGTGGCGGCCGCGCGCAAGGCGGCGGCGACGGTGCCGGTGGCGGCGAGGAAGGCCGTGGAGAGCGCGCGCTCGGAGGAGTTCCGCTCGCAGGTGAGGGCCGACGCGGAGCTGCTGGGAGAGCTGGTGCGCGGTCGCGTGAAGGAGCACTACGGCCCGCTGGTCGAGCGCCTCGCCACCCGCGCGATGTTCGACAAGGACCCGCTGCCCGCGACCAGCCGCTCCCAGCCCCTCGCCCAGGCGTAGTCGTTCGCGGGCGCCGCCCGGTGCGCTACAACCCCGCTCATGGCGTGGTTGCTCGTGACCGTCGTCGGCGCTGCCGCGATCCTCTGGTGGTTCTCCCTCCAGGAAGACCTCTTCTGCCTCTCCGTGCGCGGCGGCCGCGTGCTCATCGTGCGCGGCCGCGTCCCCCCGCGCTTCGTGGCCGACGTGCGCGACATCCTGGGGAGGGCCCGCGCCCGGGACGTGACCATCCGCGCGAGGCCCACCGCGCACAGCGGGCGGCTGATCTTCACGGGCGAGCTCGACGAGTTCACCCAGCAGCGGCTTCGCAACGTCTTCGGGCTCATCCCCGCGGCGCAGCTCCGGAGCGCGCCGCCCATCCAGAACCCCACTGCCGGTCAGCGCCTCGGCATCGAGTGGCTGGCGTGGTGGTTCGCCCGCTGAGCGTCGCCGCGAGTCCAACGCGTTAGAATCGCGGAGCCGGCGGACGACGCCTCCTGCAGGCGGACCATCGCGTCGAAGTAGCGAAGCCTCAGGGCGTCGGGGCCCCCTGCTCGCCCGCCGACGACGCCCCCTGCTCGCAGGTCGCCGCCTCGCCCGGGACCGCCGCCACCGCCAGCCGCCACGCCGCCAGCGCGCGCTGAAACTCCGCGAGCGCGTCGACCTCCCGCAGCGCCGCCTCGGCCTCCGCCTGCTCGCGCAGGTTGACCACCAGCAGCGTCCCCTCGCCCAGCGTGAGGCGCGCCCGCTCCTGCTCGGCCAGGGTGCCCGCGAGGCCGAGCTCCGTGCGCGCCACGGCCCACCGCTGCCGCGCGGCCTCCATCGCCGACGCCGCGTCGCGAAGGTCGGCGGTGGCCCGGTCGCGCGCCATCCGGGTCTGCTGGTCGATGCGCGCCGCGGTCGCCGACGCCGCCCTCGCCCGGCCGTCCGCCGCCCGGTTGCGGATGGGGATGTCCAGCACCAGGCCCGCCTCGAGCACCGGCGGACGGCGCGGCTCGGGGCCGTCACCGAGGTCCTGCGAGACGGCCACCACCAGGTCGATGGCCGGGCGGCGCTGGTTCTCCGCCAGCTCTCGCTCGATCTCCTGCTGCGCGCGCTGGGCCTCCAGCCGCCGCACCTCGGGGCGCCTCGCGGCCGCCGCGCCCGCCTCCCGCGCCGCGCACCCCGGCGGAAGGATTACAGGATCCGGTAAAGCATCGGGCAGCCGCGACGGGTCCGGGAGCGCGGGCTCGCCGCGGCCGTCGCGGAGGTAGAGCGACAGCGCGATGGCGGTCTGCTCCAGCGCCCGGCGCGCGGACACGACGAAGCCCTGCCGCTGCACGATGGCGCGGGTGTTGTCGGTGCGCTCGAAGGGCGGCAGATCGCCCCGCGCGACGCGCGTCCCGAGCCCGGCGTCGCGGGCCTCGGCGAGCGCCAGGAGCGAGCGCGCGACCGCCATGCGCCGCCCCGCCGCGACCCACTCCCAGTAGGCCACGGTGGCCGCGCGGGCGGCCTCGATGCGCTGCTGCGCGACGCCCAGCGAGGCGACGGTGCGGCCGATCTCCGCGCGCCGGATGCTCGCCCTCGCCCGGTCGATGGGGCCGTTGCGCCAGAGCGGGATCGAGACGCCCGCGCGCAGCTCGCCGAGGGAGTTGGTCTCGAGCTTGCCGTCGTAGATGGGCATGCCCGTGTACGAGAGACCCTGGCCGAAGCGGTAGCCCGCGAAGAGCTGCGCGCCCCAGAGGGGAGTGGGCTGCGTGATCATCGTGTCGAGGGTCAGCGGCTGGTAGTACCCGAGCGGACCGGCGGCGGCGCGCGTGCGCCACTGCGGATCGAATGCCCCTTCGGCGCTCAGCAGCTCGGCGTCGGCGACGTCGCGGTCGCGCTCCGCCGCGGCGATGAGGGGGAAGTGCGACTCCACCGAGCGGAGCACCGTCGAGAGCTCGATGGGCTGCGCCCAGGCCGCGGACGACCACCCGAGGGCGACCACGAAGGCGAGAGGGGACGGCTTCACTTGGCGCGCTCCGTCGTGACGCCGAGGGGCGCGGGCATCGGCGGGAAGCCGTTGAACTGGCGCCAGAGTTCCCACCCCAGGCGCACTCGGTTGAGGAGGACCCAGCCGTTGGCGCGCACCCCCTGACGGAGGTAGCGCCCGGTGGGCCAGCGCGCGCCGGGCTCGGGGACCACCAGCACGCGAAACTTCCCCTGGCCGTTGTCCGCGGAGTCGACGACGGCGATGCGCCCGCCGAAGGTGCCGTAGGCGAGCGTCGGCCAGCCGGTGAACTGCAGCGCGGGCCATCCCTCGAACTGGAGACGCACGTGCTGCCCCTCGTGCAGCAGCGGCACGTCGTTGCCGTCGGCCCAGAGCTCGACCGCCCTGGCGTCGGTGTCGGGCACGAAGACCACCAGCGGGTCGCCGGCCTTCACCTGCTCGCCGCCGGTCGCGGCGATGAGCCGCAGCACCGTGCCGTCCCGCGGCGCCGCGACGAGCTGCGTGGCCTGCCGCGCGAGGCGCACCTCGATGCGCGCGAGCTCCCCGGTCGCCGACGCGATCTCCGACGCCGCCGCCGCCCTCGCCGCGCGCGCGTCCTCGATGGACGCGAAGCCGTCGGTGCCCACCCGCAGCAGGTCGGACTGCAGCGCGCTCTCCTCGCTCTGCGCCGCGCTCAGCGCCGCCTGCGCGCGGTCGACCTCCGTGCGCGCCCGCACCCGATCGAGCTCGGCGAGCTCGCCCGTGCGCGTCGAGGCCAGGCCCTCGGCGATGAGCGCCCGCTGCCGGTCGAAGTTGAGCTGCGCGGTGCGCGCCGTCGCCTCCGTCGCCTGCAGCACCTGCCGCGCCGAGCGCACCCGGTCCTGCGCCATGCGCACCCGGCTCGTGGCGGCCCCGACGGCGCTCTGCCGCGACTGCGTGAGCTGCCCGATGCGCTCGCCGATGGCCGCGTCCCGGGCCCTCGCGGCCTCGAGCCTCGCCTGCACCGCGTCGCGCTCCTGCCGCAGCCGCGCGATGATCTGCGGGTCGTTGTCGGAGATCTCGAGCAGGGGCTCGCCCGAGCGCACGTGGCTGCCGTCGCGCACCCAGAACTTCACCACCCGCCCCTCGATGGGGGCCTCGATGGTCTGCTGGCGCTCGAGCGGGGCGTAGGCCACGACGCGGCCGTGGCCCGCCGCGGACTGCTGCCACGGCACCAGCACGACGGACAGCACGACGACGGCGAAGAGCGCGCCGAACACCGCGGCGCAGACGCTCGCCCCGCCGGACGACGGGACCATCTCGGCGGCGGCGGCGGATCCGGCGACGTCCGGGGTGACGGGGAGCGTGGGATCGAAGGCGTGCATGGTGGCGCTCATCGGGCGGAGGGGAGGGCGAAGGTGGTGTCGCAGCGGCGCGCGAGGTCGGCGCGGTGCGTGAGCAGCAGCAGCGTCCACGGCGCGGCGCGGTCGAGCAGCGCCGGGAGCACCGCGGCGATGGTCTCGTCGTCGAGGCCGTCGAGCGCGTCGTCGACCACGAGCAGCCGCGGTCGACGCGCGATGGCCCGGGCGAACATCAGCCGCCACGCCTGCGCCGACGAGAACGGGCGCCCCCCTGGCTGCAGCCGGGTGTGCACGCCCTCCGCGAAGGCCGCCACCGCGTCCTCGAGGCCCACCGCGCGCAGGGCGGCGCGCACGTCCTCGGCGCTCACCTCGGCGCTGCCCACGGCGACGTTGTCGTAGATGGTCCCGTCGAAGACCTCCGGGTGGTGCACGAGCTCCGTCGCGCGGTGAAGCGCGTCCGGGGAGAGCTCGCGCACGTCCGCGCCGTCGACGCGCACGACCCCCTGCGTGGGCGACCGCAGGCCGACCGCCAGCCTCGCGAGGGTGCTCTTTCCCGCGGTGGAGACGCCCACCACGGCGGCGCGCTCGCCGGGCGCGACCCGCAGCGTGACGCCCTGCAGGGCGGCGCCCCCGTCGGCGTAGCGGTAGCCGACGTCGAGCAGCTCGAGCCCGAGCCGACCCTCCTGTCGCGGCGAGGGCAGCGGGGCGCCGCCCGCGCGCTCGACGGGGAGGTCGACGAGGTGCCCGAGCTTGTCGACCGCGGTCACGAGGTCGTACCAGGCGTCGAGCTGCTTGCTGAACTTCGCCACGCCAGCGAGCACCGCGGAGACGATGAGCTCCGCCGCCGCGAGCTGCCCGACGGAGAGCGCCCGCTCGCTCACCAGCCATCCCCCGAGGCCGAGCAGCGCGGCGCTGAGGACGGCCTTGAGGGCGCGCGACCCGATCTGCTGGCGCATCACGATGCGGAAGTGCGTCGCGCGGGCGGAGAGGTAGGCCTTCGTGAGGCCGCGCATGCGCTCGACCGCGTAGGCCCGCGAGGCCTCCGGTCGAAAGGTCTCGGGGAAGCGGCCGAGCTCCTGCAGCCACGCGGCGACGGCGTACTTGCCCCTCGACTCCTCGATGCTGGTCGGGATGGCGTCGTGCCCGAGCGGGAAGAGGATGAGCACGATGCCGAGCACCAGCACCGCGTCGAAGGCCAGCAGCGCGGGGTGATAGAACGCGAGGAGCACCGTGCCGATCACGGCCTGGAGGACCAGCGCGAGGCCCTCGAGCAGCAGCGACGCGGCGGTCTTCTGGACGGTGACGACGTCGAAGAAGCGGTTGAGCAGCTCGGGGACGTTGTTGTCGTCGTGGGCGTCGCTGCGCATCTTCGGCAGCCGGTGCGCGAGGTCGATCGCCACGCGCACGAACACCCGGCGCTGCAGCAGCTCGACGACGAGAAACTGCATCGAGGCCATGATCCCCTCGAAGGAGAGGCCCACGAGCACGAAGAAGGTCAGCACGAACACCTGCTGGAGCACCGTGCCGAACGCGACGGTGTTGACCAGCGAGGCGACCGCGATGGGCACCGCGAGCGAGACGAGCCCGATGCCCGCCGCGTAGACGAGCACCACCCAGAGGTCGCGCCCCTCGGTGCGGACGAGCTGAAACACGCGGCGAATCGGGTCGGGGTGGGCGTGGGCGTTCATCGGGTGCGGCGGTGCCCGACAGCAGCTGGCGTGCCGCGCGCGAAGTCCGCGGGTTGGGCCCGATCAGCGGACAGACGACCGTGCGGCGGTTTGTCCCACTCTCGACAAAGGTTGCGCAATTTCTGCCCGCGCGGCGACGGCGTCGACGAGGTCCATGGCGGGTGACCCGGTACCTGAGGAGCCGAGGCACGCTCTCGCGTTGAGCGAGCACGGATCGTCGCCTACCGTGGCTGCATGCATTGGAGGGTCGGGAGGGGGCGGGCGAGCGTCGTCATCGCATGGGCGATGCTGGGTGGGTTGAGCGCGGCGTGCACCGCTGCGCCTCCGAGCGGTCCTGCCCCCAGAGGGCCAGGCGAGGCGGCGGACGGCGGCGTGAGGGATGTCGCCGACGTCGCAGACGTCGCAGACGTTGCCGACGTTGCCGACGTCGCCGACGCTGTCGACGTCGGCCCGGCGTTCGACGCCCCCTCGTCACCGACCGACGTGGGCTCCGCGGAAGCGGGTGCGCCCGACGTGGTGCGCGTCGACGCGGAGGGCCAAGACGCCGCGGTGGTCGATGCGCAGACCTCGGACGTGGGCGTCGATGTGCCGCCGCCAGTCGACGTCACGCGCGACGCAGGGACCGATGCGCCGACGGTCCTCGACGCTCCGGACGAGTGCACGCCGTCCTCGACCCGCCCTTGCTACACGGGCCCCGCGGCGTCACGCGGCGTCGGGCTGTGCCGGGACGGGGTGGAGACCTGCGACGCTCGCGGCCACTGGGCTCCGGGCTGCGCGGGGATGGTCCTCCCCACGGCGGAGGTGTGCAACGGCGCGGACGACGACTGCAACGCCGTGACCGACGACGCACCGCAGGCCGCGTCGTCCTGCCCGGAGGCGCCCAACGCGCGCGCGGTGTGCAGCGAGGGACGGTGCGGCGCGGTGTGCCTCCCCGGCCATCACGACTGCGGCGGGTCGTGCGTGAGCGACGCGCTGCCCACGAGCTGCGGCGCGCTCTGCTCGCCCTGCCCTGCCCCCGCCAACAGCACGGCCACCTGCGTCTCGGCGCGCTGCGGGTACGCATGCGACGCGGGCTTCCACGCCTGCAGCGGGGTCTGCGTGTCCAACACCTCGACGCTCACGTGCGGGACGCGCTGCTCGCCCTGCTCGAACGTGGTCGCGCTTCCGGCCAACGCGACGCTCACCTGCAACGGGACGATCTGCTGGCACACCTGCAACCGCGGCTTCGTCTTCATGGGCATCCCCGAGTGCGGCGTCCCGGCGCCCCACCGGCTCTCCCCGATGGCCGCCTCGACGGTCACGACCGACCGGCCGACGCTGCGCTGGACGCCCGCCGCGGACGTCGAGGGCACGCACGTCGACATCTGCCGCGACCGCTTCTGCACCATGGTCGAACAGTCCTTCGACGTGACCGGGTCCAGCCTGCGGCCCACCGTCGCGCTCGCGGCGGGCGTGCACTTCTGGCGCGCGTCCGGTCGCATCGGCGCGGTCACGGGCAGGCCGGAGCTGCCCTGGGTGTTCCTGGTCCCGGCGAGGTCGACCCCTCTCGACCTGAGCCACGGGACCGCGCCCGACTTCAACGGGGACGGATACGCGGACCTCGCGGTCTCCCTCCGGAACGATCGCATGCTGGTCTACTACGGGTCCCTGGCGGGACTGGCGGCCACCCCCACGGACCTTATCTCCATCGACCAATTGGGCGGCTCCGCACGCCTCGTGGTGGCCGGGGACGTCAACGGGGACGGCTACATCGACCTCACGGCGACCGCCATCCCGCGGACGGCCGTGGTCCCCAGGACGTTCGTCTACTGGGGCTCCAACATCGGACTCACGGAGCGCGGGCTGATGTTTCTGCCCACGACGGACAACCTGACCCGCGCGGGCGACTTCAACGGGGACGGGTACGCCGATCTGGTCACCATCACCTCGTCCAGATCCATCGGTCAGGTCCTCTCCGGCGCGCCGCGGGCCGTCGTCGGGCCGTTCTCACGCCCCTTCTCGGCGGACCCGACGCAGAACCTCCGCGACCTGCCGCCCGGGGACGCCGTCGCGGGCGTCGGCGACTTCAACGGCGACGGCTTCGCGGACATCGTCGGTCTCTTCGGAGAGCCTCTCGGCACTGCGCCGTGGGTGTCGGGAGGGTTCTGCCTCTTCCCCGGCGCGGCGATGGGGGCCGAGCGAACCGTGTGCACGGTCCCCCCGGCCTACGGCTCGTCGATCTACCCCTACGCGGTGCGGGGCGTCGGAGACACGGACGGCGACGGCCTCGCGGACATCGCGCTCTCGAGCCGTCCCTACGGACCCACCGGCGCTCCGACGATCGCGCTGTTCACGGGCACTTCACCCGATGGCCTGGTCGTCCGGACGACGCTCTCCGCGCCGTCGGGCGGGACGTCGTTGCCCTCCACGGTGGAGGCCGGCGGTGACGTCGACGCCGACGGCTATGCCGATGTGCTGGTGGGCTCCCCCGGCGCGGCCGCTGCCGCGGGCGTCTACCTGGGTGGGCGCAGCGGCGCGAGGACGGCGCCCGACATCGTCCTGGAACCTCCCGTCGGCGACCCGGCCGAGGGCTTCGGCGCCTGGATGGCCGGGGCGGATCTCAACGGCGACGGCCGCTCGGACGTGGTCGTCGGCGCTCCGGGCGCGGACTCGGGGCGCGGCCGCCTCTATGTCTACTACTCCTCCCCGACGGGCCTCGGTCCGCGGCCTTCGCGCACGCTGACTCCGCCGGGCAGCGAGGCCTTCGCCGGCCTGGCCCACTGAGCGGGCGCGAGCGTATCTCGAAACTCCAGAAGCCTTGTCCACAAGCCTTTCGGTGACCTGTGTGCCGAACGGAGCCTCCTCGCGCCCTTCTGCCCGCGTCGCGGCCTCACCATCGCACCCGGTCGCCCGCCCGTATCTCCGGCGCGCTCGCGGCGGTCCACTCGATCACGTGCCGCACGTCGGCGTGACAGCGCGCCGCGGCGTCCCCCGCCGGGAAGCCCCGCTCCACCGCCCTCACCACGCCGTCCGCCGAGAGGTAGGTCACGTCGATGGCGAAGCCCACCGCGCCGTTCACGATGCACGCCTCGGTGCTGAGCGGAAACTCCAGCCACAGCGCGCGCCCCTCGGGCAGCGCCGGGCGCCCGCTCAACCCCACCGAGCGCGCGGCCGCGGTGTCGGCCACCTCCGCGCACCCGGCGGCCACCTCCGCGTCGCCGCGATGCACGGTGAACGCCCGATCCCCGCACGCGCAGCCCGCGAGCCAGAGCGCCGCGAGGCCGAGGCGCACCGTCACAGCGATCCGAGGAAGGCCAGCAGCGCCGCGCGGTCGCCGGCCGCGAGGATCGACACCGCGCGCACCGACGCCGCCGCCTCGCCGTCGTGCGCCGCGATGGACATCTCCAGCGTGCTCGACCGGCCGTCGTGCATGTACGGCGCGGTGCGGGCGATGCCCCAGAGCGGCGCCGTGCGGAAGTCCCGCGGACCCGCCGGTCCGTCGAGGATGCCGCGGGCGCCGGGAGGCGCGACGTCGTGCAGCAGGAGGTCGCTGTAGAGCGGCACCGGGCGGCCTTCGGCGTCGGCCAGAGAGGGCGCGTGGCAGGCGGCGCATCCCACGCGCGCGAACACCGCGGCGCCCGCGTCCTCGGCGGCCGGGTCGCGGCGGGTGCGCGGCGGAGGCGCGAGGCTGCGCACGAAGAACGCCACGTCGTCGAGGGCCTGCGGGCTCAGCTCCGGGTCGGCCACGGCGTCGTCGTCGCGCAGGTTGCCGAAGGTCTCGCCGCTGATGGGCGGAACCGTCACGCCGAGCTCGTTGCTCATGGCGTCGCGCACGAACTCCCGGATCGACGGCACGCCGGCCTTCCACCCGAAGCGCCCGAGGCGACCGTCGGGCAGGCGCCGCACCCTCCCGCGGATGCCGTCGTGGTTGGCGTCGTCGGGGTCGGCGAGCGCGGCGATGACCGCGTCGGGGATGGCCTCGATGCGCCCGAGGCCGAGCGTGGTCGGCGTCTGGCGCAGCTCGAAGAAGTTGCTCCGCGGGTCGACCGGGGCGCGCGCGTCGAAGGCCGCGAAGCGGTGCGCCATGGTGCCCATCGCGGGCTCGGTGAAGGCGCCGGTCATCGGGTCGAGGATGCCCTGCCGGGTGACGTCGACCCCCTGCGGACCGGCCCCGCCGATCACCGGGTCGAAGTGGCACGCGCGGCACGAGTCGCCGTTGAAGCGCGGGCCGAGGCCGCCCCGGAAGGCGAAGTCCGCGTCGTAGCCGCGCCGCCCCCGCTCGAAGCGCAGCGCCGCCGCCGCGTCGAGCGCCTCATACGGGCCACCGTATTCCCCCACCGCGGCGATCGGCGCTCCCGGAGGCAGCAGGCCCTCGCTGCGCTGAGAGCTTCCGCCGAGGGAGTCGAGGAAGGCCACCACGCTCGCGCGCTCGGCCGCCGTGAGCGCCCGGTACGCGTCGCGGCTGCGGGTCGACTCGCCCGCGTGCATCTGGATGGCCTCGTCGAGCGTGTCGGCGCGGCCGTCGTGCAGCCACGGCCCCGTCGCGGCGACGCCCCAGAGGGGCTGCGTGCGAAACTCCGACCCGCTCGCGAGCTTCATCGGGACGCCGTCCGCGAGCTCGGGCCCCATGTCGTGCACGAGCAGGTCGGAGTACGCGGGGATCAGCCCCCTCGGGCCGCGCAGCGTGGGCGAGTGGCAGTCGTCGCACCCGACGCGGTCGAAGAGGACGCGGCCCGCGGCGCTCTCCGGGGTGGGCGCGTCGGGGCGAGGCGCGGCGGTGAGCATCGCGTACGAGACGAGGTCGAAGAGGTCGGCCTCGGAGAGCTCGGGGTCGGGCACGCCGTCGTGGTCGACCGTGGGCTCGTCGGGCGCGGCGACCTGCTCCTGCACCGCGCGGCCGGTGCCGGGGTCGCCCGTGAGGGCCTGGCGGGCGTGCGAGATGTCCGCGGCGGAGGGCACCGGGAGGCGGGCCTTCAGTGCGTCCGGGAGGGGGTTCGAGGTGATGCCGAGGTGGTTGAAGATCGGGCCGCGGATGAAGCCCTCGATGGAGACCGTCTGCGACTTGCGCCCGAAGCGCCCGACGAAGCCGCGGTCGTAGTTGGCGCGGCCGGACACCCCGTCGCCGTTGCGGTCGTCGGGGTCGGCGCGGGAGAGGATCTCCTCGTCGGGGATCTCCGCCAGCAGCCCGACGCCGAAGAAGGGGATCGGCTTGCGCGTCGCGAGCACGTTGGTCTGCGGGGTCGTCCCTTCCCGACCCGTCTCGAGGTTGTAGTGGGCCTGCACGCCGTTGACGCCGGTGGGGGTGAACGACCCGTCGGGCAGGCGCTGCCCCAGCAGCTGGAAGGCGCGGTAGCGCGCCCCGCCGCCGCCGGTGTCGGGGCGCTCGTGGCAGTCGGAGCAGGCCGAGACGTTGTAGAGCGGACCGAGCCCGGTCGCGGGCGTGAAGCGGCGGCGGGCCACCGCGAGGCCGCGCGCATAGGTCGCCCGCTGCTCGGCGGTGGCGCTCGGGCGGGCGGCCCCCATGTCCGCGAAGATGTCCTGCGGAACCGTCGGTTCGGGCGCCGGGTCGCTGCACCCCGCGAGCACGAGCAGCGGCGCGACAAGGAAGTTGAGGCGATGGGCACGCATGGACATCAGGGTGGTCCTCACTCGGAAGCCCGCAGGTGGCGGGTGATGGCGACGCCGACGAAGGGCCCGGAGGCGCTGCCGAGGCTGCCGCCGACGGCGGTCAGTCGCCCAGAGGCGTCTCCGAAGACCGAATGCAGATCGAGCACCGTGGCGATGGGCTCCTCCACGGGCGTGAGCGTGGCGAGGTCGAGGCGGATCACCGCGCCGTTCACCCCGACCACGTGGGCCGCGTCGGGGGTGCGCATCCACACGCCGTTGAGCCCCGGCAGCGGATCGAGCGACCGCGCCGTCCAGGCGCTCCCGTCCCACCGGGCGACGAGCGCGTTGCCTCGGCCGCCCACCGCGAGCACGTGGCTCGCGTCGGTTCCCCAGACCGACACCAGGTCGCCGCTGACGCCCGCGAACTCCTCGCGCCACCGTCCCCCGTGGCGGTGCAGCACCACCCCTCGCTGCCCCACCACGTAGACGTTGTCCGCCCCGGTGCCCCACACCTTGAAGAACGCGCCGACCCCCGCGCGCATCAGCGTGGGCACCTCGACCGCCGTCCACCCGGCGCCGTCTCGGTGCAGCAGCACCGGGGCCGACTCCCCGTCCCCGGTGCCCCCGACGGCCCACAGGTCATCCGGGCTGGCGCCCCATACGCCCCACAGCGGCGCGCGCGTCGGCGTCACCTCCGGGGACCACGCGCGACCGTTCCAGCGCACGACCGTGCCCTGGTCGCCGACGACGGTGACGTCATCTCGGCCGAAGCCGTAGCTCCAGTGGAGCCTCGGCGTGTCGAGGCCGAGCGAGAGGCGGGCCCACCGGCGCCCGTCGTAGTGCATCACCAGCCCGTCCGACTGGCGCCCGCCCACGGCGTACAGGTCGTCTCCCGCGGGCCCCCACACGTTGAGCAGCCAGCCCAGCTCGGCGGCCTCGAAGGCGGGAGCCCACCGGGTCTCGTCAGGCGCAGGCGTCGGCGGATCGCTGCACCCGGCCAGCACCGCGACGAGCACCACGCAGACGATTCGCCGCACGGACGACATCTCCTCCGCGGCCATGCAAATCTTCACCCCCTACGGGAAAACAGGGCGAATTCGCACGCGGCGGGGGTGGACTCCGGACGGACCTTGCGCGAGGTGGCGCAGGATCTGCGGCAGCGTCGGGCGACGCCTCAGCGGGTGAGCGCGGCGAAGGGGTCGGCGCCCGACACCAGCGCAGAGAGGGTCTCGGCGCCTGCCACGTCGCGGATCTCCATCCGCTTCGGGCCCATCTGGTGTCGGGTGGCGACGAGGGCCCCGGTGGAGAGCCTCGTCCATCCCTCCCAGCTCGCCTCGAGGCCGCCGATGGGGATGATCGAGACCCACATCCGCCATGCGCGGGGGAGGCCGTTCTCGTCGAGCAGCCAGAGGTAACGATCCCCCGGCGTCACGCCCCCGGAGCGGTACTGGAGCAGCAGCGCGTCCCGGCCATCGACGCGCGCCACCGAGCGGGCGACGCCCTCGTCGAAGGCCTTCACGACGGGGTTGAGCCAGAAGGAGTCGTTGATCCAGCGGCGCCACGCGGTGTCGAGGGCCGCGTCGAGCTCGGCGCCCGAGAGGGCTCGTGAGCCGCGCCAGGCGGCGCCCCGGCGGGTGTTGAGGTCGATGAGCACGCGGAGGTCGCGCTGCTCGAAGCGGTCGAGCGAGCGGGTGCGGTCCCAGAGGTGGCGATCGCCGTTGAAGAAGGTCCATCGGACGGCGCCGGTGCGGGCCCAGGCGTCGGCGTCGACGGCCGCGAGCATGCGGCGAGCGAGGGCGTCGGCGTCGCCCGCCACCGTCGAGGGCGCGGGGTGCCGGAGGTAGAGCCAGGCGCCGGTCACGAGCGCGGCCAGCAGCGCGGCGATCACCCCGAGGGCGCGCAGGGACTTCTTCACGAGGGGGCGCATGATGCGGAGAAGGCTCAGGCCGCGGCGGTGTCTTCGCCAGGGCGCTCGGCCTCGTCGACCTCGTCGGCGTCTGGCGTCGAGGGAGCGACGACGGTCGGGGCGGCGCCGCTCTTCGCGGCGAGCCAGGGGCGGTAGTGCCGCTCGAAGAACTTGTCCTCGAAGTTACGCCACGCGGTGATCCCGCCGAGCAGCCGGTAAAGCCGGATGAACGCGAAGGAGATGTCCGGCTGCCACCAGAGGAAGCCCGCGCGCACGCTCTGGGGAAACAGGTGGTGGTTGTTGTGCCACTCGCCCGCGACGAGCCCCGGCCAGAAGGCGTTGATCGAGAGGTTGCGCCGGTCGAACTCGATGCCGTCGCGTCGACGGTCCTTGCCGCCCGCGTGAAGGTCGTAGTTGTGCGCGCGGATGCCGATGCCCCACACGGCCGCCCAGCCGAAGAGGGCCGTGGCGAGGGCGTGGCCGCCCAGGAGGTAGAAGATGCCGTACCAGGCCGCCCAGTTGAGGGCGAAGTGGGCCCAGGTGCGGGCGGGGTGGGCGATGGTCCCCCAGCGCTGGTACTGCTCGTAGGAGTTGAGCTTCACGCCGGTGTGGTTGATCAGCGCGGAGACCTGCTCGTAGTCGCGGGGCGAGAGCGTGCGGCTGATGGGCTGGTGAAGCTCCGCCGCGAGGAAGCAGTAGAGCCACCCCGCCTGGGCGTTGTACGGATCGCCCGGCTGGTCGGAGTAGGCGTGGTGGACGTGGTGAGAGACCACGTAGGTCTCCTCCGGGACGATCTTGATCGACAGCTCGCGGCAGAGCGCCCGGGCGAAGCGGTTGCGGAAGGTGAACGCCCGGTGCGTGGAGTAGCGGTGCAGCCAGACGGTGCCGTGCGTGCCGATCCACACCATGCTGTAGAGGAAGCCCGCCAGCATCAGCGTCCAGCTGAAGTACTTCGTCAGGAACACCACCCCGAAGGGGATCAGCGCCAGGGTCCAGAACCAGCCGGTGACGGCGATCCAGGTCTTGCGGTCGTGGAGGATGTCCATGCGCGAGCGCCAGGCCCGCATGATCTCCGCGTTGGTCGGCTTGGAGAGCACGCCGTCCTTGGTCCAGCCGTAGACGGGTTCGCGCAGCGCGCGGGCGAGCAGTGGAAGCGCCATCGATCGAGTCCTCTGGCGATCGACCGGTGGGTCGCGCCTGGCCGACCGCAGATGCCGCAGCGCGCGCGCATTCTCCCACGCCCCCTCGACGCGCGACCAGCCATCGTTTCCACCAAATCGCTGCGTCGGCGCCTACGCACCCGTTGCCCCACGCTGGCTCGACGGCCACGGCGCGTTGGAGTAGTGAAGCGCCGTTTCGAAACCATTCCCCCTACCGCTTCCCGTACCCGAAGGACCTCCGATGGCGCTGAAAGTCGCAATCGTGGGCCTGCCCAACGTGGGCAAGTCCACCCTGTTCAACGCGCTCACCCAGACCGCGGCGGCGCAGGCCGCCAACTATCCGTTCTGCACCATCGAGCCCAACGTCGGCGACGTGGCCGTGCCTGAGCCCCGGCTCGACGTGCTCGCCAAGATCGTCGGCTCGAAGGAGATCATCCCGGCGCGCATCAACTTCGTCGACATCGCCGGCCTCGTGCGCGGCGCGTCCAAGGGCGAAGGCCTGGGCAACCAGTTTCTCGCGAACATCCGCGACTGCGACGCCGTGGCCTTCGTGGCGCGCTGCTTCATCGACGACGACATCATCCACGTCGAGAACCGCGTCGACCCCATCTCCGACCTCGACATCATCGAGACCGAGCTGATGCTCGCCGACCTGGAGAGCCTCGAGAAGCGCGGCAACACGCTGGAGAAGCGCGCCCGCGGCGGCGACAAGGAGGCCATCGCCACGCTGCGGCTGGTGAAGGTCGCCCTCGACCTGCTCAACGCCGGGCGCCCCGCCCGCGCGGCGGTCATCGCCCCGGAGGACGAGAAGGCCTGGCGGATGCTCCAGCTCCTCACCTCCAAGCCGTCGCTCTTCGTGTGCAACGTCGACGAGGGCTCCGCCGACCAGGGCAACGAGCTCTCCGCCAAGGTGGCCGAGCGCGCGGCCCGCGACGGCAGCCGCTCGGTGGTGATCTCCGCCCGCATCGAGAGCGAGATCGCCATGCTCGCGGCCGACGAGCGCAAGGAGTTCCTCGACACGCTCGGGCTGAAGGAGCCCGGGCTCAACCGGCTCATCCGTGAGGCCTACGCCCTGCTCGGGCTGCGCACCTACTTCACCGTCGGCCCCAAGGAGGCCCGCGCCTGGACCATCCAGGCCGGGGACACCGCGCCGGTCGCGGCGGGGGTCATCCACACGGACTTCGAGCGCACCTTCATCCGCGCCGAGACCATCGCCTACGACGACTTCGTGCGCCTCAAGGGCGAGTCCGGCGCCCGCGACGCGGGCCGGCTCCGCCTCGAAGGCAAGGAGTACGTGGTGCAGGACGGCGACGTGATGCACTTCCGCACCGGCGCCTGACATCGCCGTCCCGGTACCCCGCCGTCGGTGTTACCATCCCCGCCGCTGCCGTGACCCTACCGCCCCCGCCTTGGCTCGTAGATCCGTTGCCCTGGCACGCCGCGGCGTCTCCGATCGAGATCCCCCGCGCCCCCATCGACCGGGAGACGGAGTCCGCGCTGCAGCTCGGGCGCTACGTCCCGCTCTTCGGCTGGGGCGCCACCGAAGACGAGGCCCGTAGGGTGGTGGCGCTGGTCTCCCGGGCCTACTCGACCGAGGCCGACCCCGGGGCCATCGACTGCCTCTCGGTGATGCTCCTGCACCCCACCCTCGGCACCCGCCCGATGGCCTACCTCTCCGAGGCGATCCAGTCGGGGAGCGCCCCGGCGACGTGGGGCAAGGTCGCCCTCGCCGCGGCGGGGCTGCTCGGGGCGGGCGACGCGCTGAGGGCGGAGTTCGGCGAGCCCATGCTCGACTGTCCCGCGCTCAGGCCCGACGCGCTGCGCACCGTGGCCGTGGGCGGGGCCGAGCGGTACACCTTCCCCGAAGGCTTCGCGAGGCTCTGCGCGGCGGAGAAGGAGCTCGCGGGGACGCGCGACGCGGAGGCCTTCACGGCCCTGAGGGCGTGGTTCGAGCTGGTGCTGGCGAGGCGCTGGTCGGCGCACGACACGCTGCGGGAGATCCGGCTGGAGTCGCTGCCCGCGGCGGACGCGTGGCTGGTCTCGGCGGGGTTGTTCCTGGTGGGGGACGACGGGGCGAAGGGGAGGATGACGGAGTACGCGGCGCTCGCGCTGGAGGGGCTGCAGACGGTGGCGCCGAGGGCGCTGCCGACGCTGGCGCGGGAGCTGGCCGAGCTGGTGGCGCAGCCGTGGGCGCGACGGTGGGACCACCTGCGCTGCGCGGCCGCGAAGGACCACGCGGCGGCGGCGGTGAGGGCGTGGCTGAGCGCGGCGCTCTACGAGACCCACGAGGAGGGCACCGAGCACGAGACCCTGGGGCCCGAGATGACCAGGGCGGCCAAGGAGGCCCGGGCGCTGGTGGGGGGCTTCCTCCTCGACTGGTTCGTGCAAGACCGCGAGGCCCGCTCCCGGGTCGACCACTGGGCCGGGGACGTGCTGCGGATCTACCACCGGCTGCACGGCGCCTCGATGCTGGGCAGCGCCCTCGACGAGGTGATCGGATGAGCGCCTTCGACGACGCCATCGACGCCCTGCACGAGAGCATCGCCGAGTGGAACCGCGGGGCCGTCCCAGGGACCATCTCCCGCTGCGCGGTGTGCTTCGACGCCGCCGCGAAGGAGGGAGACTCCCGCGCCGCGGTGGGGGCCGCCGTGGCTCGCGGGCTCGCGGGCGACCACGAGGGCGCCCGGCGTCGGCTGCTGGAGGCGACCGCCCGCTGGCCCGACGCGGCGGGCGCGTACGTGGCGCTGGGGATGCTCGGGCTGCGCTCCCCCGACGTGCTGGCGCAGGCGGCGGAGGCGTCGTGGGCGCTCACCGCGGCGCGCTCGCTGGCCCCCTCGGTGGGCTGCATCGAGCGCTCTCTGGCGGTGGCGCTGGCGGCGCAGGGCGAGTTCATGGGGGCGCTTCAGTGCGCGAGGGCGGCGCTGGCGATCGACCCCGACGACGAGGAGGCGCGGCTCTGGTCGGCGCTGCTGCGGCTCTACTTCGGCGGGGACATCACCTCGGCCTCGGTGCTGATCGAGCTGCCCACCGAGGCGCTGCTCCGGGGGCGCTCGACGGCGATCTGGCTCGGGGCGGTGGCGGGCAACTACGCGCGCGGGGAGTTTCACGAGGCGCGGGTCTCGCTGCGCAAGTGCATCGGGGTGTTCAAGCAGGGGGCGACGCCGGAGAAGCCGCTGGTGGACAGCGCGCGTCGGTGGTTTCGCGAGCTGCGTGGCTTCGGGGCGGGCGTCCCGATGACGGGTGAGCGCTGGGTGCGCGACGTGGGCGGGGCGCAGAGCGAGTACGTCCGCACGCGCTCGGCGCTGTCGGCCTTCCGCGACGCGATCGTGCAGTCGGGCCACCGCTGCCCCTCGGACGTGGTGACGGTGCTGGACATCGACGGCGCGCTCGGGGCGATGGAGGCCCGGGCGCGGCGGGGGATGCTGGAGTACGGGGCGAGGCTGATGGTGCGGGGATTCGCCGAGGCCTACCTGCCGATGGTGGCCTGCCTCGAGCCGCCGCCCATGGAGATGCTCGCGGCGATGGGCCTGGTGCGGCTGGATGGCTGACGTTGTTCCCGGCGGCGCCCGGGCACTATAGGGTGCGGGCATGATCCGACTGGAGGTCGAGCAGGGCGAGGCGAAGGGTCGGGTCTTCGAGCAGGACGTCGAGGAGATCACGCTGGGCCGCGCGCCCAACGCCGACCTGCTGCTGCCCGACTGGCACGTCTCGGGCTCGCACGGGGTCATCACCGTCGACCGCGAGAGCGGCTCGGCGCGCTACCGCGACCTGAAGAGCACCAACGGGTCGAGGGTGATCCGCGGTCGGCAGACCATCGCGGTGGACTCGACGGTGGGCTTCGAGGTGACGCTGAAGAGCGGCGACCGGCTGCAGCTCGGCGACCACGAGCGGCCGGTGCTGGTGGGCGTGTCGGTGTCGATCCTGCCGGCGACGACGCCCTTCCTCCCGACCACGGGGTCGATGCTGTCGGCGACGATTCCTCCGAGCGCGGCGGGGGCCTCGGTGCTGCGCGCTCCGACGGTGCAGACGCCCGAGGAGCCCGAGGCCAAGGTGCTGGTGATGCGCCCGGTGGAGACCGTGGCGGAGGTGCAGCGCACCGTCGAGAGCGACCCGGGCTCGCTCAAGGGCCTGCTGTCGGTGCTGCGGATGCTCACCGGCGCGATCGAGCTCGACGAGGTCTTCGACGCCATCGAGGCGGCGGTCTTCGAGGCGGTGCCGAAGGCGACGCACCTCACGCTGGCGCTGCGCGATGACAGCGGCGACAAGCCCACCTACGTGGCGGTGACCACGAGGGTGCGGGGGCGCACCGACAAGAGCGGCGAGGCGGTGCCCATCTCCAAGAGCGTCGTGCGCAGGGTGGTCGAGCAGCGCGCGGCGGTGCTGGCCGCGGACGCGATGCGCGAGGTGGGCGAGACCGCGAGCATCATGGGGGCGAAGATCCTGTCGACGATGGGGGTGCCGCTCTGGCGGGGCGAGGAGATCCTCGGGGTGCTGCAGGTGGACAACCGCGCGCAGCCCGGGATGTTCAAAGACCGCGACCTGGAGATGCTGATGCTGGTGGGCCAGCAGGCGAGCCTTGCGGTGCACAACGCGCGGCTCTACCGGCAGGTGAAGCTGGCGGAGATGAGCGCCCGCACGGAGAACTCCTTCCTCAAGCAGCGCGCGCAGAAGAAGTTCGAGGGCATCATCGGCGACTCGCGCGAGATGAAGAACCTCTTCGACAAGATGGCGAAGGTGGTCGACACGCGGGTGAGCGTGCTGATCGAGGGCGAGACGGGCACCGGCAAGGAGCTGGTGGCGAGCGCGGTGCACTACCAGTCGCGTCGGCGCGACCGGCTCTTCATCGCGCAGAACTGCGCGGCGCTGCCCGAGACGCTCCTGGAGAGCGAGCTCTTCGGGCACAAGAAGGGCGCGTTCACCGGGGCGACGGAGGACAAGAAGGGCCTCTTCGAGCTGGCCGACGGGGGCACGCTCTTCCTCGACGAGATCGGCGAGATGCCCCTCGGGCTGCAGGCGAAGATCCTCCGGGTGCTCCAGGAGGGCGAGGTTCGCCCGCTGGGGAGCGGCACCGTGAAGAACGTCGACGTGCGCATCGTCGCGGCGACCAACCGCAGGCTCGAAGACGAGGTGAAGGCCGGGCGCTTCCGGCAGGACCTCTACTACCGGCTGCAGGTGTTTCCGGTGCGCATCCCGGCGCTGCGGGAGCGCCGCGAGGACATCCCCACGCTCGCGACGCACTTCCTCAAGCGCTACACGCAGGAGCTGGGCAAGCCCGTCGCGGGCTTCTCGCAGCAGGCGATGGAGCTGCTGATGTCCTACGACTTCCCGGGCAACGTCAGGGAGCTCGAGAACGAGGTGCAGCGCCTGGTGATCCAGTGCGAGCCCGGCGGGTACGTGATGGCGGAGCACCTGTCGCCGCGCATCCGCAACATCGAGGGGCTCCTCGACAAGATCAGGGCGCCGCGCGGCACGCTCAAGGACATGATCGAACACATCGAGAAGTGGCTCCTGATCGAGGCGCTTCGAGAGCACGGCAACAACAAGAGCGCGACCGCCAAGACCCTGGGCATCACCCGCGAGGGCCTTCACAAGAAGCTCAAGGGATACGGCATCAGCTGAGCGCGGGCGCTCAACGGGAGCGTCCCCGAAGCGACGTCGACTCCCGTCTCCGTGGGGTTCATTCCACGGAGCGGTCGGTCGAGGTCACTTCGAGGACATCGCCCTGCGCGGGGCTCACAGCATGATCGTGTAGCCGACGTTGAGCCCGAATGAGGTGTTCACCGCCTGGAGGGTGCTGGTCGAGGCCGAGCCCGGGGCGGGGACGTTCAGGTTCGTGGTGCTGTACACGAACTGGAGCGCGGGGCTCAGGATGCCCGAGCGGCCGATCATGATGTTCATGCCGAGGCGGGGCGCGAGCGCGAAGCCGGCGCCGTCACGGCTGTTGTAGGCGAGCCCGAGGCCCACTCCGAGGAACGCGAACAGCGAGCGCGTGAGCGGAAGGTGGTAGCTCGGCTCGGCGAGCACGTTGAGCGAGGAGGCCGACGACGACACCGACTGTCCCGCCACCGTCGTGGTGGTGTGTGCGTAGTTGAACCCGACGATTCCCGAGATCTGCAAGTTGTCGGTAAAGAACCAGCCGACGGACGGCGCGATGGTGAGCTGGCGATTGTCACCCGAGATGTTGAGCCCGAGCGAGCCACCGAGTTCGACCACGCCGGGGCGGCCGTACGCCGTGCTGCCGCCGATGCCCGCCTGAGAGACGATGCCGCCCGCGGGGACCACCGGGGCCGCCACCTGCGGGGCCGGGTCGTTGTCCGAGCGCGACGCCGGGAGCGCGGCGGGCGGGGTGCCGGCGCCGACCTGGACGCTGCCTCCCACCGCCGCACCCGTCGACATGTTGCCGCCGCTCTGCGCGTTGGCGACGGAGGAGAGGGTGGTCGAGCCAGCGAGGACGCCCATGCCGAAGACAAGATGTGAGAGCTTCATTGAGACCCCTATCGAATGTGGTGCCGATTGACTGAGCCACTCTCGTGTGGAAACCATCCACCTTCGAGTTGCACCGACCCCTATCGCACGACCCATGCCACCACGTGGCAAAGGGGAATTGCAGATACACGGGTGCTGCGACCGATCGTATAAGGGCAATAAGTCACACACCGGCGTCCGCGCCGATGTACCGATGTACCCGAATGGTACAAGTCCGCCGCGGCGGCGGCAGCGGGACATAACGCCACAGCGCCCACGGACCGGGCGGGCGCGATCGAGACGAAAGGGCGCGGTGCTCCCCCCTCGCGCGTGTAGCTGAAAGAGCACGACCCAGCGGGGATACAGCGCAACTCCGGCGCTGGGACCGCCGCGGTCGTCAACTTGCAGAAGGCTACATCGGGAGACCCCTCTCCCCGGACGTCAGCGCGGCGCAACGGTGCCTGCGGGTCCGTCCCATCCCATATCCCATATCCCATGAGACTCATGGGACCTCCAAACCGATATACACCAGACGCTCGCCGAGCTGGGGAATCACCTATGACCATCAAGCTCGCCTACGCACTGTCACTCTGTATGTTCGCCTCGGGCTGCGGTGCGGGCGTGGCCGAGGGCGTCGAGGCCCTGAGCGCGGCGGACGGCGGCGTCGTCGTCGACGGGCCCGCCCCGGACCCCCGGACGGACCCCGCGACGGCGACCCCGATCGTGGGCGCCGGGGTGATCACCCTCGCGGGCGGAGCGCAGAGCGGACTCGCGGACGGCATGGGGACCAGCGCGCGGTTCAACAACCCCGCCAACCTCGCGCTCGGCCCCGACGGCAACGTCTACGTCGCGGACCATGACAACGACGAGGTCCGGCTCGTGCGCCCGAGCGGAATGACCCTGACCTTCACCCGCCAGCCGGGCTTCTCCCATCCCTTCGGCCTGGCCTTCGCGCCGGACGGGACGCTCTACGCGCAGACCGACAGCGACGACCGCGGCGAGCGGAGCATCCACAGCGGGATGATCTGGCGCCTCGACCGGCGCACCGGCGCGGCCACCCCGGTGGCCCGCAACGCAGGCCGCCCCCGCGGGCTGCTGGCGCTGCCCGACGGCAGGCTGGTGATGGTCGACAACGAGCACCATGTCGTGCGGCTGCTCGACCCGAGGACGGGCGCGATGACCGACCTCGCGGGGGTCCACGACGCCCCGGGCTTCGCGGACGGCACCGGCGCCGCGGCGCGCTTCGACCAGCCCTCGGACGTCGTGCTCACCAGCGACGGCCGACTCATCGTCGCCGACCGGAGCAACCACCGCCTCCGCGTGGTCACCCTCGCCGGCGTCGTGTCCACCTACGTGGGCACCGGGGCGCCGGGTTCGATCGACGGGCACTGGTCGACGGCGACCTTCAACCTCCCGCAGGGCCTCGGCGTCGACGCCGACGGAAATGTCTTCGTCACGGAATTGGGTGGCTTCAACGTGCGCCGGGTCGCGATTGACGGCATGGTGACCACGGTGGCTGGCGTCGGCGCTCCGGGCTACGCCGACGGCGAGGCGCCGCAGGCGATGTTCTTCGGCATGGAGGGCCTCGACGTGTCGCCCGACGGGCAGACCCTGTACGTCGCCGACGGCAACCGCGGCGGCACCGAGGCGAGCCACCGGATTCGTCGCATCGAGCTCGTCGACGACAAGCTCTGAGCAGAGCTGGCAGACGCCCGGAGGGGACCATCACCGTGAACCAACCCAACAGCACCGACGAGGGAACGGCAGACGCCACGGCCCCCCCGCAGGCGCAGGAGCTGCTGCTCCAGGCGGGCGCCCTCCAGCGCGCGATCTTCAACAGCGCCAACTTCTCGAGCATCGCCACCGACGCGAAGGGGGTCATCCAGATCTTCAACGTCGGCGCCGAGCGGATGCTGGGCTACACGGCCGCGGAGGTGATGAACCAGATCACGCCCGCGGACATCTCCGATCCGCAGGAGGTGATCGCCCGCGCCAGGGCGCTGAGCGCGGAGCTCGGCACGGTCATCACGCCCGGCTTCGAGGCGCTGGTGTTCAA
>Ga0208511_100170_pt1 | contig 30131 bp, 28 predicted proteins | sample LakWasMet39_LOW7_2_FD_183879 | JGI IMG/M metagenome (GOLD analysis project Ga0208511, IMG submission 183879) | Freshwater sediment methanotrophic microbial communities from Lake Washington under simulated oxygen tension - Sediment Metagenome... | ecosystem: Environmental > Aquatic > Freshwater >...
GGTGGGCGCTTCCCCGGTACGACCGCGAGGCCGTCGGAACGCGCTTCTTCGGTACGACCGCGAGGCCGTCGGAACGCGCTTCTTCGGTACGACCGCGAGGCCGTCGGCGACCAGAGCCAGACCCTGAGCGTCAGCGAGGGGGAGAGCCCACCCAGGCCCTCCAGCCCCGTCTCCGGGAGCGCCGCGATCTACGATTCTCCCGATCGGTAGCGGGTGCCGCCCTGTCGGACGACGTACTCGATTGCGGTCACCACTCGACGCTCGTCATCGAGGTACCGAGTGCTCCCGTGCCGCGCCCAGATCTTCGCGAGCGCGTCGACCGCTCCCGCCTCGCGAAGCCGACGCGTCGACCAGCTCTTGAGCGAGTTCATCACCCACTCTGGCGCGACATCTGCCGTCACGACCACGTGGATATGATCGGGATGCACCGCCGCCGCGTGGAGGAGCCACTGGCGGTACGCGCAGACCTCGACGATCGTGCTCGTGATCACCGCTCGCTGACGATCATCGAAGAAGACGGGTGGGCCGAGCAGTCGTTCGCGCGCGTACGCCGCGAGCGGTGGATATCGATCGAGCAGAACGGGTCCACCGGGCCGCGCGCTCCAGCCGCGATCGTCGCCCGGCAACCAGGTGCCGTAGGGGTGAAACGTGAGGTGGTAGCCGAGAGGAATTCGCATGGGCTCCTCTCGCCTCCGAAGCCGCTGCGGTTTCCCCGAACCCGCGCGACGGGGAGACGGGGCTGGAGGGCCTGGGTGGGCTCTCCCCCTCGCTAACGCTCAGGGTCTGGCTCTGGTCGCCGACGGCCTCGCGGTCGTACCGGGGAAGTCCTCGCCGACGGCCTCGCGGTCGTACCGAAGAAGCGCGCACCGACGGCCTCGCGGTCGTACCGGGGACTCTCCACCGACAGCCTCGCGGTCGTACCGGGGAAGCGCCCACCGACGGCCTCGCGGTCGTACTTCGGCGGCGGGTTCCGACGGCTTCACGCCCGTTCGTCGGCGGCCTCCGAGCTCCTCGGGCCACCGCGCTTGCGCCCCCAGGAGCCACTTTCTCAGTGACTCCACCCACTGAGAAAGTGACTCGCGGACCGCCCTACGCCGTGCCCTTGCGGGCGGCCGCTACCAGCTTCACGAGGGCGCTGAGCGGCATCCGCACCTGCGCGTCGGCGCCGCCCTCGTTGCGCGTCGCGATCAGCTTCGCCGCCACCTCGTGGCCCGTGAGCGCCTTCAGGCGCTTGACCACCGCGTCGAAGCGGCGCTGCTCCGCCGCGTCCACGGTCAGCCCGGGTCGCTTCTTCCCGGGCGCGGACCGAGCGCGCCGGAGGGTCGCCGCCGCGTCGTTGATCGCCTGCACCGTCGCCCTCGCCACGTCAAACACCGCGCCCGATGGGAGCTGGAGCTTCGCGGTCAGGAGGTCCTCGACGCGGTCGTCTTCGGGCGTGGCGTCCGCGAGGTTCATCAGCGCCGAGGCGCGGTCGGTGCCCAGCTCTCGCACCAGCCCCGCGTCGAGCCGCTCGAAGAGGTCGATCAGCAGCTCCGCGCGCGTCACCGAGATGTCGAGCTTCTCCGCGCAGAGCGCCTCGAAGGAGCCGTATCCCATCGCGTCGGCCACGCCCTTGCTCTTCAACACCTGGAGCGCGCGCCCCATCTCCAGGAAGTCGTCGCTGATCTTTGCGCGCAGCGCCTCGATGGCGCCCAACGCCTTGAACCCGGCGTCGGCCAGGCGCTGGCGCTTCGCGTCGTGGGAGGCGCGCGCGTTCTTCTCCAGCGCCGCAGGGAGGATCGACTTCGAGGCAGGCTTCCCGGTTCGCTTCGTCGTCGCCATGGAGGGCCACGACGCTATCGCCCGTCGATCGGGCGAGGCAACGGAAGCACTCCACGCTGGAGTTCGGGGCGGGCGTACCTTCGCACCCATGCGCTACCCCAGCGCCGCCCCACTGGCCTTCGGGGCAGCCATGCTCACGGCGGTCCTGGCCAACGCACGGTCGTCTCCACCGCGGGCCGTAGAACACCGTCCGCCTGAGGCGCTCCAGCGACCCGCGCCGCATCCCGCACGTCTTGTACGTCCAGGGCAGAGTCTTCCGCTCGAACTGATCCTGCGCTGGCCGCGCAACTGGCGCGAAATGCGCGAACGCAGAGCGCAGATCGAGGCGTTCGATGTGCAGTTGTAGGCCGACCGCGCGGAGGCACGGAGGGAGGGCGTCGAGAAGGGCATCGAACGCGGCCTCGTGGAGGGGCGGCTGCTCACGCTCCGGGAGCTCATCGAGCGGCGTCTGCGCCGTTCGCTCGACGACGCCGAGCGGGCGACCCTCCAGTCGCGGCTGAAGACCCACGGGCCCGCCCGACTCGACGAGGTGGTGCTCGACTTCGCGCCCGCCGCCATCGCCTCGTGGCTCGCCGACCCCGACGCCCGCTGAGCGTTCGCCTACTCCGACAGCTCTCGCAGCACCGCCAGGCTGTAGCGCTCCCAGCGGCGCTCGGGCTGCGCGTGCGCGAGCGCGGCGTAGCGGTCCTGCGCGTTGTGCAGCGCGGCCTGGGCCTCCTCGAGGTCGGTGCCCGCGCCCGCGTTCTCGCCCCTCGCTCGCAGCGTGGCGGGGGACGGGTGGCGCAGCGCCACGGCGAGCATGAGGTCCGTCGCGGCGAGGGCCTCGTCGCGGGGGTAGCGGGGGTCGATGCGCGCGGCGATGCTGATCATCGGGCGGCGCAGCTCGGCGCAGGCGCGCGGGTGGTCCTGGTCGTCGAGGCCGATGATGGCGGTGCAGCGCGAGGCGATCACCCACGCCGCGAAGCCCCGCTGCACGGCGGGCGAGACGCGCAGCAGCGTGTCCGTCACGGGCTCCACCTCGCCCCGCTCCGGCGTCGGCAGCGCCAGCCGCTCCCAGCGCAGAAGAAACCACCCCAGCCGGTGCGCGTCGGTCATCGTCGGGTCGGCGAGCGGGCCGGCGAGCGCGTGCCTCGCGGCCACCACCGTCCCCGGATCACCCGGGTTGCGCAGGGCATCCAGCCATCGCTGCGCCGCGAGGGCGCGGATGGCCAGCGCCCGCTCCGGCGCGCCGTCGGTGGCGTCGAAGAGCGTCTGGGCGAACTGCGCCTGGGCCTGCACCTTCGCGTGACCGTCGCGGCGGGAGTGGGCGAGGGTGAGGGCGTTCCACGCGGCGAGCGCCTCGTTGGTGGCCGGGGGCCTCGGGCGCTGGAGGTCGCGGCGGTGCTCGCCGAGCAGCTCGGAGCCGTCGATCGAGAGCGGCGGCAGCGACGTGGGGTAGAGCGGGGTGCGGTGAGCGATCGGGAGGAGGACCGTCGCCGCCAGCACCAGCGCGCCGAGCGCGATGAGCGGAGGGACGTCCCGGACCTTCGGCGCGGCGTCGGACATACGTACCCCTGACGATATACGGTCATCCGCGCCCGTGGTGTCGTCCCGGGAAAAGCCGATGACACCGCGGACCCGCGCGTGAGAGAGTCCCCGCCCCTTCCGATGCACAGCGAAAAGCGCGCTCACACCAGGTTTCCGGCGAGGCTGCGGGTGTCCTTCGAGGCCGGTGATCGCCGCATCGAGTGCCGCACGCGCGACCTCTCGCTGGGGGGGATGTTCCTCGACACGACGGCGGTGTCGCTGCCCTTCGGCACCGAGCTCACGGTCACCCTCACGCTGCCGATGCTCGTCGACCCGGCGCCGGTGCGCTGCGTGGTGCGCTGGGCCATCGCGAGCGGGATGGGCGTCTCCTTCCTCTCCCTTCGCGCGGCGGAGACGTGGGCCATCAACCAGCTCTCGGTGCAGTCCCGGGACCTCCCCCGCTGACGGCCGTGCGGGCCTCCCTCGTCGCCACGGCGCTGCTCGCTCTCGGCGCCGTGGCGTGCCGCGACCCCTATCCCCACCCCCGCTTCCTCGGCGCCGGCAGCGCCACACCCCACCGCGGCGGGACCATCCGCTTCGCCTTCGACTCCGACCTCAACACCATCGACCCGGCGCTCGCCAACGACACCGTCGCGGGCGTCCCGACGAGGCTCGTCCACGAGGGCCTGGTCAACTACGCCCCCGGCACCACCGCCGTGGTGCCCGCCCTCGCCGAGCGCTGGGAGGTCTCTCCCGACGGGCGCACGTACACCTTCCACCTGCGCCCCGGGGTGGTGTTCTCCGACGGCTCGCCCATCACCAGCGACGACTTCCGCTATAGCTGGGAGCGGCTGCTCAACCCGCGGCGCATCCCCTCTCCGGGCGCCGAGAACTACCGGCTCATCGTCGGCTTCGACGAGTTTCGCAGCGGCCGATCGCCCCACCTCGCGGGCCTGGAGACGCCCGACCCGCGCACCGTGGTGCTCCACCTCACGGACGCCGACCGCACCTTCCTCTACCTGATGGCGATGCGCTTCACGTCGGTGGTCCCCCGACGCGTGGTGGAGGCCCTCGGCGACGAGCGCTTCGGCCAGCGCCCCGTCGGCGCGGGCCCGTACCTCATGGAGCGCTGGGAGCCCAACACCCGCATCACCCTGCGCCGCAACCCCCGCTTCTGGAACGCCTCGCACATCTACCTCGACCGCATCGAGCTCGACCTCTCGGTGGCGCGGCACCTCCAGTTCATGCGCTTCCTCGCGGGCGAGCTCGACTACGCGCACAACTACTCGCTGAGCACGGCGGACTACCTCTGGCTGCTCTCCAACCGCTCGTGGCGCCCCTACGTGGTGCGCCAGCCCGGCACCCTCATCGGCGGCTTCATGATGAACACCGAGATGGCGCCCTTCGACAACGTGCACGTGCGCCGCGCGGTGACCTACGCGCTCGACCGCGATGGCATCGCCCGGGCGCGCAACAACCGCATCTCCCCCGCGTGGTCGCTCTACCCCCCGACCATCCCGGGCTACCGGGCGGACAACCCGCTGCGGCAGCGCTTCGACCTCGACGCCGCGCGCCGGGAGATGGCCCTCGCGGGCTATCCCAACGGCGTCCCCGAGGAGGTCACGCTCTGGCTCGGCGAGGGCGAGACCGGGAGCATCTACGGCGACCTGGTGCAGGCCGACCTCAGGCGCATCGGCATCCGGGTGCGGCAGCGCCCCGCCTCGGGGAGCATCTACTACGCGACGCTCGGTCGACGGCGCACCGTGCAGCTCGCCTTCACGGGCTGGCAGATGGACTTCCCCGACCCGTCGAACTTCATCGAGCCCAACTTCCACTCCCGCTCCATTCAAGACGAGCAGAGCTCGAACCACGCGTTCTACTCCAACCCACGGCTCGATCAGCTCCTCGACCGCGCCAAGGTCGAGGGCGACACCGCCGCGCGCATCGGGCTCTACCAGCAGGCCGAGGACATCCTGCTGCGCGACGCGCCGTGGGCCTATATGTACACGTCGCTCAACATCTTCGTGACGCAGCCCTACGTGCGCGGCTGGGCGCCGCACCCGGTCTGGAGCGACTACCTCGGCGAGGCCTGGCTCGACCTCCCCACGCGCGACTGGGTCGCCGCGCGCCACGCCCACCAGCGCTCGCTCGGCTCGCTCGGGGCCCTCGCCAACCCCTTCACCCCGATGGGGGCGCGTTGATACGGTTCATCCTACGGCGCCTCGGGTGGAGCCTGCTGGTGCTGTGGTTCGTCGCCACGGTGACCTTCTTCGGATCGCTCCGCGTCGGAGACCCGGTGGTCACCCTGGCGGGCCCGCACGCCAGCGCGCGCGACCGCGCCTTCATCCGACACTTCTATCACCTCGATGAACCCCCGATTCGCCAGTACGCCCACTACATGGGCAACCTGGTGAAGGGCGACCTGGGCCGGAGCTTTCGCTACCGCCAGCCGGTGAGCGCGCTCATCGCGGTGCGCCTGCCTCGCACGCTGCTGCTGGGCGCCATGACCATCGCCTTCGAGCTGGCCCTCGGCATCCTCGCAGGGACCATCGCGGCGCTGCGCCGCGGGACGCGCACCGAGTCGCTGGTGCTGGGCGCGACCTTCGTGGGCATCTCCACGCCGACCTTCCTCTCGGGAAAGCTCTTCCTCTTCATCGTGGCCTATCAGTGGGGCTGGTTTCCCATTGGCGGCTATGGCGACACGGCGCTCAGCCATGTGTGGCACGGGATCCTCCCCGCGGTGACCATCGGGCTCCTCGGCACGGCGTGGCAGGCGAGGCTGGTGCGAGGCGAGCTGGTCGAGGTGCTCCAGTCGGACTACGTGCGCACCGCGAGGGCCAAGGGGCTGAGCCCGGCCGCGGTGGTGGTGAAGCACGCGCTCCGCAACGCCCTGCTGCCGGTGCTGACCTCGCTGGGGCTCTCCTTCGGGGCGCTGTTCTCCGGGGCGATCGTGACCGAGGCGATCTTCGCGTGGCCGGGGCTCGGCCGCCTCGCCTTCGAGGCCATCACGGGCATGGACCTCCCGGTGATGATGGGCACCGTGCTGCTGGCCTCGACGGGCATCCTGGTGGGCAACCTGCTCACCGACCTGCTCTACGCCGCGCTCGACCCTCGCATCCGCCGGGGGTGATCGTCGGACGAGCCCCCTGGCTTTCTCCGGCGCAGCGCTGCGGTACGCTCCGCGACGATGTTCCCTCTGCTGGTCGGCGTGGTGGTGCTGCTCTCGGGCGGGGTCGCGGCCTTCATGGCCGAGAACCACGGCCCGCTCGACCCTGACAGGCTCTACGCGGGCTCCCTCGGCGCGCTGATCTTCCTGGCCGCGGGGCCCCTCACCGAGGCCCTGCTCGCGCGTCGATACGGCCCTCGGGCGAGGGTCGACCTCTGGCGCTCGGTGCAGTTCGCCGCCGTGCTGCTCTCGCTCACCACCTGGCTCCAGCTCTCCCCCCTCTTCTCTCGCCCGTCCTACCTCTCCGGCGTGTCGAGCCGCTGGGAGCAGCTCGAGCCCGAGCACTTCATCGTCCCTCTCGGCGCGGCGCTCGCGGCCCTCGTCGCCCGTCGCATCCGGGTCCCCTCTCGGCTCCCGCTGCGCGCGCTGGCCTCGATGCTCGTCGCGCTGGCCGTGCTGGTGGGCGCCGAGCTGCGCCTCCACCGCGCGGTGGCGCCCTGGAGGCTCGTCGATCACCTGCCCGTGGTGATGACCCTCGCTCCGGTCGATCGCTCCCAGGGCGCCAGCGTCACGCAGCACCAGGGCGACGACCTCTGGGTGCGGCGCTTCTGGAGCGCGCAGTACCCGGCCTACTGCGACGTGAGCGTCGCCCGGAGCGAGGCGGGGCTGCTGACCTCGATGGTGCCCGAGCGCATGGTTCCGGTCGGCTGCGGGGTGCTGACGCTGCGCTCGCTGCCCGCGACGGGTGAGTACGCCCTGGTCGCTCCCGCCGCGCCGTACCGCAGCGTCTTCGTGCTCGACGGGACCACCCTGGCTCGCCTCCCCGTGGGGCGCGCCCGGCTCGCGGACTACACCGACCGCATCGCTCCCCCGAAGGGCTGGGTGCGCCTCTCCTGGGCGATGCTCGGGCTGGGCGCGCTGGCGCTCGCCTCGCGCCGCGGATCGAGGCGCTGGCGCGAGGGGCGTGACCGATGGCGGGCCGCGACGCTCGACCCGGACGGCGCGGTGCGCTTCGAGGACGGAGCCACGGCGGCGCTCTCCTATGGCGCGGCGCTGTCCCCGGGTCCGGTGGTGGTGCTCGCCCCCGAGGCGCGCAGCGAGGGTGGGCCGTTTCGAGCGGGCCCGGCGATGGTCACGCTGGATCCGGGCGACGTGCGCTCGGGCACCCCGGCGTCGCTGCTCGCCGAGCTCGACGCGTCGAGGGACGCGGTGTGGGTGCACCTCACGGCCGCGGCGTGGCTGGCGGTGGCGCCGCTCGCTCCGTTCGCGCTGCGGGGGATGTGGTTCTAGCCGCAGGCGACGGGAGCCCCCATCCCTCTCCCGCGCCCGTTGCGCCCGAGGGGAAGCGAGTGCAGTCTCCGCCGCCATGGAAATCCTCTTCGTCAGCCCGGAGGTCGTGCCCTTCTCGAAGGTCGGCGGCCTCGGGGACGTCGTCGGCGCGCTCCCCAAGGCCCTGCGCGCCCTCGGCCACAAGGTCACCGTCCTCTCGCTCCGCTACGGCAGCATCGACCCCGCCGAGCACGCCCTCGCGCGCCGGCTCGTCAAGGTGAAGGTCCACCTCGGGGGCGAGCACGTCGACGCCGAGGTCTACGAGACCCGGCTGCCCTCGGGCGTCACGGTGGTCTTCCTCGGCGCCCCGCGCATCAGCGACCGGCCGGGCGTCTACGGCGAAGGGGCCAACGCCTACGAAGACAACCACCTGCGCTTCGGACTGCTCTGCAAGGGCGCCGTGGCGTGGATGCGCATGCAGCCCAGGGTCCCCGACCTCGTCCACCTCCACGACTGGACCACCGGGATCATCCCCGCGCTCCTCAAGCAGGAGGCCAAGGATGACCCGAGGCTCGGCCTCGTCCGCACGGTCTTCACCATCCACAACGCCGCCCACCAGGGCACCTTCCCCGTCTCGACCCTCGCCGACGTCGGCCTCCACCCCGCGGCCGCCGCGCACATGGAGTTCTACGGCCAGGTGTCGTGGCTCAAGGCCGGGATCATCGACTCCGACCGGGTGACCACCGTGTCGCCCACCTACGCCCACGAGATCGTCACGCCCGTCGGCGGCGCCAACATGGACGGCGTACTGCGGGCCCACGCCAAGGGCCTCGTCGGCATCCTCAACGGCATCGACCCGGGCGTCTGGAACCCCTCCACCGACCCGCACATCATCTCCCGCTACGACGTGGTCGACCCGCTCCCCAAGGCGCGCTGCAAGACCGCCCTCCAGAAGGCCCTCGGCCTCCCCGTGAGGCCCGACACCCCGGTGCTCGGCATGGTCGCCCGCCTCGACACCCAGAAGGGCATCGACCTGCTGCTGGGCTGCGCCTCGCAGCTCCTCCGCCAGGACGTGCAGCTCGTGGTGCAGGGATCCGGCGACCCGGAGTTCACCACCGCCCTCGCCGCGCTGGCGAAGGACATGCCCGAGAAGGTGGCGTTCCGTACGGAGTTCGACGACGGCCTCGCGCACCGCATCATCGCCGGCTCCGACCTCTTCCTGGTGCCGTCGCGCTTCGAGCCCAGCGGGCTCACTCAGCTCTACGCCATGCGCTACGGCACCGTGCCCGTGGTGCGCAACACCGGCGGCCTGCGCGACACCGTGGTCGACTGCGACGCCTCGCTCGGCACCGGCACCGGCTTCGTCTTCGACGAGCTCACCCCCGACGCCTTCTACGGGGCCATCGCCCGAGGGCTCTCGGCCTACGCGCAGACCGACCGCTTCGCCTCGCTGCGCCGCCGGGTGATGCGCCTCGACCACGCGTGGGACCGCGCGGCCCGACGCTACGCCGCCATCTACCGCGAGCTCCTCCCGGGCTCCGAAGACGGCCCCTCCGCGACGGCGTGACCGTCCCCCGTCCGCGCATCGTCGTCGTCTCCGGGGCGACGGCCACCGGCAAGACCGCCCTGGCCGTCGACCTCGCCCGCGCCCTCGACGGAGAGCTCGTCGGCGCCGACTCGGTGCAGCTCTACGACCGCCTGCTCATCGGCTCCGCGCGCCCCACCGAGGAAGAACTCTCGGGCGTCCCCCACCACCTGCTCGGCGCCCTCGACCTGAGGGCCCCCTACGACGCCGCGAAGTTCATCGACGACGCCGACCGGGCCATCGCGGGGATCACCTCGCGGGGTAAAACGGCCATCGTGGTGGGCGGCACCGGGCTCTACCTCCGCGCGCTGGTGAAGGGCCTCGCGACGGGCATCCCCGCCGACGCCGGGGTGAGGGCGGAGCTTCACGCTCGCATCGCCGCGGGCGACGCGGAGACGCTGAGGGAGATGCACCGCGAGGTGGCGGCGGTCGACCCGGAGTACGCCGCGCGCATCCACGTGACCGACCCGGTGCGCATCGTGAGGGCGCTGGAGGTCTTCGCGGTGAGCGGGCTCCCGCTGTCGGAGCACCACCGCCGTCACGCCGCGCTGGGGCCTCGCTACGAGGCGAGCTGGTGGTGCCTGGAGATCGAGCGCGACGCGCTGAGGGCGAGGGTGGTCCCGCGCACCCGGGAGATGCTGGCGAGGGGCTGGGTCGACGAGGTGCGGGGCATCCTGGCGGACGGCTACGAGCACGACCTGAAGCCGCTGCGGAGCGTGGGCTACGCCGAGGTGGTGGCGCACCTTCGGGGCGAGCTCCCGGCGAGGGCGCTGTCGACGGAGATCGAGCGGGCGACGATGTCCTTCGCCAAGCGGCAGCGGACGTGGTTTCGCGGCGAGGAGGGCGTGGAGTGGCTGACGCTCGAGGCGGCTCGAGAGCGCTCACGCTGGGACGCGCTCTCGGAGTGGCTGAAGCGCTGAGCGGCGCTTCAGTCGGCCGAAGGGCCGGCGTCGGCGGCGGTCCCGGTGTCGGTGTCGGCGCCCGCATCGGTGACGGAGCCCGTGTCGGTGACGGAGCCCGTGTCGGTGACGGAGCCCGTGTCGGTGACGGAGCCCGTGTCGGTGACGGTCACGGCGCCGGTGTCGGTGACCGTCCCCGAGTCGGTGCGGCCGACGCGAGGGAGGCAGGCGGTGATGGCGGCGGCCGCGGCGGCGTTGGCGGGGCAGCAGATGCACGAGAGGCCGTTGCACTCACGCTCCGGGGCGGACTCGTTGCGGCAGAGGTCGGTCTCCGCGTTGCAGTCGGAGTTCTGCTGGCAGCGCTGACCCGAGGCCTGCGTGGTGCAGCCGAGCATCGTCACGAAAAGAATCAAGAACGCGGTCCATCGCATGATCGTCGGGCACTCCACGGAGGCGAAACGTCGGGTCGTTCGCGGCGGCGCAGTCTATCCAGACGGCCTCGCATGGCAATGGGTACTGCTGCCGTCTGGAGTTCGGAGTACGCCCGCGAGGCCGTCAGCGAGGATATCCCCGGTACGACCGCGAGGCCGTCATCGACCAGAGCTTAGACCCTGAGCGTTAGCGAGGGGTAGATCCCGCCCACGCCTCAATACCTGTCCGGAATCTCCGCTGGATCTCGCGAGTTGGGCAGCGTCGGAGGGACGCGCTGACGGCGGTCGAGGGCGCTCCCCCTCGCTAACGCTCAGGGTCTGAGCTCTGGTCGACGACGGCCTCGCGGTCGTACCGGGGATATCCCCGCCGAAGGCCTCGCGCCCATACTCCGAACTCCAGGCTGCCGTGGTCGCGCGAGGCGCGGCGTCAGCGCCCCAGCGCCCCGCAGAGCAGCGCCCCGGCGGCCAGCGCCAGCGCCAGCGCGTAGCCCGCCCGCGAAGGGCGCACCGAGGCCCCGAGGGTGAGCACACACGACGCCAGCAGCAGGTCGACCGAGCGGTCGAGCCAGCGCCCCCGCGCCTGCGAGGCGATGTACACCGCCCGGCGGACGTCCGCCTCCCAGAGGCTCCTCGTGGCCAGCACCGCCGCCAGCGCCCCTACGGCGCAGAGACCAGCCAGCGCCCTCGACCAGCGCCCCGGCAGCGCCAGCGCCAGCGCGCTCGCCGCCAGCGCCACCCCGATCGGAGCCATCGGGATCACGCTCACGGCCACAGCCCCAGCAGCGCCCCGGCCGCGCCCAGGGTCAGCGCGATGTGCAGGCTGCGGTCGCCGCGCAGCCAGCGGGCGCGTCCCGCGAGGGCGGTGAGCGCCACGGCGAGCGCCACCGTGAGGTAGGCGGTCACCAGCATCCGGTCGAGGAAGGGCGAGCGCTCGGCCCAGACCACCATCGCGGGGTCGGGCTCGGGGTGCGTGCTGCGCTCGATCAGGGCCACCAGCGTGCGGACCATCGGTGCGACGGAGAGCGCCAGGGAGAGGCCCACGCTCCAGGGGCGGGCGCTCATGGGGAGGCGCTCCCGGCGTGAAAGGCGATCACCCTCGGGCACTCCGGGTCGGACGAGAACCCGTGGCCCAGGTGACGGCTGACGACCTTGCAGCCGCCACGGCACACCCGCCGCAACGAACACGACGCGCAGGGCTCCGGCGGGGCTGCGACGAAGGCCCGAAACGCCGCGATGCCTTCGTCCCCCGGGGCGTCGTCGAAGCTGCACCCGCCGGCGCTGCCGTCGCGGCGCACCGAGCCGAGGTGCCCCCCGGCCTCGCAGCCGAAGACCCCGAAGCGCTCCAGCATCGCCGCGTCGGGCAGCGCCCCGGACACCAGCGGCACCAGCGCGCAGTCGACGCGCACCGAGAAGCCCTCCCCCAGCGTCGGGGAGAGCGAGCGCAGGGTCTCTCCGAGGGCGTCGCACTGCGCGGGAGTGAGCCTCCGGGCGAGGTAGTCCAGCGAGGCCGCGCGCCCCGCGGGCTTGTAGCGCAGCAGTTGCAGCTCGCGCGCCCCGAGGGAGCGCACATGGTCGACGGTGGCCGGGAGCCCGCCGACGTTCTGTCGGGTGAGCACGTGGTTGACGCCCACCGCGACGCCGTGGGCGCGCAGCGTGGCGATGGCCCGCTCGGCGACGGCGACGCCGTCGAAGCCTCGCACCGCCTCGTAGCCGCCGAGCACCCCGTCGTGGGAGACGTTCACCTGCGCGAAGGAGCGCAGCGCCCTGGCGCGGGCGGGGGTGAGCCCGTAGCCGCTGGTGGTGACCACCGGGGTGAGGCCCAGCGAGCGTGCCTCGTCGGCGAGCTCTCCGAGGTCGTCGCGCAGCAGGGGCTCGCCGCCCCCGAAGGCGACGGTGAAGACCCCGGAGGCGTGGAGGTCTCGCAGGGTCTTACGGAGCTGGGTAAGCGGGACGTGGGCGCCGTCGGTGGTGGCGGACTGGTAGCAGCCCGAGCAGTCGACCGGGCAGCGCGCGGTGACCGCGACGTGCACCTCCAGCGGGGCGGAGACGTGGCCCGGAGGGAAGGTCGCGGGGGGGAGCCCGAGGCGGTCGGCGCGGCGGTGGTCGAGGGCGACGAGGGTGTCGTCGCCGAGGCGGATCCAGGCGCCGAAGGGCTCTCGGCGCGCCCTGCTGGGGGGCGAGCTCACAGCGCTTCGGGGGGTGGCGCGGGGGCGGGCTCGTCGGGCTCGTCGGGCTCGTCGGGCTTCGGGTCGAGCGAGGCGGCGACGGCGGCCAGGATGGCGGTGCCGAGGGTGGCCGAGAGGAAGAGCATCTCCACGGCGCTGCCGATGGAGGAGCAGTTGGCGCCCGGCCCCCGTCGCACCACCAGCACGCCGTCGGTCGGGTCTTCGGGGGCCTCGCTCATGGGGCGGGGACCACCTCGACATCGAGCACGGTCTCGCCCACGTCGCTGTTGCTGGCGCTGCGCTCGCACACGGTGTAGCGCCCCGCCCGGAGGTCGCGGGCGACGGAGAACGCGGGGCTGTCCGCGAGGGTTCCGTCGATCAGCGGGCAGGCGAAGGGCCCGTTGGCGTTGGCGGTGGTGAGCAGCCGCCCGTCGGGATCGAAGAGGTCGAGCACGAGCGAGGTGCTGGGGCAGAGCCCGTTGGCGCCGGCCACGCGAGCGACCAGCCGCGCTCCGGCGGTCGCCTCCACGGAGACGCAGTCGAGGTCGCCCGAGCTGAGGCTCCCTCGCACCGACGACGAGGCGCCGGGGAGGGACTGCGCGAGGCTCACCCGGTCGTTGGGCTCGACCTCCGCGGTGGGCGTCGCGCAGCGGCCGGTGTTGAAGCCCGTGGCGTGGCAGACCTGCCCCGAGGCGCAGCCCAGGGAGAGCGTTCGGGGGTCGCAGGCCCCGGACTCTCCGGTGCCCTGGCAGACGCCCGCGCCCGAGGCGGCGCTGCAGCGGAGCTCGCCGTCGCAGCGGGGGGCGGCGGCGCGGCAGGCGGCGCCCGGGGCGCTCCCGTCGGCCCGGCAGCGGCCCGCGGTGGGGGAGGCTCCGTCGCGGGCGCAGGTGGTCCCGGTGCCGCAGATCACGCCGGAGGAGAAGAGCTCGCAGGGCTCAGCCGCGGTGGCGACGCGCACGCAGCGACCCGAGGCGGGCGTTGCGGCGTTGGTGCAGACGAGGCCGGCGTTGCAGGCGGCTCCGGTGGCGCGGCAGCGGCCTGCCTCGAGGCCGTCGGTGAAGCAGCGCCCCCGGGTGCGGTCGGTCGGATCGGTGAGGAAGCACACGTTGCCGGTCACGCAGGGGACGAAGGCGGTGCAGACCTCGCCGGGGGCCGCCGCGGCGCCGTTGCAGCGGGCGGGGGTGACGCCGGTGTTGCAGGTGAGCCCTGCGCCGGTGCAGGCGTTGCCGGCCGCGCAGGCCATGCCCGGAACCGTCGCCGCGTCGGTGCAGCGCCCGACGGACTGCGCGCCGTGGGCGAAGTGGCAGGCCTGGCCCGAAGGGCACACGGAGTCGGCGAGGTTGCACGCTCCGCCGCGGGCCACGGTGACCCGGCAGGCGCCGGCGGGTCCGTCGCAGGCGAGGCCCTCGCCGGTGCAGCGGTCGCCCGGGGCGCAGGCGGCGTTGGCGACGGTGCCCCGGGCGCGGCAGACGCCCACGGCGCCGGGCTGGGTGACGCAGGAGGCGTCGGGGGAGCAGCGGTTCCAGGCCGATGCGCCGGCCTCGCAGGGCATGCCGGGGGGCTGCGCGCGGAAGCAGAGGTTGGTGCTGGCGTCGCAGGAGAGGCCAGCCTCGCAGGCGTCGCTGGCGCAGGGGGTGCCGGGCGCGGTGCCGGCGCGGCGGCACGAGCCTTCGACGGCGCCGGGGGTGGGACCCACGCAGGTGAGCCCCGGGGCGCAGGCTCCGGTGAGCTGTCGGCGGTCGCAGCGGGCGCCCTCGGCGATGGGGGCGACCTCCTCGACGGTGAGCTCGAAGGCGCCCTGCACCACGCGGCCCGGGAGGGCGGTGGTGGAGGCGAGGCCGCCGACGGCGATGTGCACCACGGCCCCGGCGGGGAGCGCTGCGGTGGCCACGCGGGAGGCGAAGCGGTTGCGGCTGGCGGCGGTCGCGGTGGGGTCGTCGTTGTTGCAGAAGAAGTCGCGGGGGTTGGCCACGCAGGCGCGCATCGCGAGCACGGAGAGGGTGGTGTCGAGGGTGGCCGCGGTGCCCGGGTTGGCGGTGCTCACCCGGAGCGATCCGGCGCGGCGCATCACATAGCGAAACACCCGCTGGTAGGTCGTTCGGAAGCCGCACTGGCTGTTGAAGGCGGCGGGGGGCTGGAGGCCGAGGGTGTTGCTGTTGCGAAGGCCCCGGTTGTCGCCGGTGAGCCGGGTGACCTCGCCGTCGAGGGTGCCCAGCTCGACGAGGTCTTCGACCTCGACGTCGTTGCACTCCGTGGGCAGCGGCACGTCGGGAGAGCTCCGCTGCACGTCCACCGCGGGGACGTCCGCCGGAGGGACGTCCATCGCTCCGGCGTCGGGCGTGGCATCGAGGGGGCTTGCAGGTTGGGGGTCGGTGCCACAACCAAGGAGGGCCGCCGCGACCAGGGGCGCGAGGAGTGGGTATCGCATGAGGGCCCGCGATGATGGTGCAACCCGGGTGCGGGTGTCGAGCGCCGCTGCAGGGCCACCACCCATCACCGAACACCCTGAACGAGCGCTCTGACAGGGCGCTTTCCGGGTGAGGTGCCTGCTAGGCTGTGATGACCCCAATGACAAACACGGTGGATGGCCTCGTGGAAAAAATACGCGAACAGCTTTCTTCGAGGAAGCGCGAGTCCGAAGAGCGGGTGGCCCGCATCAAGGCCGCCGCGGACGAGTACCTGAGGGCGATCGAGGCCGACCTGGTGGCCGACGTGGCGGTGCGCGTGGGCCTGGAGACGCAGCGCAGCACGTCGGCGGTGAAGGCCGCGCTGACGCTGCGCTCGCTCATCGAGTCGCTGCCCGAGGCGCGGTTGAGGACGGAGCCTGTACCGCAGCAGCAGCAGTCGACGGCGGCGGCGGAGGCGGCGGTGGGCGAGGTGCACGAGGAGGCCCACGAGGAGCCGAGGGCGCCGGTGGCCCCGCGGCGGGTGGAGACCGACCCGGAGATCGAGGCGCTCTACAAGGAGTTTCACTCGATGGAGTTCGACAGCCTGAGCGACGGGCTGTTCAAACCCTGGGCGGAGGAGTTCGCGTGCCGCGCGAGGGGGCTCCAGGCGAGGGGGCTGGCCGACGGCAACGACCTGCTGACGCGGATGTTCAGGGTGCTGACGGCGAAGGCCTTCCAGAGAAACACCCGGGACATCTTCGGGCTGGCGCGCAGCCACCACGGAGACTGGGTGGCGCGCGCCGAGCGGGCGAAGCGCGAGCGGGAGCAGGTGCAGGCGGGTCCGGCGCCGCGCTCGGTGTCGACGCGCATCGTGATCCCCGAGGCGCTGCGGGCGGCGGTGGCCTCCCCGGAGGAGGACGAGGGCGCCGCCTGGCCCGAGCTGCCGAAGCTGCTGGCGCTCTGTGTCGAGCGGCCGCTGGTGCTGCTGGGCGGCGTGGTGAAGCAGGAGAAGCTCGAGCGCTTGAAGAAGCACCTGGGCGCCGAGGTCGAGTGGATCGCCACGGACAACGGCAACCCCCAGGGCATCGCGTCGCTGGAGCGTCGGGTGCGCGAGGGCCGCGTCGGGGCCGTGGTGGTGCTGGAGGAGCTGATAGGCCACCGGCACTTCTCGCCCGTGGTCGACGCCGCGAGGCAGGTGATGATGCCCATCGCCTACGGCGCCAAGGCGGGCAAGGCCTCCATCGTGAGGGCGCTTCAGGACATCGAGGCCATGCTGGGCAAGGAGCCCCCGGCCGCGGGGGCCTGAGCTCCCGCGCCTACCGACCCACGTAGCCGGCGCCCGTCAGCAGCTCCTGGCCCGCCGGGCTCGTGGCCAGCGCGGTGAAGCCCTCCATCGCCGCGGTGGGCGCCCGCGAGGCCTCCCTCGCCAGCACCACCGCCAGCACCAGCGGATAGCGCAGCGTGCGCACCGCCGCCGCGGTGGGCGCCACCGCCGGCGCTCGGCCGCCCGCCACGCCCAGCGCTCGCACCGTCGCGTCGACGGCGCCCAGCGACACCACGGCCACCGCGCTCGGATCGGCCGCCACCGCGCGCACCGCCGCGGCCTCGTCGGCCACGGTGGCCACCGTCGGCGACAGCGTGAGCGAGGGCGTCGCCCGCGAGAGCACCAGCGCCCGCAGCGCCGAGCGCGCGGAGGTCTCCCCCGAGGGCAGCACCAGCCGGGGCGTGACGTTGGCGCCGCGCACCGCGCGCCAGGTGGTCATCCGCCCCCCGAAGAGCTCGCCCAGCGCGGTGAGCGTGAGGCCCCGCACCGGGTTGGACGGGTGCACCACCACCGCCGCGGCGTCGTAGCCCACCACGCGCTCGGTCGCCGCGCGGGCTTCGGTGCCGGGGGCGAGGAAGAGCCCCACCATCGCGCGCCCGGAGGTCACCATCGCCCTCGCGTCGCCCGGGGTGAGCGTCACCCTCGTGCCGCCAGGACCCTGCGCGAAGGCCCTCGCCCACGCGGTCGCCAGCGTCGGGGAGAGCGTCGGGTCGGCCGCCACGGAGAGCGTCTCCATCGCCGTCGACCCGGCGCCCCCGGAGGACGCGTCGACCAGGGTCGAGGGCACCAGCACCGTCGAAGGATCGGCGGGCGGAGGGGCCGGCGTGGCGGCCACGGCGTTGCGCAGCGCCAGCCTTCGCTCCAGCGCGTCGGCGCGGTGGCTCTCGCTCACCCACAGCCCGAGCGTCGCGGCCGCGGTCGCCCAGCCCGCGAGGGCCAGCGCCACCAGGGCCGACTTCATCCGCCCCGACATCCCCGAGGCGCCGTGCTCCGGCGAGGGCTGGTCGGCGGCGGGCGCGTCCTTCGGGGCGCCGAGCTCGTACGCGGACTCTGGCGGCGCCGGGGGCAGCGAGCCCAGCACCATCGACGACGAGGGCGCCGGGACCGCGGGCGCCGGGGGCTTCACCCTCGCCGCGTGGAGGGCGCCCGGAAACACCGACGCGGGCCGCAGCAGCGAGAGCCCCCGGCCGCCGCCCTCGGCCGGGGCGTCGTCGACCATCGTCGGCATGTCGTCGCCGCCCGGCGAGGGGATCTCCCCGGCGTCGATGCGCTCCCACCGGGTCTCGATGGGCTGGCCGTCGAGGGCGAACTCCACCAGCTTCGCCAGCGTGGCGGTCTCCACCTCCCAGCCGTGGGCCTCCATCACCTCGCCCAGCGCCGCGCGCATCGCCTGGGCGCTCGGCCAGCGCCTCGACGTGTCCCGCTCCAGCGCCGTCATCACCACGCGGGCGAGGTCGTCGGGGTAGTCCTGCACCCGGGTGCCCGGCGGCGGGATCGTGTCGATCACCACGGCCTTGTAGAGTTCCGGGGCGGCGGAGCCCTTGAAGAGCCGGGCGCTCCCGGTGGACATCTCGTAGAGCGACACGCCCAGGGAGAAGAGGTCGGCGCGCTTGTCGAGGGGCTGCGAGCCGGGCTCCCACTGCTCCGGGGACATGTAGCTGAACTTGCCCTTCACCCTCGCGACCTGGGTGCGGCCGAGGGCGGTCTCCGCGCGGGCGATGCCGAAGTCCACCAGCTTCACCACGCCGTCTTCGGCGATGAGGATGTTCTGCGGGGTGACGTCGCGGTGCACCACGTTGAGGGGCGCCCCGTCGGCGCCGAGGGCCTCGTGGGCGTAGGCCAGGCCGTCGAGCACGTCGGCCACGATGCGCGCCGCCAGCGGGATGGGAATCGATCGGCCCTTCTTGGCCAGCAGCAGCATCAGGGTGGCGACGGAGACGCCGCGCACCAGCTCCATCGCCAGGAACAGCCGGTCGCCCTCGCGCCCGACCTCGTACACGGGCACCAGGTTGGGGTGGTGGAAGGCCTCCGCCACCAGGGCCTCGCGAAGGAACATCCGCACCGTGTCGTCGTCGGTGGCGACCTCGCTCTTCAGCACCTTGAGCGCGACGGTGCGTCCCAGCTCGGGCCCGGCGACCTGCCGCGCGAGGTACACGTCCGCCATGCCGCCCGAGGCGATGCGGCGCTCGAGCACGTAGCGCCCAAGGCGCCTGCCCCTCTCGCTCGTCAGCAATGCATCGGCCGATGCCATCGATCGACCACCGTAGCCCAGCGCGACGCGGGGCGTCACGGTTTCGCCCGATCGCCTCCCCCCCTCCTCGGGAGCTCTCAAGCGGGCTTCGGGACCAGCCAGCGGGTGAGCGCCCAGTACACCTCGCGCTCCCTCGTGGGGAGCGAGCGCACGCGCTTCATCGCGTCGAGGTCGATCTCCTTGCGGGCGCGGCGACGCATCCGCGCCGCGTGGTCGATCTCCTTCTTGTGCGCGGGGCCGATGTGCTTGAGGAAGTCCGACCCCGCGGAGAGGTCTCCCTTGGCGAGGGTCTTCGGGCGGCCGGAGAGGTGCGGCGAGTGGTCGTGCATCACGTCCTCCCACTGCTCGATGCGTATCCCCACGAAGACGTAGCCGCGCGAGGGGTCGACCCCGCCGTCGGACACTCCCCCGATGGAGCAGTCGATGTCCCAGCGCTCGTCGACGTAGCGCTCGAACTCCAGCTCGTAGCGCACCCTCGGGTCGACGGTGCGCTTGTGCTTGAGCGCCTGCTCCAGCAGCCGCTCGTGCACCTCCGCGAGCGAGGCGTCGGGCTCCAGGCCCAGCGACACGTGGAAGCCACGGACGAGCTCGTGGGTGGCGTCGGTCTCAAGCACCGCCCCGACGGCGATGCGCGTATAGATTTCGTACAGCATTGGCGGACGGGCTTGTACCCTGACGCGGGGCCTCGGGCGACCACGCGTCGGCTGGTCATCACGCGCGGCGCGGATATGATCGCCGCGTGAAGCGCCTCACCGGCTCCCGTTTCGCCTCCTCTCTCTCCACCGCCTGCGTCCTCTCGATGCTCACCCCCGCCGCCTGGGGGCAGCCGCACGGCACCCAGCCCGGCACCCTCCGCGCCCCGCTCGAACCCGCCGCCCGCTGCACCGAGTGCCACGCGGGGGAGACCACCCCCTCGGGCCAGACGTACATGGCCGGCGACACCTGGGGGCCCTCGATGATGGCCAACGCCGCGCGCGACCCGCTCTTCCTGGCGACGCTCACCGTGGCCAACCAGCAGATTCCCGGCGTCGGGGCCGTCTGCTTCCGCTGCCACACCCCCACGGGCTTCACCGGCGGCCGCGGAACCAACTTCGGCGCCGCCCTCGACCCGGTGCTCGGCGACAACGACGGGGTCCACTGCGACACCTGCCACCGCAGCATCGTGCCCGCCGACGACCCCGGCGCCCCCTACCTCTCCAACGCCCAGCTCACCTTCAGCGACGCGCCCGTCGACGGGGTGGCCACGCGCTTCGGTCCTCGCAACGACCCCGCCATCTCGCCGAGGCACCCTTCGATGGGCTCGGCCTTCCTCCGCGACGCGCGCCTCTGCGGCCAGTGCCACAACGTCGACCACCCGACGCTGCACCGGCTCACCCCCGAGGGGCAGGACACCGGGCAGGCCTTCCCCCTGCAGAGCACCTACACCGAGTGGGCGCAGAGCGACTTCGCCCGGCGCACCGACCCGCAGACCTGCCAGGGCTGCCACATGCCCGAGGTCGGCGGCGACCCGCTGCCCTCCACCCGCATCCCCAACTCCCCGACCAGGGCGGGGCAGCGGCGGCACGACTTCCTCGGGGGCAACGAGTGGGGCCTCTCGCTCCTGCGGGCGGCCTTCCCCGGCGAGCTCGACGCGGAGTTCGACAGCGCCCGCATGGCCACGAGGGCCAACCTGCGAAGCGCCGCGACGGTGGCCTTCGTCGATCCTCCCGCCACGGGCGCGGCGGGATCGACCGTGAGGGTGCGGGTGAGGGTCACCAACAACACCGGGCACAAGCTGCCGACGGGCTACGAAGACGCCCGGCTGATCTGGGTGCAGGTGCAGGTCGGAGAGCGCGTGGTGAGCGGCGCCTACGTCGACGACGAGCTGGTGAGGGACGCCCAGGCGAGGGTGTACGAGTTCGAGCCCGGGCACATGGTGAACGGCCGCCCGGAGCACTCCAGCTTCGTGGCGCAGCACACGGTGGTGCTGAGCGACACGCGCATTCCGCCGAGGGGGATGCGCGCCGACGCCCGCACCGCCCCGGTGGGTCGAGACTACGCGGGCGGCGAAGGGGGATCGCTCCGCCACTGGGACGACGCGACCTTCGAGGTGCCGCTGCCGGCGACGGCGGGGGATGTTCCGGTGACGGTGCGGCTGATGTACCGGGCGACCACGAAGCACTACGTGGAGGCCATCGCGGGAGCCAACACCACCGACAACCGGGGCCGCGAGCTGCTGCGGCTGTTCAATGCCACCAACCGGGCGGCGCCCTTCGAGATGGCCTCGGTGAGCACCACCGTGAGGGTGACCGCCGCGGCGAACCCGCCGGACGACGGCGGAGGGTGCGCCGTGGCCTCAGGGGCTGCGGGGGCTCACGGGCGATGGGGAGCGTGGGGCCTCGGGCTGGCGCTGGCGTGGGCGGCGAGGCGACGGCGGCGCTCGGTCAGAAGCTGAGGGCCACGCGGCCTGCGCAGCCGCTGGCGGTGCAGGCGAAGCCCACCCTGGGGGCGCGCGCCTCGGCGGACGACCGAGGGAGGAGCAGCACCACGACGCCCGTCGCGATGGCCGCGAGGCCCACTGCCCCGAGCACGTCGCCGACGACCGCTCGGGTGCTCGCGGCGTCCGCGTCTCCCTGGAGAGCGGGGTCACACACTCGGCCCGAGCAGCGATCGGAGAGGTCGGAGTAGGTCGAGGAGACGGTGAGCCCGAGGGCGAGCCCGGTGAGGAGGAGCGCGCCTCCCGCGCTGAGCAGGGTGATCGGCAGGGCGAGGCTGCGCGAGGCCAAGGGGCGCTCGACGCGCGGTGGAGGAGCGGGGGTGACCGGGGTCGGGGGTCGCAGCGTCACGGTCGGGGCGACCGGGGCGGCGGCTCGAGGGAGGCGCGCCCGGACGGCCTCGATGCGGGAGCGAAGGCTGGCGGGGTCGATCCCCGGCGAGCCCGCGGCCTCGAAGCGCTCGTAGGCGTCGAGGGCCTCGCGGTCGCGCCCGCCGTTCTCCAGCGCCCTGCCCAGGTTGAAGAGCAGCTCCGGGCGCTGCGACAGGTCGTACGCCGCCTGGAACTCCCGCGCCGCGTCGGCGTAGCGCCCGAGCTGGTAGTAGCGCCCGCCGTTCTCCATATGGCTGCGAGCGATCTCATCGGTCGTCGCGCCCGGGGACTGCGCGTACGAAGTGACCGACACCGAAAGGACGCCGCACAGGGTCGACGCGGCCAGGAGGCTACGAGGCTTCACGCGCGCCACGCTACCACCGCCGCGCGTGATATGAGATCTGCGCCTTCGGTCTGCGCCTCGCTGGCTGGTGTCTGCTCAAGGAGTTCTTCGCTCGTGCGGCCTTCCCTGCTGGTGATCCTTTCGTTCTGCGCGCTGCCCTCTTGCACGGCGCTGTTCTCCTTCGACGACTTCCGCTTCGACGGAGGCTCCGCCGACGCCGTGACCGCCGCCGAGGCGAGCGTCGACGCGGTGACCGACCTCCCCGACGCGACCGCACCCGATGCCCCGCCCGATGTCGTCCCGCCCGACGTCGTCCCGCCCGATGTCGTCTCGCCCGATGTCGTCTCGCCCGACGTCGTCTCGCCCGATGTCGTCTCGCCCGATGTCGTCTCGCCCGATGTCGTCTCGCCCGATGTGCCTCGCGACAGCTCCCTCGACGCCTCCCTCGACGCGTCCGATGGGCGCGTGGATGCGCCGCTGGACACGCCCGCCGACACCGCGCTCGATCGCCCCGACGCGTCGGTCGACGCCCCCGTGGATGTGCCTCCCGATCGCCCCGATGTGGCGCTCGACGTCGGTCCCGACGTGCCTCGCTGCCCTACCGGGATGATCCTCTGCGGAGACGCGTGCGTCGATCCGCAGACCGACCCCCTCCACTGCGGCTCGTGCTCGACGCCTTGCACCCTGCTGTGCTCCGCGGGCGCGTGCGTCACCGCGGTCGACGTGCGCTCGAGCCTGGGCAACGACCTCTCCGGGCACGCCTGCGCGCTGATGAGCGACCGCACGGTGCGCTGCTGGGGCGCCAACGGCGAGGGCCAGCTCGGCGACGGGACCCGCACGTCCCGCACCCGCCCCGTCGCGGTGGTCGGCCTCCGCAACGTCGCCGAGCTGGCCGTCGGGGGCACCCACTCCTGCGCTCGCCTCATGGACGGCACCGTCTCCTGCTGGGGATCGGGGGCCTACCATCAGCTCGGCGACGACACCGCGCAGCGCTCGACGCCCGCTGCCGTCCCGGGGCTCTCGGGCGTGACCGCGATCGCCGCGGGGAGCGGGCACGTCTGCGCGATTCGCTCCGAGGGGGATGTGCTGTGCTGGGGGCGCAACACCTTCGGAGCGTGCGGCCCCGGCGCCCCCGCGGATACGCGCGGACCCAGGGTCGTCGCCAACACCGGGCTCCTCACTCGCGTGGCGACCGGCTACCTGCACTCGTGCGCGGTGCGCTCCGACGGGGCGGTGCGCTGCTGGGGCTTCGGCACCTTCGGCGAGCTCGGCGACGGCCGGTCCACGACCAGCGTGACGCCCGTCGCGGCCTCGGGCTTCTCCGCGAGCGACATCTCCACCGGCGGCGAGGACTCCTGCGCGCTCGCGTCCGATGGGCGCCTCTGGTGCTGGGGCTCCAACCGCTACGGCTCCCACGGCCGCGGCACCTCGAGCACCGATCCATCGCCCAGGATGATCCCCTCGATCATCAACGCGACCCGGGTGAGCGTGGGCTCGTACCACGCGTGCGCCCTCGCCGCCGGCGCTCCGCTCCAGTGCTGGGGCTACAACAACGAGGGACAGATCGGCGACCAGGGCGGGCTCACGCAGCGCAACACGCCCGGCGCCGTGTCCCTCATCAGTCCGGCCACGACGGTCTCGTGCGGGTACCAGTTCACCTGCGCGGTGCTCGCCACCGGGGCCGTGCAGTGCTGGGGTCGCAACACCCACGGGGAGCTCGGCGACGGCACCACCGCGTCGCGCAGCACCCCGCTGCCCGTGCTGTTCTGAGCGGCGCGGCGGTGTCGACAGGGCGCGGCTACGGGTTACAACCAGCGGCGATGAACGACGCTGAACTCCTCGAGAAGGCGCGTGCCGGTGACCGTGCGGCGCTCGAGACGCTGCTCACCGCGCACCAGTCGCAGATCTACCGCTTCGGGATGCGCATCTGCCGCGACCCCGAGGACGCCCGGGACGTTCTGCAGGACACGATGCTGGCGATGGCCCGGGGCGTGCGCGACTTCCGCGGCTCGTCGTCGATCTCGACCTGGCTCTATACGATCGCCCGGAGCTTCTGCATCAAGAAGCGCCGCCGCAGCGTGTACGCCCCGGCCGAGGAGCAGTCGCTCGACACGGAGGCCTCGGGCGAGGCGGCGCAGCTCGTCGACCAGGCGAGGAGCCCCGACGAGGCGCTCGCGGGCAAGCAGGTCGAGCGGGCGCTGGAGGAGGCCATCGCGGCGCTCGATCCGATGTACCGCGAGGTGCTGGTGCTGCGCGACGTGGAGGGGCTCACGGCCCCGGAGGTGGCCGAGGTGCTGGGCATCAACGTGCAGGCGGTGAAGAGCAGGCTGCACCGGGCGAGGCTGGCGGTGAGGGCGCACGTGGCGCCGGTGCTGGGGGTCCCGTCGGCGGAGGAGAAGGCCCCGACGGCGGTGCAGTGCCCCGACGTGCTCACGCTCTTCTCCCAGCACCTCGAAGACGAGATCAGCGCGGAGGTCTGCGCGGAGATGGAGCGCCACCTCCAGGGCTGCTCTCGCTGCCGCAACACCTGCGACTCGCTCAAGTCCACGCTCGCCCTCTGCCGCACGGCCGGGCCTTCGGTGGAGGTCCCTGCGGCGGTGCAGGCCTCGGTCAAGGTCGCGCTCCGAAACTTCCTCTCCGAGAAGCCCTGAACCCTTCGCGCTCCGCGAGGCTCCCACCGGGTATGGAGGCCTGACATGGCAACTACCACCGTGACTGAGCAGAACTTCGCAGAGACCATCAAGAAGGGCACCGTACTCATCGACTTCTGGGCCTCGTGGTGCGGGCCCTGCCGGGCCTTCGCGCCGGTCTTCGAGGCCGCCTCGAAGAAGTACCCCGACGTGGTCTTCGGCAAGGTCGACGTCGAAGACCAGCAGGGGCTCGCGGCGGCCTTCGAGGTGAGGGCGATCCCGACGCTGCTGGTGGTGCGCGACGGCGTGCTGCTGGCCGCGCAGCCGGGGGCGATGTCCGCGGCGGCGCTCGACGAGCTGGTGAAGAAGGTGAAGGAGCTGGACATGAACGAGGTACGACGAAGCATCGAGGAGCACGACCGGGAGCAGGGCACCGCGGCCCCCCAGATGGGAGGCGTCTGATGTGCCGCCGGGTGAGCTGCGGTAGCTGCGGAAAGCCGAGCTTCGCGGGCTGCGGGATGCACATCGAGCAGGTGCTCGGGGATGTTCCGAAGGCCGAGCGCTGCCGGTGCCGCGAGGAGAAGGCCGCGGGCAACGAGGCCCCCGAGGGCGGGGGTCAGTCCTGGATGCAGCGGCTCTTCGGGAAGTGAACCTGATTCGCTGTGAGCGTTACCGCTCTGGGCTTCAGTCAATGACTCAATGAGCAAGCCGCTCGTTTGACGCTGGGGTGAGCGCCAACGCGCGAACCCCAGCGTCAAACGGGCGACTTGCGCCACCGCTGAACTGTTACGCGCGAACCCATCGCAAAGCGGCAATATCGGCAGCGGACTGGAATGAGTCTTAGCCGACGAAGCGCACGTTGGCCTCGAGGGCGGAGCGCGTGGTGCGGCACCGGTTGGCCGCGACGGAGGGGTCTTCGTAGCCCATCGCGATGCCCATCACGAGGCCGAGCTCGTCGGGGATGCCGAGCACCGCGCGCGCGGCGTCGGGGAAGGTCGCGAGGCTCGCCTCGGGGCAGGTCGCCACGCCGAGCGCCTGGGCGCCCAGCAGCACCGACTGGAGCCAGCACCCGAGGTCGAGCATCGCGTAGTGGTTGAAGCGCCGGTCGATGGCCACCATCGCCAGGTGCGGCGCGTCGAAGGCGCGGAAGTTTCGCATCCACGCCTCCTGGCGGCCGGCCCGGTCGTCGCGCGCGACGCCCATCGCGGAGTAGAGCGCGGCGCCGCACTCGCGGCGGTGCTTGCCGTAGGGCTCGGGGTACTCCGGGGGCCACGGGAAGTCGGGCGTCGGGGCACCCGTCGTGGCGGCGGTCATCAGGGCGTCGACCAGCGCGCGGGTCTGCGCGCCCCGGGTGACCCACACCCGCCACGGCTGGATGTTGCACCACGAGGGCGCCTGCTGCGCAGCGCTGAAGATCGACTCCAGCGTCTGCTTCGGAACCTCCTCGGGCAGATACCCGCGCACGCTGCGGCGCGATGCCAGCACGGTAAAGAACGACGGCCCTGCCTCGATGGAGTCCCTCATGGATGTGCCGTCGCATTAGCACCGGAGGGCGCAGGCGAACACCCGTCGCCCTACTGCCCGATGGCGGTGCGGAAGGTCCAGCCCACGTTGGTTCCGCTGCGGCCCCAGCGGATGGCGTACCAGCCGCCGCGGTGGTCGACGATCTCCACCTCGGTGCCCTGCACCAGCCGTCCGACGATGGCTCCGGTGCGAGGCGCGTCCCGGATGATCGCCACGCTCCAGGTCACCGTCGCCGGGCCCAGCGAGCGCATCCGCTGAAGGTCCTGCGCGGTGGGGAGCCCCGTGGGCGCGGCCGTCGGGGTCGTGGGCGCGGCCGTCGGGGTCGTGGGCACGGCCGTCGGGGTCGTGGGCACGGGAGCGACGACATCGGACGCGCCGAGCGGACCGAAGCGAGCGACGAAGTAGTACAGGTAGCGAGGGTGTGCCGCGGGCAGCGCCCAGAGGGCCTCCATCGGGCCCATCTGCTCTCGCACGCAGGCCACGTAGGAGAGCCGGTCGGCCACCGAGGAGCTGCGCCCCAGCAGCACCGCGAGGCGACGCCGTGGGCGGTCGACGCGCAGCCCGATGCTCAGCATCCGCGACGGATCTCTCGCGGCCTCCATGGCCGAGGGGCAGCGGCTCAGCACCTCGGTGAGCCTGGTGCGGAGGGCCGCCTCGACCGCCGCGGGCGCGTCACAGGACGAGGGGGCCAGGTCGGTCTCCTCGCCGTCGCCGCAGCCCTGAAGCGCCCCCGCGGTGACCCGCACCGGGGCGCGCGGCGTCGTGTCGACCACCGCCGGAACCACCGCTCGCCCGGCGTCCGGGGTCTCTGGCGCAGGTCCGTTGGTCGCGGGCTCCAGCGTGCCCATCAGCCCGGCGCCGCTCTCCATCTCCCGGGGCCACGGCACCGACTTCGCGCCCTGGTAGCCCAGCGCCCCGCAGATCAGCACGCCCGCCAGCGTCAGCGGCAGCCTCGGCGAGTCGCTCTTCGCCCGCTCGATGCGCAGGGTCACGGCAGCCCTCGGGTCTTACGCCAGCGCTCGATCACCAGCTCCGGGCTGCGCACGCTCTCCATGAGGAAGCGCGCTCTTAGCGCACGCACCTCCCTCTCGCCAAGGTCACCCGGGCGGTCTTTGGTGACGGCGTGCAGGGCGATGCCCGCGGCCACCGACACGTTGAGGCTCTCCACCATGCCCCGCATCGGCACCGCGAAGGTCCCGGTGCAGGCCGCGCGCATCTCGGCGCTCGCCCCGAGGTGCTCGTTGCCGAAGACCAGCGCCACCTTGGGGCGCAGGGCGACCTGCTCCAGCGTGGCGGTGCCGCTCATGTCCGCGAGCCAGAGCTCGTAGCCCCGCGCCCGAAGCCCCTCCACGCAGGGCTCCGTCGCGCGGTGGATCATCACGTCCATCCAGCGCTCGCACCCTCGGGTCACGCGCTTGGCCAGCAGGGGCTTGGTCCCCTGCTCGATCATGTGCACCTCGCCGACGCCGTGGGCGTCCGAGGTGCGCATCACCGCGGCGGTGTTGTGCGGATCGATCACCGACTCCAGCACCACCGTGACCGACGAGACACGCGCCGCGGCCACCTCGTCGAGGCGCGCCAGCCGCTCGGGCAATACGACCTCCTGTAAAGCCGCGATGATGTCCTCGGCGGGGTACGGGAGCGCGGGCGCGCCGGTGAGGTCGCTCAGGTCGGGGTTGGTGCGTCGCATCGGAGGGGAGGCTGTGCGGGCGATGGCGATCAGCGCGCGGCGGGGGCGGCGGGTCGCGCGGCGGGGGCGGCGGGTCGCGCGGGGCGGCGCTCCCGGCGCACGCGGGCGATGGCGGCGGCCTCGTCGGTGATGCGCCCGCTGAAGGGAGCGGCGATGGGGCGGCCGGTGTCGCGGATGACGGTGATGAGCCGCTCGGGGGTGAGCGCCGGGTCGAGCGCGGCGAGCTTGCCCGCGAGGTTGGCGACGTTGGGCGAGGCCATGGAGGTCCCGGAGAGGGGGACGCGCTCGCCGGAGGGGACGAGGCTGTCGACCTCGACGCCGTGGTCGAAGACCACCACGCGGTCGGGGTTGCTGTTGGTGAAGGTGGCCCAGTGGCCGAAGCGGTCGACCGCGCCCACCACCAGCAGGTTGGTCACGCCCTGGTTGCTGGCCGGAACCTCCCCGTACTCCATCACGTCCTGGTTGCTGTTGCCCGCGGCGACCACGAAGAGGGTCTGCGGGCACTGGGTGAACACCCGCTGCCAGTTGGCGCGGCGGCGCTCCTGCACCGCCTCGGCGCGGGCGCGCACCTCGGCCTCGGTGCGGTAGAGCGAGCGCTCGTGGCGCAGCGAGTCCTCCACGTACTCCCGGGAGAACCCGAGGCTCGCGTTGACCACCCGGATGTGGTGCCGGTTGATGAAGCCCGCGATGGCGTCGATGTTGGCCGCCTCGGCGTCGAGCTCGGCGTCCGTCGGGCCCCGCTGGTCGTACACGCGGCTCTCGCCCGCCCACGCGCTGCGGAAGATCGCCAGCCGGGCGTGGGGGTTGCCGCGGAGCATGATCCCGGCGACGTGGGTGCCGTGGGCCCACTCCCCGACGGCGTCGAGGCGCTGGTCGAGGGCGCGCGCCGCGGCGGCGTCGGTGACCCCCCGCTGGAGCTCGAGCACCCGCTGCGCCGCGGGGGTGGAGGCCATGCCGGCGCGGAGGTCCATGATGCCGCGGAGGAAGGGCGAGTACTGCCGGATGATCTCCTCGCCGGGGTTGTAGAAGAGGGCCGTCTGCGAGGGGTCGGGGTCGTGGGCGATGCCGTGGGTGTCGTCGACGAGGCCGTCGTGGTCGTCGTCCTGGCCGTTGGCGGGCTCGCCCGGGTTCTCCATGAGCTGCGCGCGGAAGAGCTCGGGGTTGGTGCCGACGTCCCACACGGCGACGTTGACGGGGCGGGCGTCGCGCTGGCCCGCGAGGTCGACGTCGCGGAAGTTGTAGTCGGGCTCCGCGGGCTGGCGGTCGAGCTCCGCGCGCACGGCGGTCACCGCGGCCAGGAAGCGCTCCCGGTGGCGCACCACGCCGGGCATCACCTCGCTGAACCAGAGCACCGCCCTCGCGGTCTCCGGCGACACCATCTGCTGCTTCGTCTGCTCCACCCGGGCGTCGAGCTGGGCCTGCGTCTGAAACACCTGGAACACCACCGTCGCCGCACCGAAGCGCGGCCTGGGCAGCTCTCGCAGCACCCCCTCGATGGCCCGCTGCTGCGCCGCCGGGTCTTCGCCCGCGCGCTGCCTCGCGACCTCGGAGAGCACGGTGGTGCCGGCGAAGACCATGTTGCGGTTGCGGGCCCTGGCGCGCACGAGCCGCACCAGCCCCTCGGCCTCGTCGAGCGCGTGGTTGGCGAGGGCCACCACGGCGAGGTCGAGCAGCCGGTCGCAGCGCTTGCCCGAGAGGGCGGGGGACTGCTCGGGGTGGGCCACGTAGGCTGCTATCTGCGCGACGTCGAAGCCCGGCTCCCCTTCGGTCACCAGCCGCCGCTGGGCGTCGTCGCGCACCAGCGCCGAGAGCTCACCGAGCGCGAGGCCCTGCCACGGCGAGGCGGCGGGGACATCCGCCGAGGCGGCGACCTGCGCATCGGCGGCCGAGGAGGCGACCGGGGCGCTGGTGGTGGTCGACTGCCGCGCTCCGCAGGCCGGGAGGAGCAGCGCGAGGGTCATGGCGATCAGGGAGGGTTGGCGCATGGGGCGCGCAAGATGCGCCATCCCCCGCCGGAGGATCAACCCCCGCAGAGCCCACTGGAGGGGTTCGGAGTACGAGCGCGAGGTTGGCGGCGGGGAGTTCTTCGGTACGACCGCGAGGCCGACGGCGGGGAGTCCCCGGTACGACCGCGAGGCGTCGTTACCCGGAGCCAGACCCTGAGCGTTAGAGGGTGTCGATAAAGGGCTCGTGTGGGGCTGTTGAGATCGCGGCGATCACGCGGCGATCGGTCCCATGTCCCCTCCGTCGATCGGTCTCCCCCGACGACCGTAGAGGCTGGTGACACGAAACGGC
>Ga0208511_100191_pt1 | contig 27223 bp, 29 predicted proteins | sample LakWasMet39_LOW7_2_FD_183879 | JGI IMG/M metagenome (GOLD analysis project Ga0208511, IMG submission 183879) | Freshwater sediment methanotrophic microbial communities from Lake Washington under simulated oxygen tension - Sediment Metagenome... | ecosystem: Environmental > Aquatic > Freshwater >...
CAAACATGTGTGGCATCGTCGGCGCCGTTTCCAATCGCAACATCGTTCCCGTGCTGGTGCAGGGCCTGCAACGGCTGGAGTACCGCGGTTATGACTCCTGCGGCGTGGCCGTCCATGCCGACGGTGGCCTGAAGCGTGCCCGCAGCACCTCGCGTGTGGCGGAACTGGCCGAGCAGGTGGCGCACGGCACGCTGGAAGGTTTCACCGGCATTGCCCACACGCGCTGGGCCACGCACGGCGCACCGGCGGTGCACAACGCCCACCCGCATTTCAGCCACGGCCCGGGTGCCGATGCGGCGCAGCGCCCGGCACGCGTGGCGCTGGTGCACAACGGCATCATCGAGAACCATGACGAACTGCGTGCCGCCCTCCAGGCGCGCGGTTATGTGTTCGACAGCCAGACCGACACCGAAGTCATCGCCCATCTGGTCGATTCGCTCTACGAAGGTGACCTGTTCGAGGCGGTGAAAGCGGCCATCCAGCAGCTGCATGGCGCCTACGCCATTGCCGTGTTTCACAAGGACGAGCCGCACCGCGTCATCGGCGCACGCGCCGGCTCGCCGCTGATCCTGGGCGTGGGCAAGGAAATGGCCGGCAACTTCCTGGCCAGCGACGCCATGGCCCTGGCCGGCGTGACCGACCAGATCGTCTACCTGGAAGAGGGCGACGTGGTCGATGTGCAGCTGGGCAAGTACTGGGTGGTGGACCGTAACCACAAGCCGGTGGCGCGCGAGGTCAAGACCGTGTTGGCCCACAGCGGCGCCGCCGAGTTGGGCCCCTACCGCCACTACATGCAGAAGGAAATCTTCGAGCAGCCGCGCGCCATTGCCGACACGCTGGAGGGTGTGGAAGGCATCGTGCCCGAGTTGTTCGGTGATGGTGCCTACGGCGTCTTCAAGGCCATCGACAACGTGCTCATCCTCGCCTGCGGCACCAGCTACTACAGTGGCTGCGCCGCCAAGTACTGGCTGGAGAGCATGGCCAAGATCCCGACCCAGGTGGAGGTGGCCAGCGAGTACCGCTACCGCGACTCGGTGCCCAACCCGCGCACGCTGGTGGTCACCATCAGCCAGTCCGGCGAGACGGCCGACACACTGGCCGCGCTGCGCCATGCGCAGAGCCTGGGCATGACGCAGACGCTGACCATCTGCAATGTGAGCACCTCCGCCATGGTGCGCGAATGCAAGCTGCACTACATCACCCGCGCCGGCGTGGAGATCGGCGTCGCCTCCACCAAGGCCTTTACCACCCAGCTGGCCGGCCTGTTCCTGCTCACGCTGGCGCTGGCGCAGGTGCGCGGCCACCTGAGCGAGGCGGAAGAAGCGCAGCACCTCAAGGCCATGCGCCACCTGCCGGTGGCGCTGCAGGCAGTGCTGGCGCTGGAGCCGCAAGTCATCAGCTGGGCGGAAGACTTTGCGCGCATGGAAAATGCGCTTTTCCTCGGCCGCGGCCTGCACTACCCGATTGCACTGGAAGGTGCCTTGAAGCTGAAGGAAATCAGCTACATCCACGCCGAGGCCTACCCGGCCGGTGAGCTCAAGCACGGCCCGCTGGCCCTGGTGACCAGCGCCATGCCGGTGGTAGCGGTGGCGCCCAACGACACGCTGCTGGAAAAGCTCAAGAGCAACCTGCACGAAGTGCGCGCCCGCGGCGGCGTGCTCTACGTGCTGGCCGACAGCGACACCCACATCGAAAGCAGCGAAGGCCTGCACGTCATCCGCATGCCCGAGCACTACGGTGCCCTGTCGCCGCTGCTGCACGTGGTGCCGCTGCAGCTGCTGGCGTACCACACGGCGTGCGCGCGCGGGACGGATGTGGACAAGCCGCGTAACCTGGCCAAGAGCGTGACGGTCGAATGACCGGCAAGCCTGTGCGTGACTAGCCTTGAATAACAAATATTGCGGATATTTATAGGTTTAAATGTAGAAAAATGACTAAATAAAAATATTAAGGAAAATAGTTTCAATTGATTGTGACCAACATTAGATTTTGGAGAATTCGAGCCTCAGTCATGAGCAGACGTCGCGTTACTGCAGGGTTGACGGCTTGATGACCATTTGATACTGTGTGTACATACAGTTTTAGTTGACTGCTGGGTAGCCGCACCTTGGGCAAGGACTAGGGATCGTGGAGGGGCTACCACTAGGCGATCTGCTGCTATCGCGGCTACTAATTCGGAGGCCCGCTCATTGAGCACGCTGCTAGACACATGACTCAACTGACAGATAAAGAACTTCGCGCTGCACTGATCGAGCGTTTAAAGACGCAGCCCGTGGCCCCGCGGGCTATCTTGGAAGAGGTCCGTGTCCACAACGGCAACGCTATTGCCGACGTCGTCTCAATTCACACCCGCCCGCATTGCTACGAGATCAAGGGTGAGACTGACACAGTTTCTAGAATCGTGCGGCAGGGCGAGTTCTACGATCGTGCTTTCCAGCGGATCACGCTGGTCACTACGGAAAACCATCTCACTTCGGCTGCTAGGCTCGCACCCGCTCATTGGGGCGTTATGGTCGCAGCCAGATGCTCGGCGAAGGGCATCCCGATCTTGCGCTACGTTCGGAAGGCGACTGATAGTCCGGTGTTCGACAAGCAAATCGCCCTGCTAACTCTTTGGAGAAGTGAGTTGCTAAGTCTGTGCGGCGTTGCTGAGGTTAATCTCACCAAGGCGAATAGGCTGGGTCTGACTGAGCATCTCGCAAAGATAAGCCAGGCCAATGACATCAGTTCATGGATTGGAGAGAAGCTTGTGGGTCGTCAAGAGACTAGCGGATGGTCAGTCGCCATATAGGTGATGTGCGCATTGATGGTGGGATTCAAAACACTACTCGGTATAACTTTCTTGCCGATCATCGCCGCCTTTTGAGCGATGAAAGAATCCCCAGCCGAATAGTTCTTCCCTCGATAGAACGGCATTTTCATTAAGTACGCACAAATGTCGTTGTACTGGAGGTTACCGCGGAGGTGAGTCTTGAGCGCACCGCCGCGAACAATGTAGTGCATATGCTTGTGCGTATATAAGACCTTGGGCGCGGTGATGTTGGGAAGTATCTCTGGGGGCAACGTGACGTCAGAGTAGTACGGACTGACGATCGTGTAATCGCCAAGGCCGATGTGTTCCATTCCGCCAAGGGCCAGCATGCCGGCGAAGATTTGGAGCTCGACTCGGTTAAGTTCAGCCTCTTCCTCGGTTTTGGCAACCTCACCTATAGACGCAGGCACAGATGATCCAGTAACGATGATTTCTGCGAAAGCGAATGTCGACTGGGCCTTGGTGATGAATTTATGAATTCGCAGCGAATTGGATGTCGGATCCAGATTCAAACATAACCTGCAGTCAAGAATGAGCACACATTCCTCGAATGCATCGAAAACTTCCGCCATCAGATCCGACAATTCGTCCTCTACCAGATCGAAGTCATCGAATTCATCCTCGACAAGTCGAATGGCCACTCGTTCGGACTTGATCGTGCCTTCGTTCTTGCCGTCAAAGACGACCCGATTGTGGGCGGCCAATCGATTCAAGCCAACCACGGGAATGAAATTCAAGTCGGAGTACGCGTCAACCACGTAGGCGTAGTTCGCCCTCCCTGCGACAGTTATCGCGTCCGGAATGTCAAAGTTGTCCAGGAAGAAAGGGCGGATCTTGCCGAGGTTCAGTTCAATTTTCCTCGCAGATTTGTCCACCATGATGCAGAACGCAGCGGGCGTGGTTCCTTTCTTCATGGGTAGGTCAAAAAATGGAACAACAGAGTTTCTGACCCCCTCAGAAAGGGACGCGATGGCACCGACCTCATTCGCCTTCAACTTCAGGAACGGTGTGTATTTAGTCTTCGCCAAAGAGCATCTCCCGAACGTTTACAGAGTGAACCAAGGGCGCGAATACATCGTGTTTGCCCAACTCACGGCGAATACGTCCTGCCACGATGTGCGGAGCGATGCCGAGTTCAGCGGCAAAAGACTTGACGTCGGCCTCAGCAAGTGAAGCCTTTGCAGGGCTGGTTCGCCATAAATTGCTCGGAATCATGGAGTTGGCGGCAAGCCTGTTCGCTTGCCTCTCGATGAGGTCTGAGCTATCAACATCAAGGTCGTCAACGATGGGCGTGCTGAGTTGCTCATCGTGCAACACGACATGAGCCAGCTCATGCATAAGCGTGAACCAATAGTGGTCTAGTCGCGCGTAGCGGAGACTGAGTCCAATGACCGGATTGCCATTCTTCAGTTTGAATACAACACCATCGACTTTGGCCGCTGGAATTGCCCGTTCGTACACCAGGATGATTCCGCGATCCAGCAGCACTCGCTCCATCAGAAGAGGCGACGCAAGATCACTGCTCATTTTTGAGAGCCGTGAGAGATCGTCTTTTGAAAGCCCTGAAAACTTCGGGATGGCAGTTGATGCGCAGAGCCATTGGGCAAGTGTGCGTACCTTCGAGACCCATACCGCGGCACCTGCTGCCTCTGCGCCGGCAGCAGCTCGCATCAAGTTGCCAGGCTCTGCACGCGATGCGTATAGATCGACCGCGATTTTGTGGATCGTTCGATCTGGATTACTGCCGCGCGACTTTGCAGGCACAGCAGCAAGAAACTCTTCCGCCTTGAGAAAGGCATCGTAGAACGCCGCAGAGTCAGCCCAGCAAGCTGGCGACAGAGGGAAGTCGTCGTGCTCGCTCATGCTGTCAAGCCTTTGAAGAAGTCGCAGTTGGCAGCCATCTCAAAGTAGGGCATCGGATGCTTATCGTGAGCTGGGAAGCGGCTCATGCCGATCGAGTCATAGAAACCCGCAGCCCGTGGCAAAGCGTGAAGAGAAAACCCAGGTCGTAGACCCAAAGCATGAATGGCATACCGGCTGGCTTCCAGTACGAGCAAGCTGCCGATGCCGACGAACGCCTGGGCGCTCATAGGATTTCGTCGATTCCACGGCGCAGTGGCGATGTACTCGATATAGAAGATGCCTTGACCGTCAATCGCGCTGGGCTTCGGATGAAAGATGAGGCAGGCAGCCTGTGGCTCGCCATCTGCCATCAGGAAGAACCACTTGTATTCATCCCCATGGTTCACCAGCGACTTGTCCAGCCATCGCCAATGTGCATCGTCAAACTGAACCTCGGCTAAGACTGCCTGAAGTCGGTCTTCGTCATAGTTCTGGGCCTTGATGTAGCGAAGCAATTGGACCGTGAAGACGCCCCAGGTATCGTCGCAACGATTGGCCAAGCCGATGTTCCATCCAAGCAGCAACTCGAATGGCCTTGTACGCCCATCACGGGCGGCCAAGTGCCCCTTTGCGACGCACTCGCACTCGCTGACCGCCAATGGGTCGACGTTCGATAGCAGCTCTTTTATTTCCTTGATGCTTAATGGCACGGCTCTTTGGCCTCCCTGCAGGACATATTAATGGAATTGCTCAGAAATTGCGACTGCCGAGAACCCGTGCTTCTTCAGTTGCCCTTAGAGTCTAAAAGCAGGTCTGCTGGCGAGTCAGCCCATAGCTTGTTCCAGCGTTGGGTGAGCGATGGATGGCAGTCGCAAGATTGATCCTGGCCAATGCGAAGGGTTCTAAGTCCTGCCCGTGCATACGTTGCAACGGCCATGGATCCTGGCTCAAGTGCGCTCGCTCGCCCTGTGATGAAGATCCGCAGCAGTTGAACTACGGTCAAGACACCGGCCGCGGCCGAAACGAAGCCCACCGACATCTCCGGCGAATCTGCTGCGAACCTTGTGAGATCCCCCTCGGACAGCTTACCGCATCCGCTGGGGCCCACCACCTTCTCGACAGTATTGGCGTCCAAGTCATGCGTTGAGCAATAGGCTTCGCGTTGCTCTGGCGTCATGACGCGCAGCATGTCGGCGCGTTGGCGCACGATTTCATTGCGGGACTTCAGGGGGTTGTGGCATTTCAGGCATGCAGTCTTCAGACCAAGGTCAACGATGCTGGCCTTGGCTGTCAGGCCGTCCGTGCTGCCACCGATTATCAAACCCGGCACCGCGTTCTGGATGGAATGGCGAGGAGGGTTCTTGTCCACGCAGGAGAGCACCACGGGGAACAGGTACTGACGCTCCAGTTCGGCGGTCTCTGAATCCAGGGCCCGATGGCCACCGGTCACCGCAAATTCCTCCCACCACAAGGACACAGGAACCGCCGAAAAATCGTTGGCCTTCAAATACGTTGCCAGCAGCGTCGCCTTGTCTGCGCCGTCGTGCCTGAGGTTGGAGAGAACGTATCTGTTGTCATTGCTCAAATCCAGAGCATCGCGATCCACGACGCTGCTACGCCCGCGGATGCCGGAGGCGGCTAAACAGACCGCAGCGGCCTGGGCAACTGCCCCTGCTCCAGCGAAGTAGATATGCGGCAGGGGGGCGAGTTCTTCCGGCCGCGGGCCGTCTTCCAGGTCGGTCCAGGACGTGCCGTTTGACAGCGTCCATGCCGAGACGAAGCCGCTCTCGATCAGTTCGCCCTTGCCTGGCTTCATGCCGCGCAGGACCTTGAACACCTCGCCAGCGGCTGCAGCGGCACAAAGGTAGGGGCCGATGGCCATCTTGCTCACCGGCGCGGTCGGGCTGGGAACGTGGCCTCGTCCAATGTAATAGCGCCAGCCATCAGCGTAGAGGTTCCAATGCTCGGCCCCTGTTGTTGCAACGTCTCCGATACCGAGTGAGATGTCCACCACATCCAGCGCGGCGTTCAGTTGAGCGCTGATGTGATTGCCTGCCACCAGATGGACACATTCGAGCAGGGTTTCGCCCAGCGTAGACCGCTGACCGAAAGGTGCAACACGAGGCATCAGTGGCACCGTCGGGATATCGAGAAGGATCTCTCGCACGACCTTGAACTGCCTGCACAGCAGATTGACAAGCATCCAGGCCAGGTGCTGGCCGGCCGGAGACTTGGCCATCGCGGCACTGACGCTCACGCGCACGACGCCATGCCGGGCGACGGCGCCTTCAACTAGCACACCCAGCGGATCGGGGCGCAAGTGCCGGTCAGCGAGCTGGTCAATCTCTGTCTTCATCGCAGATCCATCCAAAATGCCTGGGGTCCATTGCGTAGCTCGACGCGGCGGGTTGCATCGGCGTCTGAGAGCAGGTGCCAATAGCCGCCAGAGTAGGAATGGACCCCCAAGTTGCGAGGCCAGCTGCCGGTCCAATGGCCGTAATTGGGAAAGACGATCGATACCGCACGCCTGCTTGGCGTCATTTCGTTGTCGTAGACGGAGTGCTCGACCGACGGTCCTGGGTGCGAATGGATGGCCCCCACGACGGTCCAGCCTTTGGCACGGCCGAAATTTGCAACTTCGAGCATGGCATTGCCGCTGATGTTGTAGTTGCGCGGGCGGTTCACTTGCTTGGGCATCACGACGGCCTCGGCTTTGGCGTTGCCGGCCTCATCCATGGGGCCCAACCAGAGGCATGCCGCCTCCATGGCACGGATGCTCTGTAGCGCCGCCGCGGTCAGCTGCAGGGTTGCGATGGAAACGGCAAGCGACTGACCGCCCCATTCGTACGGGCTCTGCGGCGCTGGACGCCAGATGCCGGTCTCTTGGTCCATCACGGATGGCCTCGACCACGGTAGTACGGCGCTGACATGCCCGAGCGAATAGCCGCCAGCGTGGTCATGAAGTTCATGCGCTCCGGATTCCAGATGTTTTCGGGCGCAACATCGTGATTCACCTTGTAGAACTCGAGGGTCGTGGAGGAGCAGATCAACTGACCTCCGCCGTTGTAGTTCGGATGGAATGCGATGTGGTTAGGGCCTTCCGCCTTCGGGACCCAGCAGGCATCTTGCGGGAAGGAGTACGCCAGCGTGATCGGATTGACGAACTGCGCGCTCGGCGGCCCACCAGGGTAGTGATCGAACACTAGGCGCAGCAAGTAGAAGTCAGGTCGACCACCGTCCACCGACTCGGCAGCGAGCGGGACATAGAGGGTCAGGTCGTCAGCCTTCACCCAGCTCCTCTCAGCCAGGGTCGTATCGCGCAGCACGCGCTGCAGGTCACGCTGGAAGGCTTCTCTTCCAGCGTGAATATCCTGCGTGGGGACTGGTGCGATCACTGCGCCGCCCCACCCGTCGGGCCGACGATCTGGAACTTGCGGCTCTTCGTGTGCTTGTCCTCGGCGAGCTGACGGAATGTCCAGCCGAGCTTGCCCATCAAGTCCACGCCGTCGTCGTTCTGCAGGCGATCCTCGGGGCGCTTGCCCTCCCCAAGGCGCTTGTAGGCCTGGTCCCAGGCGGATTGGAGGGTTTCAGTCCAGGCGACGTGAAATTTCACCTCGTGCAGAGATGCGACATGTTCAAAGAACACTTGCGGGCCGACGTCGTCGCCCGGGTTGGTCGGCTTCTTATCCAGTACTGCTTGGTTCATGGCTTTCCTCTTGATGTCAGGTTTTCCGGCGGTTGTAGGGCGACTGATTCACGGGCTTCAGCGACACCCCCACTTCCGATGCTTTGGACTGGACAGCCCCGGGGGTTCGCTGTAGCCTGTAGGCAATAAGACCGGTGGGCGTGTTGCCCGCCGCCAGCGCCTTCAATTGCTTCAGATCAGGACCTGTCCAACGACTGCCACTCATATCTGCGCTCATGGGAACCTCCAAAGTTCAACATGTGCTACAGCATAACATATCGTTCGCTATACCGAACTATTGTCCGTACTATCTATATGGTTATATCGAAATAAAGCGTTCGGTATGGAAGTACACTCCCGGGTCGTTTTTTGATGAAGACTTGAATCGATGACTACAAAGTTGGCCGACAAACTGAGCGCCCAAAGGGCACTGAAGGGGCTGTCTCTTGAGGGCCTGGCTAAGCAGGCAGGTCTGAGCAAGAGCTATCTGTGGGAGCTTGAGAATCGCGAGGCAACCAAACCCTCGGTAGAAAAGCTTCAGGCAGTTGCTGCGGTGCTAGATGTAGACGTTGCCTTCTTCCTTGATGACAGCGTTGACGAGCTGTCAGAGGACTACCGAGACAAGCAGTTCTTCCGCAACTACGCGAAACTCGATGCGCCATCGAAGGAACGCCTTCGGAACATCCTGGATGCGCTAAAGAAGTCATCCTGAACTATGGGAGCGAGCGCCGCCAAGTTCACCCCGGCAACGGCTGCGTTCCTGCTTACACACTGGCTTGATGCCCTCGCGGCTACCGGAACTCCACGGTTTCCGGTCGACGTGATTTCCATAGCCAAAGGCGTAGGCCGACAGTTGGGGTGGGCCGACGAGATAGTCGAAGTTGTGGCAGATGACATCCCGACCTTTGAGGGGGGCTTGTTTTCAATCGAGCCCGGACGATGGGCGGTGATCTACAACAAATCGATCTCATCCGAAGGGCGTATCCGTTTCACCCTCGCACATGAGCTTGGGCATTTCATGTTGCATCTGGGTGCGCAGGATGCATTCGAATGCTCGCAGGATGCCGTACTTCTGACAGGGACACGGGAAAAACAGATTGAGGTGGAAGCTGACGCGTTTGCGTCTCAACTGTTGATGCCGTTGCCTCAGTTCCGAGCACTAACTTCGGGCGGGAACGTCGATTTTGATGTGCTTTCTCATGCCTCGGCTCTCTTCGGTGTGTCGCTGACCTCCGCCTGCCTGCGCTGGATCCGAGCCACAACTGACAGTGCAGTGCTTGTGATTTCGCGAGACGGGTTCATCGACTGGTCGGTTTCATCCGACCAGGCCAGAAAGAATGGGGCATTCTTCCGATATCGTCAGCAGACGGTGGCGCTGCCGCCAGGATCTATCGCGGCTGACGATTCAATCGCTTCGTGCAAAGCGGGCGAGAATGTTGCGTTGCGGCTGTGGTTCGAACATGCCCATGCTGAGGCTACGGTGCGCGAGATGAAGCTTGCGTGCAACAACTACGACTACACACTGACTTTGTTGATCCTATCCCCATCTGACAAAGTCTGGCCACCGTGGCAATCAGTGTGAATCTATGAGTACCAGCAGTACGAACGGTGTTCCTGAAGACTTTCCCCGCGGCGACACAGCTGCAACGGTTCCGGGTGCACAGCTCAAGTTCATCGCAAGAAAGATTGACGGGCGCTTCGTGGTTGGGCTGACAGCGGAGGAACTGCGTGGGCGTTGGGAATACTGCGAAGACTTGGCGCTGCAACTTGCCGCTCGGACGCTACGCAAACAAGCGGCCGGCCTTATTGCCGACTTCGACGTTTTCTATAGAGAAACGGAGCAAAGAGTAAGAGGGCAGGGCTGGGATCTCAGTAATGATGAAGTGATTTGGCTGATGAGACGTATGCGCGTCTTGGCAGAGTCCCGCCAATAGCCGAGTATTGCCGTAGCATATGGGGACTGCGTGCGACACAATGCACATTCCTCGACCGCACTACCGAATTGGTGAGGCGGAGCTCCGGGGCAAGAACACGTCGAGCATCAAGCCCCTCCTTAGGGGAGAATGACCTTGTCAACCCGGAAAGCACAGTGCAGCTGGCACATGCATGAAGCTCTTATATTGGGAGATAGGGCTGGAGCACCAATCCTTACATTGGTTGAACACGCTTGAGAATCCAAGTCGCCTCTGACCTGCATTTGGAACTTCTGCCTGAGGATCTGAGGGTAGAGCTCCTGGTCGACCCCCACCCGGACGCTGAGCTACTGATCTTGGCAGGAGACATCCATACCGGGGTTGAGGCCATCCGGCATTTCCGAAACTGGCCTGTCCCCGTACTCTATGTCGCGGGAAACCATGAGTTCTATGGACAGAACTGGGAAGATGTCCGGGCGAGTTTGCGGGAGGCGACTGCCGGCACGCTCATCCAGGTCCTGGACAACGACGCCTGCGTTATCGGCGGTGTCCGCTTTCTTGGGACTACCCTCTGGACTGACTTCGCCGTCGATAGGGCGCGTCCAGCACCCAGTGCCATGGAGTTGGCGGGGACTTATCTGAAGGACTTCTTTGAGATTCACACCCGGTCAGCCGAGGCCTCCACGGGGCGGATCACGCCGGCCCTGATGCTGGCTGATCACCTGGCATCCCGTACATGGCTCGAAGGCGAGTTACGGCGTGAGTTCATCGGCAAGACGGTGGTGATCAGCCATCATGCACCCCATCGCCTGAGCGTGCACCGCAAGTACGTTGGCCATCCATTGACACCCGCTTTTGCCTCCGACATATCGGAGCTGATGTATCGGACGGATCTCTGGATCCATGGGCATGCGCATGACAGTTTCGACTATCAGGTGGGGCGATGCAGGGTGGTCTCGAACCCGGCTGGCTATTCGCTGAGTCCCCGCGGCAGGCTCGCGGGGCGCGAGTCGCTTCAATTGGAGAATCCTGGTTATCAGGCCAGCTACCTGGTCGTGATCTAGCAACAACTGGCCCTCAATCTTCAGACTAGGGGGATATTCTCCAAATGCGGCATGGAACGACAGACTTTGGCTCCGAGCTTGGTTGAGCGCCATCGGCGCTAACGGCCCCTGGTGTTCATTTGCCTTAGTTGCTGCACCCCAACAACCCACAGGTCAAGGGCCGGATTGCAGCGATTGCTGTCTTTCACTTCGGAATCATGACCGTCCAATTGCGGTCACATAGCGGTCGCTCGGTGCCAAGAGGAGCGACCCCTCAACACTACCGTTCAGCAGAAGCCACGTCTTTGCGGCGATCGACTGCAACGGTTTGCCGGGCTCGTTGCAGCACCGCAAGCGTAAGCTCCACATCGGAGGAGAGGCTCCGGTAATTGCTGGGCATTGACTCTTCCTGGGTATCGAGGAGGCTAGTTGTATACGAGGCGCTGCCTATTGCTCTGGGCTTGTCGCGAGTCAACCTTTGCCCGCCACAGAAACGTGAGCTTTACGGACGTGACTCTGTGAAGAATCTCTCGAATCTTTATCGCTTGTCGGTCGAGACAGTTCACCGAGAATTCCACAGTTCGCGGCAAGTTGAGCCTCGCAGCAACGCTCGCGCAAGCGCTTGAGCTGCTTCTCAAGCGCACGTAACTCCCTGATCCGATCGGCGACATGTCCGATGTGCGCATCCAGAAGTGCATTCACGTCACCGCAGTCCGATGCAGGATCGTCCTTGAAGCGCAGCAACTGACGGATTTCATCCAAGGTCATGTCCAGACCGCGGCAGTGGCGGATGAACGCAAGCCGCTCGGCGTGGGCCTCACCATAGATTCTGTAGTTGCCGTCGGTACGATCGGTCTCGGGTAACAGACCTTTACGCTCGTAGTAGCGTATGGTTTCGACTGAGGTTTGCGTTAGTTTCGACAGATCACCGATCTTCATGCTGCTGCTCCCTGGGGTCAGGCCCCGGCCGCCCGAGGCTGAAAAGCAATCAAGGCCATGCCCAGCAGACAGATCGCACCGCCCACCATATCCCAGCGGGTGGGCGCGACACTATCCACACGCCAAAGCCATAGCAACGCCACCACCACATAGACACCACCATAAGCCGCATAGGTACGACCAGCAGCCTGCGGGTGCAGGGTCAGCAGCCACGCAAAAAATGCCAATGCCAGCGCCGCAGGCAACAGAAGCCATGGGGTGCGTCCCTGGACCAGCACCAGCCAGGGCAGGTAGCAGCCTACGATCTCCGCCACAGCTGTGAGGACGAACAAGAATGAGGTACGCAGGACTTCAAGCATGGCAAAGCGGACATGGAATCAGGGTTATTACATCTTAGCGGCTTGACTCTATAGCCGCTACAGGGTTTCCAATTCAATCTCACAAGGAGTGGACATGCAAGGACAGAACATCTCAGAACAAGTCAAAGACATCGGATGCGCCTGCGACAGCGCCTGCAGCAGCATGCCCGCGCCTGCCCGCGTCGAGTCAGGACAGCCCGGGGCACCAGGCACGGTTTTCCGCATCCCGAGCATGGATTGCGCTTCTGAAGAAGGCGAGATCCGGCACGCATTGGCTGGCATCCCGGGAATTCAGGGACTGAATTTCCAGTTGTCGGCTCGCACCCTGCGCATCAATGCCCCGGCCGAAGTCCTGCCGCGCGCCCTGGATGCTATTCGCCAGGCCGGCTTTGATCCCCAGCCCGTGGCACCGCTGGGACAGCCTGACCCGCATGCACCCATGTCCGAGGGGCTGTGGCGCCTGGGCGCCTCCCTGCTGCTGGCGGTCGCCGCCGAGCTGCTGGACTTCTTCGCACCCGAGACGGCTCTGTACAAGGGGGCCGGCATAGCCCTGGCGGCGGCAGCTATCTGGCTGGCTGGCTTCTCTACCTACCGCAAGGGCTTTACAGCACTGCGGCAGGGGCGGCTGAACATCAGCGCCCTGATGACGGTGGCTGTCACGGGCGCCTTCCTGATTGGTCAATGGCCGGAGGCGGCGATGGTGATGGCGCTCTACGCCATCGCTGAACTTATCGAGGCGCGGGCCGTGGACCGGGCGCGCAATGCCATCAAGAGCCTGCTGGATCTCACGCCGGACACGGCCGAAGTCCTCCAGCCCGACGGCAACTGGCAGCTGGTTGCGGCTGCCGACGTGGCACTGCACGCCGTAGTTCGGGTCAAGCCCGGCGCGCGCATCCCGCTCGATGGCGTGGTCATAACCGGCAACAGCGCGGTCAACCAGGCGCCAGTGACAGGCGAGAGTATGCCTATCGACAAGGCAGTTGGTGACATGGTCTTCGCCGGCACCATCAACGGCACCGGCGCGCTCGAAGTGCGTGTGACTGCCGCCGCCAGCAACACTACGCTGGCCCGCATCATCCAGGCCGTGGAACAGGCCCAGGGCAGTCGCGCGCCAACCCAGCAGTTTGTGGACAGATTCGCTGCCATCTACACCCCGGCGGTGTTCGCGCTCGCCGTGGCCGTGGCACTGTTGACGCCCTGGCTCATGGACCTGAGCTGGATGGAGGCCCTGTACAAGGCTCTGGTCCTGCTGGTCATCGCCTGCCCTTGCGCTCTGGTGATTGCCACGCCGGTCACGGTGGTCAGCGGCCTAGCCTCGGCGGCGCGCCGCGGCATCCTCATCAAAGGCGGGGTCTACCTCGAAGGCGCCCACAAGATCAAGGTCATTGCGCTGGACAAGACCGGCACCATCACCGAAGGCAAGCCCCGGCTGGTGGCCACCGAGGTGCTGCCCTCGCCAATCCCCCAAGCACAGGTGCTGCGCTGGGCGGGCGATCTGGCGGGTCATTCCGATCACCCGGTGTCCAAGGCCATTGCCCAGGGACTGGATCACAGCAATGGTCAACTGGAACAGTTCACGGCTTTGCCGGGTCGCGGCATTCAAGCCCGCAACGACGGGCAGACGCTGATCCTGGGCAACCATCGCCTGGTCGAGGAGCGGGGCCTGTGCAGCCCGGCGATCGAGGCAAGGCTGGCGGAACATGAGGCCCAGGGGCGGACCGTGACGCTGCTGGCCATGGACAGTCAGGTGCTGGCCATCTTTGCTGTGGCCGACACCATCAAGGAAAGCTCACGCGAGGCCCTGTCCGAGTTACATGCACTGGGGGTGCGTTCGGTGATGCTGACGGGCGACAACCCGGCCACGGCGCAGACCATCGCCCGGCTGGCCGGTATCGACGATGCCCGCGGCAATCTGCTGCCCGAGGACAAGCTGATTGCCATCGAGGACCTGCAGGCACGCCACGGTGCCACCGCGATGACCGGAGATGGCATCAACGATGCGCCGGCCCTGGCGCGTTCCGACATCGGCATCGCCATGGGCGCGGCGGGCACGGACACGGCCATGGAGGCGGCCGACGTGGTCATCATGAATGACGACCTGCGCCGCATTCCTGAACTGATCCGGCTGTCCCGCCGAACCCGGGCCGTGCTTTGGCAGAACATCGTGCTGGCCCTGGGCATCAAGGCTGTCTTCCTGGTGCTGACCGTCCTGGGCAGCTCCACCATGTGGATGGCCGTGTTCGCCGATATGGGGGCGAGCCTGATCGTGGTGTTCAATGGCCTAAGGCTGTTGCGCAAATGAACTTCATGCCGATTTCAAACTGGGGCTGGCATGGCCTGGCATTGCTTGCTGCGATGCTGGATCAGGCGAGCAAAAGTTTGATCACCAAGACCCTTGCACTTGGAGAGCAAGTTCCTGTCACCACATATTTCAATCTGGTTTATGTACTGAATCCTGGCGCTGCCTTCAGCTTCCTGGCTGATGCGGGTGGTTGGCAACGTTACTTCCTCATCGCTCTGGCGCTGCTTGTATCTGTCTGGCTGGCGTTCTCGCTAAAAACGCAAGGTTCTCGCGACGAGGCACTGGGCTTGAGTCTGATACTTGGCGGAGCCGTTGGCAATGTCCTGGATCGCATGATCACGGGGAAGGTCGTGGACTTTCTTGACTTTCATTGGAATGAAATGCACTGGCCCGCATTCAATCTCGCCGACGTGTTCATCAGCATGGGTGTGTGGACGCTGATCTGGACATCCTTTCCAGAAAAACCATCAAAAACTCCACCCCCCATTAGGTTCTGAAAAATTCTCATGTCTCAAGAATTGCAGCTCGACAAAAGTTCCAGCGGCACCTGGGTCAACTGGCTGTGCGTTGACGAATCTTGGTCATCGGAGTAGTGTTATTTCCCCATTGGGGTTTTCAAGGAGATTGCAAAATGAAATTAGCAGTACTGACAGGGGCATTGGTCTTGGGGCTCATGGCTGGGGCACCCGCACATGCACAACCATCCGGCAACGTCGACAAAAACGCGCAAGCGCAGTCCAAAGCGCCCAATCTCACAGACTTTGACAAGCAGACGGCACAAGTCCAGGAAAACATCCAGAAGATGCAGGAGCAGATGGACAGGATTCGTCAGACTCAAGACCCCCAAGAAAGACAAAAATTGCTCCAGGAGCACTGGGCGACGATGCAAAACAGCATGGGGATGATGCAAGGCATGTGGGGGCCTGGCGGGATGATGGGCGGCCACATGAGAGGAGGTCCGATGATGGGCTGGCGTGGGATGGAGGGCTACTATTCCAGACTCACCCCGGAGCAGATGAAGCAACGTCAGTACATGACGGATCAATACATGGGGATGCAGCAGCAGATGATGAATCACATGATGATGCATCAGAACTATATGTTGAGACAGCCCTCCAAGTAAGCAAAATCTGAAGCATGTTGTGGCTGCTCGGTCGATCGTCATTCTGTCAAATACTTTGTGGCTAGAATAGTCCGCATGCGTCGCTGGTCCATCATTTTTCTGCTGACACTGCTCCCGCTGCAACTCAGCTGGGCAGCGGTGAGCACGTATTGCCAGCACGAAACCGGCGCAGCGGCCCAGCACTTCGGCCATCACGAGCATCAGCACCATGCTGATGAGATGGCCCAGGACGGCAACGGCACCAAGACACTGGGTACCGTTGACGCAGATTGCCCGGTCTGCCACGCAGGCTGTGCCACGGCCCTGCATGAGTCCCCCGCTATGCCCTTGTTGTACTCGGCCTCCGATGTGCACACTGGCCCGCGATTCCTGCTCTCTTCGCCTCATCCCACCCTGCCTGAACGGCCCAACTGGGCCCGCCTCGCCTGATCGGCGAGGTAGGCATCCCTGCCCACTTCCGTGACCTGGCGCATCGCTGATGCGCTTGGAACACCTATAGCGATCTACTGATCGCGCCTCGCCGATTCCCCAAATGTCTTTCCCACTTTGGAGAATCGCATGTCGCGAATCGAACGGAATTTATGTATCGCACTGGCCGCGCTGGGCTGGAGCTTCGGCGGTGTCTGGGCCCAGCTCAAGCCGCCTCAAGCCATTCCTGACCCTGCTCAGCCCCCCCACTCGGCGTCACCGCCACAACTTGGTTTTCGTCTGGCACCACCATCGGCATCGGCGAACACCCCGGTCCTCACGCTGACCGAAGTGTTTGACGCCGCCTGGCAGCGCCAGCCTGAGGCCAGGTCGCTGCAGGCTCGCCAGGATGCTGCCGCAGCGCGTAAGGAAGCTGCGGCCAGCTGGACGGCGGAACCTGTCGCCCTGGAGCTGTCGGGCCAGACCGACCAGATGAACAACAACCTGGGTCGTCGTGAATACACGGCTGGTGTCGCCGTCCCTCTTTGGCTACCAAACGAGCGTTCCCGCAGCATGGCGGTCGCGGAAGCCGAACAACGTGCCATAGCAAGCAGCACCCTGTTGGCGCAGCTGCAGACGGCTGCCGAAGTACGTGATGCCTACTGGTCGTGGCAACTGGCCCGGATCGGTTTCGTGCTGACGCGTGAGCGTCTGCTCAATGCCCAGCAACTCACGGCCGATGTCAGCCGCCGTGTACGCGCCGGCGATCTGGCACGGGCCGATCAGCACCAGGCCGAGGGTGCACAAGCCGGCGCCGAAGCCGAGCTGGCCGAGGCCTCCAGCGCCCTCGCGGCGACAGGTCAGCGCCTGCGGGCGCTGAGCGGCTTGAACCTGCCAACCGACACCACGGTCCCGTCCGAAGCCTTGCCTGCCGAACCCCAACCGGATATTCCGCAAGATGCGGCGGCCCTGGGAGAACGGCATCCCGCGGTGGTTGAACTGCTCAACCGGACCGAGATCGCGCGCAGCTCGGCCGAGCTGGCCCAGGCCAGGACGCGGGGCACGCCTGAGCTGATGCTGGCCACGAGCCGGGAGCGCGGAGTTTTCGGTGAAAACTACCAGCAAAGTGTCACTGTCGGCGTGCGCATCCCCTTCGGCTCGGACAGTCGTAATCGCGCCAGCGTCGCCACTGCCCAGGCGCAGGCCATTGAAGCGGAAACGCAGCTCGGCCTGGAGCGAGACCGCATCCAGACCAGTCTGGACGGCGCCCGTGTACGCCTGGAGTCGGCCCAGACGCAACTCACGGCGGCTGAGCGACGGGCCCAACTGGCACGTGAATCACGCACTTTTTTCGAGAAGTCCTTCCGCGCCGGCGAGACCGATCTGCCCACACGCCTGCGCATCGAGCTGGAAGCCATCGCCGCCGAACGACAGGCCGCCCGCTCCCGTGTCGAACTCGCCGCCGCCATCTCGGCCCTGCGTCAGGCCCTAGGCCTGCTGCCCCAGCAAAGTACCCCGTGAAACGGAAACCATCATGAAACGACTCCAACAACTTCTTGCCTTGATCCTCACGGTCCTCACCCTGGGCATCACCCCGCCCAGCTGGGCGGGCCCCGGCCACGACCACGGCGAAGCCCCAGCCATGTCAGAGGGATCCGCATCCCCGCGTTTCACGGCGGTGTCCGAGAGCTTTGAGCTGGTGGGCATCCTGCGGGGCAGGCAGCTCACGCTGTACCTGGACCACAGCGCGGACAACAGCCCGGTCGCCGACGCGCGCCTGGAACTCGAACTGGCCGGGCAGAAGATTCCCGTCCAGGCCCAGGGCATCGGTGAATTTGTCGCCTCCCTGGCCCAGGAACTCCCCCCTGGACAGCACGCCGTCATGGCCACGGTGGTCACCACCCGTGAAACCGATCTGTTCGCAGGTGAGCTGGATCTGCACGAGGACGAGCATAGCGATGCGCAGACCGATTTCCGCGCCTGGCTGATTTATGCCGGCCTGGCCCTCTTGGTTCTGGCACTGCTCGTCTGGGGCCTGCGTCGCCGCTTCGGCCGTCGTCAGCCTTTCCTGGGAGGTGCAGCATGAACACCCGTTACCTGAAATTCATTCCCTCGTTCGCCGCCACGCTGCTGCTTGCCGGTGGACTCTCCCTGGCCTGGGCCGGTGAAGGTCACGACCACGGGGATGCCCCCGCCGCTGTCAACGGCAACGGACCCAAACGACTGCCCGATGGCAGCGTCTTCCTGCCCAAACCGGCCCAGCGGCAGCTGAACGTGCGCACCGCTACCGTCAGTCTTGCCGAGCTGCCCCGCTCGATCGAGCTGGCCGGCAAGGTCGTCATGGACCCCAATGCCGGTGGCAAGGTCCAGGCCATGGTTGCGGGGCGTATCGAGCCCGGTCCCCGCGGGCTTCCCAATGTGGGCCAGAACGTGCGCAAAGGCCAGGTGCTGGCCTATGTGATCCCTTCGACCGGGCTGATCGAACGCTCCAACCAGTCCGCCCAGCTGGCCGAACTGCGCGCGGCCAGGAGCTTGGCAGAGAAGCGCCTGGCCCGCCTGCAGGAGCTTGCGGACACCGTGCCGCGCAAGGAACTGGAAGCCGCCCAGAGTGAAGTCGACAGCCTGGGCGAGCGTGTGGCTGCCGTAGGCGCGGGCCTGAGCAATCGCGACGCGCTGGTAGCCCCGGTGTCCGGCGTGATCGCCTCCAGCCACGTGGTTGCGGGCCAGGTCGTGGATGCCCGCGAACTGGTTTTCGAGGTCATCAATCCAGCGCGCCTGCGCATCGAGGCCCTGGCCTATGACGCTGAAGTGGCCCGCAATGTGGCCGGCGCCACCTTGGCCATCGGGACGCAGTCCATCCGTCTGAACTTTGTCGGTGCAGCCCGCAGCCTGCGCGAGCAGGCCCTGCCCATGCTGTTCCAGGGCGAAGGCTCAGCGCTTTCCAGCTTGGCCGTGGGCCAGCCTGTGAAGGTCTACGTTCAGACCGCGACGCGCGTGAGTGGTCTGCGTGTCCCTGCAGCCTCGCTCATGAAAAACCCCGCCAACCAATCCGTGGTCTGGGTCAAGAAGGCGCCAGAGCAATTCGAGCCCCGCGTGGTGACCGTTGAGCCGCTGGATGGTGCCTCCGTGGCCATCACCTCCGGCCTGAAGGCTGGTGACCGGGTGGCCACCCAGGCTGCCGCCCTGATCAACCAGATTCGCTGACAGGGAGCCCCACATCATGTTCAAGTGGCTCCTCGATAACAGTCTGGGCAACCGGCTGCTGGTGATCATCGCCAGCCTGGTCCTCATGGCCTATGGCGCGTTCACACTTTCACGCACCCCTGTGGACGTGTTTCCGGACCTAAACAAACCCACGGTCACCATCATGACCGAGGCCGGCGGCATGGCCGCGGAAGAGGTGGAACAGCTCATCACCTTCCCCCTGGAGACGACCATGAACGGTCTGCCGGGGGTGGAGAGTGTGCGGTCCGTCTCCAGCGCGGGCCTGTCCTTCATCTACGTCACCTTCGACTGGAGCACGGAAATCTTCCGGGCCCGGCAGATGGTGTCGGAACGCCTTTCCGCCATGGAAGAGGGGTTGCCACCGGGCGTGACCCCGCGCATGGGCCCCATCAGTTCGATCATGGGCGAGATCATGCAGATTGCGATTCCGATCGACACCAGCAAGATCTCGCCCATGCAGGTACGCGAGTACGCCGACTGGGTGCTGCGCCCCCGCCTGATGGCCATTCCTGGGGTGGCGCAGGTCATCCCCATCGGGGGCGAGGTGCGCCAGTTCCAGGTCCAGCCCAACACCAGCCGCATGGGGGAGCTGGGCATCACGCACGAACATCTGGAGGCCGCGCTCAAAGGCTACTCCTCCAACACCTCGGGTGGTTTCCTGGAACTCAACGGTCGCGAGTACCTGATCCGCAACCTGGGCCGCACCTCGCGCCTGGATGACCTGAAGAACCTCGCGCTCACAGCCCGCAACGGCCAGCCCATCCTGCTACGCCAGCTGGCCGATGTGACCTTCGCCCCGGCCCTCAAACGCGGTGATGCCGGCTTCGAAGGCAAACCCGCCGTGATTCTGGGGGTGCAGAAGCAACCGGCCGCGGACACCATCCACCTGACCCGCTCCATCGAATCAGCGCTGGAAGCCATGCAGCGCTCCCTGCCGGTCGGCATGGACAGCCCGAAAGTGACGTTCCGGCAGGCCAGCTTCATCGAGGCATCCATCACCACCTTGCAAGGCAAGTTGATCGGCGCTTCTGTTTTTGTAGCGCTGATTTTGTTCTTCTTTCTGGGTACGCTGCGGCCAACCATCATCGCGTTGACCGCCATCCCGGTCTCGATCTTCGTGACGGCCCTGGTGTTTCGCTACTTCGGCTTGTCCATCAACACCATGACGCTGGGTGGTCTGGCCATTGCCATCGGTGGCTTGGTGGACGATGCCGTGGTGGGGGTGGAGAACGTGCTGCGCCGCCTCAAGGTGGACCGTGCCCAGCACCCCGACCACCGACTGCACCCCCTGGAGCTGGTGGGTGCGGCCACCATGGAAGTGCGTTCGGCCATCCTGTACGCCACAGTCATCATCGTGTTGGTCTTCCTGCCCCTGTTTGCACTGCCGGGCATGGAGGGGCGCCTGTTTGTACCGCTGGGCATTGCCTTCATTGTCTCCACCTTGGCCTCGCTGGTGGTCTCGGTGACGGTCACACCGGTGTTGTCCTTCTACCTGCTGCCGCGCATGAAGTCCCTGGACCATGGGGACACCCGCCTGCTGGCCTGGCTCAAGCGCAAGTACCAGACCAGCCTGCAGGCTGTGCTGAACCGGCCTCGTGCGGCGCTGGTCACTGCGGCAGTCGCGGTGCTGGTTTCGTTGCTGGCGGTGCCATTTTTCCCCAAGACCTTTCTGCCGCCTTTTAATGAGGGAACGCTGCTGGTCGGTCTGCGGCTCAACCCGGGCGTGACCCTGGCCGAATCCTCCGCTCTGGCGCAGCAGGCCGAGACGCTGGTCAAACAGGTTCCGGAAGTGATCCACGTGGGCCGTCGCAGCGGGCGGGCCGAACTGGATGAGCACGCCGAAGGAGTGCACGTGAGCGAGCTGGACGTGGGCCTGCTCCCTGCCGGCGAACTCAAGCGCACCATGGGTGAAATCTCCGCCGACATCCGCTCGCGCCTGGTCAATCTGCCGGCGGCCATTGCCATCGGTCAGCCAATCTCGCACCGCATCGACCACATGCTCTCGGGGGTTCGTTCCCAGATCGCCATCAAGATCTTCGGCGACGACCTGGACACCTTGCGCGGGCAGGCCGATGTGCTGCGTAGCCGGCTGGCCACGATTCCGGGCATGGCCGACCTGGAGATCGAAAAACAGGTGTTGGCGCCGCAGATCAAGGTCCGGGTGGATTACGCAGCTGCAGCGCAGTACGGCGTGCCGACCCCGCAGATCCTGAGCACGCTGCAAAGCCTGGTCGAAGGAGAAAAGGTCACCCAGATCGTCGAAGGCAGCCGGCGTTTTGCCCTGGTAGTGCGCCTGCCTGAATCCGCACGCTCGGTCGAGGGTCTGGGCAACATCCTGCTGGAGACACCCTCCGGGCGGGTGCCCCTGTCGCGCATCGCGACCATCGAAGACGGGGATGGCCCCAACCAGATCAGCCGCGACGACGGCAAGCGGCGCATCGTGCTGTCGGCCAATGCCCAGGGCCGGGCCTTGTCAGAGATCGTGACCGATATCCGCCGGGTCGTCGCCGAAACCCGGCTGCCCGAGAGCTACTTCATCACCCTGGGGGGGCAGTTCCAGGCGCAGGAGGAAGCCTCACGTCTGGTCGGCCTGCTGTCCATCGTCTCGCTGGTGCTGATGTTTGTCGTGCTGTACAGCCGCTACAAGTCCGTCATCCTGTCCGCACTGATCATGGGCAACATCCCCCTGGCCCTGGTGGGGGCCGTGCTGGGGTTGTGGCTGTCCGGACAGCCGCTGTCAGTGGCGGCGCTGGTCGGGTTCATCACGCTGGCAGGCATCTCGGTGCGTAACGGCATCCTGAAGGTCAGCCACTACCTGAACCTCATGCGCAGCGAAGGTGAAGGTTTCGATCACAAGATGATCCTGCGCGGCTCGATGGAGCGGCTGAGTCCGGTGCTGATGACGGCGCTGGTCACGGCCTTTGCGCTGTCACCCTTACTCTTCGAGGCCGAGCGCCCGGGCACCGAGATCCTGCACCCCGTGGCGGTGGTGATCTTCTCGGGCCTGATCAGCTCCACCCTCCTCGACACCTACCTGACTCCCGTCATGTTCTGGCTCTTTGGTCGCAAGGACGCCGAGCGCCTGCTCGATGACCGCAATGCCGAGGCGTTCTGAACCCATGCAAACCGAGTTTTTTCCTGCAGCACTACCTCAACGAAAGGACGTTCCATGAAGTTACTAGCATCCATCACAGCGCTTGCGCTTTTCTCGGGCACCGTGGCACATGCTGCGGGCCCACACAGCCATGGCGAAAAACCTTTGCATGGCGGCGTGGTCGCAGAAGCCAGAGACATCGACTTTGAACTGGTGGCGCAGCAGGACAAGCTGCGCCTCTACCTGCGCGATCACGGCAAGAAAGTTGACGTGAACAACGCGACCGCCACACTGACCTTGCTCAATGGAGCGGACAAACAGGAGGTGGCACTCGTGCCGCAGGACGAATGGCTAGGCGCTGCTGGGGAATTCAGGGTTGCCAAAGGAACCAAGGCGGTAGCTGTGGTCAAGCAGGCGGGGAAAACCGTGACGGTCAGGTTCGTCCTGCCGTAAAGCTACTGCGATTCAGGCGACTGGGGTTGTCGGAGGACGGTTCTGCCGGACAGATGTCAGTTGCCTGTTTCAGATTCGTGTTTACTTGAACTTGAACCCGCGCATGACATACAGATCAGACTATAAAAGATGGCCGTCATCACAGTGATCAGATGGACCCGCTGAAACTTTCGGGTGAAAGAAATGCCACGAGTCTTGGCGAGATCACTGGATCGTCGGCAAGACTCGTGAGGTACAGATTCAAAGGGGCAAAGGCATCTCCTCAAACCGGGTATGCCTAAATGACAGATCAGTTCTCGTGACCTTGGCGCTGCAGGAAGTCCAGGCGAGCACTCTCGCTGCTGGTCATGGAGATCTTCTGGCCGTCAGCTGTGTCCAGGACTTGGCCTTTGGGGAGATGGACGGCGCGGTCGAACTTGTCGGCCGCTGCCATCTTTCCGTCCTTGAAAACGAATACAGTGCCGCCGTCCTTCAGGCGGTAGGTCTTGTCGACATTGTTTGCCAGCGAGTCGGTGGCAAAAGCGGTCGATGCCAGGGTACTGAGCACGACGGCAGCGAAGAGCGAGGTGATTCGGGTGTTCATATCAGGGCCTTTCTTGAAATACAGGTGCACTGTCAATCAATGCACTTTGTGCGAATGCACGTTATGTATTCTGTCGATCAGCCCTGACATGAAGATGTGCCGGCGATTACATTTGCGTTAGTTCCAATGCGCCGCTGCCTGAGTAAGGGTATTGTCTGAGTTCATACTCATGTAAGGCTGACTTTTCTGAACTCCAGAGTAAATCTTGTTCGGCCCTGAGCGGACGAAACTTCGATCTTCCCTCCGTGTGCTTCAACAATTGCTCGCGTGATGGCGAGTCCCAATCCGGTTCCGTCAGAGTCCGGCTGTGCTCGTGATGGATCCGCACGATAGAAGCGGTCAAACAGCCTGGGCATGATTTTCGGATCAATGCCGTCACCCGTGTTCTCCACAGAGACTTGGGTTGAATTTTCGGTATCGCTGATCTCGATGCAGACCTTCCCAGCCATCTTCGTATGCCGCAAGGCGTTGGACAACAGGTTGCTCACCGCTCTGCGAAACATCAGCCGGTCGCCCAGGATGTTGCCGCTGCCGTGCAGGCTCATGCGTACGTTTTTTTCCTCGGCCACGGCCTCGTAGAAGTCCAGCAAAGCCTGAGCCTCCTGTTCGGCCGAGAAAAGCTCTTTGCTGGGGAGCTGGAGCCCTCTTTCGGTCTTGGCCAGAAAGAGCATGTCGGACACCATGCGTGCAAGGCGCTGGAACTCCTCAGCGTTGGAGGCTAGGATGTCGCGATAGGTGTCGGCATCACGCCGGTTGGACAAGGCCACCTGCGTCTGCGTCAGGAGGTTGCTGATGGGCGTGCGCAGCTCATGCGCCAGGTCGGACGAAAAATCGGACAAGCGCTGGAAATCCTGCTGCAACCGATCCAGCATGTGGTTAAGCTCATTGGCCAGATCGGCCATTTCGATGGGCACAGCTTCGACCTGCATGCGTTGATTGAGCTGCTGGCCACTGACGACCGAGGCTCTCGATTTCATGGCGCGCAGCGGGGCCATGCCCTGGTGAGCGGCGAACCAGCCTGCAAACCCGCTTACCAGGGTGGCGAGCACGGCATAAAGCGCCAGAGTGTGCTGCAGCTGCGCCATGAAATGAGTGTGGTGCTCGGTGTCGATGGCAACCAAGATCAACATTTCAGTAGATTCACCGTGATTGGTCTCTGACCACTGTGCAAGACCGTGGTAAGCGCGCTCTCGACTGCTCCATAGCAGGGATTTTGGGGTGCTCCCGGGTTCGGGGAGTGCCGCCGCATCGGGCAAGTTGAAATCATCCGACTCGAAAAAAACGCGGCCATGCACGTCTTTGATAAGCACATAGAGACCGTGATGATGGTCCAACGCCTCCTTCAATCGAACTTGAGCGTCTTGTGTTGAGCTGGACCTGGCGAGCAACTCTCCAACCAGACGCTGTTTGTCTTGCAAAACAATGTCGTCAAGGTCAATGAAATGACGTTCGGACGCCACCAGAAAAATGACGCCCAGGCCCAAAACGATCGCCGCGGAGAGCAGCGTGAAGAACAGGGTGAGACGGGAGGTCAGAGACAGAGACCGAAGCACTCAGGACTCCTCCGGGACTTCCAGCACGTAGCCCATGCCGCGCACCGTCTGGATAAGCTTGACCTCACGGCCCTCGTCGACCTTGACCCGCAACCGCCTCATGGCTACCTCGATGACATTGGTATCCCCATCGAAGTTCATGTCCCACACCTGGGAGGCGATCAGGGAGCGCGGAAGGACCTCGCCCCGGCGACGCATCAGTAACTCCAGCAATCCGAACTCTTTGGCGGTCAGATCGATTTTTCGCCCCCCCCGAGCGACACGGCGACGCAGCAGATCCAGCTCCAGGTCGGCCACCAGCAGCGTGGTTGGCTCTGTGCCACTGCGGCCGCGTCGCAGGATGGTTCGCACCCGGGCGAGCAACTCGGCGAAGGAAAACGGCTTGACCAGATAGTCGTCGGCGCCAAGTTCGAGCCCCTTGATGCGGTCTTCCACTTGGTCACGCGCCGTGAGAAACAACACTGGCATCTGCAGCCCGCGTTTGCGTATGGCCTGAAGGACTTGCCAGCCATCGATGCCAGGCAGCATGACATCCAGGATGACCAGATCGTAGGGCTCCTGGAGGGCTTGGTGCAACCCATCCGTTCCATCTCGCGCCAGATCGACCACAAAACCAGCCTCCCCCAGACCCTGGCGCAGGTACTCCCCAGTTTTGTGCTCGTCTTCAACGATCAATATCTTCACGCATGCACTCCACAGCCGACTGGGCGTCAGTTTGACAAGTTTCTGGCCTTCGTCAGCAAGATTACAGAAATGTAATCCGTAAGTCAGCTTTCTGACGGCGTCGGATTCTCAGAATCACCCCCTGAAATCAGCGAGTTACCCCAAGAGGAATCCATGACCATCCCTACCCACAGCCTGTCCTTCGGAAAATTGCTTCCCTGGACGATGGCGCTGCTTGCCGGCTCAGCCATGGCGCAGACCGCGGCCGAGCAGACCCCGCCACCGGCACCCCCGGCCCAACTGACCTACACCTCGCCCCTGAACGGGTATCAGGCCTACGCTGACCAACCGGTCCAGTCCTGGCGGGAGGCTAATGACACCGTTGGCCGTATCGGGGGATGGCGCACCTATGCCAAGGAAGCCAGAACGGCTGAACCGGCCAAGGAGACGGCGCCTTCGTCGCCGGCTCATGAAGGGCATCACGGAGGTTCCAAGCGATGAGACGCACTCTGCAATCGAGCGGAGCCAGACTCGCAATATCGGCCGTGACTCTGGCGGTTCTGTCCGGCTGCGCCAGCGTCAGTCTCGAACAGAACGTCAGCCGCGTGAACGACGAGGCCAGCAGTTTCACGGAGAAGAAACTGGCGCTTTCGCGCACGGAGCAGGAGCGCAAGGAGCGGGCTGACGCCGCCCAGGCACTCCTCACCCAGCCTCTGGGGCAGCGCGAAGCAGTACAACTGGCCTTGGTCAACAGCCCCTCCCTGCAGGCCTTGTTGGCCCAGGGCTGGGCGGAATCGGCCGACGCCGCCCAGGTTGGCCGGATAGCCAACCCAATTTTCAGCTACGAGCGCATGGTCGCGGGCGATGAGCTGGAAATTGGACGCGCTCTGTCGTTTGGTCTGCTGGACCTGCTGACGCTGCCGACCCGCCAGGGGATTTCCCGCTACCGCATCGAGCAGTCGCAGCTGCGCCTGACCAGCGAAGTGGTAGACCAGGTCACGCAGGTCCGCCAGGCCTGGGTGCGTGCCGTCGCGGCGCAGCAAACCCTCCGGTATGCCCGTCAGGTGTACGAGAGCGCAGAAGCCACCGCCGAGATTGCCCGGCGCATGCAGGCAGCGGGCAACTTCAGCCGCATCAGCCGTGCCCGCGAGCAGGCCTTCTACGCAGATGCTGCCACACGCCTGGCCACGGCCAACCATCAGGCCACGGCAACGCGGGAGGAGTTG